>C688J18823_10000883_pt1 | contig 18039 bp, 20 predicted proteins | sample HopSoiMetagenom1_FD_18823 | JGI IMG/M metagenome (IMG submission 18823) | reverse complement strand
TAGGTGACACCGGTGACGAGGGGAGCCAACGCGATGCTTCGGGTCTGACCGGCCAGGAATCCCAGTGTCGCGTACGCCTCGAGGAACGGGTCCTGTGGCCGGCCCATCTGCTCCATCTGGAAGAAGTGGTCAGCCAGGGTGAACATCTTGGCACCGGCCTCTTCGGCGGCCAGGGCCGCTTGCATCACCGTCGGAGCAAGCAGGTCCGGTGCACCGGGCAGGAAGTCAATGTAATGCACGCTCAATTCCATTGCTGAATAACACCTTTCAATCAGTGAGTCGTTGCAGCAGCGATAACGCCTCGTTGATGACCTGGCGCTCATGCTCGGTGTAGCGGTCTTGCATGGCCAGCACCAACCATTCGTCGCGAACCTTGCGATCGCTCTCTGCGTGCTTGCGGCCCCGCGGCGTCAACGTGATGAGCTGACGCCGGCCGTCCTCGGGATCGGGTTTGCGTTCGATCAATCCGTGGCGGTCCAGCCCGGAAAGGGTGGTCGCCATCGATTGTGGACGTACGCGTTCCGCCCCAGCGAGCTGACTGGTGGAAGCGGGGCCATCCTTGATGAGCCGGATCAGCACCGCGGTTTCCGACGGGGTCAGGTCGTCGGCGGTCGCGAGCTCCCTGAGCTTGCGGCGCAGCCGGCTGAACATGGCCCGCAGCTCGCGGGCGGCGACCACGGACGATTCGCTGATCTGTCTCACATTCGACAGTCTAATCTGCGTAGTTCAAACTGAACAGTTATGGCTGTCTAATTTTCAGCAGGGCGGGCCGGGCGGGCCGGCGCACTGAGGACGTGTGCGAGCACACCGGTCGCCACCACGCCCGAACCGATGAGCACCGACGAGATGGGCAGAAGGACAGCCAGCAGTACGCAGCCGACCAGCCCGATGCCGGGAATCACCTTGCGGCCCAATGTCCATGCCGACGCGTTGGCGATCGCGTAGTACAACAGCACGGCGAACGACGAGAAGCCGATCGCCCCGCGCACATCCACCACTGCCGCCACCGCGGCGACGACGACTCCGACCACCAGCTCGGCGCGATGCGGGCTCTCGAACCGAGGATGTACCGCGGCCAGCGCGTGCGGCAGATGCCGGTCGCGCGCCATCGCCAACGTGGTCCTGGAGACACCGAGGATCAGAGCCAGCAATGAGCCGAGTGCCGCGACCGCCGCGCCGACCCGAACCACGGGTTCAAGACCGGGAAAACCTGCCGCACGCACCGCGTCTGCCAGTGGAGCCGTTGCTGAAGCCAGTGCGGCACTGCCCAATTCGCTCAGGACGGCGATCGCGACCACTGCGTATACCACCAGTGTGATGCCGAGCGCGATCGGGATGGCGCGCGGAATGGTGCGGGCCGGATCATGCACCTCTTCGCCCAGCGTCGCGATCCGGGCGTAACCGGCGAACGCGAAGAACAACAATCCCGCGGCCTGCAGCACGCCTTGGACGCTGACGTCGTCGCCGAACGCCAGCCGTGAGGCGTCCACATCGCCGAAGCCGAGGACGACCACCACCACCGCCGCAAGTACCGCAAGCACCAGCGCGACGATGACGCGGGTCAGCATCGCTGACTTCTGGATACCGGCGTAGTTCACCGCCGTCAGCGCGATCACGGCGGCCACCGCCACGGCGTGCGCCCAGTGCGGCCACACGTAGTAGCCAACCGTCAGCGCCATCGCCGCGCACGACGCCGTCTTGCCCACGACGAAGCTCCACCCGGCGGTGTAGCCCCAGAACTCACCGAGACGCTCGCGACCGTAGACGTAGGTGCCGCCGGACTGCGGATACAGTGCGGCGAGCCGAGCCGACGACGTTGCGTTGCAGTAGGCCACCACTGCGGCGACCGCCAGCCCGATGAGCAGGCCCGACCCGGCGGCGGCCGCGGCCGGGACCAGCGCAGCGAAGATGCCTGCGCCCACCATCGAGCCAAGCCCGATCGTCACGGCGTCGAATGTGCCGAGCCGCCGCTGCAGCGCTGGGCCGTCCGGCGTGCTCACGCGAGAGAATGCTACGTCAGGCCGTATCGCGGTGCGGCACCAGAGATTCCCGAGCCGACGTTATCGCCGACGCGGCGACAACAGCGAGCAGCACCAGCCCGCTGACCGCGACGAGCGAAATGGTCCACATCCGCCGCACGAGCAGCGCGCTCTCGCATTGGTCGACGAAGTTGTGCTCGCCGACTGTGGCCGCCGCCTGAGTCAGATCGGTGGCGTATCCCGTCCCGCACTTGACCTGGAATCCCCATTGGTCGTAGGCGTCCAGAAAGACCGGAAAGTTCAGTGCGATGAGCCCCACGACCAGCAGGACGGCGCAAACGATGCCGGTGTAGGCGAGGCGATGATGCCGCTGAGTCAAGAGTTCCCCCGTTCAGGTCATGCAGACGTCTGCGAAGAGCAGTACCGGCCAGGACACGATCGACCCCAGATACGACACCGCGAGGTCGGCACCGGCCATGCGCTGCAGGTGCTCGGTGTGTGGGCTCGACCAGATGAGACCGACGATCAGGTACGGGGTGCCAGGGATCAGCGCGACGATGATCGGTTCGCCTATCGTCACCTCAAACCCCAACAGCCGTCGCAGCGCGCCGAGCACCCACACTATGTTAATGGCCATTCTTGCTACGCGACCACTTTTTCCTGATTTTCCAACCGAAGTGGGCCGCTATGTATGCAGGCCGTCCGTTATGGTGTTGGCCATGGCGCGCACCAGGCCCACCCGCGCCGAGGATGTCCGGCGCCGGCCGAAGGATCGCAAGGCGCAGATCGCGCGTGCGTCGGCCGAGGCGTTCAGCGCGCTCGGCTACTACGGCGTGAGCATGGAGACCATTGCGAAGCGGGTGGGCATCTCCGCGGCCGCGCTGTACCGCCACTATTCGAGCAAATACGAACTGTTTCGCGACGCGGTGCTCAACCTGGGTCAGCAATTGGTCGACTGCACGGCATTCGCCGACGAGTCGGCCGGCGACCCCGAGCTGACCTTGCGCCAGCTCGTCTCGGCGCTCATCGACACTTCGATGGCCAACCGCGAATCCGGTGGGCTCTACCGCTGGGAAGGCCGTTATCTGCGCGGCGACGACCAGGCCATGCTGATCGCGCAGATGCGGACCGTCCATCACCGGATCCAGCGGCCGCTCATGGCAATTCGGCCGGAACTGACCTCGCGGCAACGGTGGACTCTGTCAACGTCGGCGCTGTCCGTGATCGGAAGCATCGTCGACCACCGTGCCAAGCTGCCCGCCATCCAGGTGCGGGCTTTACTCGCAGACCTGGCAGACGCGGTGCTGGCCGCCGAGCTGCCCGACGCCGCGAGCAGCCTCGTCGAGGACCGTCCGCGCCCTGCCACGGTCACAGAAACGCCGAAATACGAAGCGCTGCTGAACGAGTCGATGCGCCTGTTCAACCTCAAGGGCTACCGCGATACCAGCATGGAGGACATCGCGACGGCCGTTGGGATGCCTGCGTCGGGCATCTACCGGTACTTCTCGGGCAAGAGTGACATCCTCGCGGCCGCGTTCCGGCGCGCGGCCGACCGGCTGTCAGCCGAATTGTCGGCCATCGTGGCCACAGTGTCCGACCCCGAGGAAGCACTGACCGCGGTCATCGACGCATACGTGACAAGATCGTTCGACCGGCCAGAACTGGACTACGTGTATTACACCGAGCGGCTCAACATGACACCGGGCGATCAGAAGATCCTGCGCAACCTGCAGCGAGCCAACGTGGAATCGTGGGTGGAGCTGGTGGTATCCGTGCGGCCGGATTGGACGCCGGGACAGGCGCGCTTCGCCGTCCACGCCGCGATGTCACTGGTCATCGACCTTGGCCGGTTGATGCGGTACGAGAATTCGGCGGCGACCCGTGCGGTGGTCGAACGGCTGCTGGACCTGACGCTGCTCCGCCGCTACCGGTTGCGCGCTGCGTTACCGGCCAAATAGGCGAGGTAACCGATCGTTTCAACGCGGAGCCTAATCACGCAATCTGGTAGTCGCTCATGGGAAACTCCGATGCCTCTTTGATCGCCGTGCGCGTCGACATCGGCCGCAGCAGCGTCGGTTCGCCCTGGGGATTGAAGTAGTAGGACCGCGACGTCGCACAGTTGCCGATAGTCCACAACGAATCGCCCAGCAGCTCGGTCATCCGGTCCCGGTAATTCATGTTGGCTTCCTCGGTGACCTCGAACGTCGTGGCGCCGCGCCGCTTGAGCTCACCGAACAACCGATCCATGTGCCGCATCTGGTACTCCATCGTGTTGAAGAAGTTCAACCCGAGGAACGCGAACGGACTGGCAAGGCTGAGGTAGTTCGGGAAGTATGGCATGGTCACACCCTGGTAGGCCTGGAACCTGGTGTCGCGCCACCACTTTCCGAGGTTGCGGCCCTCGCGCCCGATGATCTCGATGGCGGGGAAGTTGGCATCCCACAGGTCGAATCCGGTGGCCAGCACCAAGGTGTCGATCTCGGTCTTGGACCCGTCGACGTTGACGATGCCGTCGGCCTCGATGCGCGCGATGCCGTCGGTCTGCAGATGCACGTGCGGTTTGGTGAACGCGCGGTAGTAGCCGTTGGAGAATGTCGGCCGCTTGCATCCGAAGTCGTAATCGGGGGTGAGCCTGCGGCGCAGCTCCTTGTCGCGGATCGACGCGAAGCGGTGGATCTTCGACAAATCCGCCGCGGCGATGTTGAGTCGGCGGAAGTGGCGGTGATGAATGATCGCGGTGTTGATCATGACTTCGTAGATGGAATCCGTCAGCCAGCGAATGGCGCGCTGCGTCAATGGAATTCGCGCGAATAGCCGCTTGGCCCGTTCGCCGAAGCGCAGGTCGATCTTGGGTACCACCCAGATGGGAGTGCGCTGGTAGACGGTGAGGTCGGCGACCCTCTTGGCCAATTCGGGGATGAGCTGGACCGCGGTGGCGCCGGTGCCGATGACGGCCACCCGGCGCCCCTCGAGCGGATATTTGTCGTCCCAGGCGGTGGTGTGGATGGTCTTGCCCGGGAAGTCCGTCACGCCAGGGATGTCTGGCACCTTCGGCTGGGACAGAAAGCCGGTTGCGGTGATCAGATATCGCGCCGAGAGCATTTCGCCGTCGGCCACCGTGATCCGCCAAACGTCGGCCTCCGCATCCCAGCGGGCGCCTTCGACGGTGGTGTTGAACCGCATGTGGCGGCGCACGTCGAACTTGTCGGCGACATCGTCGGCGTACTGCTTGATCTCCGGGCCCGGGGTGAACAGGCGTGACCAGTTCGGGTTGGGCTCGAAGAAGTAGGAGTACGTGGTGGTGGGGACGTCGACGGCGAGACCGGGGTAGCGGTTGACGTGCCAGGTTCCGCCAAGATCGTCTTCGCGGTCGAGGATCACGAAGTTCTCGAAGCCCATCCGCTTGAGCTGGATGGCTGCGCCTATCCCGCCGAAACCGGCTCCCACGATGACCGCGTCGTACAGCTCCGAAGTCATGTCCCAGACGGTACCTCAGGTACCGGAAACTTCGACGACCGGCTCAGCCCTTGAGAGTTCCGGTTCGCGGCGGATCCAGGGTGGCGATGCAGGTCACCGCGCGGTCGCCCTGCTCCCAGGTTTCGGCCGTCGGATACAGCACATACAGCTGCACCGAATCGTCGGTGATCGCGGCGGGTGCATAGGACGCCAGCTCGGGCTCGCACTTGTTCTGGTACTCCTCGATCGCGGACTGCCCGGGGAAGTCGCCCTCCGGCATCAGCAGCACCGCGAAGACCTCTCCGGCGTGCGGCTGGTCGCAGCCAACGGTGTCGACCGTCAATACGCGGGTGCTGCCCGGGATCTCTTTGAGGCAATCGCCGACCTTGACATCCGTCGCGGTGACCTTGCCTTTGCCGATGATCATCACGAAGACGATGCCGGCGACGGCCAACAGCGCCAAGACGCCGACCACAAGCGCGATGATCAATCCCCACCGCGTCTTCTTCGGCGGAGGACCGTAGTAGCCCAACGGAGGTGGAGCCCCATACGGCAGCGGAGGGGGCGGTGGCGGATACCCGCCCTGCTGCGGTGGCGGATACCCGCCCTGCTGCGGTGGCGGGAGATAGGGGCTTTGGGCCGGCTGGCCATATGGTCCCTGCGGCGGTTGGCCGGATGGCGGGGGATCGCTCGGCGGCGTCGTCACCCGCTGACAGTAGCTTCAGTCGCGCAGCGATGACCACCGTTCATGCTCCGACATCGCGACGCAGACGACGGACCGGTCGCCGTTTGCCCACGCCTGCGTCGTCGGGTATGCCACCGCAACCCGGAACACCGGTCCCTCAGGCGAGTTCGGCGCATAGTCGGCGAACTTTGTCCCGCAATCGTCTGCGCGGGCCACCGCGGCTTGATCGCCCGGGTAGGGCGCCGCGTCCGGCGGTGTCAGGACCGCGAACACTTCGCCGTAGTGCGGCCGGTCGCATCGCACCCGCTTCACCAACGTGGGGAGCGTGCGCTCATAGGCATCCTTGATGCAGTCTCCGGTGTTGAGGTCCGTCGCGTGCACCGTCTTGCCTTGGGTGGAGACCCCGTAGGCGATGACCGACGTGATGATTGCGATCCACGCGGCCGAAATGAGGAGTGCTGCGATGGCCAACCCGCGGCCACGTTGGCGACGGTCTCTTGTCTGGACCAACGCCACGAGCGCGAAGATCACGCTGAGGATGGTGCCGCCGAGGATGCCCAGTACGAACGCGGCGACGGCCCAGCCGTTGGTTCCGCCCGGCCGCTTCGGCTCGGGCGATGCCGCGGTCACGCCAGCAAGCGTAGTGCCGCGTCGACCGCCAACACGGGAACGTCGAGCGTCTTGGAGCCCAAATCGTGTCGGCCGCCGGTGACTTCGACGATCTCGGTCGGAGCGGCGATCAGCGCCGCGGCGGGGCGCACTTCGTCGATGGTGCCGAACGGATCGGCGGTGCCGTGGGTGAACACCGTCGGCACCGTGATGCGGGGCAGGTGATCGGTGCGTGCCCGTTCGGGCTTGCCCGGCGGATGCAGCGGATACGAGAAGAGCGTCAGCACATCGACGGCGGCGGCGTGGTCGGCGATCACCATCGACGTCATCCGGCCCCCGTACGAATGCCCGCCCGCGATGACCGGGCCCTTGGTCATCGTGTGGGCCAACGCAATGGCCTCGACGACGCCGGCCTGGTCGGTCACGGCGGATCCGGACGGCGGACCCTTGGGACGACGCCGGCGGTACGGCAGGTTGTACCGAACGGCGAGCCAGCCGCGACGGGCCCACTCGTCGCAGATCTTCACCAGCAGCGGTGATTCCCGGCTGCCGCCGGCGCCGTGGGTCAGGACCACGACGCCTTTGGCCTTGCCTTGGGGGCGGTGGGCGATGCCGGCAATCTCGTCGAAGCTCATGACCACAGTCTGAACAACGCCGACACCGGGCCATGACCGTGGCCCAACGGGTATGCGGCGCGTAGACATTCGGTGACCCAGCGTTTCCCGAAAGCGACCGCGTCGGGCATCGAATAGTCGTGGGCCAGCGCGCACGCGATGGCGGCTGAAAGGGTGTCGCCGGCACCATGGTCGTTGCCGGTGTCCACCCTTTCGGAGTCGAACTCGTGGAAGCCGGTGCCGTCGAACAACAGGTCGGGGCTCTTCGCCGACGATCGCAAGTGACCGCCCTTGACTAGCACCCATTGTGGACCGAACGCGTGGAGTGCACGGGCCGCATCACGCTGCGATTGCTGGTCGACAACGTCTATGTCTACGAGTAGCCGGACCTCGTCGAGATTTGGTGTGATCAGCGACGCCAGCGGGAACAGCTCGGCGCGAAAGGAATCGAGTGCGCTCGGGTGCAGCAGCGGGTCGCCGTGCATCGATGCGCAGACCGGGTCGACCACCAGCGGCACGGTCCCGGCCAGGCCCTGGTTGCGCCATGTTGCGGCGATCGTTCCGATAATCTCCTTGGACGCCAGCATCCCGGTCTTGGCTGCATGCACCCCGATATCGTTGGCCACCACCTCGATCTGCGCGGCGATGGTCTCCTCGGGTACTGTGTGAAAGCCCTTGACGCCCACCGAATTCTGTACGGTCACGGCGGTCACCGCGGCGAGTGCATGCACGCCAAGCAGAGCGCACGTGCGCAGGTCGGCCTGCAGCCCGGCGCCGCCACCGGAGTCCGATCCCGCGATGGTCAGCACCCGCAGCGGCGTCTCGCCGGGGGGCGTCAGCGGCAGAAAGCTCATGTGTTCAAGGGTAGATAGACCCGGTTGCCGTGTTCGGCGAATTCCTTGGACTTCTCGGCCATTGCGTCGCGGATGTCCTGCGTGATGCGCATGGAGCAGAACTTCGGCCCGCACATCGAGCAGAAGTGCGCGGTCTTGGCGGGTTCGGCGGGCAGTGTCTCGTCGTGGAATTCGCGCGCAGTGTCGGGATCGAGCGATAGCGCGAATTGGTCGTGCCAACGAAACTCGAACCGCGCCTTCGACAATGCGTCATCCCGCTCCTGCGCGCGGGAATGACCTTTGGCCAGATCGGCGGCATGTGCGGCGATCTTGTAGGCGATCACGCCGTCCTTGACGTCCTTGCGATCCGGCAGGCCCAGGTGCTCCTTGGGTGTGACATAGCACAGCATCGCGGTGCCGGCCTGGGCGATGATCGCGGCGCCGATCGCACTGGTGATGTGGTCGTAGGCGGGTGCGATGTCCGTGGCGAGCGGGCCCAGCGTGTAGAACGGCGCCTCCTCGCACAGCTCCTCTTCCAACCGCACGTTCTCGACGATCTTGTGCATGGGGATGTGGCCCGGGCCCTCGACCATCACCTGCACGCCATGGGATTTGGCGATCTTGGTCAGCTCGCCCAGCGTCCGCAACTCGGCGAACTGCGCCTCGTCATTGGCGTCGGCGATCGACCCGGGCCGCAGCCCGTCGCCCAACGAGAACGTGACGTCGTAGCGGGCCAGGATCTCGCACAGCTCCTCGAAGTTTTCGTACAAGAATGACTCGGTGTGGTGTGCGAGCATCCACGCCGCCATGATCGAGCCGCCCCTGCTGACGATTCCCGTGACCCGCTTGATCGTGAGCGGGATGTAGCGCAGCAGCACGCCTGCGTGCACGGTCATGTAGTCCACGCCCTGCTCGCACTGCTCAATCACGGTGTCGCGATAGAGCTCCCAGCTCAATTTGGTTGGGTCGCCGTTGATCTTCTCCAGCGCCTGGTAGATCGGTACGGTGCCGACCGGGACCGGGGAGTTGCGCAGAATCCACTCGCGCGTCTCATGGATGTTGCGGCCAGTCGAGAGATCCATGATGGTGTCGGCACCCCAGCGAGTGGCCCACACCATCTTGTCGACCTCCTCGGCGATGGAGCTCGTGACGGCCGAATTGCCAATGTTGGCATTGATTTTCACCGCGAAAGCCTTGCCGATGATCATCGGCTCACTCTCCGGATGGTTGTGGTTGGCCGGGATCACGGCACGACCCGCGGCCACCTCGTCGCGCACCAGCTCGGCAGGCACACCTTCGCGAGCGGCGATGAACGCCATCTCCGCGGTGATCTCGCCGGCCCGCGCCCGCTGCAACTGTGTGCCCTTGTCGCGCACCACGCCGGGGCGCGGCGGCAGACCGGCGTGCAGGTCGATCACCGCGTGCGCATCGGTGTACGGGCCCGACGTGTCGTACAGGTCCAGGTGCTCGCCGTTGGACAGGTTCACCCGTCGAAACGGCACGCCATCGCGGTAGATCTTTGTGCTGCCCGCGATCGGGCCGGTGGTCACAGAAACTGAAGCGGAAACATCAGACAGCGCCATTTGGTCATCTCCCTACGCCGGCATTACCCGGTCAGGTTCGTACGGTCGACAGCCCCAGCTGTCCTCTCAGCGCACTGGTGTGCGCTCCCGCGTTGGACGGCTCCCACGCTAGCGCAGCCCTGTGGCGGCTGCCCAGTGGGAATGGAATTGCCCCTGGTTGGTTTGTATAGCTAATATATGTGTTTTGTGCCCGATAGCGCCTTGGTTACGTAAGTGAAGAAATGACGACTGAGATAGAGATGACGAAACCCCACGCCGGCGGGCAGGAGCGCAGCGACTCGGGGGTCGTTGTTGTGGCGGACGTCGACACGGCCCTGGCAGAGACCGCGCGCCGCAGGCGGCGGATGGACCACGACCATCCGTTCTACAAATGGATCGCGCTGTCCAACACCACGTTGGGCACGCTGATGGCCACGATCAACGCTTCCATCGTGCTGATCTCGCTGCCTGCCATTTTCCGAGGGATCGGGCTGAACCCGCTCGCTCCCGGCAATGTCAGCTACCTGCTGTGGATGCTGATGGGGTACCTGGTAGTCACGGCGGTGCTCGTCGTGCTCTTCGGCCGGCTTGGCGACATGTACGGCCGGGTCCGCATCTATAACCTCGGCTTCGTCGTCTTCACGGTCGCAGCCGTCGCGTTGTCGTTCGACCCGTTCCACCTCGGCGGTGGCGCGCTATGGCTGATCGGCTGGCGCGTCATCCAGGGAATCGGCGGGGCGATGCTGATGGCATCGTCGTCGGCGATCCTCACCGACGCGTTCCCGGCAAACCAGCGCGGCATGGCGTTGGGCGTGAACATGGTGGCCGCCGTCGCGGGGTCGTTCCTGGGTCTGCTGATCGGCGGCGTGCTGTCGGAGTGGGACTGGCAGGCGATCTTCTGGGTCGGTGTACCGGTCGGCATCCTTGGCACAATCTGGAGTCTGCGGTCGCTGAAGGAACTCGGTGTGCGCACGCCAGGCAAGCTCGACTGGGCAGGATGTTTGACGTTCGGTGTCGGCCTGACCGTTCTGCTCACGGGCATCACCTACGGCATCCAGCCCTACGGCGATTCCGCCACCGGTTGGGCCAACCCGCTGGTGCTCAGCGCAATCGGGGGCGGCGTTCTGCTGCTGGTGGCGTTCTGTTTCATTGAATTGCGCATCTCGCAGCCGATGGTGAACATCCGGCTGTTTCGCTCTACGTCGTTCGGGATGGGCAACCTTGCCGGCTTGATGTCATCGGTGGGGCGGGGTGGTCTGCAGTTCATGCTCATCATCTGGCTGCAGGGTATCTGGCTTCCGTTGCACGGCTATAGCTTTGAGTCAACGCCGCTGTGGGCCGGCATCTACATGCTGCCGATGACGGTCGGCTTCCTGGTGGCGGGCCCGCTGGCCGGATCGCTTTCCGACCGCTTCGGCGCGCGGCCCTTCACCGTTTCCGGGATGGCGTTGATGGCGGTGTCGTTCGTCGCGCTGGTGATGATCCCGGTCGACTTCAACTACTGGGTTTTTGCGCTGCTGGTGTTCCTCAACGGCCTCGGCGGCGGTATCTTCACCGCACCCAACACCGCGGCGATCATGTCGAGTGTCCCGGCCGCCGAGCGCGGTGCGGCATCGGGCGTGCGGGCGACGTTCTTCAACGCCGGGTCGTCGCTGTCGATCGGCATCTTCTTCTCGTTGATGATCATCGGCCTGGCCAACACGCTGCCAAGCGCGATGAGCTCGGGACTGCAGGAGCAGGGCGTGACGGCGTCCGTCGCGCAGGACGTGGCCAACCTGCCCCCGGTGGGCAGCCTGTTCGCGGCGTTTCTTGGCTACAACCCAATTGCTGAGCTGTTGGCGCCGTCAGGTGCGTTGCAGCAGCCCGGCGTGAACGTCGACGTGCTGACGGGCAAGACGTTCTTCCCGCATCTGATCACCGAGCCGTTCCACTCGGGCCTGGTCGTGGTGTTCATCGCTGCGGCGGTGATGATGGTGATCGGCCTGATCGCGTCGATCTTCAACCCGGGCCGCTATGGCGACGCGCCTGAGGCCGATAACGAGGCGTAACCGATCGCCGGTCATGGGTACCCAAGACCCATGACTACTACAGATCAGCGGTCTCCCCGGATTCGGCAGCAGGCGCGTGAGCAGGCCGACGAGGCCCGCAGCCGGATGGACACCTTGCGTCGTCAGCGCGATGAGGGGCTCGTCGGCTGGCTGAACGAGCGCGCGGGCGATTGGGAAGTGAGCGGTCCGGACGAGGCCACCATGCAGCGTCAGAAGTACTTGTGGAACTTCCTCGTCGACTACTGGTTCCGGATGGAGTTCGACGGCTGGGAGAACCTGCCCGATCCGCCGGTGCTGCTGGTGGGCATTCACTCGGGTGCGCCGTTTGTATGGGATGCATGGACTGTCGGCGTGCAGTGGTGGCGGCGCTTCGGCCAGGACAGGCCGCTGCATGGCACCGCGCATGACGTGCTGATGGCCATGCCGCTCGTCGGCCGCTACTTCCGCGCAATGGGTGTCCTTCCGGCCGCACCGGACTCTATGGCCACCGCGTTGGCGGAGGGACGAGATGTCGCGGTGTGGCCGGGTGGCGAGGTTGACTCCTTGCGCCCGTGGACCGAACGCGACCGCGCTAACTTGGCCGGGCGCAAGGGTTTTGTGAAGATGGCGATCCGTGCCGGGGTGCCGATCGTGCCGATTGCGACAGTCGGTGGTGCGGACGCAATGCCGGTGCTGGTCCGCGGCGACCAGCTGTCGCGCGGGCTGCAGCTGGATAAACTGTTGCGGCTCAAGGTGTTTCCAATCGCAGTTTCGCTGCCGTGGGGCATCGCACCTGCCGCGCTCCCGCAGTTCCCGCTGCCCGCCAAGATCCGTACCCGACTCATGCCGGCCGTCGAGCTGGAACACGACCCCGATCGCGCCGACGACGATGACTACCTCGAAGAGAAGTACTGGGAGGTGCAGAACAGCATCCAGCGCGGAATGGACGCGTTGGCGCGCAAGCGCGCACTACCGCTCTTCGGGTGAACGGAGCCGGAGAAGACTGCCGCGCCGAGCTAGGACAGCTCGACCATGACCGGCGCGTGGTCGCTCGGCGCCTTCCCTTTGCGCTCTTCCCGGACGATCTCGGCGTGCGTGACACGCTGTGCGAGCGCCGGCGACCCGAGGATGAAGTCGATGCGCATGCCGCGATTCTTCGGGAACCGCAATTTCGTGTAGTCCCAGTACGTGTACACCGCCGGCCCCGGCGTGAAAGGCCGCACAAGATCTGCGTATTGGGCGTCGACGATCGCCTTGAATGCCCTGCGTTCCGGTGGTGTGACGTGCGTGCTGTTCGCATAGAACTCGGGGCTCCAGACGTCCTCGTCGGTCGGGGCGATGTTCCAGTCGCCGACGAGCGCGATCTGCGCCGACGGGTCTTCGGCCAGCCAGTCCTGCGCCGTATCCCGAAGGGAGGCAAGCCATTCCAGCTTGTACACGTAGTGCGGCGAGCCGACGAACCTTCCGTTGGGCACATATAGGCTCCACACCCGCACCCCATCACATGTCGCGCCGAGTGCACGTGCCTCCGCCGCGGCCTCCACTTCGGGCTTGTCGCTCCAGGTGGGCTGGTCGTCGAACCCGACCTGGACATCGTCGAGGCCCACCCGCGACGCGATGGCGACTCCGTTCCACTGGTTGAAGCCGCAGTGCACTACGTCATAGCCGAGCGCGACGAACGGCATGGTGGGGAACTGGTCGTCCGAACACTTCGTTTCCTGCATCGCCAGCACGTCGACGTCGGCGCGCTCAAGCCAGTCCGTCACCCGGTCAACGCGGGCGCGGATCGAGTTGACGTTCCACGTGGCCAACCGCATGACCTACAGGCTACGGGCGTCGACGTAGCGCGAGCGGTGGTGAACGGTGAAGCCCATCGATTCGTACAGCCTTGTCGCCGCACTGTTGTCGGCGAGCACCTGCACGTAGGCGCGGGTGGCACCGCGCTCGCCGCCCCAACCGAGCAATTCAGCGCACAGGTCGCGGGCCAGGCCGCGCCGCCGCGCCGCCTCGACGACGTGTACCGCCGACAACCCCACCCACCGAGTGCCGTCTGGCGCCGACGTGACGGCACCACGTCCCACCGCCGCACCGGCCATCGTCGCGAACGCCACCTCGCCGTCAACGACCGCGGTCAACACATCGACCGGCACGTCGCGCCGGTACAGGCGCAGCCATTCGTCGCCCGGCCCGGCCGCGATCGTCACCGCATGATGGGATCCACCTGACGGCAGTTCGCCTGTCATGACCAAGGTTTCGGCATCGGTCGGTACACCGGGCGGGACGCGGAACAATCGGTCCGGCGCCGCCACCAGCGGCGCCACCTCGCGGGTCGCATACCAGTCGATCAAGGCAGCAACCTCTGAGCCACTCGAAACATCCAGAGGTACAGCAGAATTTGCGCGCCGGGTGCTGCCCTGACCGAAGCGCAGCAGCCAGCCGCCGAGCCACTGCTGCTCGACTCCGGGCCATGCCAGCGCCGCCGCATGCTCGAGGTTGCGAATGTCGCCGGTACGCACGGGCGCCGCGGAAAGGCCTTTGATCGCCACCACGTCGTCGGCCGCGATCTCCACCACGTCACCGCGTTTGGTGCGCACCGTCACCGTCGGGCCAACCGTGAGTAGATGGCCGATGACGTCGGTCAGCGGCGGCACCGACCCTGCCGGCAACCGGTACCGCACCACGACGCGAGCGCCGACGTCGGGCACGGCCTAGTGGCCGAACGGATCGGGGTCCTTGCCGGGTGTCCAGGACAGCCCCGGCACGCCCCAGCCGTGCGACTTCACCGTCCGCTTCGCGCTGCGCGCATGCCGGCCAACCAGCCTGTCCAGATACAGGAAGCCGTCAAGATGCCCCGTCTCGTGCTGCAGCATTCGCGCGAACAGGTCGGTGCCCTCGATCGTGATCGGGCTGCCGTCGGCGTCTAACCCGGTAACCCGCGCCCAGTCGGCCCGGCCTGTCGGGAACGATTCGCCGGGAACCGACAGGCAGCCCTCGTCGTCGTTCTCCGGGTCCGGCATGGTCTCGGGTACCTCGGACGTCTCGAGCACCGGGTTGACAACAACTCCTCGCCGCCGCATCGTCCTACCGCGCTCGTCGGCGCAGTCGTAGACGAACACCCGCTTTGAGACCCCGATCTGATTCGCGGCCAGTCCTACCCCGTTGGCGGCGTCCATCGTCTCGTAAAGGTCCTTGATCAAGTCCACGACATCGGCCGGCAGCGAACCGTCGTCGGTGACAGGCACCGGCTCGGTCGCAGTGTGTAAGACGGGATCTCCCACGATGCGGATGGGTACGACAGCCATGAGCGGCAAGCTTAATGAGCCGACTCGCGGGCCTGGGTAACGCCTCGGCTTCCAATCCCGTGGTTGAATGTTCGCCGAGCCAGCAGACACGTAATTTCTAGTGTGGGGAAGGGTCCGAGGGCAATATGGACGGCGCGATCGCGCGGACTGAGCAATCCGGGGACGACTCTGATCTCACCGACGGACTGACTCGGCGCGAGCACGACATCTTGGCGTTCGAGCGCCAGTGGTGGAAATACGCCGGGTCCAAGGAAGACGCCATCAAGGAACTCTTCTCGATGTCGGCCACCCGCTACTACCAGGTGCTCAACGCGCTTGTGGACCGCCCTGAGGCGCTGGCAGCCGACCCGATGCTGGTCAAAAGGCTGCGCCGGCTGCGGGCCAGTCGGCAAAAGGCTCGGGCGGCACGTCGCCTCGGCTTCGACGTCACCTAGGGGCTGGACCAGGGAGCCTGCGCCGGTCGCGCAGGCCCTGTCGATACAGTGGCAGTAATGAACCAGCGAAACTCCTCCGGGCTGCCTCTGCGCGCGATGGTGATGGTGTTGTTGTTCCTGGGCGTGGTGTTCCTGCTGGTCGGGTTCCAGGCGATGGGCTCCGGCGACTCTGAGGGTGATCAGTCGTCGTCGATCGCAACCACCATCAGCACCTCGAGCTCAGCAACGTCCTCCGCGTCCCCGGCGCCGGCGAAGGCCGGCGTCCGTGTCTACAACATCTCGTCGACCGAAGGCGCCGCCGAAAGCACCGCCAGTCGGCTGCGGGAAGGCGGCTGGAACGTCACTGAGACCGGCAACCTGAGCCTGCCGGAGATCACGGCCACCACGGTCTTCTTCAGCGACGCGCCCGGCGAGCGCGAGGCCGCCGATGCTGTGGGCAAGCTGCTCGAGGCGCCCGTGCAGCCGCGGGTCCCCGAGTTGACCGAGCAACCGCCAGGCGTGGTCGTAGCGGTCACCGGCTAGGCTCTTGCACATGCTCAAGCCCGTCGCTGTTGCAGCAGTGGTCGCCATCCCCGTCGTCGCGTTGAGCGCATGCAACGCACCGGAGCAGCCGGCCACCTCACCCGGTACCACGCCGCCGGTTTGGACGGGCTCGCCGTCACCGTCGGCGTCACCCAGCGAGACCGAGGGCGGAGAGGGTGCGGGTCCTGCCGCCAGCGGCGAGAAGCTCACCGCCCAGCTGAAACTCGCCGACGGCACCGCGGTGGCCACCGCCGACATCGAATTCACGGGCGGCTTCGCCACTGTCACGGTGGAGACGACCGCACCGGGCAAATTGACGCCGGGATTCCACGGTCTGCACATCCACTCCGTCGGCAAGTGCGAAGCCAACTCCGTCGCGCCGACGGGCGGCGCGCCCGGCGACTTCAATTCTGCGGGAGCGCATTTCCAGACGGCTGGCCACACCAGCCATCCCTCAAGCGGCGATCTGACGTCGCTGCAGGTCCGCCAGGACGGCACCGCGAAGTTGATGACGACGACCGACGCGTTCACCGCAGCGGATCTACTTGGCGGCGCCAAGACCGCGATCATCATTCACGAGAAGCCGGACAACTTCGCCAACATCCCGCCGGAGCGCTACCAGCAGGTGAACGGCGCGCCTCCGCCCGATGAAACCACCCTGGCCACCGGCGACGCCGGAAAGCGCGTGGCGTGCGGTGTTATCGGCACCGGCTAGCAGCCACATAGACTTCGCCGGCTCGGCCCGGCCGACCGTTGGGGTCGAGTGGGAGTTCGCGCTCGTCGACTCGGAAACCCGCGATCTGAGCAACGAGGCCGCGACGGTGATCGCCGAGATCGGCGAAAACCCGCATGTGCACAAGGAATTGCTGCGTAACACCGTCGAGATCGTCACAGGCATCTGCGACAACGCCGGGCAGGCCATGGACGATCTGCAGTCGACGCTGGTGCCTGTGCGGCAGATCGTGCGCGACCGCGGCATGGAGTTGTTCTGCGCCGGAACGCATCCGTTCGCGAAGTGGTCGGCGCAGAAGCTGACCGATGCGCCGCGCTATGCCGAGCTGATCAAGCGCACGCAGTGGTGGGGCCGGCAGATGCTGATCTGGGGTGTGCATGTGCACGTGGGCATCTCGTCGGCGCACAAGGTGATGGCGATCATCACCTCGATGCTCAACCATTTCCCGCATCTGCTGGCCCTGTCGGCGTCGTCGCCGTTCTGGGACGGCGAGGACACCGGTTATGCGAGCAACCGTGCGATGATGTTCCAGCAGCTGCCGACGGCCGGGCTGCCGTTCCATTTCCAGACGTGGGCGGAGTGGGAAGGCTTCGTCTACGACCAGAAGAAGACCGGCATCATCGACCACATGAACGAAATCCGTTGGGACATCCGGCCTTCCCCGCACCTCGGCACGATCGAGGTTCGCATCTTCGATGGCGTCTCCAACATTCGCGAACTGTCCGCGCTCGTCGCGTTGACCCACTGTCTCATTGTCGACCTGGACCGCAGGCTCGACGCGGGCGACCAGCTGCCGACCATGCCGCCCTGGCATGTGCAGGAAAACAAGTGGCGCGCCGCGCGTTACGGCCTCGACGCGGTCATCATCCAGGACGCCGACAGCAACGAGCGACTGGTCACCGAGGACCTCGACGCTCTGCTGAACCGCCTCGAGCCGGTGGCCAAGTCGCTGCATTGTGGCGACGAACTCGCCAGGGTCGCCGATATTTACGGCTCAGGGGCGTCCTACCAACGACAGCGCCGGGTGGCCGAGGAGCACGACGGTGATCTGCGTGCGGTGGTCGACGCGCTGGTTGGCGAGCTGGACATCTAGCCGTGCCCGTCACTCCGATGTTCCCCCTGGAGGTGGCGATGCTGCCCGGCGAGGAGCTGCCGCTGCGGATCTTCGAGCCGCGGTATACCGCCCTGGTTTCCGATTGCCTGGCCACCGACGATCCGGCCTTCGGCGTGGTGTTGATCGCCGCGGGCCGCGAGGTAGGTGGCGGCGACACCCGCAGCGACGT
>C688J18823_10000882_pt1 | contig 18042 bp, 17 predicted proteins | sample HopSoiMetagenom1_FD_18823 | JGI IMG/M metagenome (IMG submission 18823) | reverse complement strand
CTTTGGGACAGACGGTCTGGGGTTCGGCAGAGCTGAGGCGCTCGCCGCATTTCGAGCATTCGAAGTAGGCAATAGGGCTGCCGAAGGCTTGTGCCAGACCGGAGGACAGCGCCTGCTGAAGGGGCATACCCGAAGTTTACCAACCAGGGCGGCCGATACGCTTAGCGCCAGACGATTGAAGGTGGGACTACTTGTTTGGCCCGACTGAGAGTGCAACTGCGAATTGTTGACCGGGTATTCACATCCTCTTGTGCAGCTCTCACATCCAAAACTGTCAGTTGTTGTGTGTAGCCAAAAAGGTATAGGCTGGCGCACGTTAACTGGCCGGTTAAAGCCGGCCGAATGTCGTGGAGCACACCTTAGAGGTTCCGTATGTCGCTGAAACTGTCACTCTGCTTTGCACTCGCTGCGTCGCTAACCTGCTCTGGCCAAATGACAACCATGGGAGGTTATACCTCCACATCTAACGCAAGCGCGGGGAATGTCGCAGTGTATCCGGCCGACGCTCCGCTAGTATCGACGCCCGATGTCGCTCTGCCAGGCAGCGGCCCAGCAGTGGGTGCGCCATTAACCAGCAGCAACGACAGCAGGACTTCTACTGCCCCGTCCATTGCTAATCCCAATCTGGCACTCCTTCCTGGTCTGCAGAACGCTGGCCAGTCCGCTTTGGAGACAAATACGCCTACTGGCAGTAATGCCTCGCCAGGCTTCGAGTTTGGGATCCAGAACTTCGTCTCAGGTCTGCCGGGGAGCAGCAATTCGGGGCTTAGCCTGGCGCAGATCGCAGCTCGAAATAAGGCTCAGCGACGCAAGGCAGCTAAGTCATTTGACAATGGCAGCATTGCACAGCTCAATGCGGCCGGAGTGCGCACCGGCAATCTGGAGGCCGGCAACGTGACGACGGCAGCTTCCAGCAACATGCCCGCGAGTCCCGCAGGTAACAGCTTGGGAGCGGGCACCCTGCTTGCACAGAATCAGACCCCGGCTCTGCCGCAGAGCGATCAGGGAGATCAAGCAGTACAAAGCAGCCAGCCGGTACAGCGGCCCAGCGCAACCGCGGCTCAGCAAAAGCATGCACAAGCGGAGCAAGCCGCGCCTGCTTCAACCGTACCCTCTTCAACTGCAAGCGCAAGCAATGCGAACGCAACTCAAAGTTCAAATACTGCCGCTCCGCTTCCGCAAACCGCGTCTTCGCTGCCTTTGATTCTGCTGGTCGGCGCCTTGGGAATCGGTGGTGGAGCGTTATATTGGTTGCGCCGGTAATCGCGATCGAATCGCAAATCTGGTAGTTTGAATCCCGGCCCGCAATGCGGCGCCGGGATTTTCTTTTCCGCCACCGGAGGCTTGGCGCTTGGCCCATCCGCAGAGAGAAGTCACCTCGCAGCTTCGCCGCGAGATGGGACTTTGCGACGTCCTGCTTTTCAATATTGCCGCTGTACTTGGTCCGCGATGGATCGCCTCCGCTGCCCATAACGGAACGTCCTCTCTCAGCCTTTGGGCGCTTGCCGCCGTCTTCTTTTTCTTTCCCACCGCCCTGGTAATCACCGAACTCTCGACCCGCTACCCAGCGGAAGGGGGCCTTTACGTCTGGACGCGCGAAGCCTTCGGCGACTTCCATGGCTTCGTGGCGGGTTGGGCCTACTGGGTATATTCGTTCTTCTATTTTCCTGGGCTGCTGGTGGCGAGTGCCTCGATGAGCGCCTACGTTGGAGGCGCGGGACATGGTCATTTGGCCAACGATCGCGGATTCCTGCTGACCGTCTCGCTGCTGCTGCTGGCCGTTGCTGTGGGCTTGAACATTGTCGGATTGAACATCGGCAAATGGCTGCAGAACGCCGGCGGCGTGGGCACGTATCTGCCGCTACTCATCCTGATCGGAATTGCACTTGCAGTTTATTCGCGTCACGGCTCTCAGGTTCACATCACGTGGCACAACACCCTTCCGGTCTGGAACTTCGACACTGTGAACTTCTGGTCGCAGATTGCATTTGCTTTTACTGGCATGGAGCTCGTTTGCGCGATGTCAGAAGAGGTTCGCAACCCAAAGCGTACGTTCCCCCGCGCCATCCTTGCTTCGGGCGTCTTGATTGCGGTCATCTACATACTTGGAACCGTAGCAGCCATGGTGCTGGTGCCGCCCAGCAATATCGATCCAAAGAGCGGCGTCTTTCAGGCCATCACATCCGGATCAAACCTGCTTGGCATCGGTTTCTTTGGGGTTCTCGCCGCTTTGCTCGTGACTGTAGGAAACGCCGGAGGGGTAGGTACAACGGTGGCGGGCGTAGCGCGCGTGCCATTTGCAGTCGGAATTGACAGTTACCTGCCTGCCTTTTTCGGGAAGATCCACCCTCGCTGGAAGACGCCTTACATTTCCATTTTGATCCAGGCGGGAATCTCGGCAGTGGTGCTGATTGTCGCCCAGGCAAACGAAACAGTGAACGGCGCCTACCAGGTACTTGTCGATGCCGCCATCATTCTCTACTTCTTGCCATTTCTTTACATGTACGCTGCCGCCGTCAAACTGGCATACCGCGCCGACCGCGAGCAGAGTCCCGACGCGGTGCTCGTCCCTGGAGGACGGGCAGGAGTGTGGATCGCAGGCTCCTTAGGATTCCTGATTTGCGTCCTGGCGATGGCTATCTCGATGATCCCGCCAAAGGAGACGACGAGCACGGTGGTTTTTGAAATGAAGCTGCTCGGCGGCACCACGATCGCGATTCTCATCGGACTCGTGCTCTACTGGCGCTCGAAGGCAACCCGGCGTGCTATAGACTCGCGCAGACAGCAGACATCCTGAGATCATGCTCGCCGAATGGACTGTCGAACTTGGGGCCGACGATCCCCAGCTCGAAATTCCCTGGTCATCCGAGGACGGGTCAGCGCGCTTCCTTGATCTGAAGCGCCAACCCGAACTTCTACTCGAAGTTCGCGAGGCTGGTGCCTATCCCGAGTTGGGCGAATTCTTGAGCTGGGCGAACTCCCAAGAGTCGTCGCTTCAAACGGCAAAGTGCGATGCGTGGACTACTCGTCAGATGGACACGGAAGACGAAGTCTTCGGCGAGCAATGTAAGTTCCTCTCCTATGTGGACCTCGTGTTCGCAGACCCGGAGGCGCGGAGCACATTCGCTAACAACGAAGCTTTCGTGCAGGCCTTGACGCGACTCCTACGGCATGCCCCGGAGATGGCCAGCGCAGCGGAGTTCATCGTGCGCCGCTGCCTTGATCGTCGCGACGAGGCGGGGGCCAACCCACAATGCTTCTACGTTACGTTTTATTTGCAGGGATATGGTGAAGACGAGCGCCAAGCGCGCAGCCGGTGGGCGATCGCGCTCAAGCTCGTGCAACACGCGATTACACAACACTGCGCAAGGCCCGCCCGATCGTAAGAATGTAGTCAGTTTCTGGTAGACGGCGCTTTTACCTGTGGTTACGAGGGCGTTCGTGTTGCACCAGAGCGGTGCGGTGTGGCGCGCCCGGCAGGATTCGAACCTGCGACCCTCTGCTTAGAAGGCAGATGCTCTAGTCCAACTGAGCTACGGGCGCTTTGTTCATTTTAGCCCACTCTCCGCCCGGTTCGAGTTGCGAGTGAGATCGCGTCAGCCTAACTTCTGACTTCGCGGGAGGGCGCCTGCACGCTGAGTCTAGACTGAGGGGCCCCATCCCCAATCCACTGCTCCAAACGGTTGCACATGGCATCGCGTGAGTCGAGCGAGGCGCGGCTCATGTCGGACACCGCGCGCCAGAGTCCCGGGCGCACGGCGATGTACGCGATGAATCGCCAGGCGCTGAATTGGCCGTTACGGTTGAATCGATTCATATCAGGAAGGCGCGCATCATGTGCATCGGAGATCGCCTTTAAGCAGGAAAACGGCACTCCCGCTTCGCGCGCACATTCGGCAACCGCGGCAGCTTCCATGTCGACGTAGTCTCCGTGATAGAGTTCGCCGAGTCGTCTCTTCTGTTCAAGGTCGGCAATCAAGTGAACGGTTACCAGTGTGCCTCCATCCGCTCCCGCCGGATATCGTTTCCCAGATACGGAATCAATGACAGTGGCCGGCTGCGCCACTTTCCCGGCGACAGCGCCTGGATTCAGTCCGCCCGCCCATCCGACTGACACCAGAGCATTGATCTCGCCACTGGCCAGCACTGCTCGAGCAGCGACAATCGCGCGCTCGCGCCCCATGCCTGCATAGCCGATCACTGCACGTTTGTCCTGATAAAGCTGGACGCGAGGATCGGGAAGATACTTCAGCGGCTGCATGTTGCGCACCAGTGGATGCACCTCGCGAAACATTGCCGCGATGATCCCTATTCGCGCCATCAGCTCGCAACCCCAAGTGCCACCGGAACCGGCTGGCGCATGTATCCATGCTGCGCGAACCAGACTGCTGCCCGCCGCAATGCGTCCTGAACTGGAACTACGCGATAACCAAGTTCGCGCTCAGATTTCGCTGAAGAGGCAAACATCTTTTTGCGGCCCATCCGTACCGCTTCCACCGTCGCTCGAGGCTCCTTGCCCTGCATGACTCCGGTGAAGAGTTGATCGAAGACCGCGAATCCCATTGCGAGGACGTGAGGCACCTTCATAGTCGGCGACGGCAGCCCAGTAATCACCGAGAGCATATCCAGAATCTGCTTCAGGGTAAGGTTCTCGCCTCCGAGAATGTAGCGCTCGCCCGGCCGGGCTCTCTCCATCGCGAGCAGATGCCCACGCGCCACTTCTTTTACATCCGCCAAATTGAGTCCGGTATCGACGTATGCAGGAAAATTGCGATTAAGAAAATCGACAATGATCCGTCCCGTCGGAGTAGGTTTGATGTCGCGCTCACCAATCGGTGTGGTCGGATTCACCACCACCACCGAAGCGCCGGCGCGTCCGGCCGCGAGAGCGGCCTGCTCCGCCATGAACTTTGAGCGCTTGTAATGACCAATCATGTGCGATAAGTTCACCGCCGTCTCCTCATCCACGATTGTGCCGTCGCTGAGAAAACCCATGGTGGCAACTGAGCTTGTATAGATGACACGCCTAACGCCGGCTTGTCGGGCTGCATCCATGACCGCCAAAGTTCCATCAACATTGGCGCGATACATCTGGTCGGGATTGCGGACCCACAGCCGATAATCTGCAGCCACATGAAAGACAACTTCACATCCTGACATTCCGCGGCGCAGCGATTCAAAATCCAGCAGATCACCATGGATACGGTCGGCCCGCAGGAAATCGATGTTCTCTGTACGACTACCATGGCGAACCAACAACCGCAGCTCCGCTCCTTGCTGTTGCAGCAGCTCGGCAACATGGCTGCCGACAAACCCGGTTGCACCAGTGACGAAAGCTTTCATGAGCGAAGTCTGGATTGGATTATTACACTCTCAGGTTCACGAGACGGCAGAGAAGGCAGTCAGCATGCGGCACTCGGCGTTCGGACAGCCGCCGGATGGGAGGACAATCAGAACGATTCTCAAGCACCGGCGGCGCGTTGTTTCCGGGGTCGAAGGCGAAACTGTTTACTGGCCGAACGCCCACGCCGATTGCTGAGCGCGCTTCAGCTCCCCTACCGCAGGCTCTCCATCACTTCGTCCAGCACACGCTTCGGCGGACGCACAGTCTCCTGGGGCAGCTGGGCGAGCGGCGTCTCCGTCATCTGCAGCAGATCCACGAAGTTCGGTTTTTGCGTGTCGATGTAGAAAATCCCGGTAAGAACCTCGCCTTTTTCGTGCGCCTCCATCAGGTTCTTCACGGCATTGATTTTGTTGGTCGGATCGTAGTCCTCGTGCAGCTTTCGCAGGCGTAAGTGGGAGCCGTCATGCATTCTGACGTCAAACGTCGTGCCCGGATCATAGTCAACCGCGATGTCTTCGAAGTGCGGCACGAATCCCACTTCCGCGACTGCCTCTTCGTGCTCCTGCACGTATTTGTATGATTTGGTCGAGCCCTCGTGATCGTTGAATGTTACGCACGGGGAGATGACGTCGAGCATCACCGTACCGCGGTGCGCGATCGCGGCCTTCAGCATCGTGAGCAACTGCTTCTTATCTCCAGAAAACGAGCGCGCTACAAACGTCGCTCCCATTTGGATCGCGAGCGCACAGGTGTCGATCGCGGGCAAATCGTTAATCACGCCGGATTTCTGCTTAGATCCCAGATCAGCCGTCGCCGAGAACTGCCCTTTGGTGAGTCCATACACACCGTTATCTTCGATGATGTAGATGATCGGCAGATTGCGACGCATGAGGTGGATGAACTGTCCCATGCCGATCGATGCGGTATCACCATCGCCACTCACGCCCAGCGACAGCATGCTGCGGTTCGCCAGCACGGCTCCGGTCGCTACCGAGGGCATGCGCCCGTGCAGCGAATTGAAACTATGTGCGCGGGCGATGAAGTAAGCCGGAGTCTTCGACGAGCAGCCGATCCCAGAGAGCTTGAGCACGCGCTCGGGCTGCACGCCCATTTCGTACATCGCGTCGATTACGCGTTCCGAAATGGCATTGTGGCCGCACCCGGCGCAGAGCGTCGTCTTGCCGCCTCGATAATCGATCACTTGCAGTCCGAGACGGTTGGTCTTTGGCGCGGGGGTTGAAGTTGGGGTGCTCGCCATAAACTACCTGCCTTCCTGGGAAATTATGTCGTCGGTCACGGAACGCGCGTCGATCGGCAGACCGTTGAAGTGGCGCACGCTGTGCAGCTTCGGTGTGTGTGACGCATTGAGATCGAGCTTCAACAGGCTGAGCATCTGCGCGTCGCGGTTCTGCTCGACGACATAGACACGCTCGTGTTTGCTCACGAATTCGTGCACCTCGCGGCTGAACGGAAACGCCCGAATTCGTAGATAGTCTGCTCTAACCTGGTATTCGCGCTTCAGCTGGTCACGACTTTCGCGCACCGCAAAATCGCTGCTGCCGTAGGCGATGATCCCGATCTTCTCCCCTCGGTCTTCCACCACCTCGGGCCGCGGTACATAGGACCGGGCAGTTTCGAACTTGCGCGCCAGGCGCTCCATATTGTTCTGGTAATCGTCTGGACGCTCGCTGTACTGCGCCTTCTCATTGTGGCCGGAGCCGCGCGTGAAGTATGCCGCCCCGGGATGATCCGTACCCGGCAGTGTGCGATATGGGATTGCATCCTGATCCACGTCTTTGTAGCGCGCGAATCCACCCAGCCGCTTCAGATCTTCCGCACTGAGCACCTTGCCGCGCTGCAGAGGCTTTTCCGGATAAGGGAATGGCTCCGACATCCAGTTGTTCATCCCCAGATCGAGATCGGAGAGCACGAATATGGGCGTTTGTAATTGCTCGGCGAGATCGAAAGCCTGGGTCGCCATCGAGAAGCACTCAGCTACGCTGCCCGGAAACAGCATGACGTTCTTAGTGTCGCCGTGGCCGAGAAATGCGATTGAGAGCAGGTCGCCCTGCGAAGTTCGCGTCGGCAATCCAGTGGACGGACCAACCCGCTGGATGTCGAAGATCACAGCCGGAATCTCCGCGTAATAACCCATGCCGGTAAATTCGGTCATCAGAGATATGCCGGGACCCGAGGTCGAAGTCATTGCGCGCGCGCCAGCCCAACTCGCTCCCAATACCATGCCGATGGCCGCAAGCTCGTCTTCGGCCTGCACAATCGCGAAGGTCGCCTTTCCATCCGGTCCGATTCGGTACTTCTTCATGTAATCAATCAACTGCTCGCAGACCGATGAGACGGGGTGATCGGATACCAGGTAACTACCGTCACGCCGGCAAACATCGCGCCCAACGCAGCCGCGGCGTTGCCATCGATGATGATCTTGTCCTGGTTCTCATTCATCGGCTCAACGTAAAATGCATCTCTCTTCGCAAGCGATGCCGCGGCATAGTCGAAGCCTGCACGCGCAGCGTTCATGTTCAGGTCAGCCGCCTTCACTTTCTTGGCGAACTGCTTGCGCAGCGCAGCTTCCACCTGCGTCATGTCGATGCCGAGGAGCTGCGCCACCACCCCTACATAAATCATGTTTTTCACCAGCTTGCGCAGCTTGGCCTCGGGGCACACGGTGGCGACGATTTTGTCGTAAGGAATTGAATAAAAGGTGAGATCAGAGCGAAGCGCATCGAGTTTCAGCGGCTCGTCATAGACGACAGCGGCGCCCGCTCTCAAAGACATCACGTCTTCTTTCGCCGTCTCCGCATTCATCGCCACCAGCATGTCGATCTCTTTCTTACGCGCGACATAGCCGTGCCTGCTGCAGCGGATGGTGTACCACGTGGGCAGACCCGCGATGTTCGACGGAAAGAGGTTCTTGCCCGATACGGGAATTCCCATACGGAAGAGGCTGCGAAGAAGGACGTTGTTGGCAGACTGCGATCCCGAGCCGTTGACGGTAGCTACCTGGATGCTGAAATCGTTGACGATCCGATTGCCTTCAAAACCTTCTTTAAGGTCCTGAACAGCTAAATCCCCTGAAGCCATTGATGGTCCTTGAGTGTGATTCCTGCCGCGCGCAAGTTATGCAGTTGAACCTTTGATTATATGGCTTTAGGCGCGCATGAACAGCAACTTTCGCGGAATGGAAATGGAGCTCAACAGGTATGTCTGGCGGACTCGGCGGCGAGAGGCACCATGGCGAGCGGCACTAAAATTATCAATTCCGCACATCCGCCATCAATCGTTCCACTTCCGCTCGCTGATCGCCGGTAAGCGGCAGCAGCGGCAAACGTGGCGGTCCGCCGTAGTAGCCATTCAGGTCAAGCGCGTACTTCAGCGCGGGAATTCCGAGTTGGCTAGCGACGCGCGTGGCCGGCTCCACAATGCGTTGCTGCTTTAGCTGCGCGAGTTCTTGGTCACCATCTTTCCAAGCTGTGTAGATCTCGAAGCAGGCTGTTGGAGCGGCGGAGGCAAATGCAAGCACAGCACCGGCGGCTCCGGCTTCCACCGATGCCAGCAGCTTCTGGGCCGATCCAGCGAGCAATTGGAAGCCGACTTCTTTGCTGCGCATCTTGAAATTAGGCTTTGGCGCCGACACAACATCCTTCGACGTCTGCTTTCCGCCATTGCCGGTAAGCGCGGCCACACTCACTAACTCGCGCGCAGGCTCCGCAGCAGCCGGCTTTAACATCCGCGCGGTAACCGCGCTGAATACCTCAGTTGCATTCGTGGTGCGGCGGATGTTACGGGTGCGCGCGACCACATCCGCGATCTTCTCGATCACACCACTTGATTCCTTGATGCCGATGATGTTCGGATGCTGCGCGAGCTCCTGGATCACCTCCGCCGGCAAGTCGTAAGCAGTGAATGGAGGCACGCTGTACAACAGAACTGGAAGCGGGGAACGATCGCCGACGAACCGATAGTATGCAAGCAGGTTTTCGGGCTTCATTTGCGGACGGTAATAGTGTGGCGTGCGCACCAGCGCGACATCGTAATTAAGTTTCGCGGCAAACTCTGCGGCTTCCACTGTCTTGATGGCCGACTCGTGGCCCACTCCCGCCAAAAGGACCTTCTCAGGCGTGGCGACTTCTGCCGCGACGCGGAGCACCTCGCGCTGCTCTTCCTCTGAAAGCATTACCACTTCGCCGGTCGAGCCCAGGACCGCCATGCCCGCGATCGGGGTGCGCGAGTAGCGATCAACATTGTGCTCGAGCTTCTTTGCGTAAATGCGCCCGTCAGGATAGAAAGGGGTCGTGAGCGCGGGAAATATGCCGGTCAGGAGCATGGGTGTAGTGTACTGCGAAATTGCGAGCCCAAAATGAACGCAGCGCCTGGCCTCCAGTTAGTTTCCTGTTCCTTGCTCCACTGGCTGCTTCAGCAGAAACTGCTTCACGAACATGATCGTCGCGTAGAACTGAAAATCCTGGTTCTTCTTCTTCGAGAACCCGTGGCCTTCGTCTTTCGCAACCAGGAACCACACAGGCACGCCGCCGCCGCGAAGCTTTTCCACCATCTGTTGCGATTCGCTCACCGGTACCCGCGGATCATTCTGACCGGCAACAACAAACGTCGGTTTCGTGATGTTTTGGGAGTTGTTCATCGGCGCTATGCGCTCCAGGAATTCGCGCATCTTCGGATCGCGCTCATCGCCGTACTCCACTCGGCGCAGATCGCGCCGATACGCTTCCGTGTGTTCGAGAAATGTGACCAGGTTCGTCATGCCAACCACGGGCAATTGGCAGCACAGTTGGTCGTCATAGCGTGTGGCGACGTTCCACGTCATGTGTCCTCCGTAGCTGCCGCCGGTGACCATGATGCTGCTGCCATCGAGCGCCGGGTTCTGCTTGACCCAATCGATCAGCGAGCCGATGTCTTTGTAGGAATCCTCGCGTTGGAATCCGTTGTCCAGCTTCAGAAATGTCTTCCCGTAGCCCGTCGATCCGCGGACGTTTGGGAAGATAACAGCTACCCCAAGCTCGCCCAGGTAATAATTCGTTTGCGCGCTGAACCCAGGACGCGACTGCCCTTCCGGGCCACCATGGATGTTGATGATCACTGGCCGTTTGCCGGAGAATTTGTCTGCCGCAGGTTTGTAAAGCAATCCCGAAATCGTCTTCCCATCGAAAGTCTTCCAGTGGATCAGCTCCGGGGTGACAAAGTTGGCGGGATTTAGTCCGCCGGTTTCACTGCTAGTCCAGCGATCGAGCTTTCCCGTCTGCGCGTCAAACGAATAAGTATCCAGGGGCGACTTCGCCGAGCTCAGGCTGAATGCAACGTCCTGTCCATTCTTGTGCCACTTGAGTCTCTCGACGATTCCGAGTGGAATCCTCGGCCCGGGCTTCTGCCGTCCCGAAGCAGTATCGAGCAGGCGAATCACGCCTGCGCCGTCCTCATTTGTGACAACGGCAATCGTGCGGCCGTCAGGACTGACGTCGAATTCGTCGACATCCCATTTGATTTCGGTGGTCAGATACTTGGGCTGCAGCGACACGAGATCCACATACGCGAGCCGTTGGAACTCGGAATCGCGATCGGTGGTTGTGTAAAAGCCTTTTCCATCCTTGCTGAATTTCGCGTCGCCGTATGCGACTTGCTCCTGAGCCTTGGGAGTAAGCAGCTTTTTCTGTCCGGCGGCGACATCAACCAGCCACACGTATGTCTCGTTTGCCGAAATTTCCTGCAGAAGAAGAAGCTGCTTGTCATCCGGAGACCAGTCAGTCGGCTGCCATCCACCACCCTGCAGCTGCAGCAGCATGTGATCCGTCTTAGCATCGCTCGCATCCATTACCCAAAGATCGGTGTCCTGTCCGTTGCGCCGAGTGGAGACATAGGCAAACTGACCGGCATGATTCGCAAATACGGCACCGAGATTGCGCGACTTGCCGTCGGTCAGCAGGGTTATGTCGCCGGTATCTGAATCATCGCGGTAATACTGGAACCACTCACCGCCCCCAATATCCTTTGAAAAGATGAAGTACTTGCCGTTGACCGGATCGTAATGTGCAGAGCCGACGCGGTCGGGAAAGAACGTAAGCTGCGTGCGCGCCGCTCCCGCCGCGACCACGCGATGGACTTGCGGCACGTCTCCAAAGCGCGTGCTGATCAGCATTTCTCGTTTCGTGGGATGCCAATCCAAAAATGCGGCAGAGCGCACCTGGGTATAGCGATCCGCCTGCTGCGCGATTGAGGTAGGAACCGGCGGAATGCCCTCGACCATGAGTGCCGAATTGGGCTGGACGGCTTGCGCTGAGAATGGCGGACCACTGGGAGCGTTTTGCGCGATCCCGCAGCACGTTAAGCAGATGAGAGCGGATACAAGCCTTCGATTCATGGTTCTCCTTGGAAGGAAATTTGTATCAGAAGAAGGCTGACTTTGCAGCACGGCGTACAAGCTTTGTAGGCTCGACAGTAGAGACGCAGCATGCTGCGTCTCTACCATGCAGGTGAGAGTCTCTCAAACAGAAGAGCTTTCCACATTGGCAAGCCTGCAGGGCGTCGCGTTCGCGGGCTACGCAACCAGCGGATCATCCTTCTTGTCGTTCTGGTTGGTCTTTTGGCGCTGGCCTGGATCCGTATCCTGGCCGCTATGTTCGGGATTTTCTCCCGGTTCGGGAAAATCGCTGTCGCGTCCTTTGATGCGTATGTCCTCGGTGCGATGTCCAAGCTGTCCTTCGAGTGATGTCTGGCTGTGCTGATCGCGGCTCTCGCTCTCAACTGCGCCCTTCTTGAGATCGTTGTCCTGGTCCGGCATGTATAACTCCTCAGTGGAGGAGATGGAATTTTGGCGCCCGCGCGTTGTATAGGACATGGTGTTCTCACGCTTTCGTGGGGAGCATTGTAATCCTGGCAGCAAGGTGGCGCCTTTCGTCTTTTACCAGTCAGGCCTCAGCATCAGCACTCAGCATTAAGCCTCGTACCGGTCATAGCAGTCGCCGGCAGACGACACATCGGTCTCCTCGAACGTGACCGTAATGAACGAAGGATGCTGATGGCTGAATGCTGATGGCTGAGTGCCTCTTCCTGAGTGCTCCTTCTTGAGTGCTAATGGCCGAATGCTGGTTCCTGACAGCCCTATTTACAATGTTCTCCAAGCTATGAGCACTCCCGGCGCCTTATATCGTCCGTTTGACGAACTCATCACCATCAAAATCCTGGAAAAGGAATTTCAGGTGCCAAAGGGCAACATGCTGCTGCGGGCGATGCAGTACCTCTCACCTGATAACGTCGCCATGGGACGCTTCTGCTGGAATGAGGAGTGCCAGTATTGTCGTGTTTCCTACAAGCTGACTCCCGAAAGTGCGCCACGCCAGGCGCTCTCCTGCAAGCTGATGGTGGAAACAGGAATGGAAGTCGTGGAGGTGGCGCCCGAGATTCGCTATTGCCTCCGGGAGTTGGGGCTGAAATAACGCTAGCGATCAGCACTCAGCAGTCGGCATTCGGCCACGCACCGCTGTGGGAGTCCTCAGGAAAACAGATCCTCAGAAGCTGACTGCAGTCCAACAAAAGCAATCACAAGCTCCTTCGCGCCGACCAGGGCGCTCACGATGACAGTTTTAAGGAGGAACGCTGGCTGGCTGAATGCTGAGTGCTGAATGCTGAGTGCTGAATGCTGAATGCTGAATGCTGAATGCTAGGGTGCTGCCGAGGCTTCTCTAGCGCCGCGTGGGGCTGGGCTTGGAGGCCGTGGTATTGGCCCCCAGGCTACGCAGGCGGTCGCGGGCCTGCTGCGCTTCGAGTGATTTTGGATAGCGCGCTACGAGCGCTCGCAACTCGCGCACCCCCGCGTCGCGTTGATTCAGATTGAGCAGGGCGTATGCTTTCTTCAATTGCGACGCCGAGGCTTTGTTTCCACTCGGATATTGCTCGATCACCTTGTCGTAATCCTTCACGGCTTCTTGATACTTCCCTTGCCGGTACTCGATGTCGGCAATGTAGTACTGGGCATTACCGGCGAGATCGGTGTTCCCGTAGTACTTGACGTAGTCGGCGAACTCCTGGCTGGCGAGGTTGTACTTGGCGCCGTTGTAGTCGCTAAGGGCGTTGTTATAGAGAACGTCGGGAGGTGGAGCCTGGGCCTGTGGTGGCTGCTGCGGCATCTGCTGACCCGGCTGGCCCTGCGGCGCAGCCTGCAAATTCTGTTGCGCTGCCGAGATGTCGTCGAGCTGCTTGCTGACTTTGGCGAGTCGTGCCTTCAGCTCATCGACGGAGTCGTGCAGCGACTGCACCTGCGCCGACACCTGATCGACCTTGCCACCTTGATCGGCAGTTGAGGTTTGCAGCGAGTGCGAAATGGCATCCAGCGAGTTCGCAACGCGGTTGATCGTGTCAGTGTTCTGCTCTAGCAGGCTGCGCATCGCGCCGAAGCGCTCGTCGTTCGCCTGCTGCAAGCGAGCGAGCTGGTCCTGCAACGCTTGAATCTGCGTTTGCAGCGCGACCATCTCTTTGTTCGCGCCCCATGCAGCCGGCGCGAGCAACAGCGCAAGGCCGAGAGTTAGAAAGATGAGTTTGTATTTCATTCTGTCCCTGAATTCATTACTGCCGCTTCCCCTTAGACTCTACATGGCTAAGAACTGTCATCTGAGCCCCGATTTTGGGCGAAGGCTGGCGACGTGATTGGCGTATTAGCCCTTCTGCGAGAATCTGGGGTAGAAGTGCATATCCGCCAATCAAATACTCAACCATTCTCCGAGATCCTTCGGCCAAGAAACAGGCCTCAGGATGACAGCCTTTCGTCTCCGACCAAGTAGAGACGCAGCATGCTGCGTCTCTACTTGCGCAAAGCCACTGCAAGCCTACTGTCCTGCCAGCACCAAATGCGCGCGGCGGTTCTCCTGCCAGCACTGCTCGTTTGAATCGGTGCAGAACGGCTTCTCTTTGCCGAAGCTCACCGTATTGATGCGATTCGCCGCCACTCCGGCCGAAATCAAGGCTTGCTTGGCCGACTGCGAGCGGCTGTCCCCGAGCGCCATGTTGTACTCGGTCGAGCCACGCTCGTCGCAGTGACCCTCAATCAGAATCTTCCAATTTGGATGCTGATTAAGGAACTGCGCATCTGCCTGCAGCGTTGCTCCATCGGAGGGACGCACTTCATAGCTGTCGTAATCGAAGTAGGCATCTTTGATGTTTTGCTCGAACAACTGTTGATCGGTGAGCGAAGGCGGGGCCTCTTGCGTCTGCTGCACCGGTTGCGGACGAGTCACGGTAACCCGGGTAGTCGCATCCTGCGTTCCGCCGGGACCGCTCGCCATGAGGCGGTAGGTGGTCGAGTCAGTCGGTGTCACGGTTTGTGACCCGCTGGCCTGTACCTTTCCGAGTCCCTCGATGGACACGTCGGTGGCATTGTCAGTCTGCCACGTGAGCTGGGTCGACTGGCCGGCGGTGATGGTCGCGGGATTCGCGGAAATCGATGCTGTCGGCGCGGGTGGTGGCGGTGGCGGCGGCGCCGGCACTGCCTTGGGTTTTTTGTGGCAGCCTGCGACTGCCAACAACAAAGACAACGCTGCGATCTGTGTCGCATGTATCCATTGGCTTCTCTTCACGTATCTCCTCCGAATTTCTAATAATTACGAATGATTATCGGTTGCAACACCGAACCGGATCATGCGCAGATCGTTGCGAAGTTACATCACCCGATCACGCGATGGCCCGATTCTGCATTGTCTCCGTGGTGAAAGGCTTTTTGATGTTACTTCCAACTCCAGTTTGGTTGTGAGTTCTGACCCGAATGAGTTACCTGATGTTGTTGGGTGCCATCGGCCAGCATGGCCCAGATTTGCGTGCCGCCGTTGCGATTCGATTGGAAGACGATGTGTCGTCCGTCCGGGGACCACGAAGGAAAGTCGTTGCTGCCGGCATCGTGGGTCAACTGTACCCACTGTTTGCTGGCGACATCCATAATATAGATATCCTGGCCGCCGGGCGCGCCCGGGCCATACTTACGTGACCACGCGAAGGCAAGATATTGGCCGTTAGGTGACCACGACGGCGAAACTGCATATCCTGTATCGGTCATGCGCTGCACATTAGTTCCGTCGGACTCCATCGTATAGAGTTGAGGCAAGCCCGAGCGGCCGCTGATCCACGCGATCTGTGCTCCCGTTTTGGGATTCCAGACCGGTGAGACGTCCGGCCCGTGCGCTTCAGTTATGCGCTTCAGCTCAGTGCCGGCGGCGCTCGACACATAGAGCTCCGGATCGCCGGTGCGCGACGACGAGAACGCCAGATGTGTGCCGTCGGGTGACCAGGCTGGCGAGATCGTCGTTCCCCCGATGTTCGGAAATGAAACCAGGCGATTCAGGTCGATGGAGTACATACGAATCCCAACGCTACGCTTGCCCAGTTCGACGAACGCGATGCGCGAGCCGTCCGGCGCGATCCGGGGGGACAGCGCGATGCCCCCAAGGTGCGTGATCGCGTGCTCACCGAATCCGTCGTAGTCCATCTGCCAGATTTCTTTGCTGCCGCTGCGATTGCTGACGAACACGATCTTGCTTTCCGCAACTCCCGGGATTCCTCCACCAAGGCGGAAGATGATCTCGTCGGCAAAGCGATGTGCGATCAGCCGCGCGTTCTCTTGCGTGGCATCTTCGCGGTACTGCTTGCCCAGTACCTGCGGCGAGACGGTGTTCTTCACGTCAAAGAGCCAGCCGGAGACAGCGAGCTGCCCTCCGCTCACTCCCAGGTTGCCGAAGGCGAGCATGGCCGCATTGGTCGGCGGATTCGCCCAGGCATCGACTGCAACCTCCTGCGGATTGCCTGGCACCTGCAAGGGATTGAAGCTCTTGGAGACAATGTCGAAGATGCCCGCGTTCTGAAGGTCGGAGTAGAGCACCTGATTGAATGTAGTAAGCAGAGGGCCGGCGCCGGGATCAACGCTCGCGGGTTTGAAGTCTGCGACGGCAATGCGCACCCGCTCGACGCCTTGTGTAACGATGCCCTTGAATTGATCGTTTTGGGCGTGCACGGTGGAAGAGAGAAGCAACACGCCGAAGATCAATGCCGCGCAGGCTGGAAATCCACGTCGGCACTTGCATATTGTTTCGCGCGTCGGTGCTTCCTCCCGGCTCTTCGGCCAGGATCCTCGTGAAGGAGCCAGGAAGGCGCAAATAAGCCCGAAATATTCCGGGAGATCCTTCGGCCAAACGCGGGCCTCAGGATGACAGATCCCTACACCTCTAAGGAACCGACGAACCTCCGCAATGTGCCTGTTCAAATTGCCTCTCATCTCTTCATCGGGGTATATCGAAATTCGTATTGCGCCTCGACGCTGCTGCCACGGTAATCGTTGGGCAGCGGTCCGAAGCTGTCGATTCGTTGCAGGGTCCGCATTGCCGAAGTATCGAGCGATGGTATGCCGCTGGATTGCACGATACGCACATTTGTTGGCTCGCCGTTGCGGGAAATATTGAATGCCAGTGAGACAGATGCATTCGGCATGGTGTGCGGATCGACCTCGTACTTGAGCCAGTTTTGTGAGAGCACTTGAGTCACCTGGCGCACGTAATAGGAGTATCTGCTGCCAAAATCGCCCCCGGCGGTGATCGCAACTGCGCCGATTCCCGCTGAGGTATTGAACGTGGTGAAGTTCTGGTGGACTTGTCCACCTTGTCCGTATTGCACCTGATTCTCAGCCCGTTGTACCGGCTCGGGAGGCTTTTCCGTGCTCTCGCGACGACGCTCTTTTGGCTTGATCTTGATCGTTTCCGGAATGGGAACCGCTTTCGGTTGTGGTTGCGCGATTTCTTTCGGCTCAGAATGGGTTACGGCCGCGGACTCGTTAGCGACGATGTTCTCGGTTTGACGCTCCCGCGGTAAGGGGATTGCGCTCGCACCGACGAGCGTGGCAGAAATGGCCTCGCCTGAGATCCTCTCTCCACTGCCCCACTCATTTCGCGAAAAACCCATCCACGATCCATAGGCAACAATCGCCACCACAATCGCCCCGTGAAATACCAACGAGGCCGTGATAGGACCTTTCCACGGCTCTGTTATGTCGAAAATGTCAACGCGTTGCGACATTCTTCGTCTGGTATGGCTGGGTAACGATCGCGATATTGGTAATGCCGCTCTGCTTCACCGTGTCCATTAACTGGGCGAAGGCGCCGAAGGCAACGTTCTCGTCGCAGCGCAGGTAAATCGGGTGATGCTCGGAGTCCTTCACGCGATCGCGGAGGATCCGCGGGAGCTCCGCGAGCTTCACCGAATCGCTTCCCAGAAATACGTTCTGGTCGCGGTCCATGGTCAGCACCATCCGAGGCTCGGTGATCTCCTTCACAGTTTGAGTATGGGGAACGTTGACCTCGATCCCCGACTGAATAATGGGCGCCGTCAACATAAAGATGATGAGCAGCACCAGAACCACGTCAACAAAAGGCGTGACGTTGATGTCGGAGAGCGAGCTTTGCGTGCGACCTTGGGTGTTTGTAAATGCCATTTGCAAATTTTCTAATCGGGTGAATTTTGGCGTAATTGAAACTTGTTCAATTACGCAATTACCCAATCTCTTCTATCTTTCTTCCAGAACGACGCTTTCACGGGTTCTTGCGGGTTGCGCTTGGGCGGCTGGCCTGTCCACTACATTGAGGAGTTCGAGGCCGAAGTCATCCATGCGTGCGCCGAACTCCCGAATTTGCTGCATGTAA
>C688J18823_10000880_pt1 | contig 18045 bp, 15 predicted proteins | sample HopSoiMetagenom1_FD_18823 | JGI IMG/M metagenome (IMG submission 18823) | reverse complement strand
ATACTCGTAATTGCCGTTGAATATCTGCGGCGCCAGCAGCCCGGCGAAGGCACCACCGATCACCCCGCCAAACGACGTGCAGAGGTAAAACTCCGTCAGCCGCCGCGGGTTGGGTCGCCGCGCATAGAGTTCGCCATGGCACATCAGCGTCAGCAGCGCGAACGCGACGAGATTGAGTGAGATGGTCGTCAGCCAGAACACTTTCTCGCCGCCGATCAGGCTCACCGCGAGCGGCGCCACCGCGAATGGAGCGAAGCGCACCACATTGGCGTGCGCGATCCATGGCCGCTCGCGGAACACGGCGACGAAAGTGAGCAGGTAGATCGCCAACGGCACCACCCACAGGAAGGGTGCGGCGGCGATATCGGTGGTCATATAAGCCGTCACAGCGATGACAAGGCCTGACGGAACCGCGGCCAATGCGATCCAACGCATCCGCTCGCCGGCACTCGCGCTGACATCATCAACGGCTTCGGTTTGAACGGTGGCAGGCTCTGCGCGCGCTGCAAGCAACCCGACGAAACTCAAGAGAATACCGAGCAGCGCAAATCCGATCGACCATGCCGCCGTTTGCGTCTTCAGCGTCAGCAACGGTTCGACAATAACGGGATAGGCGAACAACGCTGCAAACGAACCGAGGTTGGATGCGGCATAGAGTACGTAGGGATTGCCCGCCTGCTTGTGCCCGCTGGAGGCGAACCAGCTCTGCAGCAATGGCGCGCTGGCCGACAGAGTGAAGAACGGAAGCCCGATGGAGACCGCAAACAAGCCGAACAGCCAGAGCGCCGTTCCATCCTGTGGCGGGGAGTTCCATCCGGTCGCGATGGAGATCGGCAGCATCGTCGCGGTAATGCCTAGCAGCAGAAGATGGAATATCGCGGCCCAACGCAGCGGCAACAGCCGGTTCAACACGTAAGCGTAGGCGTAGCCTGCCAGCAGCACCGTTTGAAAAAATACCATCGCAACCGACCACACGGCCGGCGCGCCGCCGAGTTTCGGCAGCACCAACTTGGCAAACATCGGCTGGATCGAGAACAGCAGCAGTGCCGAAATGAACAAGGTCGCGGCGTACAACAGCGGCGCGAGGCGGAGCGCTACCGCCTGTCGATCGACTAATGGCGCTATTCGATCCGAAACATTGAAGAGTGACATGGAATTCCCGGCACCGGCAACTTTTGGTTGCACAAGTAGCAAGCAAGTGCTGAGAAAAGCTTAATCCGATCGCCAGGAAACGGCCTTTTGGTAAACGCCTTGACCGCCGCCGGGTTTCGATTGGGGAAGATCAGCCCTTTCGCGTATGCCCCCAGGCCGCGTCCCAATCCTCGCCCGCGGCGTCGATCACGCGGCCATCGGCCTCGAAGAACTTGTTCGGCACCTGGAAGATCGCGAGCATCAACCCGCCTTGCGGACACCAGGCGACATGGCGGCTGCCCTCCTCGCGCCAGATGAATTCGCCGGCCTTGCATTCGATGCCCTGCGCCGGGCCTTCCTTGTCGACGAGTGAACCTTCGAGCACGTAGGTCTGCTCGATGTTGACATGCTCGTGGTCGGGCAGCACCGCGCCCGGCGCGAACCGCATCAACGCGGTCATCAGGCCGGTCTTGCGATCGAACAGCAGCGTTTTGGCTTCGCAGCCGGGGAAACGGGTCTTCTGCCATTCCATGCTGTCGGGGCGGACGAGATGGGAATGCGTATCTGCGGTCTGCGGCGTCACGGCGTCCATGGTGGTCCTCCATTCTCTTTATTTTGGCGCGATCCTAGCAGCTTTCATTTGGGCCGCCAGCCGGCAGGTGTGCGCTGCGGTGATGTCGTCGCCTTGCCCGCACTGACTCCCGCGAGTAGGATCAGGATGTCTCCTGCTCTCGTGGATCATTACTGACAATGTCGGAGTTGGAACAATCGATTATCTGCAAAGGGTGCTGGGAACAGATGCATGTCCCGGTGCCGCTTCGCGGTGTAATCTCTGCGCCATTCCGCGCGTTCGGCGTTCGCCCGAGCCGAATGAACCCCAACACCTGCACCATCTGCGAGCTGATGTTCACGAAGGTGATGCGGGCCCGCAAGATCACGATCGACGCGACCATCATGTTTGCCGATCTGCGCGGCTACACCAGCCTGTCGCAGTCGCAATCGTCGGATGCCGTCTCAAGCCTGCTCGACGCATTCTACGACGAATGCGCCAACGCGATCTGGGCGTATGACGGACTCCTCAACAAGACGATCGGAGACGCCGTTATGGCGATCTTCAATTTTCCCCTGGTACGGGCCGAGCATCCCGGGAACGCCGTGCGGGCAGCGCGCGACATTCAGAAAGGCTGGCGCGAACGGCGCGAGATTCTCGTTGCAGCCCATGGTCTCACCGCGAGCGAACTGGGGATAGGCATCGGCATTCACTCCGGCGAACTCAGCTTTGGCGAGTTCGGTCATACCCATCGGGATCTGACGGCAATCGGCACCGTAGTCAACACCGCCTCCCGTGCCCAGTCGGTCGCCGGAGCCGACCAGATCCTCGTGACGAAAGCCGTGTTTGACCGCACGCAACCGGATTTGAAGGACAGTCCTTCGAAGGCATTCCAGCTCAAGGGATTCGACGCCCCAATCGAGCTTTACGCGGCCTGACGCGAGCCCCGCAGCCGCCTCTCACCACAAATTCTTACCGTCGATCACCGTCACCGGCACGCCATCGAGATCGAAATCGTCGAACAGCCGCGCGTTGACGCCGACCTTCGGGTTATCGAAGTCCGGCTTGCCGCTCGACCAGTCCGGCGATTCCGAATAGGTGCCGCAGCCGCAACTGGCGCAGAAATGATGTTTGACGGTGCGGCTGCCCCACAGATAGGTCGCGACGTTTTCCGGCGGCGACGTCAGGCGAAACTGCGCCGGGGTATAATAGGCCCACAACGCGCCGCGTTTGGAACACAGCGAGCAGGTGCACCGTGTCACATCAGACGGCGCTTCGTTCACCTCGAATTGTGTGTTGCCGCAATGGCAGCTTCCCTTGATTGGCACGATGTGTTCCTCCCGAGTGATCCGACACGGCCGAGGTCCTAACCGAGGGCTGCTGACAGCATGCTGTCAGCAGCAGCGATTGGCGCACGTCAAGTCAGAATTGGCCAGCTGGCCATGTTCCGGCTTGCAACCTGCCGCTGCGAGAATATCATTCATCGCGGACATTGGAGGTGAGCATGCGTCCTGTCTTTGTGATCGCCTGCATCGGCCTGTTGGCGCTTTCTGAAAGCGCAAATGCACAAATTTGCAGACCCGTCGAGCAGCGAAGCGGCAACGCCGTGGGCTGCTGGATCATCGCGCACCAACCTCTGGGACAGTTCACACAGCCACAGACATTTTGGCACTTGGACACTTATCCGACACTTGCAATCGCCGAGCAGGCCAAGGGGCCGCACGGAACTGTCGTCAAATCACTCGACAAGATATGGCTGCTTTCGATCGAGGACCGGGATTGGCGTGCACCGGCTGGCGGCGAACACCTCGCCGAAATCGGCCCGCTTGTGATCAACGCCGGCGAGAATTATTCCGCGCAATACATGGAAGCCGTTTTCGACCCGGGCATGACCGCCCCGGAACATCGTCACTCCGGTCCCGAAGCCTGGTACACCCTTGCCGGCGAAACATGCCTGGAAACGCCTGATGGCATGCAAGTCGGGAAGGCCGGCAGTCACCACGTCATCGTGCCCGCCGGACCGCCGATGCACCTGACGGCAACCGGAACGGTTCAGCGCAAGGCGCTGGTGCTCATCCTGCATGATTCCGGCAAGCCGCCCACGACACCGGAGCGGGAGTGGAAGCCGAAAGGCTTGTGCAAAGGCTGAGGGGCAGTTCGATACGCGCGTTGTGATGCAGGCCGCGGCGCCGCCGAAGAAAACGGTGGGCATAGCGGTGTTCGGCCTTTGACGATCCTGCGAAGCGGTATGATCACCGGATCGCCGTCATTCCAGAGAATCATCCTTGGGCTTCATCTTCGTCCTCACTGTCGGACTGCTCGCCGGAACCATCTCGGGCATTGTCGGTACGGGCTCCTCGATCATGCTGATGCCGGTGCTCGTCTATCAGTACGGGCCAAAGGAAGCCGTTCCGATCATGGCGGTCGCGGCCGTGATGGCGAACTTCTCGCGCATCCTCGCCTGGTGGCACGATGTCGACTGGCGGGCATGCCTCGCCTATTCGGTCACGGGGATTCCGGCGGCTGCACTTGGCGCGCGGACCTTGCTGACGCTGCCATCGCACGCCGTCGATATCGCGATCGGGCTGTTTCTGATCGCGATGGTGCCGGTGCGGCATTGGCTGGCGCGCCATCAGCTCAAGGCGCAGCTCTGGCACCTTGCGGTGGGTGGTGCGATCATCGGCTACCTCACGGGCATCGTGGTGTCGACCGGTCCGCTCAGCGTGCCGCTGTTTCTGTTTTACGGGCTGAACAAAGGCGCCTTTCTCGCCACCGAAGCCGCAAGCTCGCTCGGGCTCTACTTGAGCAAGTCGGTCACGTTCGAACGCTTCGGCGCACTCACGCCTGATATCGCGCTGAAAGGCTTGATTGCGGGCTCCTCCCTGATGTTCGGCGCCTTCATCGCCAAGCGTTTTGTCCTTCATCTCGAGCCCGACGTCTTTCGGCTGTTGATGGATGGCATCATGCTGGCCGCCGGCATCTCCCTGCTGTGGGCGGCCTTTTCATAAGATTCTGCCGAAGCAGGCGCGCGATCTGAACCAATTGCCGTGAGCAACCGACCAAGTGACGCGTGTCACATCCGTTCGGCAAGTCACCATAGATCAATGCCGGGCACAGATTCGTATCACCTACGTCTGGAGAGACAGAAATGCCCAGGGGAATCATTGGCGCCGTCGTCGCCGTCATTGTCATCATCATCATCGCGGCAGGAAGCTGGTACACCGTCGATCAGACCGAGCGCGGGGTGAGACTGCGCTACGGCGCGGTTATCGGCACGGCGCAGCCGGGCCTGGGCTTCAAGGTCCCGCTGATAGACAGCGTCGAGAGGGTCAGCGTCAAGACCTTCACCTATGCCTGGGACAAGATGAACTCCTACTCCTACGACCAGCAGCCCGCCGACCTCAAGATCAGCGTCACCTTGCGCGCCTCGCCGGACAAGGTCGCCGATCTCTATGCAAAATTCGGCGGACTGGACACTGCGGTGAAACAGGTGGTCAGCCCGGCCGTCAACCAGCAGGTCAAGATCGTGTTCGGCCGCTACACGGCCGTGAAGGCGATCCAGGAGCGCGGAATGCTCAACGCCGCAATCAAGGACGCCATCACGGCATCGCTGAAAGACGACCCGATGATCATGATCGAGAGCGTCCAGCTCGAAAACATCGAATTCTCTGCGAATTATCTGCACTCGATCGAGCAGCGCATGCTGGCCGAGGTCGAGGTGCAGAAGCTGCAGCAGAATGCCGAGCGCGAGAAAGTACAGGCGCAGATCACCGTCACCCAGGCGACCGCCAAGGCCAACGCCGTCCGCGCCGAAGCGCAGGCCGCCGCCGACGCGCTGCGGCTGAACGGCGAAGCCCGCGCCACCAACATCAAGCTGACCGGTGAAGCCGAGGCCGCCGCCATCGAGGCCCGCGCCAAGGCGCTCGGCACCAACCCGAACCTCGTCACGCTGGTGCAGGCCGAACGCTGGAACGGCGTGCTGCCGACCACAATGGTGCCTGGCTCGGCGGTGCCGTTCGTCTCGGTGAAATAGACGAGACCACAAAAACGGCGACGCCGCGACACGGCCTCTTGAGCCGTCACGGCGTCTCCAGTATCAAGTTCCGACCATGCGGAAAATCCTCACCATCGTCCTCGCGGGCATGCTTGCCGCCGCGGCCACCCAGACGTCATCGCACGCGGCGCAAACGTTTGATGGGCTATGGGCCACCAGCAAGAAGGATTGCCCCGAGCACGATGGTCCTGACAGCAAGACGCTCATCGACCTCGAAAATGTCATCAATGGCAAGTTCGCACCGCTCGTTGATCGATATGAAAATCACTGCCGGGTCGATAGCAGGACGCCAGCGGGCGACGGGCTCGTTCTGCAGACCACCTGTTTTGAATTCTGGGACGACTACACCAAGGGCGAGAACGGCGAGAAAGTGACGATCAAGCTTTCGCCCGGGCGGAAGGGCACGATCAGGATCGACGGCAAGCCCTATTTGCTGTGCAAGCGAAAGAGCGAGCTTCCCAAGAAGCCGTGATGATCGGACGCGCCGGCACACGCGGCTGGATGGCGAGGCGCGACCGCTGACACACAACGCAATGGAAAGTGTTCGACTGTTTTCAGTTGCGCGAGTCCCTTCATGCCGGGCCGCATGTTAAATGCACGACCCCTGAATCTTTCCCGGATTGAAATTGTGGGCGCCCTGATTTTCGACTTCGACGGCGTCATCGCCGACAGCGAGGCGATCGCCAATACCGTTCTGGCGGAAACTGTAACCAGCCTCGGCCATGCAACGACGCTTGACGACGCGCTGACCCGCTATTCCGGCCGGAGGTGGGACGAAGCCGTGGCGGAGATCGAGGCGGCGATCGGACGGCCGCTGCCTGCCGATTTTTCCGGCCAGCTCAAGCTTGCGACGCTGGAACGTTTTCGGACGGATTTGAAGGAAGTGAGCGGGGCGACCAATTTCATCAGGCGTTTTGCCCACATCCCCCGATGCATCGCCTCCTCCAGTTCGATCGACCGCCTGCAGCTATGCCTTTCGGTGCTGGCCCTGGAAGCGGAATTCGGCAGTCATGTTTTCAGCGCGGATATGGTCGCGCGAGGAAAGCCGCACCCCGACATTTTTCTGTTCGCCGCAGGCAAATTGGGCGAGCGCCCGGACGAGTGTCTCGTGATCGAAGACAGCGCAGGCGGGATCAGGGCGGCCGTTGCCGCCGGGATGACGGTCGTCGGCCTGTGCGCGGCCAGCCATATTCGCGAAGGCCATGATCTCAAGCTGCGCGACGCCGGCGCCGTGCATCTGGCGCATTCCTGGTCGGACGTCGAACGCTTCGCCCGGCACTTTTTCAATGGCTAGGCACACGCGCTGAGGTGGTATCATGCCGGCGTGAACGGCGCCTTGCGCGGTGGCATGGTGCATCATCCGATACATTCAGTTTGNGGACGAGCTTCTTGAGCACATTGGCGGAAACGACCGATATCACAAATCTCCGGAGCGGAGCGGCCAAGCGAACCAGCGCCCAGCAAGACACCCTGAAATTCGCGGAAGCGGCCATTGCGGACAGCAAGCGCCAGGGTCTTCTGCTCGCTGTCCGGGCCCGCTGGGTCGCCCTGGCGGTGATTGCCGTTACCTTGCCGATCATCAACCCGAACTGGGACGTGATTTACTACATCGTGATGCTCGGCCTTTTTGCCGCGATCGGCTGGGCCCAACTGAACGTCGGCAAAGTAGGGCGTTCGCTGCCGGAGCTTTTCCTGATCTTTTGCGATCTGGCGTTAATTACGCTGCTCACGGTCGTGCCCAATCCGTTGAGCGCCGCAAACTGGCCGATCGGCATGCAATTTCGGTTCGAGACGTTCATCTATTTCTTTGTCTTCCTGGCAACCGCGACCCTTGCCTATTCGTGGCGAACGGTAGTCGCAATGGGCTTCTGGACCTCGGCCGTGTGGGCGGTCGGCGTCGGCTGGGCCTACCTGCAGCCCGCAACCCACGCCGAATTGTCGGAACGCGTCCGAACCGCCATCGGCTCCGACCCCAGGATGTTCCACATTATCGACCCCACATCGATCGGGATTCCGGAGCGCTTCCAGGAAATCACCGTGTTCCTGATCGTCGCCATGACGCTGGCGCTGGCAGTCCGTCGTTCCAACGCCCTGCTGATCAGCCACGCCGGGATCGAACGCGAACGGACCAACCTGGCGCGCTATTTCTCGCCCAACGTCGTCGAGCAATTGTCTGGAAATGACGAGCCGCTCAAGCAGGTTCACACCCAGGACGTCGCGGTATTGTTTGCCGATATCGTAGGATTCACTACCTATGCTGATGGACGCGACCCGACGGAGGTCATCGGCACGCTGCGACAATTCCATGAGCGAATGGAAAGCGAAGTGTTCCGGCACGGCGGAACGCTCGACAAGTACCTCGGCGACGGGCTGATGGCGACGTTCGGCACGCCGTTCGCCGGCGATTCCGACGCGTTGAATGCCTTGCGTTGCGCGAGAGGTATGATCGCTTCAATTGCGGAGTTGAACAGAGAACGGAAGGATCGCAACGAGCCGCCGATCCAGGTCAGCGTCGGATTGCACTATGGCCAGGTCGTGCTTGGGGACATCGGCCTCAACCGGCTCGAATTCGCAGTCATCGGCACCACCGTGAATGCAGCGAGCCGGCTCGAGGCGCTTACCCGCGAATTCGGATGCGCCATCGTGGTCAGCGACGCGCTGGTGCAGCAGGCCCGCACCGAAACGAGCCATTCGAGTGCCGACTTCGTATTGCTCGTCGAGCGACCCGCGCAGATCATTCGCGGTCTCGAGCAACCGGTCGGCATCTGGACATGTGCCAACGTCGCGCCCTGATGCAAAAACGCGCGATGGATGCATCAGCACTCATCGCGCCCCTCGGCTTCTTTTCATGCTATGAGTCGCCGCCCGTTCCACCGAGACTGCTATTTCCCCGTCATGGCCAAATCCACCCTCTCCTTTGTCTGCCAGAACTGCGGCGCGGCGTATAACCGCTGGCAGGGCAAGTGCGAGTCCTGCGGTGAGTGGAACACACTGGTTGAAGAGGACACGACCGGCGCGACCTCGATGCCGGTATCGATCCGCTCCAAACGCAAAGGCCGGACCTTCAAGCTGGAATCGCTGACCGGCAAGACCCAGGACGCCCCTCGCCTGTCCTCCGGCATGACGGAGCTCGATCGCGTCACCGGCGGCGGGTTTGTCCGCGGCTCGGTGCTTCTGGTCGGCGGCGATCCCGGTATCGGCAAATCGACGCTGCTGACGCAGGCAACCAGCCTGATGGCCCGCGCCGGCCATCGCGTGGTTTACATTTCGGGCGAAGAGGCCGTGGCGCAGGTGCGGCTACGGGCCGAACGGCTCGGGCTCGCGGACGCGCCGGTGCAGCTCGCCGCCGAAACCTCGGTCGAAGACATCGTCTCGACTCTGTCGGAGGGCGCGGTGCCGCGCCTGATCGTGATCGATTCGATCCAGACCATGTGGACCGACACGGTGGAATCGGCGCCGGGAACGGTGACGCAAGTCCGCGCCTCTGCGCAGGCGCTCATTCGTTTCGCCAAGAAATCCGGTGCCGCAATTATCCTGGTTGGGCACGTGACGAAGGACGGCCAGATCGCGGGCCCGCGCGTGGTCGAGCACATGGTCGACGCGGTGCTGTCGTTCGAGGGTGAAGGCTCGCAGCAGTTCCGCATCCTGCGCGCGGTCAAAAATCGATTCGGCCCGACCGATGAAATCGGCGTGTTCGAGATGACGGGCCTCGGCCTTCGCGAGATCTCCAACCCCTCCGAATTGTTCCTTTCTGAACGCGACCTGGGCAGCCCCGGCACGGCGGTCTTTGCCGGGATCGAGGGCACCCGCCCGGTGCTGGTGGAATTGCAGGCATTGGTGGCACCGACGACGCTCGGCACCCCCAGGCGGGCCGTGGTGGGCTGGGACCCGAGCCGGCTGTCGATGGTGCTGGCGGTGCTGGAGGCCCATTGCGGGGTCAAACTGTCCGGCTACGACGTCTATCTGAACGTGGCGGGCGGCCTGCGCATCCAGGAGCCCGCGGCCGACCTCGCGGCGGCAGCCGCTCTGGTGTCATCCTTGGTGAACGCACCGTTACCGACAGATGCGGTCTATTTCGGCGAGATTTCGCTGTCGGGCGCGGTCCGGCCGGTGGCGCAAACCTCTGCACGATTGAAGGAGGCCGCCAAACTGGGATTTGGGCGCGCCGTTCTGCCCGAATCGGCCCGTGGCGACGTCGGCGGCGATGGCGGGCTTGCGCTGAACAGCATCGGCGGCTTGACCAGCCTGGTCGCCGATATCGCGGCACGTGGCAGTCCGAGAGGCGCAGGCTCCGGCAACCGAGACACTAATCGCGAGGGTGTGACGGAGAAAAATGCCACACCGGCGCGATTCCGTCGTGAAAACGGCTAAAGCGGCGTGACGCGCACCGCCCTCGCCGCTATACAACGCGCGCGAAAGGCGGGCGGGATGGCACGATATCCGGCCTTGCGGGATACGCCGTCTGCCCCTCACTTGGGGTGATCCTGCCCCGCCGATTCGCTGGCTTGAGAACTTACGAGCGGACCTGACCAGCCGATGCCGATAACGATACTCGATCTCGTCCTGCTCGGAGTGATGCTGATTTCGGGGCTGCTCGCCATGGTGCGCGGCTTCATGCGCGAAATCCTGTCGATCGCGGCATGGGGCGCGGCGGCGCTGGTGACGCTGTATGCGTTCTCGAAGCTGCTGCCGACCGCCAAGACCTATTTCGGCAGCGATACCATCGCGGCCGTGGTGGTCGTTGCAGGCACCTTCATCGGTACGCTGATCGTGGTGTCCGTCATCACGGTCAGGATCTCGGACATGATCCTGGATTCCCGAATCGGTGCGCTGGACCGCACGCTCGGCTTCCTGTTTGGGTTGGGTCGCGGCCTTTTGATCGTAGTGGTCGCGTTCCTGTTCTTCAGCTGGCTGGTCCCGGACAAGCAGCGGCCGGACTGGATCACCAACGCGAAGTCCCGAACCGTGCTGGATGGAACCGGGCAATGGTTAATGTCGCTCTTGCCGGACGACCCCGAGAACACCATCTTAAAGAGATTCAAGAAGAATAAACCGGAAGACGACCAAACTGACGCCGACCAGGCAGCCCCTGCGTCCGGCGATGGCTACAGTAAACCTGCCCGCGACGGCCTTAAAAAGCTGATTGAGAAACCCGCGGCACGCTAATTCTGGCCAAAATAGAGAGGCGATGGACGCGATGCAAAACCCTTCCGATCCCGCCGGCCAACTCGATCTGAATCTTGATTTAGATCTCGGCATCGAGTTGCAGGACGATCTCGAAGGCGACACGCTACGCGAGGAATGCGGCGTGTTCGGCATTTTCGGCCACCCCGAGGCTGCAGCCATCACCGCACTCGGACTACACGCCCTCCAGCATCGCGGCCAGGAAGCCGCCGGCATCGTCTCCTTCGACGGCAGCCGTTTCCACTCCGAACGCCGCCTCGGTCTCGTCGGCGATACCTTCTCCCGCCGCGAAGTGATCGAGCGCCTGCCCGGCATTATGGCCGTCGGCCACGTCCGCTACTCCACGACAGGCGCCACCATCCTGCGCAACGTCCAGCCGCTGTTCGCCGAACTCAATGCCGGCGGTTTCGCCGTTGGCCACAACGGCAACCTCACCAACGGGCTGACGCTTCGCCGCGAACTGGTCAAGAACGGTGCGATGATGCAGTCGACCACCGATACCGAGGTGATCCTGCATCTGGTCGCGCAATCCAGGCGTGGCCGCTTCATCGACCGCTTCATCGAGTCGCTGCGTGCGATCGAGGGCGCGTACGCGCTGGTCGCGATGACCAACAAGAAGCTGATCGGCGCGCGCGATCCGCTCGGCATCCGCCCGCTGGTGCTCGGCGACCTCGACGGCCGCCCGATCCTGACCTCGGAAACCTGCGCGCTCGACATGATCGGCGCCAAATATGTCCGCGACATCGAGCCCGGCGAAATCATCGTGTTCGACGAGGCCGGCGCGCACAGCCACAAGCCGTTCCCGCCGAAGCCGCCACGGCCCTGCATCTTCGAATATATCTACTTCTCGCGGCCGGACTCCATCGTCGGCGGCCGCTCGGTCTACGACGTCCGAAAAGCCTTCGGCGCGCAGCTTGCGCGCGAGAGCCATGTCGAAGTCGACGTCGTGGTGCCGGTGCCGGATTCCGGCGTGCCTGCCGCCCTTGGCTACAGTCAGTTTTCCGGTGTGCCGTTCGAACTCGGGATCATCCGAAATCACTATGTCGGCCGCACCTTCATCCAGCCGACCCAGAGCGTGCGCGAACTCGGCGTGCGCATGAAGCATTCGGCCAACCGCGCCGCGATCGAAGGCAAGCGCATCATCCTGATCGACGACTCGCTGGTGCGCGGCACCACGTCGAAAAAGATCGTCCGCATGATGCGCGATGCCGGTGCCCGCGAAGTGCATTTCCGGCTCGCTTCGCCGCCGATCCTCTATCCCGACTATTACGGAATCGATCTTCCGGACCGCGGCGGCCTACTCGCTGCGACCCATTCGCTGGAGGAGATGCGCGACATCATCGGCGCGGATTCGCTGGCGTTCCTGTCGATCGACGGCATGTATCGCGCCATGGGCGAGCCGGGCCGCGATCCTGCCAATCCAAAGTTCTCCGACCATTGCTTCACCGGCGCCTATCCGACCAACCTTACCGACCAGAACCAAGTCGAGCCGCAGCCCCGGCAACTGTCGCTGCTGGCGGAAGCGAGCTGACGGGAAGCACAATGATGCAGCCGATAATCGCGATTGTCGGCTGCCTGTTGTTGGTTGGGTTTGTCTTTTTTGCTTTCCGACAGGGCATGAAGGTCACGCCGGATGATCGCATAGATCGTGGGCCTTCGGTTGGCGGCGGGCCGGAATAGGCAGAGATTCAGACGCAGAGTTTTTGTCATGGCCGGGCTTGTCCCGGCCATCCACGTCTGTAAAACCCGCCGCAAAGACGTGGACGGACCAGCATCATGACCAAACCCCTCGCCTCCCGCATCGCGCTCGTTACCGGCGCCTCGCGCGGCATCGGCTATGCCACGGCCCGTGCGCTTGCCCGCGCCGGCGCGCATGTCGTGGCCGTCGCGCGCACGCAAGGCGGGCTGGAGGAACTCGACGACGAGATCCGCAAAGACGGCGGCAGCGCCACGCTGGTGCCACTCAATCTCACCGATTTCGACGGCATCGCCCGGCTGGGCGCCGCGCTGCATGAACGCCATGGCAAGATCGACATTCTCGTCGGCAATGCCGGCGTCGCGGGTCCCTCCTCGCCGCTCGGCCATATCGAACTGAAGCCATGGAACGACGTGATGGCGGTGAACGTCACCGCGAACTTCCAGCTCATCCGCTGCATGGACCCGCTGCTCAGGGTCTCGGATGCCGGCCGCGCGGTGTTCGTGACCTCGGGCGCCGCCAGAAAGGCGAACGCCTATCAGGGGCCCTACGCGGCCTCGAAGGCCGCGCTGGATACGCTGGTGCGCTCCTGGGCCAACGAGACCGTGAGCACGAAACTGCGGGTCAATCTGTTCAGCCCCGGCCCGATCCGCACCCGCATGCGCGCCAGCGTATTTCCAGGCGAGGACCCGATGACGCTGGATACGCCGGAGCAGGCGGCCGAATTCATCGTGCCGATGTGCGCGCCGGAGTGGGACGAGACCGGCAAGCTCTACGACTACGGGACTCGCACGCTGATGAGCTTCCGCGCGCCGGAGTAGGACTCTCCCCGTCATTGCGAGCGAAGCGAAGCAATCCATTTCGCCACTTGTTGAGGCATGGATTGCTTCGTCGCTTCGCTCCTCGCAATGACGGCTCGAACAGGTTGACACTCTCTCATCCCCGCGATTGACTGCCCCCCCGCGCGGGATAACCCGCCAAGAAAAAACATCGGGAGGCACCTATGACGCCGATGCGTAATCGCGCCCGCCAAAATCTTTGCAAAGCCATTTCCGTCTGCTTCACCGGTGCAATGCTCGTTGCGGCGCCGGCCTCCTCACACGCCGCCGAAATCCCGACCTTCGCCGTCGATGCGTCCTGGCCAAAGCCGCTGCCGAACAACTGGATCCTTGGTCAGGTCGGCGGCATCACCGTCGATGCGCAGGGCCATATCTGGGTGATCCATCGTCCGCGCTCGCTCACCGACGATGAGAAGGGTGCCGCGCTGACCCCGCCCCGTTCGAAATGCTGCGTGTCGGCGCCGCCGGTGCTCGAGTTCGACGCCGACGGCAATCTGTTGCGCTCCTGGGGCGGCCCCGGCGAAGGCTACGAATGGGTCGGCCGCGAGCACGGCATTGAAGTGGATGAGAAAGGTTTCGTGTGGGTCGGCGGCAATGCCGACAACGACAACGCGATCCTGAAATTCAACCTCGACGGCAAGTTCGTGATGCAGATCGGCAAGATCGCGCCGAGCAAGGGTTCTGGCGACACCACGCAGCTCGGCAAGCCTTCCGAGACCGCGATCGACAAGGACGCCAACGAAATCTATGTCGCCGACGGCTACGGCAATCGCCGCGTCATCGTGTTCGACGCCACGTCAGGCGCCTACAAGCGGCACTGGGGCGCCTATGGCAACCCGCCGAACGATGAGAAGCAGCCGCCCTATGACCCCAACGGGCCTGCCCCGCAGCAATTCGCCAATCCCGTGCATTGCGTAAAACTGGCCAATGACGGGCTGGTCTATGTCTGCGATCGCATCAACAACCGCATCCAGGTGTTCAGGAAAGATGGAACCTTCGTTAAGGAATGGTTTTACGAAAAGAACACGCGCGGCAATGGCGCGGTGTGGGATATCGCGATCTGGCCCGATCCGAAGCAGACCTATTTGCTGAGCGCCGACGGCGAGAACAACGAAATCCGGGTGCTGAAACGGGACGATGGTACCGTAGTCGGCAGTTTTGGCCGCAATGGCCGCAATGCCGGGCAGTTCCACTGGATTCACGCCATGGCAGTGGATGCCAAGGGTAACGTTTATACCGCCGAAGTGGATACCGGTAAGCGGATCCAGAAGTTCAGGCTGACCTCGGACGCGCTACGATAGGCGGATTGCCCCTCCCCGCGGGAAGGACTATCGCAAAGCCGCTGGCAGGTTCCGAAAAGAGAGCCGGCGAACAACCATTTCCGGAGGGAATACCATGACGAATAGATTTGCGCGGCGCTTCGCCGCGTCCGTGGCGCTTGCCGCACTCGGCCTCGCGACGCCAGCACTGGCCCAGGACAAGACCGTCAAGATCGGCGTCCTGAACGACATGTCGAGCCTCTACGCCGACATCGGCGGCCCCAATTCCGTCGTCGCGATCAAGATGGCCGTCGAGGATTCNGGCCTGACCAAGAAGGGCTGGAAGATCGACGTCATCAGCGGCGATCACCAGAACAAGCCGGACGTCGGTGTCAACCTTGCCCGGCAATGGATNGACAACGACAAGGTCGACGCGATCGCCGACACGCCGAACTCCGGCGTCGCACTCGCCGTCAACAACCTCGTCAAGGAAAAGAACAACGTTCTACTCAATTCGGGTGCGGCAACCGCCGACCTCACCGGCAAGGCCTGTACGCCGAACACCGTCTCCTTCACGTACGACACCTACATGCTCGCCAACGGCACCGGCAAGGCACTGACCAAGGCCGGAGGCGATAGCTGGTTCTTCCTCACCGCTGACTATGCGTTCGGTCATGCACTCGAGCGCGATACGTCGGCCGTCGTGACTGCCAATGGCGGCAAGGTGCTCGGCGGCGTCAAGGCTCCGATCAACACCGCCGATTTCTCGTCCTTCCTGCTGCAGGCGCAGGCCTCCAAATCGAAGGTCATCGGGCTTGCCAACGCCGGCGGCGACACCACCAACTCTATCAAGCAGGCGGCGGAATTCGGCATCGTCGCGGGCGGCCAGAAGCTCGCTGCGCTGCTGCTGTTCATCAACGACGTACATTCGCTGGGGCTGAAGACCGCCCAGGGCCTGACGTTCACGGAGTCCTTTTACTGGGACATGAATGATGCGACGCGCGCCTGGTCGAAGCGGTTCTCCGCGCTCGCCAGCAAGAACGCCATGCCCTCGATGACCCAGGCCGGCAACTACGCCATGGTGCTGCATTATCTCAAGGCCATGGAAGCGCTCGGCGGCAACCCGCATGACGGCGCCAAGGTCGTCGCCAAGATGAAGGAATTGCCGACCGACGATCCGCTGTTCGGTAAAGGCCCGCTGCGCGCCGACGGCCGCCGCATCATCCCGGCCTATCTGTTCGAGGTGAAGAAGCCGGACGAGTCGAAGGGACCGTGGGATTACTACAAGCAGATCGCCACGATCTCGGCGGAAGACGCCGCCAAGCCGCTCGAAGCCAGCGAGTGTCCGCTGGTGAAGAAGTGATTACAGCGGCCGGTCGGACTATCAGCTCCGGCCGGCCGCTCGTCGATACATCGACAACCGCGACATACTTCAGAGGATCGATGGTAGTCTGTGCGGTTCTCTGACCCGCACGCCTCGTATCGGCTACAACTCGTCGCTCAGTCCTGCATCACCAGCCATGCCGGCTTGAACACGAAATTCGCCGTTTACGATACCCGTTAATCGAGAGACTGGCAGGCTATTCATTTTCCCCAAAGCGTCGCGCCAATGTAACCGAAGCTTCGGTTGAGAACTTTGGTGGTCGAGCCGAACAGCCAGAATATTGTTGGCTCGCTCCTGCGCAACGATTGCGTTGTCTTCATTTCGGATTTCGTCAGCCGAACCAATCAAGAAATACGGCCTATAGCTCACGGTCCTGGCTGCGCTACTTGCCGACCTAACTGGCCTGCCATCATCTGATTGCCGCGGGCTCCAAAACTCAAGCACCATGAGATCATCATTGGTGGGATCCGCGAATTTAGACGATCGGGCAATGAAAGCCCTGCCAAGCTTTGAGTAAAACGACAAGAACAGCTTGGGATCAATAGAATGTGTTGCCGCGTTTAAGGTCAAGCCTACATAGGGTTTCGTCGGACGATCATACTGCTCCTTATCTAGATACACGACCAGCATCTTCTTCCGCCTTGCTTCTGCAGCAAACGCCTCGCACAGCAACCAGAAGTGTTTCTCGTCCTTCAGCTTAATTATCGCGGACATAAATTCCGTGGGAGCGATCGTGTCGTCACGGCTGCGAAACGAAAAGATAGAACCAACATCGACTATCTTTTTGATCAATGACTCCAGCCAATCAGAATCCAACTTCGCATCTGGATTGGTTTTTAAATCAAACATTTTGACGTGAAATCGTACGGCCGTTCCCTGTACGGGCGCTAGCTTCGCGACAATTCGGCTTCCCTTTTCTGCATCGAGACTGCCGAGCATCTCCGCTATGCTCTCCGTGACAGCCGGTTCGTCCTTGTATCTCTCGAAGATTTCCAAGGTGTCGGGTAGGTAGGAAGCCGCATCATACGACGCAAAGAGCTTGACGAGATTGCTCATCAAGCGAACGCCGCTCTCCCTGCTCTCCTTCAAATCGAATTGAATGAGCTTTCGAGCGGCACGAGCCAATATCGGTCTGTTCGAATAATGGAGACGAACGGCAAGCTCCAATATCTGGGATTTTCGTTCAATAGATACGGACTCGTCCTGCAGGGCTTGTGTAAGAAACACTAGCGCCTCTTCAGCATTCGAAATCCGCTCACTCTGCTCAACCCGAGCCGTGAGCGAGGCGATGATTCCATCGATCGCCGCATCTCTGAGAAGCGTGTCGTACTTGGCTACGGGATTGTCACTGCTAAATCTCGATTTGATTTCAGCTTGAATGGACTTGTTGACATCATCATAAGTCTTCAATCCAAAAAAACCGACTGTCAGAACAGCAATGCCGATGCCGGCGAGCGCTACCTTTCCAGCAAATCCGAGATATTGCGTTATCAGATTTTTCTCAGTCTCAAATTTCTTGTCAATATAGTTCTTGCAGGATTCAGTCAGTTCTTCTTTCGCCTTGTAGTATGCCACCTCATCCATAGCATTCCCCCTAAGCAAGGAAAGTGGAAGCATACGGTATCACAACTATAACGTGCTTCAAAGCATCGGCTTTTTCAGCGTCCGCCACGCGATCGCCAATCCCAATCCCAGCAACGCCGCCGCCAACAAGAACGGCGCGCCCGGCATTTTGAACGGCGCCCCATCGCTGATGAAGTAAGCAAAGGTCAGCGTAAACAGAAACGGTCCCACCATCTGGGCGATGCTGTTGACGCTGTTGGTCGCGCCCTGCAACTGGCCCTGCTGATCCGGTGCAACGAGCTGCGTCGTCAGCGCCTGGATCGCCGCCCCCGCCACGCCCCACAGCGCCATCACGGGAATGCCGAGCCAGAACAACGGTCCGGTC
>C688J18823_10000879_pt1 | contig 18048 bp, 19 predicted proteins | sample HopSoiMetagenom1_FD_18823 | JGI IMG/M metagenome (IMG submission 18823) | reverse complement strand
AAGAGCGGTCCGAGCGTCTGGCCGAATATCGAGCCGGCGATGAAGCGCGCGATGGTCTCCTGCCGCTCTTCCAGTGGAATGACGTCGCCGACGTACGCCATGCCGAGGGCGACGGGTGCCGAGGCGAAGATTGCCATCAGGAAGCGCATGCCGGCGAGGGAGCCGATGCTCCAGGCCGCGGCGCAACCGAACGACGCGAGCCCGGCCAGCGCCACGCCGATTGTTACTACGCGAAGCTTGCCGTAACGGTCGCCGAGCGGTCCTTGCAGGAGCACGGCGCACGCATACGCGACCGCGAACGAGGTGACGATGACCGACGCGGCGGAAACGCTGGTGGCGAAGTCGCTCGCGAGCTGCGGCAGCATGGGCTCGACGCAGCGAAGGGAAACGCCCGACACGAAAGCGCCGAGGGCGAGGAGCAGAATCGCCCCGCGCGCGCTGCTCCTAGGGCGCAAGCCGCGCGATCTTCCAATTTCCGGCTGACAGCGTGTAGAGCAGCCGGTCGTGCAGCCGGTCAGCGCGCCCCTGCCAGAACTCGATCTCGGCCGGCTTCACGCGGTAGCCTCCCCAGTGCGCCGGGCGCGGCGGCGAGTCGCCGTAGCGCGCTTTCGCCTCGGCCAGCGCCTTCTCGAGCACCTCGCGCGAGGCGACCTTTTCGCTCTGCTCGGAGGCCCAGGCGGACAGGCGAGAGCCCAGCGGCCGCGTGACAAAGTACGCATCGGATTCGGCCGCATCGACCTTCTCGACGGCTCCGGAGATGCGCACCTGCCGCTCGAGGTCCGACCACATGAAGACGAGGCACGCCTCGCCGCGCTCGGCGAGCTCGCGCGCCTTGCGGCTGCGGTAATTCGTGAAGAACACGAACTCGCCGCGCTCGACGCCCTTCAATAGCACCACGCGAGCGGCGGGCGCACCATCGCGGGACACCGTGGCGAGCGTCATCGCGTTCGGCAGCGGCAGCTTCGCTCTGAGCGCGTCCTCGAACCAGCGTTCGAATTGACGCATAGGATCGCGATCTGCATCGCTTTCCGAGAGACCCGCGCGCATGTATTCCTGACGGAGGCTCGCGAGGTTCATGGCGGAATTCTACGGTCGGAAAAGCAACGTCCGAGGGAAATCGCGCCGTTTTCCCTCTGAAAGTCGTTGACACGCTCTCGGGGATTCGGCATCTTTCGCTTCATCGCTCGCCTTAGGACAACGAAAGGGCGGGGGATTCCGGGATCGAAACTCAGCGAACGTTCAGAGGAGAAACTAGATGGCGAAGAAGAAAGCAAAGAAGGCGGCGGGGAAGAAGCGTAAGCCAAATGCCGCCTTCATGAAGCCGATGACGCCGACGGGTCCGCTCGCGGCAGTCGTAGGCTCGAGCGGTCTGCCGCGCACCGAAGTGACCAAGAAGATCTGGGCCTACATCAAGCGCAACGGACTGCAGGACAAGAAAAACAAGCGCATGATCAACGCCGACGACAAGCTCAAGCCGGTGTTCAGCGGTAAATCGCAGGTGTCGATGTTCGAGATGACAAAGCTCGTCTCGAAGCACCTGAAATAACGATTTCGCGGGAGGAGTGAGAAAGGCCGGGCGATCCCCGGCCTTTTTCTTTGCCGGCGCAGTTAGGGCTCTGTCCCCGAATTCACTGATGGTATGAGGTGACCCGCTCGACTTCCTCGCGCGAGCCGAGGATCACCGGGCAGCGCTGGTGCAGGGCCTTGGGCTGCACGTCGAGGATGCGCTGGTTTCCGTCGGTGGCGGCGCCGCCGGCCTGCTCGACGATGAACGCCATGGGGTTCGCCTCGTACATGAGGCGCAGGCGCCCATCCTTGTTCTTGGCGTCGCGCGGATACATGAAGATGCCGCCGCGCGATAGCACTCGGAACACATCGGCCACCATGGACGCGACCCAGCGCATGTTGAAATCCTTGCCGCGGGGGCCTTCGGTGCCGGCCAGGCATTCATCGATGTACCGCTTCACCGGCGCTTCCCAGCGGCGCATGTTCGACGCGTTGATGGCGAACTCCTGCGTCTCGACCGGGATGCGGATCTCGGGGTGCGTCAGCACGAAGGTATAGGTCTCGCGATCCAGCGTGAAGGCGTGCACGCCTTCGCCGACCGTCAGGATGAAGACGGTGGTCGGGCCATAGACGGCGAAGCCGGCGGCGACCTGCCGGTGACCCGGCTGCAGAAAGGCCTGCTCCTCCGGCTCGCAGAACTTGCCTTCGGGCGTCTTCGGGCACTTGAGCACCGAGAAGATGGTGCCCACGGAGATGTTGACGTCGATGTTCGACGAGCCGTCGAGCGGATCGATGAGGAGCAGGTATTCGCCGCGCTTGTATGGCTCGGTGATCGGCACCGGCTTTTCTTCCTCTTCCGAGGCGAAGGCGGCGAGATTGCCGCCCCAGACGTTCGCCTCGAGCAGGATCTCGTTCGACAGCACGTCGAGCTTCTTCTGGATCTCGCCGTGCACGTTGCTCGCGCCCGCCGCGCCGTGTCCGCCGTCGGCGAGCGCGCCCTTGTTCACGCGGGTACTGATCGCCTTGCACGCGCGGGCGATGGTCTCTAATAGAAGCCGCAGGTCGGCGTTGATCAGGTTCTGCTGCTGGCGGCCGACGAGGAATTGCGTGAGGGTTACGCGTCGCATGGCGCGCAGATTCTAACCCTAACGGTTTCGAGACCGGGCGAACCAGGCGCCGCCGAGGAGCATGAGCGAGATGAGGCCGAACACGGGCACCATGCCGAGAGCAGCGGAGATCGCGCCGGAAAAGAGCGGGATGAAGGTCTGGCTGATGTTGAGCATCGTGGTGCGGATGCCCACCGCTTCGCCCTGCCGGCCCGGCGGCGAGGCCTCGTAGAGGAGCGCCATGATCACCGGCTGTGAGGCGCCGAGGCCCAGTCCCAGCAGGAACGACAGCGCCATGAGGACCGGCACGCGCTCCACGAAGGGGAACAGGAAGTACGCCACGCCGGCGACCGCCATCGCCGAGCTGATCAGCATCCAGGGCTTCACGTGGCGCACCAGCTGCGTCAGGACGGCGCGCACGACGAAGGTGGCGAAGGCGAAGGTCGACATGATGATGCCGATGGTGCTCGCCGCGAGGCCGATCTGGTTGCCGTACACGGGCATCAGGAAGCTGTAGATGTCCCAGCCCATGTTGAGCAGACCGCTCGCGATCAGCGTGTGCTGCAGCGAGGGCACGCGCAGCAGGTCGAGCACTCCCGTGCCGCGAGCGCGCGGGGCGTGCACCGGGCGCGGTAGCGGGCGCTTGCGCCGCCAGAGGGCCAGCAGCGCGACGACCGGCAGCGTGGCGAGCGTGAGCATGGCACCGGCGTGCCCGAAGGTCTCGATGGCGAATCCGGCCAGCACGGGACCGACGGAGTTCGAGATGGAGAAGCCGAGGGCGAGCCACGAAAACGTCACCGCGCGCTCCTCCGGCGTGCCGTAGGCGCCGAAGACGCTGTTCATCGCGATGTGCAGCAGCATGAACGAGGTGCCGATGAGCGGCGCCGAGACGTACAGGATGGCGATCGACGGATGCAGGAAAGGCAGTGCTGCGCCGATGGCAATCAGCGCGAGGCCGATCATCACCGGCCCGCGCGGGCCGACACGGTCGATGAGCCGGCCGGCGAACACCGAGAAGAACATCGGCAGCATCGCGAAGCAGGCGACGAGCGAGCCGACGGTGAAGGCGGACGCACCGAGCTGCAGGGCGAAAAGCGAGGTCGTCATCCGGCTGCCGACGTAGCAGAGATGGCCGAAGGCGTTGAGCAGGATGAAGAACGCGATCTCCTTCACCGCCGGCTCCAGACCGTCATCGCCACGCCGGCGCAGGTCACCGCAATGCCCGCGAGCGTGAGCCCGCTCGGCACGACGTGGAACATTGCGGCCTCCAGCACCACGGCGAAGATCGGCGGCAGGTACATCATGCTCGTCACGCGCGTCGCCTCGCCGTGGCGCATGAGTACGTGGAGGGCGCTGACGGCGAGGAAGGAAGCGAAGATCACCAGGAACGCAATGGAGGCAAGAAGCTCTCCGCTCCATATTACGGGGAAGCCCTCCAGCGCCACCGCGAGCGGCGCGAGCACGGCGAGCGACGCGCCGAATTGCACCACCGCGGCGGCCTTTAGATCGGCGTTCGGGCAGAAGGTCTTCTGGTAGAGCGTCGCCGCCGTCACGCCGACGAGCGCGACCAGCGTGGCGGCCAGGCTGCCCGACGTCACCTCGCGGATGTCGACCTTGTGCCACACCACCAGCGCCACGCCGGCGAGGCCGATGAAGATACCCATCCATTGCGCGGGAGCGAGGCGCGCGTGCAGCCAGCGCGACGCGATCAGCGCCGTAAGGAGGGGCTGCGCCGAGATGACCAGCGCCGTGACGCCCGCCGACATGCCGAGGTATTGCGCGTAGTGGCTCGCGCCGAGCTGCACCGCGTGCATGAGCAGGCCTGCGGCCGCGAGGTGGCCCCATTCGCTGCCGCTCGTCGGCCAACGCGGCCTCCACACGAGGACGATCGCGGCGAGGAATGCGAGGCCGAAGCCGAAGCGCAGGGTGAGGAAGGTGAACGGTGGCGCGTACTGCAGGCCGACTTTGGTTGCCACGTATCCCGAGCCCCACACCGCCACGAAGTACCAGGCGAGAAGGAGCGAGGAGGATCGGGTCAAGGCGCGGATTCTAACGTGGGGCCGCGCGTAGAATGCCCCGCATGCGGCAGCAGATTCGATTCTGCACGGCGAGCGACGGTGTGCGTCTCGCCTATGCCGTGAGCGGCGACGGTCCGCCGCTCGTGCGGGCGCCGCACTGGTTTACTCATCTTGAGCACGACTGGACCAATCCGGCGATGCGCGCCTGGGTGGAAGACCTGTCGAAGCGCTATACGCTCTTGCGTTTCGACCAGCGCGGCACCGGCCTCTCGGATCGCGAAGTGACGGACATCAGCATCGAGGCGCATGTGCGCGACCTCGAGCGCGTCATCGACGCTGCCGGATTCGAGCGCTTCGGCCTCCTCGGATTGTCGCAGGGCGCGGGCTATGCCGTTGCGTACGCGGCGCGCCATCCGGAGCGCGTGAGCCACCTCGTGCTCTGCGGCGGCTTCGTGCGCGGCTGGGCCGTGCGACCGGGCCCGCCCGAGGCGCTGGAAAGCCGCGAGATGCAGCTCAAGCTGATCGAGTTGGGCTGGGGCAGCGACGAGCCGTCCTTCCGCCAGGTGTTCAGCATGCAGTTCATGCCCGACGCGCCGGCCGAGGCGGTGCGCAGCTTCAACGATTACATGCCGCTCACCAGCTCGGCGAAGCTCGCGGCCGCCATCTTCCGCACCAACGGCCGCATCGATTTCGTGAGCGAGGCGCCCCGCGTGCAATGTCCGACTCTCGTGCTGCATGGCAGAGGCGACTTGCGCATCCCGTTCGAGGAGGGGCGCTTCATGGCGAGCCTGGTGCCGGGCGCGCGCTTCGTCGGCCTCGAAACGCGCAACCACCTGATGACCCAGGACGAGCCGGCCTGGGCGGCGTTCCTGCAAGCACTGGGCAACTTCTACCCGCCCAAGGCTCGCTCCGGCGGGGTGTTCCCGCAGCTCACCGGCCGCGAGCGCGAGGTGCTCGACCTCCTCGCGCAAGGGCTCGACAACGCCCAGATCGCCGCGCGCCTGGAGCTATCCGAGAAGACAGTGCGCAACAACATCACGCACATCTTCGACAAGATCGGCGTCGAGACCCGCTCCAAGGCAATCGTGCTCGCGCGCGAGCACGGCCTCGGCGCCGCGCGCGCCGACTAGGCCATCGAGGCGGGACTCCGGTCCCGGTTTTCCTGCTGCGTTTCCTGCCTGCCCCGGGACGCCGGCCTCGTGCGCCGGCGTGCCGCGAGGACGAGGATGGCCGCGTTGTCATTCACTCTAACGGGAGACACCATGCAAGCCATGCAATCCGGCGCCACCGCGCGCTACGCGAAGGTCATCGAGGTATCGAAGCGCATCCGCTGGGACATCGAGCGCGACGTGATCCGCGGCCGCAACTTCGACGTCACCAAAAAGTACCTGCCCGACGGCCTGTCGTTCGCGCCGAGCCTGGAATTCCTCGGCAAGGACGAGAAACGCCTGTTCTCGCAGATCCAAGGCCGCACCTATGCCAACATCTTTGGCCTGGTGGAGCGCTTCATCCCGCCGATGGTCATCGCGGCGAGCAAGGATCACTGGTTCGGCGATCAGACCGCTTTCGAGGCGCTGCTGCGCTTCAGCGACGAGGAGCTCAAGCACCAGGAGCTCTTCCGGCGCATCGAGGCGATGATCGCGCCGGCAATGCCGGTGGGCTACACCTTCATGCCGGAGCCGAACGCCGTGGCGAACGCGGTGCTCTCCAAGTCCCAGTGGGCGGTGCTGGGCCTGACCTGCGATATCGAGCTCTTCACGCAGGCCCATTACCGCGAGAGCATCGAGCGCGACGACGAGCTTTCCGAGCTCTGGAAGGATGTGTTCCTCTTCCACTGGAAGGAAGAGTCGCAGCACGCGATCCTCGACGAGCTCGAGTGGGTGCGGGAGGACGCGAAGCTCACCGCCGAGCAACGCGACCGCGCGGTGGACGACCTGATCGGGCTCGTGGGAGCGGTGGACGGCATCCTCCAGATGCAGGCGAAGGCCGACACCGACTACCTTCTGCGCGTGTGTGGCCGCATGTTCGGCGCCGTGGAGGTGAAGAAGATCGGCGACACGTTCCTCAAGGCCTACCGCTGGCAGTACATCGGCTCAGGCGTGTCGGACGAGCGCTTCCAGAAGATCCTCGGCGGCATGGTCAGCGAGGCGCAGATGGGACGCATCGGCGCGGCGCTGAAGCCGCTTCTCTAAGCGAGGTGAGTCGCGAGTAGCCCATAGAGCTCGTCGGGCTCTATGGGCTTGTGCAAGAGAGCGCGGATGCCGGCCGACTCGAGCTCGCGCTGCGCGATTGGATCGATGTGCCCGGTGCAAAGGATCACCGGCAGATCCGGCCGGCGCGAGAGAAGCTCGCGGGCGAGGCCGAGACCGGTCGCGCTCGGCATGGTCTGGTCGGTGATGACGAGATCGTACGCCCGCGGGTCGGCGGTGAAGGCGGAAAGCGCGCCGAGCGGGTCGGTGGTGGCCATCGCATCGAGGCCCCAGCTCGCCAACAGCTCCCGCATGAAGTCGGCCACCGGTGCCTCGTCGTCGACCACCAACACGCGGCCGGCGAGCGGCGCGCGCTTGAGCAGCCGCGCGCTCTGCGGCGTGCTCGCCGCAATCGGCGCACCCTCGTCGAGCGCGGGGATGAGGACGCGAAAGCGGCTACCGCCTTCCTGTCCGCGATCGACCACGATGTGGCCGCGATGCTCGTGCACGATGCCGTGCACGGTGGCGAGCCCCATGCCGCTGCCGCGGCCGACCTCCTTCGTGGTGAAGAACGGCTCGAACATGCGCTCGAGCACGTGTGCCGCGATGCCGGGACCCGAGTCGGAGACGGAGAGCTCGACGAAATGGCCGGCGAAGCGCTGGCGGCAGCTCGAGCACACGGCGCGCAGCGCTTCAGCCGGGCGTACATGGACGGCGAGGCGGCCGGTCTCGCCCATCGCGTCGCGCGCGTTGATGGCGAGATTGAGCAGCACCTGGTCAAGCTGCACCGGGTCGAGGAGCACGCGCGCGTCGGGCTGCAGGTCGGTGCGCATCTCGAGCGTGGCGGGGATCGAGCCGCGCACCAGCTTCACCGAGCGCCCGACCGCTTCGGCCAGGTCGAGCACGTGCGGCGAGCCGCGCTGCCCGCGGCTGAAGGTGAGCATCTGCTGGATTAGGTCGCGCGCGCGGCGCGAGGAGGCGAGCGCCTGCTCTAGGTAGCGACCGAGCTTCGGGTCCTCGGCGCGTTCCACTGCCAGGACCACGTAGCCCATGATGCTCGCGAGCAGGTTATTAAAGTCGTGCGCGATGCCGCCGGTAAGGTGGCCGATCGCCTCCATCTTCTGCGCCTGGCGAAGCTGCCCTTCGAGCCCGTCGCGCTCGGCTTCCGCGCGTTTTCGGGCCGTGATATCGCGCGCCATACCGAGTGCGTGCGGCTTGCCGCGATAGAGCATTGGCACCGCACGCATCTCGACGTCGATCGGCGAACCATCCTTGCGCACGCCCTGCACCTCGAAGTGCACCGTTTCGCCCCCGATCACCCGGCGGTGCATGGCTGCGGCGAGCTCGGCGGCCTCGGGTCGCGCGAAGATCCAGCGCCGCTCGCCGATCACGTCCTCGCGGGACCAGCCGGAAAGAATAGTCATGGCGGCGTTCACGTCAACGACGTGCGCATCGTCGTCGCGCAGCACGAGCGCATCGGCGGCGGCGTTGAAGATCGAGCGGTATTGCTCCTCGCTGTCGCGCAGTGCCGCTTCCGCCCGCTTGCGCTCGCCGATGTCGCGCCCGATATAGAGGACATGCGGCTCGCCATGAAAAAGGATCGGCACGCCGCGCAGTTCCACCTCGCGGTGGACGCCCGCCTTGGTGACGCGCGTCGTCTCGAGCATTACTGCCTCCCCGGCGAGCGCTCGGGCGTGCAGCTTGCGAATGATCGACTCGGTCTCGCGCGGCGCGGCGATGAGGCGGTCGCGGCCGATGACCTCCTCGCGCGTGTAGCCGCTCATCGCGACGTAGGCCGGGTTGACGTCGACGATGCGGAAGCTCGCGTCGCGCAGGACGAGTGCATCGGCGGTGGCATTGAACACGGCGCGGTACTGCTCCTCGCTCGAGCGCAACGCCTCCTCGGCGCCGCGCCGCTCGGTGATGTCGCGGCCGATGTACAGCACGTGTGGGGCGCCGCGGTGGCGGATCGGCACGCCGCGCGTCTCGATGTGGAAGCGGCTGCCGTCCTTGCGCCGGGCGTGTGATTCGAACATCACGCGCTCGCCGGTGAGCGCTCGCGAGTGCAGCTCGCGCACGTGCTCGTTCAGCGACTGCGGGCTCATGGTGAGGACGTCGCGGCCGATCGCGTCCTCCCGGCGCCGGCCGCTCATCGCCTCGTAGGCCGGATTGACGTCGACTACGCGGAATGCGGCGTCGCGCAACACCAGCGAGTCGGCGGTGGCGTTGAAGATGGAGCGGTACTGGTCGGCGGACGCGGCGAGCGCCTGCTCGTGCGCGCGGCGCTCGAATTCGGCCTCGGCGCGCACGGCGAAGATCTTCATCACCGCCTCGACCAGCTCGTGGTTGACGAGCGGCTGCTTCGAAAGGATGGCGAGGATGCCGATCGGCGCGCCGCTCCCGTCCTTCAGGGGATAGCCAGCGTAGCCGCGCGCGCCGAAGCGCCGCAGGCTTTCGTCATGGGGGTAGCGCTCGACCACCCCGTCGGCAAACACCATGAACGAGCGGCCCACGACGTCGCCGCACGGCGTGGTAGCGAGAGGGTAGGCGAAGTTCTGGCGATAGCCGTCGGTGCCGTGCACGCCTAGGGTGCGCACTTCCGTGCCGTGGAGCTCGCCGACCAGGGCGAGCTCGCAATGCAGGATGCGGCCGAGCGCGCCGACCAGCTCCGGAAACACACGCTCGCCGCGCGCGGCCGAAACGGCCAGCGCGGCCTGCTGCAGGGCTTCCAGTCGCTTCAGGCCTTCCACGGCGGGCAGTGTAGGCGCCCGGCGGCCCGGTTGCAGTAGGCGTTACCGCCGCGCAACCATTGAAACAATCCGGTTACTTGCCTCCCGGGACGTACATGTAGCCCGCGCCGCGGACCGTGCGGATGGAGCGCGGCCGGTCGGGGTCTTCCTCGACCTTGCGCCGCAGGCGCGCGATGCGGATGTCGATCGAGCGGTCGAACGGCTCCCATTCGCGGTTGCGGGTGAGGGTGAGCAGGCGATCGCGCGAGAGCACCTGGTTCGGGTGCTCGAGGAAGGTCTGCAGCAGCTGGAACTCCATCGCCGTGAGGGGCACCTCGCGTCCCTTGGCATCCGAGAGTTGCCGCGAGCGCAGGTTGAGCTGGCAAGCGCCGATGGCGACGATCTCGGCCGCCGCCCGGCGCTCGGGTGATTTGCCTTCCAGCCGGCGCAGCACGCTCTTGACGCGGGCGCGCAGCTCGCGCGGGTCGAACGGCTTCGACACGTAGTCGTCCGCGCCCACTTCCAGGCCGGCGACACGGTCCACCACCTCGTCGGCGCCCGTCACCATGATGATGCCGACGTCGTAGCGCTCGCGCACGAAGCGCGCCAGCGTAAGGCCGTCCTCGCCGGGCAAGCCGATGTCGAGCAGCACGAGCGCGGGACGCGCGCGCTCGAGCTCCACGCGCATCGCCGCGCCGCCCTCGGCCAGCGCGACTTCATAGCCGTGCGACGACAGGTACTCCGAGAGCATCTCCCGGATGGCCGGATCGTCGTCGACAACAAGCAGGCGCGTCGCCATGGCGGAAAGTATACAAGCGCGAAACAAACTGTTGCTTCGCCGACATCGCGCGGTTACGCCCGGCCGCTAGCCTGCGGGCATGAAAAAACTCATTCGCATCCTGCTCCTTGCGCTGCAGGACGCCCGGCAACGGCGCATCAGCGAGGTGAGCCTCGCCCAGCTGGACGCGCATACGCTGCGCGATATCGGGCTCGACCGCGCCGCCGAGCGGGCGCGCATCGAGTCAACGCGCTATCGGCTGCATTTCGGCCTTTTCTAATTGGGGGTGTCATGGATCTAGCCATGCCAAAGGGCAGCATGCTCAAGGTCGAGCAAGGAAGCGGCATCGTGCTCGAGGTGAAGCGCGGCATGCTGTGGCTCACTCAGGAAGGCGACCGGCGCGACCGCTACATCGGCGCGGGCGACTGGCTGCGCCTGGACGGCGACGGCCTTGCGATCGCCAATGCACTCGAGCGCACGATCGTCTGCGTCGGCGCCGCCGAAGGATCGGACTCGCGCGCGCCGGTCGTGACGCGCGACGCGGCCGGACACAACGTCGTCATGCGCGAGCCGCTGCTCGCGCGGCTGCGGCGCCTTATTTTCGAACCACAGGGAGAAATGGCATGAATGCAAAGCAGATCGAGCTCGTCCAATCGAGCTGGCAGGACGTCCCTTACACGCTGGAAGAGACGGCGACGCGCTTCTATACGAAGCTCTTCGAGCTCGATCCTGCTCTCAAGCGCCTGTTCCGCGGCGACATGAAGGAGCAGGGCCGCAAATCCATGGCGATGCTGAGCTTCATCGTCGGCTCGCTCGGGCGCATGGAGGAGATCGTGCCGGCGCTGCGCTCGCTCGGCACGCGGCATGCCGGTTACGGCGTTCGCGACGAGCACTACGGCACCGTCGGCGCGGCGCTTCTCACCACCTTGCAGACAGCATTGGGCGCCGGCTTTACCGAGGAAGTGCGCTCGGCTTGGGTAGCGGCGCTCGAGACCCTCGCCGGCACCATGCAGGAAGCCGCCAAGGCAGAAGCGTGATTCATTCGGCCTTGCGCGCGCTGCAGCTCGGCACGGGCGACCCGCTAAGGCTCGCCCCGGACGCGGTGCTGCGCGCAACGGTGCTCATATATAGCCGCGACCCGAGCGAACACCGGGAGGGCCGCATCGCCGTAGATGGCCTGGCGGCGGACCATCCCCATGGGCCAGCGCTCCGCGCGGGCCTCGAAGGCGACTATCGTGGGTCGCGCGCCGCTTACGACGCCATCCTCGATCGCGACGCGCACGATTTCGCGGCGCTGTGGGCGTCGCAAGTGCTCGACTACTACCTCGGCGAGCCGCAGGCGTTGCGCGATCGCACGGCGAAGGTGCTCGCGAGATGGTCGGCGGCCGAGCCCGGCTACCACGCGGTCCTCGCCATGCATGCCTTCGGCCTGGAAGAGTGCGGCGAATACGAGGCCGCCGAGCGCGTGGCGCGGCGCGCGCTCGAGCTCGAGCCGCAGGACCAGCGTGCATTGCACGCGCTCCTCCACGTATTCGAGATGCAGGGCCGGCCGCGCGCCGGGCTGCGCGCGATCGCCGCGGCCGCGCGCCGGGGAGAGCTGGCGAATCACCTCTGGTGGCACGCTGCGCTCTTCCACCTCCAGGAGAACCGGCCCGAGGCAGCGCTGCGCGTCTACGAGCGCTCCATGCGCCTCGGCGGCCTTTCGGAGCTGATCGATGCGTCCTCGCTCCTCTGGCGGCTGCACCTTGTGGGCGTGGACGTCGGCGATTGGTTCGTCCCGGTCGCGCAACGCTGGGAAGCGCATGCCGAGGACGGCTACTGCTCCTTCAACGACCTGCACGCCGTGATGGCGTTCGTCGGCGTGCGGCGCTGGTCGTCGGCGCAACGCGTGCTTGCTGCCATGGAGCGCCGGCTGACCCGCGCGAGCGGCGCGAATTACGACATGACCCGTTTCGTCGGCCTGCCGGCGAGCCGCGCACTCATCGCCTTCGGCCAGGGGCAGTTCGCGCGGGCCGATGCGCTCCTGCGCGCGCTGCCGCCGGTTGCGCACAAGCTCGGCGGCAGCCACGCGCAGCGCGACGTCCTGCAGCTTACGCGCGCCGCGGCAATGAGTGCCGCGCGGCGCATGCGCTTCCAATTAGCTGCCTAAAGGAGGGTCAAATGTACGTCTCATACGAAGTTCGCGAAGCGGCGATGGCACGCGCGAGAGTCTTGCGGGCTCGCGCCATGCACCGGATCACGCTGCATCTGTCGCGAATGGTCGTGCGCGGTTTCAAGGCTGTCCTCAGCGCCGGCGAACCTCGCCGCGCTCTTAAAACATAAGGGGAGTCCCTCTTGTCCATCCTCTACGCCGTTGCGGTATATATCTTTTTCGCGATCACCTTCTCCTATGCCATCGGCTTCGTCGGCAACGTCTTCGTGGCGAAGACCATCGATAGCGGCGAGCCGGCATCGCTAGCCGCAGCCCTGGTCGTCAACCTGGCACTGTTGGCCGTGTTCGCGATCCAGCACAGCGTGATGGCGCGACGCGGCTTCAAGCAGGCGTGGACTCGCTTCGTGCCGCAGCGCGTCGAGCGCAGCACCTATGTGCTTTTCGCCACGGCGGCGCTCGCGCTGCTCTTGTGGCAATGGCGTCCGATCCCGCAGCCGATCGTCTGGCAGGTGACGGATCCGCTCGCCGTGAACGCCCTATGGGCGGTGTTCTGGCTCGGGTGGGGCGTGCTACTGCTCGCCACCTTCCTCATCAACCATTTCGAGCTCTTCGGACTGCAGCAGGCCTTCACCCGCACGACGAGCGTGCGGGAGCCGCAGTTCCGCACGCCGCTCCTTTACCGCTACGTGCGCCATCCGATCTATCTCGGCTTCATGCTGGCGTTCTGGGCAGCGCCGGTGATGAGCGCCGGGCACCTGCTCTTCGCCGCCGGCGCGACCGGCTACATCCTGATCGGCATCGCCTTCGAGGAGCGCGACCTGATCGCGCAGTTCGGCGAGGAATACCGCCACTACCGCGCGCAGGTCGGCATGTTGATTCCCAGCCGGCGCGGCCGTTAGGCGGCGGCGCCCTGCAGCGCGGCGATGCGCGCCCGGATCGGGGGGTGGGTGGCGAACCAAGCGCCGAGGCCGGACTCGCTCGAGATGCCGAAGGTCTTCACCGCGTCGGGCAGGCCGCCGGTCTGCAGGCCGCCGAGGCGGGAGAGCGCGGCGATCATCGGCCGCGGCGAGCCGAGGAGGTCGGCCGAGCCGCGGTCGGCGCGGAACTCGCGCCAGCGCGAGAACCAGGCGACGATCGCCGAGGCGAGGATGCCGAACACGATCTGCGACACGATCATCGTGATGTAGAAGCCGGGTCCGACGCCGCGCTCGGTGCGGAACACCGCCTTGTCGACGATGAAGCCGACAACCCGTGATAGGAAGAAGACGAAGGTGTTCACCACGCCCTGGATGAGGGTCAGCGTAACCATGTCACCGTTCGCCACGTGGCTGATCTCGTGGCCGAGCACCGCTTCTACCTCTTCCTTGCTCATCGCTTCCACCAGCCCAGTGGATACCGCGACGAGCGCCGAATCTCGGAAGGCGCCGGTGGCGAACGCGTTCGCCGGTCCTTCGTAGACGGCGACCTCGGGACGGCCGATGCGGGCCGCGTCGGCGAGCTTGTGTACCGTCTGGACCAGCCAGTACTGAGTGCTGCCCTCGGAGCCGTCGATGGTCTGCGCGCCGACCGACATCTTCGCCAGCCACTTGGACATGAGGAGCGAGATGAACGCACCCCCGAAGCCGAAGATGGCGGACATAAGAAGCAGGGCGGCGTAGTTGATGCCTTCGGCGGCGAGCCACTGGTCGAGGCCGAGCACGCTCACGACGATGGACAGCACCAGCATCACCGCGATGTTGGTGGCGATCAGCAGGAAGACGCGCTTCATGGTGGGTTATTCTCCTTTGCCGGAGTCAGGTGGAGGCGGATTGTAGGGATTTCAAGATCGCCCGCGCGCCTTTCTCCGCGATGACGTAGGTAGGCGCATTCGTGTTCCCGGAGGTGATTNGCGGGAATACAGANGCGTCNACGACCCGCAGCCGGGCGANACCCCGGACGCGCAGCTCATCGTCCACCACGGCCNTCGCATCGTTGCCCATCTTGCAGGTGCCCACCGGATGGAAGATGGTAGTGCCCAGCTCGCCCGCGGCGCGAGCCAATTCATTGTCATTCGTAATGGATGCGCCCGGCCGGTATTCCACCGGTTGATGCTTCGCCATCGCCTCTGCGGCCATGATGAGCCGCGTGAAGCGGATGCCCTCGACCGCGATGCGGCGGTCCTCCTCGGTGCTCAGGTAGTTCAGCCGGATCTCCGGGTACTCGCTCGCATCGGCAGAGCGGACGCGCACCCAGCCGCGCGAGCTCGGCCGCAGGTTGCACACGCTCGGCGTGATGGCGGCAAAGCTGTGCAGCGGATCGCCGAACTTGTCTAGAGAAAGCGGCTGCACGTGCCACTCGATGTTCGCCGTCGGCTGCGTAGGATCGCTCTTCGCGAAGGCACCGAGCTGCGAAGGCGGCATGGTCAGCGGCCCGGTCTTCAGGAGGAAGTATTCGGCCGCCATCGTCGCCTTGCCGATCCAGCTATTGGCAACGCCGTTCAGCGTGCGGGCATTCTTCACCTTGTACTGCAGGCGGATCTGCAGATGATCCTGCAGGTTCTCGCCCACGCCGGGCAGGTCATGCACGAGCGGGATCTGCAGTCGCTGTAAATGCGCAGCGGGACCGATGCCGGAGAGCTGGAGAAGCTGCGGCGACCCGATCGCGCCGGCGGCGAGCACGGTTTCGTGCTTCGCCTCCGCAAACAAGGCTTCGCCACCTCGCGTGAACTCGACGCCTTGCGCCGCCTTGCCCGCCATGCGCAAGCGCGTCACGTGCGCGTCGGTCAGCACGGTGAGGTTCGGCCGGTTCAACGCCGGCCGCAGAAACGCGTTGGTCGCGCTCCAGCGCCGTCCGCGCTTCTGGTTCATCTGGAAGTACGCGCAGCCGAAGTTGTCGCCGTTATTGAAGACTCGGATCGACGGAATCCCACATTGCGCCGCCGCCTCGCGCCACGCATCGAGGATGTCCCAGCGCACGCGCGGATCTTCGACGCGCACTTCGCCGCCCGCACCGTAGCCATCGGTGGCGCCGCGCTCGTAATCCTCCAGACCCTTGAAGATCGGCAGGACCTCGTCCCAGCCCCAGCCGCGGTTGCCAAGCGAGGCCCAGTGGTCCCAATCCTCGCGTTGGCCGCGCATGTAGATCATCGCGTTGATCGACGAGCACCCGCCCAACCCGCGACCGCGCGCGTAGTGGATCGATCGGCCGGCGAGGAATTCATCCGGCTCGGTCTTGTAGCACCAATCGGTGCGCGGGTTGGCGATGGTGTAGAGGTACCCGACCGGGATGGAGATCCAGAAGTAATCGTCTCGCCCGCCCGCCTCCAGCAGGAGCACCCGCACCGCCGGATCGCGCGAAAGGCGGTTGGCGAGAAGGCAGCCGGCGCTCCCGGCGCCGACGATCACATAATCAAAGCTGCCGAACTTCCGCACGCCGCGGATTGTATCGGCGCAGGACGGGCGTTATGCTGAGTTCGAGAGGACGATGCGGCATGAAGCAGCAGATCCGGTTCTGCAAGAGCTTCGACGGCACGCGCATTGCCTATGCCACGAGCGGCGACGGGCCGCCGCTGGTGCGCGCGCCGCACTGGCTCACCCACCTTGAATATGAAGCCGAGAGCCCGCTCTGGCGTCCGTGGATCGCGGAGCTTTCGCGCCGGCAGACACTGATCCGCATGGATGCGCGCGGCTGCGGTCTCTCTGACTGGAACGTGCGCGAGCTGACGTTCCCCCATTTCGTAAACGACCTGGAAGCCGTCGTGGATGCGAGCGGGTTCGATCGCTTCGCGCTCTTCGGCCACTCGCAAGGCGGCGCGATCGCCATCGAGTATGCCGCGCGTCATCCGGAGCGCGTGTCGCACCTTGTGCTCCTCGGCGCCTATGCGCGCGGCTCCGGTAAGCGTGGGTTGCCGCCCGAGTTTCTTGCCGAGCTAGAGGCGCAGCTAAAGCTCGTCGAGCTCGGCTGGGGCCGGGAGGATCCGGCGTACCGCGCCATGTTCTCCACCCAGTTCGTTCCCCGCGCCACGATCGAGCAGCTGAATTCGCTCTCCGAGCTGCAAAGGAGGTCCGCCTCCGCGGAAAACGCCGTGCGCCTGATCCGGTCGTTCTTCGCCATCGACGTCTCCGAGTCCGCCGCCCGCGTGCGCTGCCCAACGCTCGTCTTCCATGCGCGCGATGACCGCCGCGTGCCCTTCGACATGGGCCGCCAGCTGGCTGGCATCATACCCGGCGCGCGCTTCGTGCCGCTCGATACACCGAACCACATCCTCCTCGAGCACGAGACGGCATACCGCGTCTTCTTCGACGAGCTCGCCGCCTTCCTGCCAGGGCGGCGTGCGGCGAGCCTGGACGGGCTGACGGCGCGCGAGGCGCAGATCGTCGAGCGCATCGCGCGGGGCCTCGATAACACGGCGATCGCGGCGCAGCTCGGACTGTCGGAGAAGACGGTGCGCAACCACATCACGCACATCTTCGGCAAGCTCGGAGTCCAGACGCGCGCCCAGGCGATCGTCCTCGCCCGCGAGGCTGGCATGGGGCCGGAGTCCCGGGTCTCATAGCGTTTTTCCGACCTTCCCGGGACCGTGGCCTCATGCGCGCAACGCGCCCTGACGCGATGATGGCAGCCGAAAAGGAGAACACCATGGGCGCGATCGCCTTCCTGTACGGCTTGGTTTCCTACGCCATTTTTCTCGTCGTCTTCCTTTACGCCATCGGCTTCGTCGGCGGCCTCCTCGTGCCGAAGACGCTCGATTCCGGTACGCCCGGGCCCGTGGGGGTGGCGCTGGTGGTCGATGTCCTGCTGCTCGGCCTATTCGCCGTCCAGCACAGCGTGATGGCGCGGCCGGGCTTCAAGCGGTGGTGGACGCGCATCGTGCCGCGCTCGGTGGAGCGCAGCACGTACGTCCTTCTCGCGAGCCTGATCCTCGCGCTGCTCTTCTGGCAGTGGCGGCCGATCGAGGGAACGCTCTGGCGCGCGNATGGCGCTGTCGCGGCCACCCTGTGGACGCTCTACGCGGCGGGCTGGGCGATCGTCCTNCTCGCCACTTTCATGATCAACCACTTCGACCTNTTCGGGCTGCGGCAGGTCTATCTCCGCCTCACCGGGTCGGCNTATACCCAGGTCGNTTTCAAGACGGTNGCGTTCTATAAGTTCGTGCGCCATCCGATCATGCTCGGCTTCCTCATCGCGTTCTGGGCGACGCCCCACATGACGATCGGGCACCTTCTCTTCGCCGTCGCGACGACAGGCTATATCTTCATCGGCATCTTCCTCGAGGAGCGCGATCTCTCCGCCACGCATGGCGAGAGCTTCGCGAGCTATCGTGCCGAAGTGCCGATGATCGTGCCGGGCCTGCGCGGGACGGGCAGCGCGCCTCGCGCGGCGCGCGCGATGCGTGACGCGAGCTGAGGAGCGCCGATAACGGCGCGCTGCAAGGTATAGAGGACGTCGTGCATCGGTAGGCTGCGGTACCCGGCTACGGCGGCCTTTGCTTCCGTCGCCGCAGCGTCGTAGCGCAGCCGCAGGAATTCGACCGTCCACGCGTCGCTGTCAAATACCGCGCATTCGGCGAAGCGGTGCGACTTGCGCTGCGC
>C688J18823_10000878_pt1 | contig 18054 bp, 15 predicted proteins | sample HopSoiMetagenom1_FD_18823 | JGI IMG/M metagenome (IMG submission 18823) | reverse complement strand
CGGCCGAATTGGTCCAGGAGATCTCGCTCGCGTCCAAGCAGCAGGTGCGCGGCACAGAAGGTGTCGCCAACGCTATGCAGATTATCTCCAACATTACTCGCCAAACCTCACAAGGAGCCCGTCAAACGGCACGCACGGTCGAGAACATGGTGAAGCTGTCAGAGCAGTTGAACGAAGCGCTTTCTCAGTTCCGCACCACTTCTAGTGGTCCAGTAGAGGTAAGAGGAATTACAACAGCGGCATTTCACGCCGTTAAGTAAGAAAACAAAGTAACGCAAGGGCGCAAGTTCCTGAAATGTCGGGTGAGCAGCTTGGCGAACGACGTAAATCTCGCAGCGATAACCGATCACGACCTATCGGAGATCAGGGTGACGATCGAGCAGCGCTCGGGAATTTTGTTCGATCAATCGCGTACTCGCTTTCTGTCAAGCCGAATACGAGAGTACTTGAAACAGAAGCGATTGGTGCATGGCGCAGACCTGCTGCGACGGATTCGCAGCTCGAATGCGGAATACGAATCTTTGCTGGAAGGCTTGCTTACGCAAGAGACATCATTTTTCCGTTATCCCGATGTTTATCAGGCGTTCGAACGACGGGTTCTTCCCGAGTTGCACGGCAAGAAGTTCTGGAATAACCCGCGGAGGCTGCGTATCTGGAGCGCAGGCTGCTCCACAGGAGAAGAACCATACTCTGTCGCGATCAGTGTGTTGGAGGCACTTGAATTACCCGATGCTTGGAATGTAGAGATCCTCGCGACCGACATCAGCCGTCGCGCGCTCGACATCGCGGAGCGCGGCTGTTATTCGGGTCGCGATCTGGAATCGCTGTCGCGGAAGCAGATCGAGGAGCATTTCACGGCTATAGGCCGAAGTGAGTATCAGGTGAAAAAGAGATTGAGGACCATGGTTACGTTTGCCCAGATGAATCTGGCACAAATGGTGTACATGGGCCGCTTTGATTGCATTTTTTGTATGAACGTTCTGATCTATTTCTCGGATGAATTACGAGCGAACCTGATACGGCGCTTCTCCGAGTACCTGGAAAGCGACGGGTATTTGTTTCTCGGACATGCGGAATCAGTGGCTAAGGCAAAGGTGGATCTGGAGGCAATCCTGATTCGCGATTCGCTGATTTACCGCAAGTCGGCGCGCGTCACCATGCAGGAGACTTTGTGAGCACGCCCGGAGCAGACTTCGTCGAGGTGTTCTTGCAGGAAGCCTCTGAACACCTGCAATTTTTGCGGGAGTACTCCGGCGTTTTGCAAGATCCTTATCCTGTGCCAGAGGCCGTTCATCGTCTCTACATTTCCTCACACACGCTCGAAGGCAGCTCGGGATCTTACGGGTATCCGCTCTTTCGGGAGGTCGCCGGCAAGCTCAGCCATATCTTTCAATACGCGATGAACGCGGTGATCGCGCCTGACGCTACCCCAGCGCTGGTCGAGTTCATCTCAGAAGCCATCGCGGTACTCGAGTCCGATCTGCTGATGATCAGCGCCAATCGGCTTGAAAACGAAGAAGAGATCGCCACATTCAAGCAGCGCTATCCGTTTGCTTTCAATGCCCTCGAAGCAGACCCGCAACCAGCTAAAGAATACGTTGCGCCAGTTCACCTGAAGGCTAGTCCCGATCTTCCATTGGCTGCAGAACATGCGCAGGAGGCGCGGCTATCCGTGGAATCGAGGGAACCCGCTGCCCCACCCCCTGCCAATGCGGCTCCAAGTCAACTTCCCGATCTCGAACCTGACGGAGAAGTTGCACCCGAGATACTTGGTTTCTTTGTTCCGGAAGCGGAAGAGCATCTCCAAATTGTGCAGGAGTGCTTGCTCGCGTTAGAGACGTCAGCGCATCCAGAAACTATCAATCGACTGTTCCGCTCGATGCACACAATCAAAGGCTCCGCGGCACAGGTGGGCTTGCAGAGAATTTCACGAATCGCGCACGCCGCAGAGGATCTGGTCGGCCATTTTCGCGATGGAGAGCTCAGGCCCAACCAGCAAACGATTGATTTGTGTCTCGACGCAGTAGATGCCATCAAGAGATTCATTTACGGACAGTGGCAGGACGAGATCACGCTGCAAAGCAGCGTAAAATCAGTGCTCGCTCGGCTGGCGCAAGTCGCTCCCCCGAGCATGAGTCAGACCTCTGCCGCTTCGCAAGATCCGCCCGTAGAGATGCAGCATGCTGCGCCTCTAGCCGAGACAGCCGTCTCGGCCACCTCAGCATCCGTGCCCTACGAATCCGACCCGGAACCAGAGCTTATCGCCGGCTTGCGTAGCAAAGAGTTCGCAGGTTTGCCCCAGTCCAAATCGGTCCGAATAGCCTTGGACCGTCTGGACAGCATGATGAACGTCGTCGGCGAACTAGTGATCAACCGAACCCGCATGCTCGGACGTCTCGCGGAACTGGAGCGCCTGGCTGACGTCCTCAATTTCTCTAAAGGACGGATGTCAGACAAGATCGGTGAATTTCAGGAAAAGCATGAGTTCAACCGCATCGTGGGATCATTCGCGTCGTACTCACCCGGAGCGCACGCAGGATCGAATCGCGATTCTGGAGACGCTTCGGAATTCAGTGAACTGGAGATGGATCGGTACGATGACTACAACATCCTCTCGCGATCCTTGACAGAAATCTCTGCCGACGTGACTGAGGTCCTTACTCAACTGGATGGCTTCGTGCGTCGCGTGGATTCCGACATTGACGAGTTCACCAAACTGGCCCACCGCCTCCAGGACGAGATTACGCAGGCGCGAATGGTCCCGATTGGAAACCTCTACACGCGCGTCTCCCGCACAGTGCGCGATGCAGCCAAGACAGCTGGAAAGCTGGTGGAGTTGACTCTCACCGGGGCGGAAACCGAGCTCGACAATAGCATCATCCAGCAGGTCTCGGATCCCTTAATCCATCTAGTGCGCAACGCGGTTGCGCATGGATTGGAAACCAACGAAGAGCGATATCTCGCTGGCAAAACCGATCACGGCAACGTTGCCGTCCGCGCATACCATCGTGGCAATCACATCTACATTGAAGTGGAAGATGACGGCAACGGCATCGATTACGAGCGCGTCCGCAAGACCGCCGTCGAGCAAGGGCTGTACACGTCAGAACAGGCCGAACGGCTCGTAGAGCGCGAGTTACTGGAGTTGCTCTTCCATCCTGGGTTTACGACCGCTCCGCGAAAGACTGAGCTAGCGGGACGCGGAGTGGGTCTCGATGTGGTCCGTGCGAACTTAACAGAACTGAATGGCGAGATCGATGTCGATACACAAAAGAATGTTGGCACACGTTTCACTCTGAAAGTCCCACTAACGCTGATCATCTCGCAGGCTCTCTTTGTCCGCTGTGGAGAGATGAGCTTTGCTCTGCCGCTTTCGTTTGTAGAAGAAATTCGACGCGTCCCCGCCGCCACCGTTGAAGAAGTCGGCGGCAAGTTGCTGACAAAGGTCCGGGACGTGGTCACCGAAGTCGTTCGGCTCGATTCTCAGCTTGGACTCGCGAAGAGTGAGCCCGTCAATGGCTATTACCATTTGGTGCTCGTCACGGTCGCTGGACGTTCCATCGGAGTGGTAGTCGATGAGGTTGTTCGAAAGGATGAAATCGTCATCAAGAATCTCGGCGAATACCTCCACAACGTGAAGCTGTTTCCCGGAGCGACCATTGCTCCCGATGGCAGCCTGATCTTGCTCATCGACGTAAGCCGCCTGGCGGTGGGAGAGTCGATCGAAAAACGTCCGTTAATGACGAACGCGACAGCAGCGCGGATTTTTGCGCCAGGGGCTGCTGCGATTGCTGCGGGGCACATCCCGCCCGGCGCAGTTGAAGCTGTGCGCGAGGAGAAGCTTGTGATCCTCGCAGATGACTCAATCAGCGTTCGCAAGTTCGTAGGACGCATGCTGGAGAAAGCCGGCTATCGCGTGCGATTGGCCGGCGATGGACTGGAAGCGCTGGAGATTGCGCTCCAGAGTCACTGCGATCTGATCATTACCGATTTGGAAATGCCGCGCACGAATGGCTATGAGTTGATGATGCATCTGCGTCAAACTCCCGAGACGCGCGACATTCCCGTTATGGTGGTGACCTCTCGCGCCGGTGCGAAGCATCGTGAACGGGCGTTGAAGGAAGGGGCGACCGCCTTCCTGACGAAGCCGGTGCAGGATGAGCAGCTAATCGCCGCAGTGCAGGAAATCATCGGAGCAGCCGACGGTCCCGCGCTAAGAATGGCCCAGACGGTTTGAAGATGGCTCCGAGCACAAAAATTCGCGTTCTCATCGCTGACGACTCGGCGTTTATGCGAAAGGTGCTGCACAGCATTCTTCTCGCCGAACCCGGCTTCGAGGTTGTCGGAGAGGCGCGCGATGGGCGAGAAGCCGTGACTCAGACCGAGGCATTAAAACCCGACGTGGTCACGATGGACATCAACATGCCCCATCTTGACGGCTTGCAGGCAACCGAGCAGATCATGTCCACCAATCCTCGGCCAATCGTTGTCGTCAGCTCGGAATCTCGCGAAGGTGCGGAGATCACTCTTAAGGCACTCGAACTGGGAGCCATTGATTTTGTAGCCAAGCCAAGCAGCGGCGTCGATCTCGACATGAGCAGCGTGCGTGACGAACTCGTGCGCAAGCTGCGCGTAGCTGCGAAAGTGCGCGTGGTACGGACCGCCTCGCGCACCAAGTTGGGACATGAGGTTGCCAGCTCCGCTCCCCGAACCGATCCAACCGTGAATCCAGCGGTAAAGAATGAACCGCCGCGGGCGAGCGGCACGAATGCGCCTTCCACACGGTCCTACAGCAAGTTTCCGTTAATCGTGATCGCAGCGTCCACCGGCGGTCCAGCCACGCTGATGAAGCTTGTTCCTTCTTTTCCTCGTGAATTGCCGGGGGCAGTCATCATCATTCAGCACATGCCAGGCACGTTCACCGCGCAATTCAGCCAGCAACTGTCCGAAAGTTGCGCCATTCGAATCAAGGAAGCTGAATCCGGGGAGATCCTTGCGCCAGCGACCGTGTATATCTGTCCTGGATCGCATCACCTGCGGGTTTCGCCGACTGGCCGCGTCACGCTCGATGACGGCCCGCGCATCCTGGGATACCGACCTTGCGCTGATGTCACTCTCGAAACAGCCGCCGAGTACGCGGGACCAATGTGCATCGGAGTCGTCTTGACCGGAATGGGAAATGATGGAACGCGCGGCGCCCAGGCAGTGAAGGATGCCGGTGGATTGGTGTTGGCCCAAGACGAAGCCACGTCGGTGATCTTCGGGATGAACGCGGAGGCGATTCGTGCTGGTGTTGTAAATGAGGTGTTGCCCATCGACGCAATGCTTGCCGCGATTGAAAAACGAATTTCCTATGTGCACGGCGCAGCCAAAGCAGGTGCGCGGTGAGACTTTCGCAATCGAGGCGAGCACTTAGAGCAAAAGCGGTTGCGCTGGAAACCGTAATACTCTTCTGGGCCGGCGGCGTGCTGTTCGCCATCGCTGCTGATTCCGTTGAAGAAATTCGCGAAGTTGCCGGTCTGCAAAAGCTCTCTTTAGGAGTGGCCCACCAGAAGTTTGCAAAAGTAACTCACACTTTGGCAAGTGATGGGCAGAATCACTTCGTGGTCGACGCCTGTGCGCATTTTGGCATGCGATCGGGACAGGGCTCGAGGCTGATGGTCTTACGGCATGCCGCTGCCGCCGTAATGGTGGATGCTGTCGATCGTATGCAGGATATCCACTCCATTCAGGCCCTGCCCGTTGCGTTCAGGGGAGTAGAGCGGAGTTGGTATCGGGGCTTAACAATCGTAAAAGGCAAAGTCGTTCCGCTGGTTCGACCTGAAGCTTTTCTAACCAGGGCAGAGGCTAGTCTGCTTCAGGCTGCTCTCCGCGCAGGCGAAACAACAGCACGAAGTGTAGCGGTTACGGCATGACCTATCAGATGACAACTCGGCAGACCTTCGTCCTTTTTCCCATTGGGGAAAAGCGTTTCGCCGTGCCTGCCGATCAGGTCAACGAACTCGCACCTCACCAGAAGTTCGATCAACAGGAGCAGCAGAGGTTTCCCCATACAACACCGCTGCTCACGGGAGTCGTAGTACGACGTAATCAGATCGTGCCTGTCGCTGACGTAGCGCCGGTGTTGATAGGCCCGCAGGTTCCCGCAAGAAGGTTCTACCTGATTGTCACCTTGAATATGGAAGGTGATGCCAATCGCATGGCAATTCCGGTTAGCGGGGAATGCCAATTAGCCGACGCCGAGCAATTACCACTCACCGGCAAGTTGCCTCCGTACGTCTCCGGACTGTTGTCGATTCACGACGAGATCATAGAAGTGCTGAACCTCGACCTGCTGATGTCGGCGGAGGTGCACGCATGAGTGCGCCAGCGTCTCCCAAAATCCTGCTCATCGACAGCAATGTTTTTTTTGCCAAGCGACTAGGCGAAGCACTGAAACAGGAAGGTATGGACGTGACTCACAGCACGCAGACGGCGTATGCACTCACCATGCTTGAATGGGATACTCCGGCGGCAATTCTATGTGCCACGAACCTGCGCGAGATGAATGTGCTTGAACTGCCACGCATTGTTCACGCCGATCCCAAGACGGCGCACATTCCCATTGTGGCTCTTGGGGACGGCGGTGACCATGCCCTAATGGCGGCATTCCGCGCCGGTTGCGATGACTATGTCGATCGCAAGCTTGGTCCTGAGCACATCGCCTCCCACCTGCGCACGTTCTTGAAGAGCCATGAGGAAGGCTTCCAGCCTACACAAATGTTGGGCGGATCAGATACCGCGCTCAGCGGCAACCTCTCGCACTTGGATTTGCTTGGCGTGGTGCAGATGCTGGCCCATTCGCGGCAGTCAGGCGCTCTATACATCAATAGCGCCGATCTGGATGGCGTGATGTTCTTCGACGGGGGCGACATATCTCATGCCGAGGCCGGTGACCATGTTGGCGATGACGCAGTCATCGAAATCGTGAAGCGTACAAACGGGAGTGAGAACGGCGTTTACAAATTTGTCCCCGGAGCAACTGCCGCGACTCGCACCGTGTTGCGATCTGCTACTGAACTCATGCTTGACGCTCTGCGCGAACTCGACGAAGGCGCCAGCTTGCTCGATGAGGAGGTTTAGGTGTCCAGCACTCCTACAGTGATTTTCATTGACGACAGCGCCACCATGCGCGAAGTCATCAAGATCGCATTTCGACGCGAGAACATCGACGTAGTGGCATACGCCGATGCCGCTAGCGCTTTGACTAACATCGAGCAAAGCAAGCCCGACGTGATAATCACGGACGTCATCATGCCCGATAAGGACGGCTACGAGGTGTGTCAACACATCAAGCAGCATCCGCGCTTAAACACGACCCCAGTCATTCTGATGTCGGGCGTTGTGAATCGTGCTGTCGCGGAAAAAGCGTTCTCCGTGAAAGCCGATGAATTGATCCGTAAACCCTTTCAGCCGCAGGACCTCATCACGCGCGTAAAGCATCTACTCAAGACTGATGCGGAGCCAGCTCCCCAGCCTGTAGCGAATGCGGCGGCAGCACTCAGCAGCATCTTCGCCGCTCCCGCAAACGGCGGAGTTCGCCCGCGAGCAGTCAGCCCTCCGACTGCACCGACTGCTGCGACAGTGGCAGTGGCCGCCGTTCAGGAGGCCGCGCCAGCGTCCGTGCAGCCGACGAACGCAGTGACTCCAAAACCCAGTACAAACGCGCCGAACGACGTCAATCGATTGAAAACTGAGATCGCGCGTCTTGAAGGCTTAGTGAAGAAGTTACAATCTGAGCTCGCGGCCGAGCGGGAATATGTCCGTTCGCTGGAAGAGCACTTCAAGACCGCACAGCAGAGCTAGGTTGGAGAGACGCAGCATGTTGTGCGTCTAATACGATCTCGTTCAGATGATGAGGATCTCTTTCGAGCGCAGGTCCTTGATCGTGTCGCGTAGCTTTGCCGCCGTCTCGAACTCGAACCTCTTCGCGGCTTCACGCATCTGCTGCTCGAGCTTCGCGATGTATTTATCCAGGTCTTCCTGTGAGTTGAAATCGGGAACCGACTCCACAGCTTCTGTCAGCTCAGTGGCGTCGGGATCGGTAATTTTCGCGAGTGAATACTCGAGCGGCCGGACGATCGATTCTGGCGTTATTCCGTTCTCCTCGTTATAGGCTCGTTGAATCGCGCGTCGCCGTTCTGTCTCATCGATGGCGCGCCGCATTGAATCGGTCATCACGTCAGCGTACAGAATCGCCCGCCCGCGGAGGTGTCGGGCGCACCTGCCGACGGTCTGAATGAGTGATCCAGTCGAACGCAGAAATCCNTCTTTATCTGCGTCGAGCACGGCAACCAGCGACACCTCAGGCAANTCNAGTCCTTCGCGCAGAAGATTGATGCCAATGAGCACATCGTATTCGCCTCGNCGCANATCTCGCAGAATTTTGATTCGCTCCAACGTCTCNACTTCGGAGTGCATATACCGGCAGCGNACGCCCACTTCGCTGTAGTATTCCGCCAAATCCTCCGACATTCGCTTGGTCAGCGTTGTCACCAGCACACGNTCTTTGCGCTCAACACGATCGCGGATTTCGTGCAGCAGATCATCGATCTGNCCCTTCACCGGACGGACTTCCACTTCGGGATCAACAAGTCCGGTTGGACGAATGATCTGTTCCACGACAACTCCTGCCGATTTGGTGAGCTCGTATGGNCCTGGAGTTGCCGAAACATAGATCGCCTGGTTCACNCGNGTTTCAAACTCCTCGAACTGNAGTGGNCGATTGTCCATCGCCGACGGCAGACGGAATCCATACTCCACTAAATTGGCTTTCCGCGAGCGGTCACCATGCCACATCGCGTGCAACTGCGGAACTGTCTGGTGCGATTCATCGATGAACAGCAGGAAGTCGCGCGGCACGTAATCCAGCAATGTAGGCGGAGCTTCACCTGGTAGCCGCCCCGAAAAATGACGCGAGTAGTTCTCGATCCCATGGCAATATCCGACAGACTTGATCATCTCCAAATCAAAGCGCGTGCGTTGATGTACACGCTGTGCTTCCACGAGACGGCCCTGTTGCTCNAGTTCCTTCTCCCACCAGGCCAGCTCCTCCAGGATCGATTCGATNGCGCGCTTCTTGCGATCGGGCTGCAGGACGTAATGGCTCTTCGGATAAATCGGCAATCGCGCATATTTCTGCTTNACGGTTCCGAAAAGAGGATCGATCTGCGAGAGTGATTCGATCTCNTCTCCGAACAGCTCAATGCGATAGGCCATATCGTCATAGGTGGGAAAGAGCTCGATCACGTCGCCGCGCACTCGAAACGTACCGCGCCGAAAATCAGATTCGTTGCGGTCGTAAAGAATTTCGACGAGCCTACGGGTGATATCCTCGCGTTTGATCTTCTGTCCTTTTTCAAGGAACAGAAGCATGCCGTAATAGGCTTCCGGCGAGCCTAGACCGTAGATACAGCTAACAGAAGCGACGATAATGCAATCTCGCCGCTCGAACAGTGACTTCGTGGCCGACAGCCGCAACTTATCGAGCTCATCGTTGATGGTTGCTTCTTTTTCTATGTAAATATCGCCGGAAGGTATATAGGCCTCGGGCTGATAGTAGTCATAGTAGGAAACGAAGTACTCGACAGCGTTGNTGGGAAAGAATTGCTTGAATTCATGGTAAAGCTGTGCAGCCAGCGTCTTATTGTGGGCGAGCACCAACGCGGGGCGGTTAAACCTCTCGATTATCTGGGCCATCGTGTAAGTCTTACCGGAGCCCGTCACGCCAAGCAGTACTTGGTGCTTTTCACCGGAATATAGNCCNCGCGANAGTTCCTCGATAGCTCGAGCCTGATCNCCCGCTGGGTTGTAATCACTTACGAGTTTGAAATCCATAACAGAAGGCCCACAGAGCGGAAAATCAGCGGGTGGGCATCTCTCTATTGTGACATAGCAGCGGTGCGACAGCCGCCCGGCTACAGCGAGTTATCTTCTCCTCCAAATGGCCGCACCCGCAAACAACTCAATCCACTCTCGCGGACTATCTACCAGCACGTCCGGAGGCGCAGCCTCAAGGGTGTGGGGCGCGAGCCCGAACGTACATCCGACCGAGTAGATGCCCGCGTTCTGTGCCGTGACGACATCCACGTCGGAGTCGCCGATCAGGACGGCCTCGGCTGGCTTGCAGTTCGCTTCGCGCAACAACATGCGGACCCCAAACGGATCAGGCTTCTTGGTTTCGAAGCTATTGCCACCGTAGACCTGGAAGAAGAACTCGTTCATGCCCAGCGCATCTACGATCGCGCGAGATGGCCCGACAGGTTTGTTGCTCAGCACAGCCATTTTGCGCGGCAGCGTATCGGTCGAGCAGAGAGCTTGCAGAGCCTCAATGACTCCAGCATAGACATAAGTATTGTCGAGCTTGTGTTTGCGGTAATAATCCAGGAAGAATTGCAAAGCGACGTGAACGAAGTGCTCGTCCTTCGGATCGCCCAGCGCGCGTCGCACCAACATAGGGGCGCCATCGCCGATGTAGCTGGCAATCACTTCAAGCGGCAGCTCGTGGCGGCCAAAGTGCCGCAGCATGGCATTGACGGAATTTCCGAGATCCTGTCGCGAGTCGACCAGCGTACCGTCGAGGTCGAAGATCAGCAGTCGCAATTGGCGCGCTGGAATTTCACGATTGATTTTCACTCTTCAGTTTACCTGCGGCGAAGCTACTGATGAGATCCCCAAGGGAGCGCTATGATGTTCACCTCCCTTCGCATTCCTATGACCATGAAGCATCTTCTGTTTACCCTCCTTGTATTTTCACCGGCGCTTCATGGCCAGGCGACGGCGGATCCTGGAGTGCTGGCCGAGGCACTCCGGATTAAAGCAATCGATAACCACTCGCATCCACCAAAGTTAGTAGTACCCGGCGAAAGGGACGACGACTTTGACGCGCTGCCCTGCGACCCAATCAGCCAGATGGATGCACCTTTTCAGACGAGACCGGAAAATCCTCAATTTCTGAAAGCCTGGAAAGCATTGTGGAGTTATCCGTATAACGATCTCGCGCCGGTGCACGTCAAGACGGTGATCGCCGCCAAACAAAAGACAAAGGAGCAACAGGGAGACAACTACGCCAATTGGGTTTTGGACCAGATCGGCATTCAAACGCAGTTCGCAAATCGTGTCGCAATGGGCCGCGGTTTGCAGCCTCCACACTTTCGCTGGGTGCCTTTCGATGATCCATTACTGTTCCCCGGTGCCGGCCTGCAACCATCTTCGCCAGATCGCGAGTACTTCTACCCGCGCGAGCGGCAATTACTGAAACGTTACATGGATGAACTAGGGATTGCGGCAATTCCGGCGAATCTTGACGAATACAAAAGCCGTGTCGTTACGCCTGTCCTGGAACGACAAAGAAAGTCAGGAGCTGTCGCCATCAAGTTCGAAGCGGCGTATCTGCGCTCGCTCGACTTTGGTGCAGCCGATAGCANGAGTGGTGACNTAGCTACGGTTTACCNCNNTGCTGTTGCTAGCGGCGTCTCTTCAGACCAGGATTACTTGNATTTGCAGAACCATCTGCTTCGCTACATAGTCTCCGAAGCTGGGCGGCTTGGAATGCCTGTTCACTTCCATACCGGCGGCGGATGTGGAAGCTATTTCGATCTTCCAGGCTCCGATCCGGCACTGCTGAGCTCGCTCATCGACGATCCTAAGTTTCGTAAGACGATCTTCGTTCTGGTGCATGGCGGAGCGCAGACCTTCAGCAAGGAAGTTTCGTATCTCCTGAGCAAGCCGAATGTTTACGCTGACATGTCTGAGCAAACGGCTCTGCTGTCTGCACGCGCTCTCAGCGTAGTGTTGCGTGATTGGCTGGAGTGGTATCCGGATAAGGTGCTGTACGGCACTGATCTGGCGCCCGGGCCGCCCGAATTTGATTGGGAAGAGGTTGGATGGGTAGAAAACCAAACTGCGCGTCAGGCCTTAGCTATCGGCCTTACCGGAATGATGAGCGACGGCGAGATCTCGCGCGAGCAGGCGAGCAAGATCCTGCATCTCGTTTTGCACGATACGGCTGCAAGGTTATATTCACTGCCATAGGTCACCGGGCCTGTGCGCGTCGCGCGAACAGGTACGCCACGCTGAGCAGCAGCAGATAAAAGGGGCCGCTTATGACGGTGATGCGCGTCTCCGGCACCAGCCCCGTGGANCCAACGGCTGCCANCAGCGCTACGAANCCGATGGCCGAAAGCCACTGCCCTCCGGGAGCGCGCAAAGGTACATTTGCAAGCTGGTCGGCGGAGAGGCGTCGCCGGAAGCTGATATGTGCNGCTAGAGTGATCCACCATGCCAACATGCCGCCAAATAGCGACGCTCCGATGATGTAGAGATAGGCCGCCTCGGGCGCGTACTGCTGTGTCACAATCGCGATCAAAATCCCAAATGCGGAAAGGCTGAGCGCCACGTGCGGTGATCCGGCAGCGCTGACCTTCCCAAGCGCCTGTGGGGCGTAGCCGCTGCGTGCAAGCGAAAACAGCATGCGGCCGGCGGCAAAGATGTTGGCATTGGCGCCGGACAACGCCGCCGTAAGTACCACTACATTCATCAGCAGCGAAGCGGCGGGGACTCCCGCAATGCGAAAAACGGTTACGAATGGACTCTGTGCCACACCCGCCTGCATCCAGGGCATCACGCCGACTAGCACCGCCGTTGCTCCGATATAAAGCACGCAAAGCAACGCGAACATGATCCGGGTTGCGCGAGCTACGGCAACCGCAGACTGGGCCTCTCCTGAAGCTATCGCGACAAACTCAAGCCCAAGAAAGCTGAAGAGAGCGAACGATACAGCTAGCAGCGGCGAAGCGGTTCCATGGGGGAAAAGTCCTCCAGAGACGCTATATTGCGCGGGAACACGTTTCGACAAAAGAAGCGCCGCTCCGATCGCGATGAAGATAGCGATCGTGATCACCTTCACCATTGCAAACCAATATTCAAACGCGCCGTAATTACCGACTGGCCGCAAGTTGATGAGCAACAACAAAATCGCGAACACCACAATCCAGATGACCGGAGCCACTGCCGGAAACCAGATGCGCATATAGGTCGCGGCGGCGACCAATTCAGCGCCGACTGCGATCACGATCGCAAACCAGTAGCCATAGCGAGCTACGAATCCCGCCCAGTTGTTCAGGTAGAGCTCGGCGTAGAGACCGAACGAACCGGCTGCGGGATGTGTGCTCGCCATTTCTCCCAGTGCCATCGTGACGGTGAAAGCAATGGAGGCGCCGATGACGTAGCTAAGGATGACTGCAGGCCCGGCAATCCTAATAGCAGCGCCGGAGCCAAGCAGGAGGCCGGTGCCGATGGAGCCGCCCACGGCGAGCATCGCCATTTGACCAGCAGTAAGTTGCCGGCGGAGCCCAGCTTCGTTGCTGAGCGGCGCAGGGGCGGAAGTCTGTTGTGAGGAGATCAAGTCGGACTTTCAGGAGAGATGGTCTCGCATTATCGATGCTGTTTATGAGAACCCGGGCAGCTTGCGATGGCGTCCTAAGTATTCCGGGAGATCCTTCGTCCAAGTCAAGGCTCAGGATCCACCAATATTAAGAGTTCATCCCGGTGCAACTCGCAGCTGTAATCACCGGCTTAAGAGCTCAGCTGCCCGTCTTCACTGCCGAAGCTGCGGACGCGGAATTTCATCGATCTTTGCGGCCAGAATGAAATCGCTTTCCGTGAGGCCGTCGATCTTATGTGTCCAAATGGTGACAGTCACTTTACCCCAGCGCAACAGAATGTCAGGATGATGCCCCTGCTCTTCGGCTATGGCGCCGATTGCTTTTACGAATTCGAGAGCAGACACAAAATCAGAGAAGTCGTAACTCTTCTCTATGTGGTGATCCTGGATTACCTTCCATCCACGCACTAGGCTCGCGAGGTTCTTCAGCTCCTCGCCTTTCAGCGGCGGCACTCCGCCTTTGCAAGGAACACAGGTACGTTGGGCGAGTTCGCTCATAGACCAGCACTATAACGCATCGGCCGCAGTTCCTCAGCAGCGGAGATTTATAATCGCTAGCTTCTACCAATACAGCGATTGATGGCTGATCTAACGACAATTCGTTCATGCAGCGGCGATGCACTGCCGATCAGACGCGAACCTTCACAAGAGTCACAAGCAATCATAATGAGGAGCAAGATGAGTCATATTCAGGAGATTCGCGCGCGCGAGATTCTGGATTCGCGGGGCAATCCTACCGTGGAATGCGATGTACTTCTGGCCAGCGGAGCCATGGGGCGAGCGGCAGTTCCCAGTGGAGCTTCCACTGGGGAACACGAAGCGGTGGAACTGCGCGACAACGATCCGCAGCACTATCTTGGGAAAGGAGTGCTCAAGGCAGTCGAGAACATTGAAACCGCAATTGCCCCTGCTTTGGGCGGCATGGATCCTAGTGACCAGCGACTCATCGATGGCACCATGATTGAACTCGATGGCACTCCGAATAAGAGCCAACTCGGTGCAAACGCTATTCTTGCAGTCTCGATGGGATGCGCGCGCGCCGCGGCCACTGAACTCAAGCTCCCTCTGTATCGCTATATCGGCGGAGTCAACGCCAACATCCTTCCAGTGCCGATGATGAACATCATTAACGGCGGCGCACATGCCGATAACAATGTGGACTTCCAGGAGTTCATGGCCATGCCCATCGGCGCCGAAACCTTCGCCGACGCCCTCCGCTGGGGCGCCGAGGTCTTCCATACGCTCAAGGGCGTATTAAAGAAACGTGGGTACAACACCGCAGTGGGGGATGAAGGCGGATTTGCTCCGTCGTTGAAGTCGAACGTTGAAGCCATTGAGGTAATTCTTGAGGCGATACAGAAGGCCGGCTACCAAGCGGGCGAGCAGATTGCCATCGCCCTCGATCCAGCGGTCAGCGAACTGTACAGCGATGGCAGGTATGTCTTCAAGAAGTCGGATAAGAGCACCAAAAGTTCCGAGCAAATGGTGCGCTTCTGGACGGATTGGGCAAATAAATACCCGATTGTCTCGATCGAAGACGCGTTGGCCGAGGACGATTGGCAAGGCTGGAAGATGCTGACTGATGAAATCGGAGACAAGATTCAGCTCGTTGGCGACGATCTTTTCGTCACCAACACGGAGCGCCTTCGTCGCGGGATCGATGAAGGCGTCGCAAACAGTATTCTCATTAAGGTAAATCAAATCGGCACGGTTACTGAGACGCTGGAAGCAATTGAGCTTGCGCGACGCAATGGTTATACCGCTATCATCAGCCATCGCTCGGGAGAAACCGAGGACACGTTCATCGCCGACCTCGCGGTCGGAACAGGCGTCGGCCAGATCAAAACAGGATCAGCGTCGCGAACCGACCGCATTGCGAAGTACAACCAGTTGCTGCGCATTGAAGAAGAACTTGGACGCGCAGCGGGATTTCTCGGCATCGAGGCATTGAATTACGAAGGAGAGCTCGCACACAAAGCTGGGGCTTGAGCGGGGAGAACGACATGAAAACCATAGTTTCAAAAGCAGTGTTCGTGTTCTTGTGTGTTGCCGGCGCGATTGTTCAAGCGTCGCCTCTGCTCATATTTGCCACATTCTCCCAAGAAGCTGTTGCGCAGAACACTCCCACGTCGGAACGTGCAAGCAAGGAGGACGTAGCACACCTCTTTTCCACCCTGAAGCTTGACACGATGATGCAACTGACAATGAAGGCAGCAGCGGACCAGGTGAAGACGAACTTGCCGGCAATCCTCAAAGAGCAGGACATGGAGCTTCCTCAAGAGCAGATCAACAGTCTCATGGATGAGGTTTATCGCGGCTACCCATTAAGGGAAGTTCTAGACGCCATGGTCCCGGTGTATGAGAAACACCTCAGCAAAGCAGATATCCACAATATTGAAGCGTTCTATCAGACTCCCACCGGGCAAAAGATGTTGAACGAGATGCCGGAAATGTCAAAGGACGCGATGCAGGCGGCAAACCCGATCATGAAGAAGTGGATGACTGAAGTGATGCAGCGCATCAAGACGCGGGCCGAAGCGATGGCGCAACAGCGGCCACCACAGCCGAAGCCCGGCACAAGCCCGAAGCCGGAATAGGTTCGCATCCCCCATTGCTGCAACAAACAATGAAAAATACACCGCTGGTGCTTATCATCCTCGATGGCTGGGGATATCGCCCTGAGACTAATGCCAATGCCATCGCCCTCGCGCGCAAGCCGAATTACGACATGCTGCTGCGGGAGTTTCCCAGCACGTTGGTGCACACCAGCGGTCGCTATGTCGGACTGCCAAGCGGACAGATGGGAAACAGCGAAGTCGGACACTTGAACATCGGCGCCGGCCGCGTGGTGTACATGGACATCACGAAGATCGACGTGATGATCGAGAATGGCGAGCTCTTCTCGAATCCCGCACTCATGATGGCAATGAAGAACGCGCGCTCTGGTGGTCGCAGGCTACACCTGTTCGGCTTACTGTCTGATGGCGGTGTGCACTCGCATCAGAATCATCTTTATGCATTGCTGCGTATGGCGAAGCAGAACGGAATTGATCGCGTCTTCGTGCATGCCTTTATGGATGGCCGAGATACGCTTCCCACCAGCGGCGCCGGATATCTCCAGCAGCTTCAGCAGAAAATGCGCGAACTCGGCACTGGTCACGTCGCCAGCGTCAGCGGACGCTATTATGCGATGGACCGGGACAAGCGCTGGGAGCGCGAGCGCAAAGCCTTCGACGCAATCGTGAATGGAAAAGGCGAGGGTGGCGCTTACATCGATCCGGCGCGCGGCATGAAAGAATCCTACGAACGTGGCACAACGGACGAGTTCGTCTTGCCATTCGCGTGTGTCGATAATCGCGGCGAGCCGGTTGCAACAATCCGGAACGACGACAGTTGCATCAATTTCAATTTCCGCGCCGATCGTGCCCGGCAAATCACGCGTGTGCTTGCGCGCAACAGCGGCATTACCGCGCGAAATGGTGGAGATTTGCCCGATGCTGACGCTCTCGAACAGGTAATCCCCGCAAGCGAAACCCCAAAGAACCTCACTTATGTATGCCTGACGCGCTACGACAAACAATTCGAATTGCCGTTTGTTGTGCAACCTGATTCGTTGACCAACATCCTGGCAAATGTCATGGCGGGAGAGGGCCTTCGTAATCTTCGTGTGGCCGAGACTGAAAAATACGCACACGTAACGTACTTCTTTAATGGCGGAGTCGAACAGCCGTTCCCCGGAGAAGAGCGCGTTCTGGTGCCCTCGCAGAAGGTCCCAACTTACGACCTGAAACCCGAAATGAGCGCCGAAGGCATCGCCGACGCGGTGGTTGATGCTGTTGAGCGGGGCAGCTTTCAGGTACTCATTATCAATTTCGCCAATGCGGACATGGTGGGTCATTCGGGCAAGATCGCGCCCACTGTAAAAGGCGTCGAGACGGTCGATACATGCCTGGGCCGCATTTACAAAGCTGTGAAGCAGAAGGGCGGATCAATGATTGTCACGGCCGATCATGGAAACGCCGAGATGTTGGTCGACCCAGCTACTGGGGGGCCCCACACTGCGCACACCACCAACCCGGTGCCGTTCATCGCAATCACGGGTGATGATACGAAGTTTGCACTACGGTCTGAAGGCGCGCTCCAGGACATCTCGCCCACAGTGCTCGGCCTGCTTGGAATCTCGCAGCCGAAGGAGATGACCGGCCAGGATCTAAGAGTTAAAAAGCAGCAATAAGCTCAGCAAGTCGCGAACCGTGAGAGAGGATTTTCCGACTCCAACGGCATCCCGGGGGGCACTTTTTCCTACGAACAGGGACATATACAAGGACTTTCAAAAAAAAGGCCCCTAAACCTTCGAATTCTGCCCAAAACTTGCGAATTTTGGAGAAAACCAGGGAACTAACAGGGAATTTGTCATCTTTGAGTGCAAGTCTTTTAGCTACGTACGCTTACCGACAATAGCTACGTACGCTTACCGACAAAAAACAGAGGATGCACAAAATTATCAGGGAACAGCAGGGAATTCTCGCGGTGAAATCCTCCGGCTCTGACCCATGTGACTCTGCCTTCGC
>C688J18823_10000877_pt1 | contig 18064 bp, 10 predicted proteins | sample HopSoiMetagenom1_FD_18823 | JGI IMG/M metagenome (IMG submission 18823) | reverse complement strand
ATAACAAAGATTTAAAATTTAACAGAGCGGATCATGAGCTGGTGGCAAAAATTTGTGACAGGAGATTCGGAATTGGTGCTGATGGCTTGATGCTATTACAAAGCAGACCTGGTTTTGATTTTGAAATGGTTTATTATAATTCGGATGGAAATGAAAGCAGCATGTGCGGAAATGGTGGAAGATGCATCGTTGAATTTGCGCGTTCGCTTGGCCTTGTGAAAGATAAAGCTCACTTCACCGCCATTGATGGAGTTCATATCGCGAATGTAAAATCAGGATTTATTTCTCTAAAAATGAATGATGTAAAAAGTATCGAATCAAATTCTCAATTTAGTTTTTTAAATACCGGCTCACCACATTATGTAGCATTTGTAAATGATGTACGCAGTTACAATGTTTTTGAAGAAGGTAAAAAAATACGAAATAATGACCGTTTTAAAGCAGAAGGAACCAATGTAAATTTTGTGGAAAAACAATACAATGAGTTGTTTGTTCGCACATTCGAACGTGGTGTTGAAGATGAAACCTTTTCGTGTGGAACAGGTGTAACGGCAGCAGCACTTGTTGCATCTATCAAACATGTAGCAACGGCAGATGATTATTGTTCTATAAAAACATTGGGGGGAAATTTAAATGTAAAATTCAATAAACATTCGGATAACTCTTTTACTGATATTTGGTTGGAAGGCCCTGCAACATTTGTATTTAAAGGAGAAATTGAAGTTGACGTTAAACCATTCAAATAAGTAAGCTTTGGCAAACACGATAGCTATGCTCAATTCGTTCAAGGAGTTTAATGAAGTTGAATTATCCAATGGAGTTTATATTGTTGCAATGCATGCAACACGTATTCCTCCACATATTGGTTTAATCATCGACAAGCAGTATCACTCATTGAGTATCAAAGGACAGGATTTCAATACCCCTATAAAAGCATTGCTTAAAAACATTGAGCAACGAAAAATTCCTTCTTTATTTGTAAAAGTTAAATCGCATCCTACATTTAGTGGATCTTATTTAAAGGAGCATTTCATTTTAAACATTCAGCAATTTCCTAAGGTCGATAAAGATATTGCAACCTGTTTGAGCCCAATTAAACTTTTTTTTAACGAGGTTTATGACGTCGCCATGAAGGATGTTGATTTTTTATTTCACCTGTTGCCAAGTCTTCAAGAAGCCGATTTGATTGAACATGCTACTACATTGTTTATTGATGAAAGCACCTATCAATTACCAGTATATACGAAGGAACAACTGGATGCTGAAATAGAAAATGCCAGAAATGAAATTACTTCTGCTTCAACACTGCTTCCTAATCACTAATATCAAGCTCCAACAGCCATGAACCTAAATGGAAACCAATTAGTACTCCGAGCAATTGAACCTGGAGATATTGATGTATTATATACCTGGGAAAACGATACGCGTTTTTGGAAAGTCAGCAATACCGTGGTTCCCTTTTCCCGTGAGGTATTAAAACAGTATCTGGAAACAGCGCATTTGGATATATACACGGTAAAGCAATTGCGTTTAATGATTGATGAACTGCCAAATGCAAACAATGAATTGAAGCAAGCTAAATCTATTGGTTGCATTGATTTGTTTGATTTTGATCCCTTTCATCTTCGTGCCGGTATTGGAATTTTAATAGCTAGTGAACAGGACAGAAGAAAAGGTCATGCATCAGAAGCATTGGAATTATTGATTAATTATTGTTTCGAACATTTGAACCTTCATCAATTGTACTGCAATATTGAGGTATCGAATGAGGCTAGCATTTTGCTTTTCAAAAAACATGGATTTGAAATTACCGGTGTAAAAAAACACTGGATACGTGTGGGGAATTCTTATAAAGATGAATTATCACTTCAGTTATTACAGAAATAAATTCGTCTATGAAGCAACATTACCGTAAACTAATTTTGTTCTTTTTTATTTACGTATGTATTGTTTTTATGACGAAATGTTCTCAAGTTCCTTCTCAACAAGATGTTTCAGTTACACCCATCAACTCAAGCCCTTATTTAAATCATAGCGACACAGCTAAATATATTGGAATTCAAACCTGTCGATTGTGTCATCAGAAAATTTACGACACATTTATTGAAACTGGTATGGGACAAAGTTTTGCTCCTGCAACAAAACAAAAAAGTGTCGCCTCATTTAGTGAACACACCGTGATTTATGATAAATATCAGGATTTTTATTACCATCCTTTTTGGCAAGGTGAACAAATGAAAATTATGGAGTTTCGTTTAAAAGGTAAAGACACCATTTTTAAACGAGTTGAAACTGTTGATTACATTATTGGTTCTGGGCAACATACCAATTCGCATATACATAACGCAAATGGCTATTTGTATCAAATGCCCATGACTTTTTTCAGTCAGAAAAAACAATGGGACTTCCCTCCTGGCTTTGAAAATGGTTTCAACACACACTTTAATCGAAAAATCGGGTTGGAATGTATGAGTTGTCATAATGCACTTCCTAATTTTGTTGAAGGCTCTGAAAATAAGTTTAATGGAATACCCGAAGGGATCAATTGTGAACGATGCCATGGTCCTGGAAGCATTCACGTTCAGCAAAGAAGTACCGGCGAAAAAATTGACACCTCTAAGTATATTGATTACTCTATTGTAAACCCAGGTAAATTATCTATAGAACGACAATTTGATGTTTGTCAGCGTTGCCATTTACAAGGAAATGCTGTATTAAAAAAAGGAAAATCATTTTTTGATTTTCGTCCGGGTATGATTTTATCCGATTACATTTCTGTTTTCTTACCAAAGTATGAACATGCGGATAATGAATTCATCATGGCTTCTCATGCCGATCGTTTAAAACAGAGTCAATGCTTTATTAAAAGTTTGAAATCAGGTGATTCTTCTTCCATACGCCCTTATAAAAATGCGCTGACTTGTGTAACGTGTCACAACCCGCATATAAGTGTTAGAGCTACCAATACAGAACGATTCAATAATGCTTGCAAAAAATGTCATACAACAGCAAGCAATAATCTGTGCTCGGAAAAAATGACAATGCGAATGAAGAGCCAAGACAATTGTGTTTCCTGCCACATGCCGAAGTCCGGTTCTATTGATATTCCTCATGTGAGCATACATGATCATTATATTCGTAAACCGGAGAAAAAAGAAGACGTTGAAAAAATTAAAAAATTCATTGGCTTGTTTGCAATCAATGAAAAAAATCCATCGAATGCATTAAAGGCAAGAGCATATATACAACAATATGATAAATTTGATTACAACATTGCCTTTCTTGATTCAGCCAGTCATTATTTATCGGATAAAACCACCCAAGATGTACGTTCCAATTTTGAAGATTTGGTACATTTGCATTTTATTAAAAAAGACTATGGTAAAATTTTAAGTTATGTACAAATTGTTGGAAAAGATGACTTATTAAAAACAGTGCTTGTATCAAAAACGTTGAGTAATGATGATGCATGGACCTCTTACCGTATTGGTGAAGCATTTTATTCCCAAAATGATTTGGTAAACGCATCGCTTTTTTATAAAAACGCAATTGCATTGTCACCTTACAACGCTGAATTTAAAAACAAATGGGGTTCGCTTCTTATTTCTCAGAATAAAACGAATGATGCAATTAAACTATTTGAAGCAGTATTGATTGAAAATCCTCAAAACATACAAGCTATAACAAATTTAGGTTATGCTCATTTACGAATTGGAAATGCGGATGAAGCCGATCGCATCTATACAAAAGGGTTAAAATTAGATCCTGATTATGAACCATTGTTAATGAATATTGCCGGATTAAACGTATTTAAAAAACAATACAAGAAAGCCATTTCCGTTCTTAAAATGGTTATCACTAAAAACCCTAAAAATAATCAGGCACGACAAGTACTGGAACAATTAAAAAGCATCCAGTAAGTTGCATTTAAAATGTAAAAGTTTTCATTTAATGTATTTCTACCGAAAATTTTACCAAAATGTGCTTGGTTCAATTTTTTTTAATTAAGTTTATTCATATGGGAGCTACGAAGAAAAAATGGTTAAGAACAATCGTTAAAGTTATATTGGTAATTGTCCTTGTTACTAGTGGAATTGGAGGGTATTTAGTATACAAATACATTTATATGCCAAACATAAATCTAGCGAATAAAAAATCAACCATTATTTATATACCGACAGGATCAACATTTGAAGATTTGGTAAACATATTAAATGAGAATGAGCTTTTAAAAGACTCTGAAAGCTTTAGATGGTTAGCAAAAGAAAAAAAATACACCGAAGCTGTAAAGCCTGGTAAATATAGAGTTTTGGCAAAGATGAACAATAGCGCCTTAATCAATTTATTGCGTTTAGGCAAGCAAGAACCTGTTGAGATAAATTTTACAGGGCTTCATACTGTAAATGAATTAATGTTTAGAGTTGGAAGACGAATTGAAGCCGATTCAAATGCGTTAATCAGCGCAGTAAAAAATGATACCTACATTGGTAAATTAGGCTTTACACCAAATACAATACAAGCTTTTTTTATCCCCGATGAATATGAATTTTATTGGAACACATCCGTGGATGCGTTTTTTAAACGAATGGCAACAGCCTATAAAACATTTTGGACAGATGCACGCAAGCAGCGGGCAAAAGCAGTAGGGCTCTCGCAAACAGAAGTGTACATACTTGCTTCTATTGTTCAAGGGGAGCAATGTTGTGATAAAGAAGAAAAGAAAGTTATTGCCGGTTTATATTTAAATAGATTAAGACAAGGGATGCCATTACAATCAGATCCCACCGTTATTTTTGCAATTGGTAATTTTAATATACAACGTGTTTCAACAGAACAAATAAAATATACCAACTCCGCATATAATACCTACCTGCATGAAGGTTTACCTCCGGGGCCTATTGGTTTTGCGCAAGAATCGTCTATCGATGCAGTATTAAACTACACTCCGAATGAATATATTTATATGTGTGCAAAGGATGATTTAACAGGAAAACATTGTTTTTCAAAAACATTTGAACAACATAAAATATATGCAAAAAAATACAGACAGGCGTTGGACGACCGTGGAATTCACTGATCATGTAAATTGTAATTAAATTCTTAACCATAAAAATGAAAAACATTACTCTTCTATTATTTATCGTTTTCTTCACAAGCACTGCTATTGCACAAGATAGCAACCGATACTGGAGGTTTATTCCGGAATCAGAAATCCAAATTACTGGTGAACGTACAATTATTCCTAAAAAATATAAAGTTTGTCGCGTATCCGAAGCTGTTCTAAAAGCCTTGCTATTTTCAGCACCGAATGAAAATAGCACCCGGTTAAAAAACTCATCCCTTGTTATTGAGTTACCATTACCCAATGGTACTTTTCAAAAATTTAGAGTTGTTGAAGCCTCGATAATGGCACCAGAATTAGCTACGCAGTATTCAGAAATCAAAACATTTAATGTAGAGGGCATTGATGATCCATATGCGAATGGAAAAATAGACTGGACCATTTTTGGTTTTCATGCGATGATTCGTACTCCCTCAGGAGATTTATTTATTGATCCATATTGTAGAAATTCAACTTCAACTTATATTTCATACTATGTAGCAGATTTTAAAAAAGCTCCTCAGGATATTATGAAGGAGTTTGGTGTTAGAAAAACGTCTAACAGAAAACTGACTACTGATAATTCAACGCCAGATGCACGGGTAATGAAATGTGCCGGAGCTCAACTTAGAAAATATCGATTAGCACTTGCTTGTACCGGTGAATATGCAGAAGCTGCTACGGGAAAAACCAGTCCCACACCAACTGAAATTTTATCTGCGGTGACAACTACAATCAATCGGGTTGATGGAATTTATGAAACAGAGGTTGCTGTCCGAATGGTATTAATTTCAGCAGAAGCGTCCCTACTTTTTTCTGATCCTTTAACTGATCCATTTAATGGTAATGATGATGCGGATACACTTATCGAGGAAAGTCAAAATAAAATTACATCCATCATCGGAAGCGCCAATTTTGATATTGGACATACTTTTAGTACTGGTGGTGGAGGCTTAGCTGATTTAGGATGCGTTTGTAATGATGCAACTAAAGCAAATGGAATTACAGGAAGTAGTAAACCTGTTGGAGACCCTTACGATGTTGATTATGTTGCACATGAAGTAGGACATCAGTTCGGTGGCAACCATACTTTTGCTGCTGCTACAGGTGCCTGTAGCGGTAATGGAAATCCAGGCACGCGGGTAGAACCAGGCAGTGGCATCACTATTATGGCTTACGCAGGAATTTGTAGTGAGAATGATATTGATCAACACAGTATTGCTTATTTCCATACGATCAGTTTTGATGAACTAATGATCTATACCAATTCGGCAACAGGTAACTCATGTCCTGTAACTACTGCAACGGGTAATAGCCCGCCTAGTGTAACCATCAGCGCTTCCACTTTTAATATTCCTGCTGCGACTCCTTTTACATTAACGGGATCAGCAACGGATGCTGATAATGATTCATTAACCTATTCCTGGGAAGAATTTGAAAATGGACAACAAGGTGATTGGAATGGAGGTGGTAAACCTTTTTTCCGCTCTTATGATCCGGTAAAATCTCCCAGTCGAACATTTCCTTTAGAAAGTATTGTACTTTCAGGACCTACCTATTATCAAACGATTATAGGAGAATACTTATCTTTTGATGAACAAACCTTGAGTTTCAGGTTAACTGCACGTGATAATAAAATGGGTGGTGGTGGTCTTTGCTACGCTTCTACAACTGTTGCCATTGCAAACGTAGGCCCCTTTGCTGTTACCGTTCCAAATACAACTGGAATTATTTGGCCAGGAAACACAATACAAACGGTAACATGGGATGTAAACAAAACAAATTTGGCTCCTATAAGTTGTGCAAATGTTAACATTTTAATTTCCATTGATAGCGGCGCAACATTTATCACCTTACTTGCAAATACCCCAAATGATGGAACACAAGACATAACGGTACCGCTATTTATTGCTATAAAAAAAGCATGCAGAATAAAAGTGGAAAGTGTTGGCAATATTTTTTTTGATATGAATGACAATGATTTCACCATTATACCTCCAGATGGTATCAATGATCTTTTTGCTAATCATATCGATTTGCGATTAATACCAAATCCTGCAACAGATCAAATTCAAATTAATCTGCATGGGTTAACTAGAAATATAACAACACAACTTTACATTACAGATATACTTGGAAATATAATAATGAAGGATGCATTTCGCGGTAAGGAAGAAATTAATCAGAACTATGACCTTTCAACTTTATCAAAAGGAGTTTATATTGTAGAAATTAAAAACGAGCAGCAAAAAACTGTTTCACGTTTGATCAAACAGTAAATCAATTAATTATATTTTGTATCTTAAAAAAGAGGTTGTTCGTTCGAGCAATCTCTTTTTTATTTTTGCACTGTGGTAATTTTTCCCCTCACAACAGCTATCTTGCTTAAGTTCATTGATTATTCAGAAAATATGTATTTTTACAAAAAATAACGAATAAATTAAAAAAAACGCATGAAAAAAAAAATCACATCCCGCATCAGTCTTATTTTATTTTTAACCGTTAGTGTTTTATCTAAAGCACAAACCATTGTACCGTATTTGCAATCCCCAACTCCTACTTCTATTTATATTAGTTGGAAAACAGATTCAACCGTTCAAACCCTTGTAAAATATGGCACAACCGCCAATGCATTAACTTCAACTGCAAATGGAGTAAATCAAGTATTGTCGGATGTTGGCTATCCTAATAATTATTACTATCACAGCGTAAACTTAAAGAACCTTAACCCCAATACGCTTTATTATTATCAGGTTGTTACCGGAAGTTTAACCTCGGCTGTTAGTTCCTTTAAAACACTTCCTTTACCAGGTAATGCAGCTACTGCTGATGGCCACATTCGTTTCTTAATTATGGGTGACAACGAAGATGTATCTACCAAAAGGTTTGATTCGTTAATGGTAAAAGCCAAACGAAAATGTGAGCAAAAATATGCTGGTGCAATCAACGAAAATATTTCTGCAATCCTTATGTTAGGAGATCAAGTAAATGAAGGCTCATTGGCTAGCTATGATAAAGTGCATTTTGGCAAATCAAAATATTTATCCGCCGTTCTTCCTATACAAACCGCCGTTGGAGAAAATGAAGTGGCAGGTACATTGGGGCTAGGTGCTTATAACAAACTTTTTTATTATGATAGTTTAAAGTACAAAGGCATTTCTTCAACTACTGAAAATTATTATGCGTATCAGGTTGGAAATGTTCTACTTATAAATTTAAGTACAGAGCATACCGGCAATACGCAATTTGCCTGGGTGCAACAAATTTTTGCAGCAGCAATAACAGATCCTACCGTTCATTGGATTATATCTCTTGGACATCGTCCTTATCAGGCTGAGCAATTTGTTGGAGATATTTCTCCATGGGTTCGTAATTCAGTCGTTCCTTATTTGAGCACCTCACCTAAATATTTAATGCATGTTGGCGCACATCATCATTTATATGCAAGAGGTCAATCCAAAGATAGCCCCGTATATAATGTTATTTCAGGAGGTGCCTCCTATGATCAATTCTGGGCAACATCACAGGAAGAGGATATGGATGATGTTCAAAAAACAATACCTAATTGGACATACAATATCGTAGATATTGATGTACCAAATGGTAAAGCGGATATAGAAACCTATTCTATTGGTAGTGCAAACGGATATAAGAACAACTTTTTGATTGATCAGTTTCACCGGTACAAAAACAAATTAGCACCGATTCAGCCCTCAATTAATCATGCATTTGGAGACTCCTTAGAACTACCTTTTACTATAACCGGTTCTGCTTTCAATTCACCTGCGGGAGAACTACTGAACTCTACAGAGTTTCAACTTTCTTCTTCTAAAGCATTTACAACAATTGAAAAGGATAGTTACAGAGATTACGAAGATTTATTTGGATATGCTGTTAAAGCTGATTCTTCCAAAGATCTGAATTTAGGTTTAACAATCACAAACCTGGATTTGGCGAAATGGTCGATTCCAAACGGAAAACATTATGTGCGTGTACGCTACCGCGACAGAAATTTAGAATGGTCACCATGGTCTTCAACTGATTCATTTAAAGTTGTTAAAAGTGTTTCGGGACCAATCACATTGGTAACTAATAAAAAATCGTATGAGCTTATTGATTCTGTAAAAGCCACCTATGCAAATGGCCCTGGAGAAGCTAAGGACTGGATTGGTCTTTTTACACTTGGTACCACTCCTGCTCCTGGAGTAGCAGTGGATAGTATACATGCAACTGGTAACAACGGTTTTGTATATTTCAAAAATATTGCTGTGGCTGGTCAATATTATGTAGCTTACTTTACAAATGGAACTTATACCGAGCTAGCTCCACGTATACAAATTTTTATAGGTAGTATCCCTGTTCTGATCACCAATAAAACAAATTATATTGTTGGCGATACAGTTTCCGTTAGCTATACCCATATTCCCAGTTTCGATTATGACTGGATAGGAATTTATAAAGTTGGCTCCGCTTTAAATGGTATCGATCCTGCTCATTGGAAGTATATTGATAGTTTAGCAGGCAAGCCTTTAAAAATAGCTAACCTTGAAAAAGGATATTATTTTGCAAATTATTTTCTGGAAGATACATATAATGAAGCTGGCGAACGTGTTTATTTTACGGTTGATGCAGCCGTTGCAGATACAATTACAAACCTCGTATTGAATAAAGCAATTTACAAATTGAAAGAACCTATTCAAGCTACATGGACCGATGCACCTGGCTTAGCCAAAGATGAACTGATTATCTATTCGGCAGGAAGCACGCCTGGTGTAACTGCGCCAATAAGCACAAAATATACCAATGCCATTGCAAGTGGAACAACTGTTTTTTCGGGCAGTATATTACCAAAAACACCGGGTGATTATTTTATTTCTATGTATACCAATGATGTATTTAAAGAAATTTCAAACCGCGTGAATTTTAAGATTATTGATTCTGTCATTACAGTTATCAATACATTTGAAAATGAAGCAACTAATATCTGGATCTATCCGAACCCTGTTTCAAAAAATGGAACAACGGTGATTGAAAGCGATGAACTGATACAAAAGGTAGAGTTGATTGATATTGTAGGAAGGGTGTTATCAGTAACTGGTAATGTGAATTCGAAAACATTTCCATTAACAGGCATAGAACTACCTTCGGGGATTTATTATGTGAGGGTTTATCAAAAAGGAGAGAAAGTAAAAACGGGAAAGATTGTTGTTGAATAGTTCTCGACTCTAAACCTACTCAAGCTTTGGTTATGCAGCGCTTAAACTGATACAGCATACTACCCATAAGAGGAGCCATTTCAAATTGTTGAAATGGCTCCTCTTCGTTTAGAATTTCTCTTAATTACTTCCCAACAATCACAAACTCTGTCCTTCTGTTTTTGGCTCTTCCCGCTTCTGTAGCATTATCAGCAATTGGTTTCGTTGATCCAAAACCTTTAAAGGCAATTAACCTTTTTTCTTCAACGCCATATTCCAACAATTTATCTCTTACTGTAAACGCACGATCAGTGGATAAAGCAAGGTTCTTATCTGCATTACCAACATTATCGGTATGTCCATACACTTCAATTTTAATTTTAGGATTCAGTTTTAAGAATGCAGCGAATTCTTGCAATACAATTACAGAACGCGGATCTAAAACAGCTGAATTACTTTCATAATAAATATTATTCAAGGGGTAAGCCTTACCAACCTTAATGGTGTCAACTGCTATGTCGAATTTTACAGGCTTTGGACCTTTGATGGAATCTTTGGAAATCAATTTGGAAGAAAATGCATAGTCCTTCTTTTTGATGGTTAAAATCATATCATTCTTCGCCTTGGTGTTTACAACGACCGCATAATTTCCTGTGGCTGAATCTACCATACCTTCTGTTACCTTTTTGGTAACTGCATCCGTAACTTCTACTTTAAAACCTCCTTTATTTTGCCCTTTGGTAGCATCTTCTACTTGTCCTTTAAAAAAGGCAACTTCATCCGGGCGGGCCTCTTTATACAGATCAAAAGAATAAATATCATTTTTTCCTAACGATTTTCCTTTAACACGATTGGGATCATTGGAAGTGAAATACCCTAAATGCCCATCTGTACTTACAAAAAATCCGAGATCATCTCCTTTGGTATTAATCGGAACACCAATGTTCTTAGGTTCTCCCCATTTTCCATCTGCTCCTTTTTTTGAAAAGAAGATATCAAAACCACCTACACCAGGTTGTCCGTCGGAAGAAAAATAAAGCGTTTCAAAATCAGAGTGAATGAACGGGCTCTTTTCATCGTATTGTGTATTGATTACGGGTCCAAGATTTTCGGGTTTACTCCAAGTACCTGTTTGAAAATCTTTTACGGTTACATATAAATCAACACCTCCATATCCTCCCAATCGATCGCTTGCGAAATAAAGTGTTCTCCCATCCGAGGCAATAGTTGGTTGAGAATCCCAGCGTTCAGGATCATTGATACCTTCTACTTTTTTAGCTTCTGTCCAATCTCCATTAACGTTATCGGAATAATAAATATCACAATTCAATCCATTGACTCCTGTTTTGCAAACCGTAAAAAATAAATGTTTGTTATCAATTGACATGGTTGCACCGCCTTCACTACCATTTTTATTAAACGGATAAGGCATTCGTTTTCCCTTTTCAAATATTCCTGTTGTTGGATTTCTTTTGCTGTAACTAAACATTTCTATCTCATTGTCTTCCGACGTAAAGGCCCTGTCTTTATTTACATACGGGACCCTGCGCGTATACAGCATTTGTTCATCGTCTGCTGTAATGATAGGAAGGTATTCATCACCATCTGTTGAAACACCTTGTACTGGGTTTGGGTCAAAAGGAACCGGATGATTCAACAGCTCGCCATATAATTTAGCATAGCGAATCATCTGTTTGGTTTGAGATAAATACGCATCATAATCCTTACTGAATTTTTTATCATCATCACTTTTGAAATTCTGAAACTGTTTTAAATACTTAACAGCATCATCCCATCTGGAATCTTCATAGGCGATAAATCCGAGATAGTAGTATGGATCGGAGTGATAATTGGGACATAATTCAATTACTTTTTTAAAATGCGGTTCAACAGGTTTAAAAGGAGCATCTTCATAAATCATTGTTTTAATGCGTTCTTCTGCGTAGGCAAAATTTGCATCCACATAATCCGGCTCCAGTTCCATTGCCTCTTTTAAGAAAGCCATTCGTTCTTCTTTCTTATTTTTTTTATCAATTCCTTGTGTATAAGCCTTTACAGCTTTTTTATTTTCTATTTCCTGGCAAGGCTTTTCATCCTGTGCAAATGCAACAATGCCAGTAAATGAAAGAGCCAAAAATGCGAATACGTTAATTTTCATAATCTTATTGGGGAGGTGCTTACTGTAATTTTTTATCTGATTCGGCTTTTGCTTTTACTAAAACATCGTCCGCTTTTTTATTTGCTTCATCTACTATTCTTTGAACTTTTTTATCTACTTCTTTTTTAGCTGCTGGTGCTGCTGCTTTGGCTGCAACTTTTGCTATGGGGTTCTTCGCACTTTCGATTGTTTGATCCACTGCTCTGTACCCTTCCTCTCTTGTTTTATCTGCCAATGTTTTTGCTTCTGCTTTGATACGATCCGCTTGCTCTTGCGCATCTTTCAGAATTTTTTCGGACTCTTCTTTGGCTTTAACTTTAGCCATATCAACACCTTTGGTAATTACTTCTTTTACTTGTTCTTTAGGAGTTTTATCACTGCCAACTAAATCTGTTTTAATGGTTGGTTTTGTGATGGTTCCGCCAAACAATGCATTAATTTTAATTTTTTCTCCTAGCTTTAAATCAGTACCTGCTTTTTTATTGGCTTGACTCAACAGGTTGTTGGCAGCATCATTTAATTGAGAACCTAATTCTGCACGTGGTATCTCTAATTTCCAGGTATAATCAATCGTTTGATCAAACCCTGTTGAACCTTTTACCAATCCGGAAACTGTTCCAACTTTCACAGGCATTTCTTCCACCTCTACTCTACCATTTACAAATTTGTAGCTAGCATTTACATTTTCAAATGCAAGGCGTTTGTATTTTTCCTGTTTCAATGCATCGGCCAATTTATTAATCGGTTCAAAGCCTTCTACCACTACATTCTTCGTTTGCAACTTACCACCACCTGTAAGTGTAGGTAACATCGGCTCCATATGCTCATCTAATGTTGTTGCAAATTTTAATTGCGTTCCGAATTTACCTTTTGCATATTTTCCAATCGGTGCTAATTTTTTAACGGTGTTAAATGTTTCAAATGTTTTGGTGATATCAAAATTGCTGATATCCACATTAAAATCAACCGTTGGTTTTTTTACATTTTGAGTAGCGTATTCACCGGTAATGGCCATTGTTCCTTCCAATGCATTCACTTTGAAATTATCAAGCAATACTTTACTATCCTTTACTCCAACTCCACCTGAAATTGCAGTCATTGTCAAGTTATCATAAATTAATTTGCCGATATTTGCTGTTAGTTTTACATCCAGGTTTGAAGGGACTTCAATAACTGTCATGGGTGTTTCTTCTTCCGGTTTTTTAGCTGCTGCTTCATCCTCTGTCATGAATTCATTTAAATCAATAACAGAAGAATTCAGCGCAAATGTACCTTTCAACAATTCATCCTTTAAAGCATATTGCAAGAAATTTTCGATTTTCCCTTTCATGTCAAAATCACTCTTTCCTACTTTTGCTACCAATTGTGTTAACTCTACGAATTGAGGTGTAAAATTCAAGTATAATTTATTAATCGAAGTCGGATAGTTTAAGGATGCTGATTTATAATTCATATCCAATATGCTCAACTGACCTTTTGCATCAAATTTCTCGTATTCTTTTTTATCGATAGAAGACATACGTCCTTTCATCTTAATATCAGCAGTAACAATCCCAGATAATGCATCTCCTTTTTCAAGTGGAACAATATCTTTGATAGAGGTCAAATCGATTTTTGCTTTTATTTCTCCATCTATATTGGCATCTGAAACAGGTGTGGAAACATGCATGCGTGCATTGATCGGGTTACCGCCCAGCTCCACATGAAATTTATTTAAGTCGATAATCGTTGCATCTGGCTGACCTGTTTTATTATCAATATTCAAATCAACAAAAATATTGGTTGCTGCTTTTGGTAAAGAAGGATATTTAAACATAGCGTCCTGAATCATCAGCTTACAGCCAAAAGCAGGCATTTTCTTGTCGTTGTAAATACCTTTTACAAAACCATCTAATGATAATTTTCCGCTTGTTTTCACATCTTTAAAATCAGCAGTGTAAACACCAGGGATTAAGGACAGAATATTTTTAAACTCGGTTTGATTGGCTTTAAATTTCATGTCCATATCCATATCATCTTTTGGCATCGCAAAAGAACCATCTAATCCTAATGTCAATTCATTTAATGAAAATTCATTTTCTTTCATGATGAATTTGAACTGTGGCATATTTGCATTGATGGTTGCCTTAACACGGGTTTTCACTTTATTCATATAGGTGACACCACCATATACCATGTTCATTTTTGCCACTTCCAACAATGTTTCTATATCAAATACATCTTCGGAAAAATCTCCTTTTAAGTTATGATTCATCCCAATGAGCTCGGTTTTAAAACCAAGTGATGCATCATCATATAAAATATAACCCTCTTTTATTTCGAATTTTTTCAATCCCATTTTGAAGGGTTTGCTATCAGCAGGTGTTTCTTTTGTCGTATCAGCAGACGGCTTTGTGATATCCCAATTGGCTTTTCCATTCTTCAATGCGATGGCCTGAATACGGGGATGATCAAATGAAATTTCATTGATTTCATATTTGTCACCTTTAATAACACTCATCAGGTTAAGACCAACACTTATATTTTTAGCAGATAACAAGGTATCTCCTTGAAACTCTCCAATATTGGCAACACTGACATTATCAATAGACAATGAAAAATTTGGAAAGGAGCTAAACAAGGATAGATCAAAATCACCAAAATCTACTTTGGCATTCAGCTCCTTATTGGCTGTATCTTTTACAAATTGAACAATTTGCTTCTTAAACAGGAAAGGCGCTGAAATAATCAAAATAATGAGTACAAGCAAGATGATACCCAACCATTTGAATAATCTGCCTACTAAACTTTTCTTTTTTGATGCTTCTGTCATAATTTTTTATTTATTGTTTGGTAAATGCGGTATTGAATATACAATTTATGTGGTTTAGTTGAGCGAATTACAAAAATAAATTAAAATTTTCCCCTCCGGTCGGACATAAACCTCCTGTCAATTAGCTACAAATGTGTGATTCCTTCGGGGGCAATCTTTTATAATACAATATATTTAAGGTTTCTACCCATTTTTAATCTTTTCTAATCACGTATTTGTGCTCACAATTAAAATAAACGGTATAGGCTATGTTCATCCAATTTTGTGGTTCTTTAGCCACATCATATAAAAACAAACTTTTAGGTGGGTCTTTTATTGCCTGAAAATAAATCGTATCTGAATTTGTTTGAAATTGTTCATAGCGTTGGGTCATTTGCTGATTGTATGCGCTCGCCTTTCCATAAAAAATATCCGTGATCACATTATAGCCGTTTTTTGTAAAAATAAAAGCTACCAGAACAATGCTCATCAAAAGCACATAAAATCGTTGCTGTACTAATTTTACAGAGAATTCATTTTTGAGCGCATTAAAAAGTACCGTTAAATTAATAAACCAAGCAAGCAGAAACAGATAGTATGCAACGTTTACGGTTCTGTGCTGACCTAATATACCGGTTGCCCAATAAGGTGGAAAGACTGCCATAAAAATGACAAAAAATAAAATACAGTTGGAATGTAAGGGTTTTAAATAAAACGATTTTCCAAAAAGAGGAATGTTTGCTGCTAACTTTTCGTTCAGTTGATAGTATAACAACGATAATACAAGCAAGGGAATGGAAGATACCCATTCTAAAAAGAAACGAATGGTTTGTGCAGTTCCCATGACTATTGAATAAATGAAGCGATGGTTACTTGTAGCAAATGTCGCTCGAACGGCATTGCCCGGAGCAAAAAAAGTAATACAGGAACAAATAAGGGTAATGATGAATAAATAGAAAAATAAGTTGGGATTTTGTAATTTATTGCGACGTACAATAACCAGGGAAGCTATTGAAAAAAGAAGCAGACCAAGCATAATAATTTCATTGAATCCAATACTTATTATTAAAAAAAATGTTAGCAAAGCAAGATGAATGAATTGATTTTTCAACAGCAACCTTTTTTGCGTATATAAATATAGTAAACTGATATACAGTATAGCGCAAATATTTCCTAACTGATATACCACGGCTCCTGCATACCAATAGATTCCTTCGGATAGAATAGGCATTTGATGCAGAAACAACAACACTAACAACAAGGTTAAAATTATTTTTTTTATTGGACTTTCTTTTTTGCCTATTAAGACATGGATCAATAAGAAATTCGAAAAAATAGTTAGGAAAATTAAAACAGCAGGAAAAATTTTATACCCCAAAAATGAGTGGAAAGCCAATGGGTTAAGAAACTGGAGAACATTGGCTGTATACCTTCCACTCCAATTAAAATATTCTCGAAGGGCTTGTGCAATTACGTCATGACTTTGTCCGCGTTGACCATAAACAAAATCATCTGCAAAAGGGTTGGAATATACACAAAGAAAAAAATAGGGAATGAATAGTACAATCAAGCATACCAGCAGTAGCCACTTATATTGCTTTAGATAAAACATGTGCAGGATGTATTGCAATACATGTGGTCGTTTTTAAAAAATGCTTTTTATAAAATCCATTTTTACGGTATTGGCACGAAGTAAATGATCCACCACTACCAATGCCGCCATAGCTTCAACAATAGGTACAGCTCTTGGAAGCACACAAGGATCATGTCTGCCTTTGCCCATCATTTCTACCTCTTCTCCTTTTGAATTAACTGTCATTTGCTTTTGGATCAGGGTAGCAACAGGTTTAAACGCTACGCGAAAATAAATATCTTCTCCATTGCTGATACCACCTTGAATCCCGCCGGAATGATTTGTCTTTACAGTAATCTTATTATTAGGTGCAATAAACGCATCGTTGTGTTCTGAGCCCATGAGTTTGCTTCCTTCAAAACCACTTCCATATTCAAATCCTTTTACAGCATTTATGGTTAGCATGGCTTTACCAAGATCTGCATGAAGTTTATCAAAAACGGGTTCTCCCAATCCCAATGGAGTTCCTGTAATCACACAAGAAATAACGCCTCCTATGGTATCACCGGCTTTTCTAACCTGTTCGATTTTTTGAATCATTTCTTCTGCTATAACAGGATCAGGGCATCGAACAATATTCGTTTCTATTTTTGTCAGATCCAGATGTTGGTAATCGGCATTTAATTTTAATGCTCCAACTTGTGATGTATAGGCTGTTATAGCAATTCCATGCTTTTTTAAGATCAGCTTTGCAATGGCTCCCGCAACAACTCTGCAAACGGTTTCACGTGCAGAGGAACGTCCACCACCACGGTGATCCCGAATTCCATATTTGGCATCGTAGGTATAATCAGCATGAGAAGGGCGATATACATCCTTATTGTGCTCGTAATCCGAAGATTTTTGATTTTCATTCCGAATGATAAAGCCAATAGAAGTACCAGTCGTTTTGCCTTCAAAGATACCAGATAGGAATTCCACCTGGTCACCTTCTTTTCGTTGTGTGACAATATGCGATTGACCCGGCTTTCTTCTGTCAAGCTCATGTTGAATAAAATCAAGGTCGATCAGTAAACCAGAAGGGCAACCATCAATGATACCTCCTAAGGCTACTCCGTGTGATTCACCAAACGTGGTTAGTGAAAATAATTTTCCAAATGTATTACCAGCCATATTTTTTTGCTAACACGCAAATTTAACAATTATATATTTGATAGTTTCAGAGCTTAAAAAAAACTTCCACCAT
>C688J18823_10000876_pt1 | contig 18073 bp, 14 predicted proteins | sample HopSoiMetagenom1_FD_18823 | JGI IMG/M metagenome (IMG submission 18823) | reverse complement strand
GGTCGAGGCGAGGCCGAGGTCGACCACGTCGGATCCCTGCGCGGTGATCCCCTCGGCGAGCGCCGCCGCGAGGTCGGGCGACGACAGCCGGCAGTCGCGTCCGATCAGGATGGGGCGATCGTCGGTGATGCGAGCGTACGCGCCCCCGATCGCGCGGACCAAGTCGTCGTCGAGGTCGTCGGGCACGACCCCGCGCACGTCGTAGGCCTTGAAGATGCGGTCCAGGTCGCGCTCGGTCACGGTCGGAGCATCCTACCGAGCGAGCGGGAACGCCGCCCGGTGGCTACTTGCGCACGACCATGTCGATCACGGACGTGAGCGGTACGAGCTCGCCGTCACGGAACCACCACTTCGATTCGCACATGTGGCAGGTCGTGAAGGTGAGGCCGCGCTCGCTCACAGACATCGAGATCGTGATGAGGTCGCCCTGCTTGCACTCGGGGCAGGTACCACTGGTGGTCTCAGGCATCGTGGGTTCAGTCTCGGGTGCGGGGGGTCGGCAGACCATAGCACCGGGCCGTCATCTCTCGAGTCTGCCGTCCGATCGCTTCCCCACCCCCCACGGCGCCTGTCGCGTCTCCGACTCGGGGGACCCTTCGCTCCGCCGGATGGCCGAGGGCGACCCCGAAGGGGCGGCTCAGACCGCGATCGGCGCAGACGCCCGTTGGTCACGCACGACCCACCCCACCGGCGGGGTCATGCGGTCGACGTGCTCGTCGCACAGGTCCAGCAGGTTCGGATCGCGCTCAGCAAGGAGGCTCACGATCACCACCGTCCGGTCTGCGTAGACGAGGGCCACGGTCGCCGTCGGTTCGTTCGCGCATCGCATCTTGGCGCAGGTTCGCATGGCTGGGGAGCCTAGATCACATCGATGTGATTTCCAAGCAGGCTGCGGGAGATCCGGCCGGCGCGAGGCCTTAGATGTCGGAGGCCGGAGGAACGCTCCAGTATGTGGCGGTCGCCGGACGGGCGCCCACGATCACGACATGATCCCCCACGTCGATCTGCGGGTAGAGCTGCTCCACCTCGGTGTTGTGCATGCGGATGCAGCCATGCGAGGCGTAGCGGCCGATCGATGCGTCATCGGTCGTCCCGTGGATCCGGATGAGCCCCGGCGCGGTGATGTAGATCGCTCGCGGGCCCATCGGGTTGCCCGGTCCACCGGGGATCACCGCAGGGAGGTCCGCGCCCCAGCCGTCGATCGCGGGGTTATGCCAGGTCGGGTTCTTCTGCTTGTCGTAGATGCCCCAAACGCCGGTGGGGGTCGTGAACCCTGGCTTGGCCGTCGCGACCGAGAACGACCGCACGGCGGAGAACCCGTCATAGAGGTACAGGCGGTTCTCGTTCAGCCGAACGACGATCGTGTGGCCAAGCGTGTCGTCCGTGACCTTCGGTTGGACGGTCGCGGTCCGCAAGGCGACGTGGCTTCGCCCGGCGGCGAGCGCGGCCTGGATCGCCGACTTCGCCGCCGCGGCGTCCAGCTTGGCGCCGGGCTGCGCGTGGACCATCGTGATGTCGTCCTGCGACGGCGTGATCCCGATCGATGCATCGACCGGGGCGACGTACGTGTGCTTGGCGATCATGGTCGCGAAGTCGGCGACGCCGGTTCCCGACTGCGACACGTCGAGCGGGATGCTGACGCCCAATGACACGTCGCGCAGCCGATGCCAGGCGCGATCGAGCGTCCCGAGATCTTGGCCTGCGTGCAACGCTCGGGTCACAGCGCTCGTCACCGCGGCGCGCTGCCCCAGTGTGGCCGGCGACACCGTCCAATGGTCGTGACCGACCGTCACGGTCAGAGGCCGGCTGAGCTGAGCGTGCGCCGCGACGCGCACAGCCTGGATGGCCTCGTCGCGCGTCATCCCGCTGACATCGACGCCCTCGATCGACACCCCGGGCATGATGCGGTCGCCGTGCGCATGCTCGTAGCGCATGGCGGCGTACGCCGCACCCGCCGATAGCAACCCGACCCCCGCGATCACCGCCAGGAGCACGAGGAGCACGGCGGAACGCCGGCGCCGATGGACGTGTCGACCGTTGGCCATGTTCGAGAATCGCTCCAGACCTGGGAAGAAGGTCGCCCGGATGATACCGCCCTGGTCAGGGCGCGTCCGGCAGTACCCCCGTCGGAACCGGCACGCCGAGCGCCATGGCGTAGCGGCCGGACCCGGCCGTTCCGGCGCCGAGGGCGACGATCGGGCCGGATGCCTCGACGAGGGCCGCCGCGGTGTGATCCTTGGCCAAGAACGAGCGCGGAACCGCCGCGGTCTGCCCCGCCGGCACCGTCAGCTGGACGGTCCCGCCGACGCCGCCGCCTCGCTCATGCAGCAGGGTGACCGTCGCTCGGACCTTCGTCTCGCCGTCGTTCACGAGCACCATCGAGGGGACCGGCGACAGCCCGAACGCCGTCGGCAGAACGAGCCACGCCGGGGCGTCCGTCGCCGCACCGGCGGTGGTGGCGTCATCGGCGCCGTGCCCCGCTGCGCGGAGACCCGCCGCGACGGTCGCGTCCTGCGCCTGAACGAGCAGCGCCGACGGACCCTCCGTCGGAACCTGCGCCGACATCGTCGACGAGCCGCCCTGGCGGACGTCCGCGAGGTCGCCGATCTCGCTCTCGTCCACACCGTGCGCGAGGACATCGGCGGTGAACCGGACGCCGGTATCGTTCGTGACGAGCAGCGACAAGGTCGCACCGCCCGCCCCGCCGACGGTCGGCAGGACCCACCTGGACGCCTGACCGGAGGCGGCGAGCGACGAGCGGATGCCACCGCCATCGCGCACGACGGACGAGCCGACGGCGATCCGGCCACGCGCGGCGGTCACCTCGGCGCCGACGATCGACTGCCCAAGGGCCCCGACCTTCTGCGAGCCAACGGGGAGCGCCAAGGCGGATCCCGCCGGAACGGTGAGATCGGTCCAGGCGTTGCTGCGGACCGGCGGCTCCTCCGGCAGGTACAGCGTCACGTTGATCACCGCGTCGAGCGAGAAGGGGTTCATCACCACCAAGAAGGAATGCGAGCGCTGGGTCGTGACGGCGTCGACGACATCCCACTGCTCCCCCGCGGACGACGTGCACGGCTCGGCGCCGAGGCCCGGCTCCTTCGCGCCGCCCCACACGACCCATCCCACCGCGGCCCAGCCGCCGAACACATCGACCCGCGTCGACGCCGCACGAGCGGATGCATCGACCTGCTGGAGGACCTCGCCGTAGGGGGGGACCGAGACGTCTTTCGGCTCACCGACGGGCGTGTCCGCGTACGACGTCAGCCGTGCATCAAGCGTCGCACCCGTCGGGTTCGCGATCTCGATCGTCGCCGTCCACCCCGGTCCACCGCCGTGCGGGCAGAGCCAGGTGGTCGACGACGCCGCGCCCGGCGTCGCCGCTGCCGGCGCTGCGGGGCCGAGGCGCGTGGCCGCTTCGGCGCCGACCAGCGCGAGGGCGGCCAGGGTGATCGAGAGCCATCCGCGACCGCCGCGCATCATCGACGCACCGGCTTCCGAGTCACCCACAACGCGACGGCCCACGCGGCTGCGACCAGCCACATCATCACCGTGCGCGGGAACTGATCGTCGAACCGGATCTGGACGTCACCCGACGCGCCGGAGAACGCCGTGGCCCATCCGAACGATCGCTCTGGAGGCACGGCGGTACCGAGGAGTTCCCAGCTTGGATCGTAGGCGGTGGCCACCGTCGCAAGGTCGCCGCGGCCGCTCGGCCCGGACCAGCCACCTTGCGTCTGCGCAAGGGTGCCCGTCACATCGGGACGGAGACGCTGGATGGCGTCGAGGTCGCCCGATCGTGCGATCGCACGCGTTTCGTCGTCGACGTTCAGGACCGCCGCCGGCGGCATGGCCTGCGTGTTCCGCCAGATCGACAGCCCGGCCGAGGGCACCGGTTCGAGATCGACCTGCGCATGAACCGCCTGCTCCGCCGGGGCACTCAAGCGGTCCTCCGGGACGATGAGGAACCGGACGCCGAACGGGGCAAGCAGCGCCCCGCCGTGCACGGTCGTTCCGGACAAGATCTGCTGCAAGCTCGACTCGAGCGGACCGACGCCGGCGCCTGTGAGCGGCCGGGCCGTGTCGATCGCGAGCGACCCCGTGCGATCCGTCACCGTGTACGCCGCGGATGCATCGCCCGCCGGGACGACGCCCACCGGATCACCGCCCGGCGCCGGGAACGGCTGACCATCCCGGTTCGCGAGCCACACGACGTTGTAGGGCGCCCCGTGCGTCGCCGATGAGAGCACCGCCCACGATGGTGGGATCCGGTCGGGTCCCCCGATGCCCCACGTCGCCGCCATCGCCGCGAGCGCCTGAAGGAACAGGCCCAGCCCGAGCACCGACGTGAGCACGACGGTCCCGATCTGCCGGAAGCCGAACGACGTGCGCTCGAGCCCCCCGAACGCCGACGCGAGACCGTCGCCCAGGACGAAGGCGGCACACACCGCCGCAAGCGTTGCGTACACCGGTGCGTTCGAGGCCCAGACGGGCAGGTATCCGGCCGCGGCGAGCCACGCGAGCGCGAGCGCGAGCGCGCCGCCGATCGCCGCGCGCGCCGCGGGCGCCCGGCGCTCCCCACGCGCGAGCGCAAGGCCGAGCAGCGCCCCGATCGGGAGCACGAGCGCCGGCGACCAGTCGCCCGGCGCATGGCCGACCGAGAACCGCAGCAACTTCCACGGATCCAGCTGACCGATCCCCGACCACAAGCCGAGCCCACCTTGGGCGGCCATCGTGGGGACGAACGGGAACAACAGGATCGCCGCGGCCGCGGTCCCGGCGGCCACAAGCGCGACGCCGCGGATCCGGCCGGGCGCAAGGACCAGACCGACGAGGAACAACAGGCCGACCGCGAGCATGACGCCCGGCATGAAGGCCGCGCCGACGGCGATCGTGACGGCGAGGCCGGCGGCGAACCGCACGCGTCCGTCGGAGGGCTCCGCACGCGCGAACGCCGACTCCATCCGTTCGGCGAGCGGCGGCATCACGGCCACAAGGAACAACTGCGCGACGCGTCCCTCCGAGATGGACCAGAGCATCAGCGCTGAGGAGGCGTACGTCGCCGCCGCGACCACCGCCGCGCCTGGCTTGCCCGTGCGGCGCACGACGGCGCGGTAGCAGAGCACCGTCGCGAGCGCCGGGCCGACGATCACGATGAGCTTCTGTGCGAGCGCCGTGTTGGCGAGCGACAGGTAGGAGATCCCACCGAGCGCCGCGAGACCGGGGGTCGCCGCCGCGGTGCCGCCGAGCGCCGTGGTGCGGTAGCCGGAGACGAGCTCGGTGAAGAACCCGCCCGGCGCGGCCGGGAACGACGGCAGCACGGCACCCACGAGGGGGTTCGGCGAGAGCAGCGCACGCGCCGCGAACCCCCACACGATGACGCCGATGAACGCTCCAACGACGACCGGATGCTCCGAGACGAACGACGCCGTCCGGTGCCGGAGCCGATCGGCGGCCGGCCGGCCTGCGTCCTCCTCCCCCAACTCCCGCTGCTGCTCGACGATGCGCTCCGCCGTCTGGAACCACCGCGGGAGGTGCAGCCCCGCGGAGGCCGTGAAGCGACTGAGGGCGTGGTCCCGGACCGAGCGCGCTCGCTGTGTCTCGCGCCGTCGCCGAAGCGTGCCTCCGGCGTGGGTCACGTTCCAGCCGATCGCGGCGAGGAGCTCGTATGCCTCCTCGAACCGTCGGCCAAGACATAGATAGAGGAGTCGCACGAGGGTCAGAAGCGCGCCGAGCGGGAGCACCCAGAGCAGCGACGCGAGGCTGTAGTTCTTGACCACCGCGGCGAGCGCATTGCGGTCTTGGACGTAGCGCGCGCTCCGCGCGTCGTCGTTCGGGTCGACGTCGTCGTGCGCCGGCCCGTGTTGAACGCGGGCGCGCGGCGTCATCAGGACCGGCCAGCCGGCCACGCGCGCGCGCCAACATAGATCGACGTCGTCGGCGCCGAGCCGCTCGTCGTACAGGCCGATCTGTTGCCAGACGGCGCGGTCCAGCAGCATCGCGCACCCGTCGACCGCGAGCACGTCGAGGATCCGATCGAACTGGCCCTGATCGATCTCGCCCGGCTGCAGCGGTGAGATCGCGTGTCCGAACCGGTCGACGGCACGGCCGACGTCGCGAAGCTCACGCGGGCGGTCGAGGTCGACCACCTTCGCGCCGACGATGCCGGCCGGTTCCCTTTGCAGCAACGTCGCCTCGACAAGGCATGCGACCGCGTCCTCGTCGAGGACCGTGTCGCCGTGGAGCAGCAGGACGTGGTCGGCCGCGGCAACGGCGGGCTGCTGGAGGGCGACGGCGAACGAACGCGCGTAGCCGAGGCGGTCGTCGTTGCGGATCACGCGCGACGGACCGAGCGCGCGCTCCAGGAGTTCGTGCGCATCGTCGTCGGTCGCGTCATCGATCGCGAGCACGCCGAACTGCTCGTAGCTCTGGCTCGCCAGCGCGTGGAGGCAGGGACGCAGCGCGGGCTCGGCCGCCCGCACGACCAAGATCGCGAGGACGGACGACGTGTGTGACGGAGCGCTCGCCGGCGCGACGGACGGGCTGGATGCGGTCATGGGGAAGCGCGGACCTCGCGCGGCGGCGAGCCTAGCATGCGGCTTGTCGCAGACAGAGGAAGGGGGGCCCGAACGGGCCCCCCTTCCACATGCGGTGCTTGGATCAGCGCTTCTTGGCGCTGCGGCGCTTGGCCGGCTTGCGCTTGGCCGACGTTGACTTCTTGGCCGTCGACTTACGCTTCGCGGGCTTGCGCTTGGCCGTGGACTTCTTGGCCGCGCTCTTGCGCTTCGCGGGCTTGCGCTTGGCCGTGGACTTCTTGGCCGTCGACTTGCGCTTACCGGTGGTCGACTTGCGCTTCGCCGCGCCCTTCTTGCCGGCCGCCTTGCGCTTCGCGGTCGTGCTCTTGCGCTTGGCCGCACCCTTCTTCGCTGCGGTCTTGCGCTTCGCGGTCGTGGTCTTGCGCTTAGCCGCACCCTTCTTGGCTGCGGACTTGCGCTTCGCCGGCTTCCGCTTCGCCGTCGACTTCTTGGCGGCGCTCTTCCTCTTCATCGCTGCCATGCTGCCCCCTTCCCTTCTGGATCCGGGCGTTCGCGCCGGGCCCTACGACGCCATGCGCTTGAGCCGGCGCCGTTCCCGTTCGCTCATGCCACCCCACACGCCGTAGCGTTCATCGCGACGGAGCGCGTAGTTGAGGCACTCGATGCGAACGGAACACTCGCTGCAGATCCTCTTCGCTTCCCTCGATGAGCCTCCCTTCTCGGGGAAGAAGATCTCCGGGTCGTGATCCCGACACCGTGCTCGCTCTTGCCAAGGGATGTAGTGGTGCACTCCTCAACTCCCCCCGAAATCACACGCATGTGATTCTGAAGGAAGATCCTCCCCGTTGACAAGGGGTTCGTAGGAGGAATCTCTGCCTCTCCTTCATCCTCTGGATCGAGCTCTCACACCAATCGTGGCGGGTCGATCGTCGCGGCGCAAGCGTTTCAGAGACGTTTCCGCACGGTCAATCTGGTTGACCGAAACCGTCAGTGAGGTTGACCGATATGGGCTTCAGAGGGCGTTTCGGCGTCGTCGGTGACGCGTTCATAGGTCGTCGTGCGCACCGCCGGGATGCGACCGATCGCGCGGATCGCGTCGTCGAAGAGCGCCGGCGTCATCTCGATCCCCCACTCGGCGCCGGCCATGCGACTGATCGTCTCTTCCATCAGCGTGCCGCCGAAATCGTTCGCACCTGCTTGCAATATCCGCTGGCATGCATCGACTCCGAGCTTCACCCACGACACCTGGATGTTGTGGATAACTCCATCGAACAGGATGCGCGCGACCGCATGCATGCGCAGCGTCTCGTCGAACGTCGGTCCGGGACGCGCCGCGCCGGCGAGGAAGATCGGCGCGTTGCGATGAACGAACGGAAGCGGAACGAACTCCGTGAAGCCGCCGGTTTCGGTCTGGATCTGTGCGATCCGCCGGATGTGGAAAACCCAGTGCGGCGGAGCGTCGACGTGGCCGTACATGATCGTGGAGCTCGATCGGATCCCGAGACCGTGCGCCGTCCGGATGATCGACTCCCACGTATCGGCCGGCAGTTTCCCCTTCGTCAGGAGCCATCGGACGTCGTCGTCGAGGATCTCGGCGGCGGTTCCGGGCATCGTGTCGAGGCCCGCATCGCGAAGTTCCTCGAGGAACGCCGCGTGCGAAACGCCGGCCTTTGCTGCTCCGGACATGATCTCCATCGGTGAGAACGCATGGACATGCATGCCCGGAACCCGCGCCTTCACCGTACGGACGAGATCTCCATAGAAGGAGGCGGGAAGATCGGGGTGGATGCCGCCCTGCATGCAGACCTCGGTGGCGCCGGCGACCCACGCCTCCTCCGCACGGTCCGCGACCTCGTCCAGGGTGAGCGTGTAGGACTCAGCGTCCGCCTCTCGCTGGGCGAACGCGCAGAAGCGACACCCCACGTAGCACACGTTGGTGAAGTTGATGTTCCGGTTGCGGACGTACGTGATCTCTGGGCCGACGACGTCGGCGCGGAGATCGTCCGCCACTCGACAGAGCGCCTGCAAGGCGTCGCCCTCGGCCCGGAACAGGGCGAGGGCCTCATCATCGGAGATCGGCTCGTGACGTTCGGCCTTGCGCAGGGCGCCCCGGATCTGGGCGTCGATCGTGGCCGGCGGCGCGCGGAAGGACGCCCAATCGGCGGTGATCGGGTTGTCGTTCGCGAAGCTTCCGTACACCGGCTCGGCGTCATCGCGGAGTCCCGCGCCGTCCACCTTGGCGAAGGTCAACGCGATGGTCCGCGGCTTGAACGTCAAGGCGGCGTCCTGCCATGGCACCGGCGTCGGCCGTGTGTCGGCGGCGAGCCCGTCGCGGCCGAGCAGCGCCTCGACGGGAGCGCGCATCGCGCCGGCGAGCCACGGGTCCGGCTCCGTCGCGTAGCGCGGGTAGATCGCCAGTCGTTCGCGGAGCCGCTTGCCACGTGTCCCGGTTGTCTCGGCGAGCCGCTCGATCTGCGGCCACGGGCGCTCGGGGTTCACGTGATCGGGTGTGATCGGCGAGACACCGCCCCAATCGTTGATCCCGGCGTCGAGCAGCCGCAGGCGCTGCGTTTCGTCGGACAGGTTGGGCGGCGCCTGGACGCTGACGTGCGGCCCCATCACGATCCGCGCGACGGCGACCGCCGCGAGGAACGTCTCGTCCGACGGCTCGGGCGCGTCGTGCATCGCGGTACGAGGCTTCGCACGGAAGTTCTGGACGATCACCTCTTGGATGTGGTGATACCGCCGGTGGAGGTCGCGGATCGCGACGAGCGAGGCAGCGCGCTCCCGCGCCGTCTCGCCGATGCCGACGAGGATCCCGGTGGTGAACGGGATCGCGAGCCGGCCAGCATCCTCGATCGTGCGCAGACGGACGGCCGGGATCTTGTCCGGAGACCCGTGATGCGGTCCACCAGGCTCGGACAGGCGATCGCTCGAGCTCTCGAGCATGATCCCCATCGACGCGCTCGCGTGCTTGAGGCGGGCCAGCTCCTCGTAGGACATCACCCCCGGGTTCAGATGCGGGAGCAACCCCGTCCGCTCGATCGTGGCGATCGAGACCGCGCGGAGGTAGTCGAGCGTGGATACGTAGCCGCGCTCGTCGAGCCACGCGGCGGCGCGCGGATAGCGGAGCTCGGGGCGGTCACCGAGCGTGAACAACGCCTCCTTACAGCCGGCGGCCGCACCGGCCTCGGCGATCGTGACGACCTCGTCGGGCGTGAGGTAGGCGGGAACGTCGTCGGCCGGCGGCTTGGCGAACGTGCAGTAGTGACAGTGGTCGCGGCACAGCATCGTCAGCGGAACGAAGACCTTCCGCGAGTACGAGACGACATCGCCCCACCCGAGATCGCGCTGCCGCGCGGCGATCGCCATCAGCTCGACGAGGTCGTCACCGCGCACGTCACACAGCGTCGTGAGCTCGTCGAGTGACAGCGACTTGCCTGCGCCGGCTCGCGCGAGCGGCCGCCGCGCCGCGCCGGTCCTCGTCGCGACGGTCGCGTCGGCCATGTCGAGCGAGCCTACTACCCTTAGCGTTTCATGAAGGTAGCGGCGCTCGCGGGCGGGATCGGTGCGGGGAAGTTCCTGCGCGGGCTCGCGCGCGTCGTGCCCGGCGCGGACCTGACGGTGATCGTCAACGTCGCCGACGACATCGTCGTACACGGGCTGCATGTCTCTCCCGACCCGGATTCCGTGACGTACTGGCTCGGCGATGCGTTCGACCGCGAGCGCGGCTGGGGCCGACGAGACGAGACGTTCCGCGCCAACGAGGCGCTCGCAGCATTCGACGGCGACCGGTCGTGGTTCGGATTGGGCGACCTCGACCTCGGCACCCATCTGTTCCGGACAGGGCTGCTCGCCGAGGGCGTCCCGCTGTCGGACATCACCGGGCGGATCGCGGCGGCGTTCGGCGTCGGCGCGCGACTTCTGCCGGTCAGCGACGACCCCATCGAGACGCGGATCGCATGTGCGGGCTCAGACGGCGAGCCGCTCGACCTTCACTTCCAGGAGTACTGGGTGCGACGCGGCGGCCGTGACGAGGTCGCGGGTGTGCGCTACGAAGGAGCCGCGGAAGCTGTCGCCGCGCCCGGCGTCCTGGAGGCGATCGCGGAGGCGGACGTCGTCGTCGTCTGTCCGTCGAATCCCGTGGTGTCGATCGGGCCGATCCTTGCGGTACCGGGCGTCCGCGGTGCGGTTGCGGCACGGCGTGACGCTGTGGCCGGTGTCAGCGGGATCGTCGGCGGCGCGCCGGTCGCCGGGATGGCGGACCGGTTGATGCCTGCGGTCCGGATCGACGTCAGCGCCGCCGGGGTCGCAAGATCCTACAGGGACTTCCTCGGCGGATGGCTCGTCGACGATGCCGACGCCTCAGGCATCCCCGACGTCGAGGCGATCGGCATCCGCTGCCGAGCGACCGACACGATCATGGTCGACGACGACCGCGCGGAGGCGGTCGCGCGCGCCACGCTGGAGCTGGTGGCGTGACGCTCGAGGTGATGCCGATCCTCGGCCTGCCCGAGGTCGGTCCGGGCGACGACCTTGTGGCGATGCTCGCCGGCGCAGACATCCGCGAGGGCGACGTCGTCGTCGTGACCCAGAAGGTCGTGTCCAAACAGGAGGGCCGGACGGTCCCGGCGTCCGAGCGTGAGGCGTCGATCGCCTCGGAAACCGTTCGGGTCGTCGCGGCGCGTGACGACCTCGTGATCGCCGAGACCCGCCACGGGTTCGTCTGCGCGAACGCAGGCGTCGACGCGTCGAACGTTGCCGACGGGATGCTCACCCTGCTGCCCGAGGACCCGGACTGGTCGGCGACGCGGCTCCGCCGCGGATTGCTCGAGGGCCGCACCCTCGACCGGCTCGGCGTCGTGATCACCGACACGTTCGGCCGGCCGTGGCGTGACGGGCTGGTCGACGTCGCGATCGGAGTGGCGGGGATGCCCGCGATCGTGGACCTCCGCGGCACACCCGACCACGGCGGACGCATGCTCGACGCCACCGTCGTCGCACTTGCCGATCAGGTCGCGGCGGCGGCCGGCGCCGTGATGGGCAAGGCAGAGCGTGTGCCCGCCGCCGTCGTTCGCGGGCTCGCCTGGGACGTCCACGATGGGAGCGCGCGCGATCTGGTGCGACCGGCCGAGCTCGATCTGTTCCGCGAGTCGCCGTCGCAGGCGCTGCGCGCGCGGCGCACGATCCGATCGTTCGGCGACGGCGCCGTTGCGCGCGACGCGGTCGCCGACGCGGTCGCAGCCGCATGCACCGCCCCGGCGCCGCACCACACCCGCCCGTGGCTGTTCGTCGCATTGGACGGGGCAGCCGCCAAGCGCGCGCTGCTTGCCGCCATCGCCGACGCGTGGCGCGCCGATCTCCGAGCCGACGACACACCCGAGGAGACGATCGAGCGGCGGATCGCCCGGAGCGACGCCGTGCTCGGGCAGGCGCCGACGTTGATCGTGCCGTTCGTGCGCTTCGCCGGCGCGCACCCATACGCAGACGCCGAGCGGGCCGGCGCGGAGCGGGAGATGTTCCTGCTGTCGGGCGGCGCCGCGATCCAGAACCTGTTGCTCGCCCTGCACGCTCGGTCCGTCGCGTCGTGCTGGATCTCCTCGACGCTGTTCTGCCAGGACGAGACGCGCGCGGTCCTCGGCGTCGACGATGAGTGGCACGCGCTCGGCACTGTCGCCTGCGGCCAGATGCCGGAGGGGGGAGCCTCGCGGCCCCGCCCCGCGGTGGATCTGGCCGACTTCCTGCGCTGGTCTTAGGCGAGCAGCCCGCGCACGAAGTAGCCGATGAACAGCACCGACACGATGTACGTCAGCAGGTGCACGTCGCGCCAGCGGCCCTGGAGCAGCTTGATCAAGGTGTAGGACACGAACCCCGCCGCCACGCCGTTCGTGATCGAGTACGTGAACGGCATCAGGGTGATCGTGAGCAGCGCGGGGATCCCGATCGCGGCGTCGCGCCAATCGATGTCGCCAACGCTCTTCATCATCAGGTAGCCGACGATGATCAGCGCGGGCGCGGTCGCCTCCGGCGGCACGATCCCCGCGATCGGCGAGAAGAACATCGCCGCGAGGAACAGCACGCCAACCACGACGGAGGTCAAGCCGGTGCGCCCGCCGTCGCCGATACCAGCACCGGACTCGATGTATGTCGTGTTCGACGACGCCGACACGGCGCCACCAACGGCCGCCGCGACACCGTCGACGAGGAGGACGCGCTTCATCCCCGGCAGACGGCCGTCCTGATCGAGGAGGCCGGCCTCCTTGCCCAGCCCGACCGCGGTTCCCATCGTGTCGAAGAAGTCCGACAGCATCACCGACACGATCGCCGCGATCGCGGTCCAGAAGCTCAGAACGGAGAACACGCCGAAGTTGAACTTGCCGACGAGGGTGAAGTCGGGGCTCGCCGTCAGAGAGTGCGGGATCTGCGCGACCTCGCCACCGAGCGACGCCCAGATCACCTTGTGTCCCCAGATCACGTTGATCACCGTCGCGACGACGGTGCCGAACGCGATGCCGATCAGGATCGAGCCGCGGACGTTCCGCGCGACGAGGGCGGCCGTCAACCCGAGCGTCACCAGGAAGACGAGCACACGGAGCGTTGTGAGGTCCGGGTTGATCGTCACGACGGTGCCCTGCCCGGGTACGACGATCCCGCCGTTCACGAACCCGATGATGGTGAGGAACAACCCGATCCCGATCCCGATCGCGAGCTTCAGGTCCATCGGGATCGCGTCCATGATCATCTGGCGAAGCCCCGTGAGGACGAGGATCGAGATCACGACGCCTTCGATCACGATGACGCCCATCGCCTGCGGCCACGTGAGGCCGAGCTGTGCCACCAGGGTGAACGTCACGAACGCGTTGAGCCCGAGACCGGCGGCGATCGCGAACGGGTACTTGCCGAACACCCCCATCGCGATCGTCATCACGCCCGCCGCGAGCGCCGTCACAGTGAGGACTTCTGGGAACGCAAGCTTGAGACCCGTGTTGTCCGAGATGGTCCCGAGGATCGTGGGGTTCAGGAACAGGATGTACGCCATCGTGAGCCAGGTCGTGAGCCCGGCCAGGATCTCGGTGCGCACGGTAGATCCGCGCTCCGTGATCTTGAAGAAGCCATCGAGCCCGCTTGGACCCGGCGCGTCGGGCACGCTGACCGTCTGCCCCTCAGACGTCTGCGCCACTGCACCACCCCCTCGTCTCCGCCGGCCGGCATCGGGACCGGCCACCCGCGGAAGGCATCGCGAGCATAGGAACCGGCTCGGCGGCGTGCAATCAGCCAGGCAGGTGGTTCCCTCGTGATCCCAGGAACCTCCGGTACCCTTCGAACGTAGGCATCCGACGGTGCCCGCGATCGGAGATCTGGACAGTGGCGAACACGGATCAAGGACGGCCGACCAAGGCGCAGCGCAAGGAGCAGGCGCGCGTCGAGCGCGAGCAGATCCAGCGCAAGCAGGCGAGCCGCTCACGCAATCGCAACATCGGGATCGTCGTCGCTGTGATCGTCGTCGCAGCCGTCGTCGGGCTCGTGGTGCTGCTCGGCGGCAACGGGACGGACAACCCGACCCCAACAGCGGCCGGCCCCACGCTTCCTCCTCCGGAAACGCTCGCCGGGATCATGAAGGCGCAGCCGTGGCCCAACAACACCGAGCAGCTGCCCGCCCGGCTGGCGGAGCTGAATCTTCCCCAGCTGAGCGATGTCGCCGGCGCGCTCCACCACCACATCGAGCTGTACGTCTACGTCGACGGGCAGCCGGTCGTCGTTCCCGCGAACATCGGCCTGTCGACACAGGCCGCTTCCCCGTTACATACCCACGATGACACAGGCCTCGTGCACGTCGAGTCAGCCGACCCCAACTTCGCGCCGGTGCTCGGCCAGTTCATGGACGTATGGGGCCTGTACTTCACGAAGGACTGCCTCGGCGATCAGTGCAACCAGGGCAACAGCCAGGTCCGCGTCTACGAGAACGGACAGCAGTACACGGGTGACCCGACACTCATGCCGCTCACGGACCTAACGGCGGTCGTGATCACCTACGGAACGCCGGCGCAGCTCCCGGACCCGATGCCGTCGTCGTTCCCGTCGGCCGGGTAACGCCGCCCCGCCGTGGCCAACAAGAAGAAGCGCAAACGCCCCGCGGCGGCACGACCCAACGCGCAGGGGTCGGCTCCGGCGGCTGTCACGGCGACGGCCAAGCGCGAGCACAGGGACGCGGCGCGCGAGCGGAAGCAGAAGGAAGCGAAAGCGGCCCAACGCCGTGGAGCCATGCGACGCGCCGCGGTCGGCGGCGTCGTCGGTCTACTGGTGTTCGTCGCGTTCTCGTACTTCACGAGCCGGGCGCCGAAGTCAACGCCGCTGTCCGATCAAGCCAAGGCAGCGGCCGTCGCGGGGGGGTGTGCAGATCTGGTCCAACCTGCCGCAAGCGCGCCGGGCGGGCTCCACCTCCAGGGCGGGCAGTCCTACACGTACGACCAGCACCCCGCGACGTCGGGCTACCACGATCCGACCCCGCTCCCCGGTCAGCCTCGCGTCTATACGACGGACGATCTCGCGAACTATCGCGAGACGATGGCTGTGCACACGCTGGAGCACGGGTCGGTGATCATGTATTACCGGCCGACCGGCGACCCCGCGGGCTTGCCGCAGCCGGTCGTCGACCGCCTGGGCCCGATCGCCCAGAACAACAAGGCGTCGTACCTGATCCCCTATCCCGATCTGCCACAAGGCACCGCGCTGGCGTTCACCGCGTGGAACCAGCTGCTGACCTGTCCGGCGAAGATCACGCCCGATCAGGCGGCCACGGTCGCGCAGGGCTTCATCGATTCGTTCGCGTGCACGAACAACGCACCGGAGGGCAAGCTCGGCGACGGCTGCTGACGCTCAGCCGGTCGTGACGTGGCAGGTGCCCTTCCGGCAGGCGACGCTGCCGTGCTGGAACCGCGCGCGGACGCCGCCGCCGTCGCGATGTTGCACCCGCGTGGTCGGCATCCCGAGCGCGCCAGCGGCGCCGCCGTGCTTCAGGTAGCTGCCGAGCACGTTGCCCCAGAGCGCGTGGGCGCCCGTCGACGGGCCGTCGTAGATTCTTCCGCTGGTGAACGAGATCCGCCGGCAGCCGTTGCATGAGGCGCCCTCCGTGGCGATCAGCAAGCTCGTCGGCGACGACGTCGGCAGGCCGAGGACGCCGGTCGCAGCGCCGACCGCCCGGAACTCGTGATCGATCGGGCCGTGGAGCCACAAGGTCAGATCGGCGCCGTTGTTGCGGTACATCCCCCCGCTCGCGAAGAACTGCTGCGCGCCTGCCCCGCCGGAGACCACGCGCTGTGGCGACGTCGGCAAGCCGGGCTTGCATCCGAGCGCATCGTAGCGATGACGGATCGCCCCCCGGATCGTGTGGTCGCTGTTGATCCACACCCGTTGGTCGTACCAGCCGAGCGCCGCCTTCATCTGGTCGCCGTCGACGCGACGCGAGCCGGAACCGCCCACGGCGACGGCCGACATGATGCGGCCGCCCGGCGCGCGGTGGATCGACCGGAACCGCTTGATCCTGCCGATCGAGCCCGAGTACGGGGCGAGCCGCGAGGTGACGTACGACGCGCTGTAGGACTTCTTCCAGGCGGTCCACGGGTTGGCATCCGTCCACTCTCCCGGGTCGCATACGCCGGTGAGCCACGGAACCTTGTAGGCCGGGTTCCCGCCGTGCCAGACGTCTTGGACGCTGTCGCTGTGGCCACCGTCGGACGCTGCGTAGAAGGCCTGGATCACGTGCCCGCCGTACGTCGCGACCTGATGCGCCGACGACCGAACGGCCTTCACCCATCGCGCGCCGTCGGTGCCGGCTTCGCGGTTGTACCCGATGTACGTCTGGTCGGACGCTCCGTCACTGAGATCGCAGTTGCAGTCGCCACGGATCGCGTAGTGCTGGACGTCGTAGGTCGCGTACGACCGGGCGGCGATCGCTTGTGCCTGCATGGCGGCCATCGGCCACGATGCCGGCACCTCGCCGAGCCCGAGCAAGTAGTCCTCGAAGTCCAGCCGCGCGATCAGGCGCTCGACGCAGCCGTTCGCGTCTCCGCAACTCGTGAGGTTCATCTCGATCGAGCCGCGCTTGTACGAGAAGCCGTGATACCAGATGGCGTCGGCCTCCGGGATGAACACCCGCGACCCGTGGTCCTGATACGTCACGATCAGGTTGTGGTGTGGACCGCCCCAGCCGTGCCCGCCGACGAGCGTGCCGTTGGGCCGGTGGACGCCCCAGTCGCGCGCCCGCGCCTGCACGGTCCAGGTGTCGCCGGATGGGATCGCGCCGACCAGCGTGCCGCCGGCATGCCCGATCCACAGGCGCACCGGTCCGGCTTGCGCGCGCAGATGCACGACGGTGCGCCCCCACGTCAGCCCGACGCGGATCTTGCCCGGCACAGACGAACTCGACACGACCTTCGTGCCCTTGTAGAAGTGCCGGACGATCCGCTTGTCCGTCCACCCCATCCTCGCGAGGCCGTACGCACCCCACTGCGACATGCCGATCCCATGGCCGTCGCCCGACCCGTAGAACGTGAACGAGCCGGTCGCGGCCGCGGACGGTGCGAACGATCCGAGCGTCATCGCGAGCAGCAGCGCACACGGCAGCGTGGCGCGGATCACCCGACGGCGCATACGTTCGACCCTATCCCCCGGCGTTTCGCGGACCCCGGGTGCATCGACGCCCGTGCGTGGTCATTGAGTGGGCCGGTCGGCGGATACTCGGCCGGGCGACTAGCCGCGCCTTACGGCGCAGTAGCCGTCGCGTCTGTCGGGACCTTGGTGTTCGCGATCGTCATCCCGTCGGGGACGATCGCCCCCGCGCCGAGAACGCATCCCGACACGTTCGCCTCCGCCCCGACCTTCGCTCCCGGGCCGACGATCGAGGCCCGGATGACGGCGTCCGCGCCCACCGCGGCGCCGGCGTGCAGCACGCTGTCCTCAACGATGGCCCCGTCCGCGACGCGCGCCTCCACCCCGACCGTGGTGCGCGCGCCGAGCGTCGCGCCGGGTTCGACGTCGGCCGTCGGCGCGATCCACGGCGCCTCGTACGTGACGCCCTCGACCGCGCCCGCAAGCAGATCGAAGTGCGCCTGCAGGTACTTCTCCGGCGTCCCGAGATCCATCCAGTAGGTCTCGGCGACGAATCCGTACACCGGGTGGCCCGCGTCGATCACCGCGGGGAAGATCTCGCGCTCGATCGAGATCTCGTGGTCGGCCGTCCACGCGGCGAGCACGGCCGGATCGATCAGATAGGTGCCTGCGTTGACGTCTCCCGGGATCGCACCCTCGGGCTTCTCGCGGAACGCGGCGACACGCCCGCTCGCGTCGGTCTCGACGAGACCGAAGGCGCGGGCGTCATCGACGTGATGGAGCGCGATCGTGATCGCCGCGCCTCGCTCCTCGTGGAACGCGCGCATCGCGCTCAGGTCGAGGTCGGTGCAGATGTCGCCGTTCAGCGCGAAGAACGGCGCATGCCCCACGTCGGAGAGCGTATTGACGATCGCGCCGCCGGTGCCGAG
>C688J18823_10000875_pt1 | contig 18085 bp, 17 predicted proteins | sample HopSoiMetagenom1_FD_18823 | JGI IMG/M metagenome (IMG submission 18823) | reverse complement strand
AAAATAATAGGTGATAATAAAAATGTTCGGGAGGGTGGGGATAATCTTTGCGGACATTTTCATTATTAAAAGGGTTACCTGTGTATGAGTTAAAGTCTGGTACAAAGATTGGTGTCGTTTGTGATTTAAATATATCAAGAAACGGTGTAGTGAAAGGATTACTTGTAAAAAAAGGCGTTTTGATTAAAAAAACATTTTGTATTGACGTTCAAAATGTAACTTCGTTTGGATTTGATGGGGTAATGGTAGAAGATGGTTATGTATTAGAACCTCTAACAGAACCTGCAGAATATACGTTTGAAAATAATGATCGTCTACTAGGTCGTATGATGATTTCAAAAGAGGGAGAACGACTCGGTTTTTTAGAAGACGTATATTTTATGGAAGAAGTGGGTACGATAATTGGGTATGAATTATCGGATGGCTTCTTTTCAGATATCATGGAAGGAAAACGTGTCATAAGAGCGGATCAACCACCTGCGATTGGGAAGGATGCCATCATAGTAAACGTAAAATAACTGTGAGGTGTCTATATGTTAAAATGTCCTAATTGTAAAAGTAAAGATGTTGGAAAAATTGGTATCAACCAATACTATTGTTGGGAATGCTTTATCGAACTTACTTTAGTTGAAGGACTAATTAAAACCCATCAAGTCGAAGAAGACGGTTCTTTAAGCTCTTTGGATGATTTATTTGGAGAAGATGAGCGTCGGTTTATTTTATAATCTATGATGGAAAGAACGGACTAAGAGTTTTTTCTCCGGTCAACTAGATGTTGATTTCAACCTATTAAATAATTGAGGTGGACCTATGAATAAAATAATGAGTTCCGTACTAAGTGTGGGTGCTGGAATTGTTGCGTATAATTATGTTCAAAAAAATAATCTCATTTCAAACCGTCAACGGAGAAAATTAAAAAAGGGAATTAAAGGAATCTTTTAAGTGGATTTGTGGGGGATGACCTTTTGGTTGTCTCCTTTTTCAGAGGATGTGACCAGTATTGGATATCCGTTTAAAATGGTTTTATCGTCTTGGTTTTCTGCTGCTTTTATTTATTATTTTGTTTATATTTATAAAGCTCCAGCCGATTTGGCTTCCTTTTGTAAAAATGCTGATGGTTGTCTTTCTTCCTTTTATAATTGCTGCGTTTATTACCTACTTATTGCACCCCATTGTAGAAAGAATTCATGAAGGTGGATTACATCGTGGCTTAGCGGTGGGTATTATTTATGTTTTGTTTTTTGGCGGGATTGGACTAGCTGTCTATAAGGGACTTCCTGAAATGATCAAACAGTTAAAAGATTTATCTGAAAGCGTCCCAGAACTAGCTAATCAATATATGGGTTTTATTGAGATGATACAGAAAAAGACGGAGACTTGGCCAGATGGAATTCAAGAAAGAGTAAATGAAAGTATTGTCGCAGTTGAACAAAAGTTAGCTTTACTACTAGAAAAGATCATAGGTATTATATTTGAGATTATCGGTTCGATTTTTACTATAGCCATTATTCCTTTTATTTCGTTTTACATGTTGAAAGACTATACGACAATCAAAAAAGTGGTATGGTATTTAACGCCAAGAAAATGGAGACAAGGTGGGGCACATTTCTTAAGAGATGTTGATAAATCACTTGGAAGATATATTCGAGGACAAATCTTTGTTTGTGTTCTGATTGGTTCATTATCCGCAACGCTTTTTTGGATCTTTAATATGAAGTATCCGCTTTTATTGGGTCTTATTATTGGCATTACGAATGTAATTCCTTATTTTGGCCCGGTGATCGGTGCTATTCCTGCCGTCATCATTGCTTCAGCACTTTCTGTTAAAATGATCATCATTACTGTTTGTATCGTTTTTGTAATGCAGTTTTTAGAGGGGAATATTTTATCGCCGCTCATTGTAGGGAAAAGTCTTCGTATGCACCCACTCGTCATTATGGTAGCACTGCTACTAGGTGGAGAAATGGGAGGGATTTTAGGTTTGATTCTATCTGTTCCTATTTTAGCCATCTTAAAAGTTGGTTTGGTACATATTAGAAAATCCTTTTTTGATAAGCATGCAACAGAAATTTAAAGGGACTTACACAGGGGATGCTGACATCTAAGTTCGCCACAAGACATGCAGTTTTTAGTCCATGTACCTCTAGTGAGTCACCTTACTACTTTTCTAGTTGACAAGCTTTTATCAATATCGCTATAATGCGTAATATACTAACAAATACATATGTAACATGAAGAAGGAATGAGTATGTTATAGTCCATCTGTCGTGACTTGTCACAAAGAGAAGAGCTTTCATGGCTGAAAAAAGCTCTAGATGAAGGATAACAGAAAGCTAATCCTGAGTGCAGCTAATCACTGCCGTATGCCGCGTTAAGGTTATATTGAGAGATGAATGTGATTTTGTACATTCATAATCAGGGTGGTACCGCGAGAAGGCTTCTCGTCCCTGTCCGGGGATGAGGGCTTTTTTTTGCGTATTTACGAAAATTAGGAGGGTTTACAAGTGAAAAATCTCAATGGATCACAAATTCGTCAGATGTTTCTTGATTTTTTTAAGGAAAAAGGTCATGCGGTGGAACCAAGTGCTCCACTTGTTCCACATGATGATCCATCCTTATTATGGATTAATAGTGGTGTAGCAACGTTAAAGAAATATTTTGATGGTCGAGTTGTACCGGAAAATCCGCGTATAACAAATGCACAAAAGTCCATTCGAACAAATGATATTGAAAATGTTGGTAAAACGGCTCGACACCACACGTTTTTTGAAATGCTTGGAAATTTCTCGATTGGTGAGTATTTTAAAATGGAAGCTGTTGAATGGGCATGGGAGTTTTTAACAGACGAGAAATGGATTGGATTTGAAAAAGAAAAACTTTCTGTAACGATTCACCCAGAAGATGAAGAAGCATTTGATATTTGGAAGAATAAAATCGGAATTCCAGAAGAAAGAATTATCCGTTTGGAAGGAAATTTTTGGGATATCGGAGAAGGTCCAAGTGGTCCAAATACAGAGATTTTTTATGATCGTGGAGTAGAATATGGAAATGATGAAACCGATCCAGAGTTGTATCCTGGCGGGGAAAATGAGCGTTATTTAGAAATTTGGAATCTAGTCTTTTCTGAATTTAACCATAATCCTGATGGTACATATACCCCACTTCCAAAGAAAAATATTGATACAGGGATGGGACTTGAGCGCATTACTTCAGTCGTACAAAATGCAGCTACCAATTTTGATACAGATTTATTTATTCCTATTATTCGTGCGACAGAAGAAATTTCAGGTAGTAAATATGGCGTAGAAAAAGAAACAGATGTTGCGTTTAAAGTAATTGCAGACCATATTAGAACTGTTGCATTTGCAATTGGAGACGGTGCAATTCCTTCTAATGAAGGGCGTGGCTATGTTTTGCGTCGTTTACTTCGAAGGGCTGTCCGCTATGCCAAACAAATTGGAATTAATCGTCCGTTTATGTATGAGCTAGTACCTGTTGTTGGAGAAATTATGGTTGATTTCTATCCTGAAGTAAAAGAAAACCGTGAGTTTATTGAAAAGGTTATTAAAAATGAAGAAGAGCGCTTCCATGAAACTCTACATGAAGGGTTAGCGATATTATTTGATGTGATCAAAATAGAAAAGAAAAAAGGGAGCAGCCAAATTCAAGGTAGTGATGTTTTCCGTTTATATGACACTTACGGTTTCCCTATTGAACTGACAGAGGAATATGCTGAGGAAGAAGGCATGTCCGTTGATCATGATGGATTTGAAATAGAGATGGATCAACAGCGTGAGCGGGCACGTACTGCACGTCAAGATGTGGACTCCATGCAGGTACAAAGTGGTGTTCTAGGAGACATTAAAAATGAAAGTACATTTGTCGGTTACGATCAACTTCAAATACCAGCCAATGTGATCGTTCTATTAAAGGATGGACAGTTAGTAGATGAAGCTTCTCAAGGAGAAGAAATTCAGTTTATGCTTGACCAAACTCCTTTTTATGCTGAAAGTGGAGGACAGATTGCAGATAGAGGTGTCATTTTTGCTGATACTGTAAAAGTGGCCATTAAAGACGTGAAGAAGGCACCCAATGGCCAGCATCTTCATCGTGCAGTCGTTACAGAAGGCTCTTTAGAGGTGAACACAAAAGTAACGGCAATCGTCGATGAAATCAATAGGGGAAAAGTGATAAAAAACCATACAGCAACACATCTTCTACAAAAAGCCTTGAAAGAGGTTCTCGGAGCACACGTTAACCAAGCGGGTTCACTGGTAGAGCCAGATCGCTTACGCTTTGACTTCTCTCATTTTGGACAAGTTCAGCCTGATGAACTTGAGAAAGTGGAAGAGATGGTGAACGAACAAATCTGGAAAAACATTGAGGTTGAAATCGATTATAAAGGTATAAATGAAGCGAGAGCTATGGGAGCCATGGCGTTATTTGGTGAAAAATATGGCGATATCGTTCGTGTTGTAAAAGTTGGCGATTTCAGTTTAGAGCTTTGTGGTGGTTGTCATGTACCAAATACTTCTGTTATCGGTTTGTTTAAAATTGTATCGGAAAGTGGGATTGGAGCCGGTACACGACGGATTGAAGCAGTGACTGGAGAAGCAGCTTATATCTTAATGAATGAACAAATCGGCCTTTTAAAAGAGGCTGCTGCAAAGTTAAAAACAAATGTGAAAGATGTACCTGCAAGAATTGATGCCTTAATGGTAGAAATGAAACAATTGCATCATGAAAATGAATCTTTAGCAACAAAATTGGGTAATATTGAAGCTGGGAACCTTGTTTCAAAAGTAAAAGATATCAATGGTGTTCCAGTTTTAGTTGCAAAGGTTCAAGGAATAGATATGAACAATCTCCGCAATATGGCTGATGAATTAAAGCAAAAACTCGGATCTGGAATCGTTGTTTTAGGTAGTTCAGTGGATGATAAGGTTAATTTAATTGCTGGGGTGACTAAAGATCTAATGGATAAAGGCTTCCACGCAGGCAAGTTAATTAAAGAAGTTGCAACGCGTTGCGGTGGTGGCGGTGGCGGTCGTCCAGATATGGCACAGGCAGGCGGAAAAGATCCGGCCAAACTTGACAGTGCTTTAGCATATGTAGAAGAATGGGTGAAATCCGTTTGATATTGCCATAAAGTAGTGTAAAATGTAAGTAACTATGAATATGGTTGATAAAGGTCGAATAGCATGGTCTATAAGATCTACCTATTGGTAACTTTTTTCCTCTACAAAAAGTGAGGTGTGGATGATGAGTTCATTTGATCAAACAATGAGGTTTAACTTTCCGGAAGAACCCATTGAACATAATGTAAAGGAAGTTCTTCTTCAAGTGTATGAAGCATTACAAGAAAAAGGGTATAATCCAATTAATCAAATTGTAGGTTATTTACTTTCTGGTGATCCGGCATATATTCCTAGACATCGCGATGCACGAAATCTGATTCGTAAATTGGAGCGGGATGAAATTATTGAAGTGCTCATGAAATCCTATTTAAAAGAAAACAAAGTTTAACCAGTTAGCATAAAGTTTTTATAGAAAAATTGTTTGCAACAATATCGTGAGGGGTTATGTATGAGAATAATGGGGTTGGATGTCGGCTCCAAAACGGTAGGCGTTGCGATAAGCGACGCTTTTGGATGGACAGCTCAAGGTTTGAAGACGATCCAAATAAATGAGGCAATAGAAGAATTTGGATTCAATCAAGTGGGCGATTTAATAGGTGAATATGAAATAAATAAAATTGTAGTTGGTTTACCTAAGAACATGAATGGTACAATTGGTCCACGTGGTGAAGCTTGCCAAATTTACGCAGATGAGTTAGAAAAGCGTTTCAGCATTCCTGTAGTCCTTTGGGATGAAAGACTCACAACCGTTGCTGCAGAGAGAATTCTACTTGAAGCAGATGTAAGTCGGAAGAAAAGAAAAAAAGTGATTGATAAAATGGCAGCGGCAATGATCCTGCAAGGATACTTAGATAGTCAAAATTAATTATGAGGTGAAAATGATGAATCACGGTGAAAATAATATTACAGTAGTAGACGACGAAGGAAATGAACAATTATGTGAGGTATTGTTTACTTTTGATTCGGAAGAATTTGGAAAGTCCTATGTTCTTTACTATCCAATTGGTGCAGATGAAAATGATGAGGATGATATTGAAATTCATGCATCTTCATTCTCCCCTAATGAAAGCAATGAAGATGGCGAGCTTATGCCGGTTGAAACAGATGAAGAATGGGATTTAATTGAAGAAATGCTTAACACATTCTTAGATGAACAAGAAGAAGATGAAGAGTAATAATGATAGAAGGCTTGCCTTTTGGGCAGCCTTTTTTATATGATCATTTTTTGTAAGCGGTTATAGAGTGAAGGATTTCGACAAGTATCTACGAAGCTTTGTCTTTTTTTACTTGAGACGAAGAAATATAGTATAATGATTCGGGAAATAAAAAAGCCCTGTTGAATGGAGGGGAAGAATGTCGAACGATAAAAAGAATGATAAGAAAGCTATTTTTTTAGAAAAAATAAACGAGCGACAAGATGAAGCAAAGGTTGTTCGCAAGGTTGTTTCAAGAGTTGTACTAACTGTAATAATTATGGCCGGTCTTATTTTGGGTGGAGGATATTTTTATATAAAATCCGCTTTACAACCAGTGGATTCAGAAAGTAAAGAAGAAAAAATAGTACAAATACCCATCGGATCTGGAATGTCTAGTATTTCTCAAATCTTAGAGGATAGCGGAGTCATTCATAATGCTCGAGTATTTAAATACTACGTCAAATTTAAAAATGAATCAGGGTTTATGGCTGGTGAATATGTCATGACGCCATCCATGACTTTCCCGCAGATTATTGATCGTTTAAAAACGGGAAAGGTTATGCAGAATGCTGTGTTCCAAATAACCATTCCAGAAGGACAGCAACTAGATGAAATTGCAGCTATCATCTCTAAAAATACACCTTATAGTGCAGAGGAAGTTCTTAATAAGTTAAATGATCGTACGTTTATCGAATCACTTATTACTCAATATCCTAATATCCTAACAAATGAAATTTTAGATTCGAAGATAAAATCTCCGCTTGAAGGTTACCTTTTTCCTGCTACCTATCCATTTTATGAAAAAGAACCAACGATTGATGCAATTGTTGCAGTAATGCTGGATAAAACTCAATCAGAGATACAAGAATATCGTGGCCAAATGGAGGCCCAATCCATGTCTGTCCACCAATTATTGACGATGGCCTCATTAATTGAAGAAGAAGCAACTGAAAAAGTCGACAGAGATCAAATTGCAAGCGTATTTTATAATCGGATTGATTCAGGAATGCCCTTACAGACAGACCCTACTGTACTTTATTCGAAGGGCGTGCATGAAAAGCGTGTTTATTACAAAGATCTAGAGATCGATTCTCCCTTTAATACGTATAAAAATTTAGGACTAACACCAGGTCCTATTGCAAACGCAGGGAATTCTTCTATTGAAGCGGCCCTTTTTCCTGCTGAAACAGATTTTTACTATTTCCTAGCGACTCCACAGGGGGATGTGCTGTTCTCAAAAACTCTTGTAGAACATAATGAGAAAAAAGTTAAACATCTTCCATAAAGTAATAAATATGAATAAATGGTTTAAATGGCAGACAAGTGGAATTTTTAAACCATTTATGATAAAATAATTCAAGTACATTTTATGAACAATGTTCGGTAGCGTAAACACAGAGATGCAAGATCATTCTTGCAATCGTAATGAGGAAGTTCCTTATTTACGTTTATTCTGTGAACGCTATTTTTTCTTGTTGTACAGACAGAGGTGGTTACAAATTGAAAAAAGATAAAGTGGATATTTATATAGAAAGTTTAATAGCTAAACGCCCTGCCTTTTTTCTGGAAATGGAATTATATGCAGATGAAAATAATATTCCCATAATGGAAATCTCCGGTATGGAAGCAATGATTCAATTTCTGCGCATCAAACAACCCAAAAAAATCTTGGAAATTGGCACTGCGATTGGTTATTCGGCATTAAGAATGGCTCATGCTCTTCCTAATACAAAGATTGTTACAATCGAGAGGGATGAAGAACGTGCTCATCTAGCAGCTCAATACTTCCAACAATTTGACCATAACGGTCAAATTCATTTAGTGAAGGGTGACGCTCTTGAAGCGGAAGAGTTGGCGAGAAGTTATGGTCCGTATGACGCAGTGTTTATTGATGCAGCCAAAGGACAATACAAGAAATTTTTCGAGCTGTATTCTCGATTTGTAAATGAACAAGGAATCATCATTACAGATAATGTTCTCTTTAAAGGCCTAGTTGCTGAAGAAGTAATACAACATAAACGAACAGATCAGCTTGTAAAGAAAATTAAAGTTTTTAACGAGTGGCTGATGAGCCAACCCGATTATTATACGATTATTCTACCAGTTGGAGACGGGGTAGCAATAAGTCAGAAGAGGTGAAGATTGTGAAAAAACCAGAATTACTCGTTACACCAGTTACGGTTAAAGATATTCAACCTTTAATTGAAGCAGGAGCAGATGCATTTCTTATTGGAGAACAACGATACGGGTTACGTTTAGCGGGTGAATTCTCACGTAGTCAAGTAGAGCAGTCTATTCAATTGGCACATGAAAGTGGTAAAAAAGTATATGTTGCGATGAATGCTTTGTTTCATAACGATAAATTAGACGAACTTGGTGATTATATTCTTTTTTTACAAAGCGTTGGTGCAGATGCTGTCATTTTCGGTGATCCGTCTGTATTAATGACGGCAAGAGAGGTTGCACCAGATATGAGGCTTCATTGGAACGCTGAAGCACTTGTTACCAATTGGTACACTTCTAACTATTGGGGACGTAAAGGAGCAAAAAGAGCCGTTCTTTCTCGTGAGATTAATCAGGATGCCATACTAGAGATAAAAGAAAATGCTGAAGTTGAAATCGAAGTTCAAGTTCATGGTATGACGAATATGTTCCAATCGAAACGATCATTACTTGGCCATTATTTTGAGTATCAAGGAAAAGTAATGGAAATCGAAGATCATAAACAGGAAAGAAATATGTTTTTACATGATAAAGAACGAGAAAATAAATATCCGATCTTTGAAGATGAAAATGGGACACATATTATGAGTCCAAATGACATATGTGTCATTGATGAATTACAGGATATGATCGAAGCGGGTGTTGATTCATTTAAAATTGATGGCATTTTACAAAGCCCAGAATACATCTTGGCTGTGACAAAATTATATCGTCAAGCGATTGATACTTGTGTAGAAGACCCGGATGCATATGAAGATATAAAAGGCGAATTGTTGGAGAAGATAGAAGAAATACAACCAACAAATCGACCACTTGATACGGGCTTCTTCTTCAAAGAATCAGTTTATTAATAAAAAATCGTAAGCTGCTTGCCTAGGGATGACGCGATTAAGCTGTCTCGGAGTGAAAATTGGCTTTTAACCTCTGCACCTGAGGCAGCTTAATCCCCCGAGTTCCTAGCCAACTGAAAAGTTCGGATAAAACCGCAACATCCTGTTACAGTACCGGAATTTGTACATCCAGTATGACATGAAGGGGGATTATGATGTCAAAAGTAAAAGAATCGATTTCACAAATTGTGAACGGTAAACGTGTAATTGTAAAAAAACCAGAACTTTTAGCACCTGCCGGTAACCTGGAAAAATTAAAAATTGCTGTTCAATATGGTGCTGACGCTGTATTTATCGGTGGACAGGAATATGGTCTTCGTTCGAATGCGGATAACTTCACGTTTGAGGAAATGAAGGAAGGCGTAGAGTTCGCAAAAAAATATGGAGCAAGGGTTTATGTAACGACCAATATCATTGCTCATAATGAAAACATTGCAGGTTTAGAAGAGTATATTTTGGGCTTAAAAAACACTGGGATACATGGTATTATCGTTGCAGACCCTTTAATTATTGAAACATGTCGCCGTATTGCACCTGAAATTGAAATTCACATTAGTACACAACAATCGATATCTAATTGGAAAACGGTTCAATTCTGGCAAGAAGAAGGTGCTGAACGTGTTGTTCTTGCACGTGAAACAAGCGCTGAAGAGATTCGTAAAATGAAAGAAGAATTAGATATTGAAATTGAAATTTTTGTTCATGGTGCCATGTGTATCGCTTATTCTGGCCGTTGTACATTAAGTAACCATATGACTGCTAGGGATTCTAATCGTGGAGGCTGCTGTCAATCATGCCGCTGGGACTATGACCTTTATCAATTAAATGATAACGATGAAATGCCCCTATTTAATCAATCGGATGCTCCGTTTGCGATGAGTCCCAAAGACTTAAAGTTAATCGAATCTATTCCAAAAATGTGTGAAATGGGTATTGATAGCTTAAAGGTTGAAGGAAGAATGAAGTCCATTCACTATATTTCAACAGTTATCAGAGTATACCGGAAAGTCATTGACGCTTATTGTTCAGATCCAGAAAACTTTGTCATTGAAAAGGAATGGATAGAAGAATTAGATAAGTGCGCAAACCGTGAAACGGCACCTGCCTTCTTTGAAGGTGTTCCAGGGTATAAAGAGCAGATGTTTGGAAATCATAGCAAAAAGACTAGTTTTGACTTTGCTGGACTAGTCCTTCAATATGATCCTGAGACGAGCATTGTCACGCTGCAACAACGTAATTTCTTTAAGCCTGGACAAGAGGTAGAGTTTTTTGGACCTGAAATTGAAAACTTTACTCAAATAATTGATAAAATTTGGGACGAAAAAGGTCAAGAACTGGATGCGGCTCGTCATCCGCTTCAAATTGTTCAATTTAAGGTGGATCGACCTGTTTATCCAAATAATATGATGCGTAAAGAGCTCTAATCATAAACAGGTTAATCCTTTTGAGGGAATTCGTATATTGCACAAATAGCCATTATGTGCAACAATATCATAATAATCATGAATCGATGTATGGCTGTAAACATGAAATATTAACTAGACAAAATGGATCAGCTTGAGTATTATCCAAGTGTTACCTTTTATTTCAAGAGATTATGATAAGGGAAAAAGTGCGCGTTCTTATCAGGACGCGCATGTATATATTTATTTAACCTAAAAGGACATTCCAACGATAATTCAGGTTATTTTGTGGAGAGTGGAGTCATGCATTTAATGTTTAATAAAACATCCACTAATGGAAGTCTTCTTTATAAAATCATATAAGAGGTTTACGCTTACATACTATATAAAACACAATCTAATGGGGGTTGTGAAACTAGAAGGAGTGAATGGTTTTGGCAGCAGATAAAGTATTTCCAATGACACAAGCAGGAAAAGAGAAACTCGAACAAGAATTAGAACAATTAAAAACAGTTAAACGTAAAGAAGTTGTGGAACGAATTAAAATTGCACGCAGTTTCGGAGATCTATCAGAAAATTCAGAGTATGATTCCGCAAAAGAAGAACAAGCATTTGTAGAAGGTCGAATTACGACGATTGAAAATATGATTCGTAACGCAAAGATAATTGCTTCAGCAGAGTTAAGCAGGGATACCGTTTCTTTAGGAAGTTCTGTTACTTTTGTTGAACTACCAAATGGGGATGAAGAAACATATACAATTGTGGGAAGTGCTGAGGCGGATCCATTTGAAGGGAAAATTTCGAATGACTCACCAATTGCCAAAAGTTTACTTGGCCGCAAAATAGGGGATGAGGTAACGGCTCAAACTCCAGGTGGAGAAATGAAAGTTAAAATAACCTCGATTAAATAATTTTTTAATACATGGTTTATTATGATAACACCTCGTCAACACTTTTGACGAGGTGTTATTTATGTGGAGAAAAAGAGCCATGATTATGATTTGTTGTTGTATGGTTTGCTTTGCCATTTTATTGGGAAGATTAATGCAATTGCAGCTCTTTGAAACAGAGCACTTTTCCAAACATCAAATTAATTTACTAAAGGAAAGTGTCACCCAACGATCGCAGGAAATCGTCATTGATAGCGGTAGAGGAAGTTTTCTTGATCGTAACGGAGACCCTTTAATCTTTCAAAATATCCCTGTGCTCGTTCTTTTTCCTTTTTTGAATCATACGGATTGGGATTTTCAGAAAGTTGCTGATATCACTGGTGTGCCATTCTGGTCACTCAAGGATGCTATTAGCAAAGCAAAGCAACCCTTTGCTTTTGGAAATCCAGAACCTGTACGATTAACGAAACAGCAAATGAAAGAAGTGAATGAACTGCAAATTCCTGGGGTGTTTGCAGTTGAGAAAAAATATAAAAAGCAAAATAGCTTAGCAGAACATTTAATTGGTATTACAGGAGAAAATGATAAACTGTTAAAATCGAGATATCCAGAAAAAAACATTAATGATGAAACTTATATTGGTTTAACGGGAATGGAGAAAAGTTTTGATGAATTTTTATTACCTGATGGTGAGGTAAAGCTCGTTTACCACGTGGATGCTAATGGAGGTCCTTTATTTGGTATTGACGTTAAATATGTCGAGCCAGCTAATCCATTTTATCCAATTAATATTAGGACTACCATTGATTCAGAGTTGCAGCAAATAGCTGAAACATTGGTAGATAAGCATAGCATTCATAACGGTGGACTTGTATTGATTGATTTAGATGACAATTCGGTCCTTTCAATGGTTTCTCGTCCTAGAATCAATCGAGGAGATCCATTTAATGAGAAAAATGGCAGTATAGAAAATGTTATGCTTAAACAGCAGATTACAGGGTCCATCTTTAAAACAGTTGTTGCAGCAGCTGCCATTGATAATCATCTTGATGATCCAGAGAGGTTATATAATTGCAGTCAAAAAATCAATGGTGAACCTGATTTGACTTACCAGCATGGAAATCTTAACTTTTTAGATAGCTTTGCTAGGAGCTGCAATAATACGTTTGCTAATTTAGCTAAGGAACTAAAGGACATTGATTCGAATTTGCTCGAAGAATATGCGAAAAAGCTATCACTTATTGGCACAACAGGCTGGAAAGGTGATATTTATCATTATCATGATTTTAAGCAAATTCCAGATGAAGATAATGGACGCATTTTTTTATCAGAAGATGCAAAGAAAGATCGGAATTTTGTTGGACTCACCGGCATTGGTCAGCATGAAGTTCGGGCAACGCCCCTCGCGGTTGCCAATATGATGGCAACTATTGCTAGGGGGGGTAAAAAGAAAATGGTGAAAATAGCCTCGGAAATCGAATATAAAAATGGGACGTCCTTACTAACCTTTAAGGAAAAGCCTCTTGATGGTGAGACTATTTCCTCATCAACAGCTAAAAAACTTCAGAATATGTTAAGGGAAGTAGTCATAAATGAAGACGGAACAGGAAAATGGTTTCAAAATTTACCTTATGAAGTGGCTGGAAAGTCTGGGACTGGAGAGACTGGAAAGTATTTAGGAGCCCAGCAACTCCATAATAAATGGTTTGCTGGATATTTTCCGTATCATCGTCCGAAATATGCTCTTGTGGTCGTTAATCTTGATGTCCCTTCAGATGAAGGTGGTGTTAACCTTCTTTTTGCAGATATGGTAAACTCCATTTATGAAAATAACCAATGAATGAATAAACATTGAATCCTTTGAACCTTTTATTTTATCTAATCATATGGTATATTTTAGACGTTTTTAGATTTCAGTCTATTGACAGGGGACATTAGTTCTTGGGTTACAGATATTGGACATGCGTCTATGTGGTTATCCTGTTCAATTGTAACAGCTATTTTTTTGAGAGGAGAATTGGCTTGGAAAACGATAAAAAATCCCTAAATGAAAAAACACGTTCACTATTGAGGGCAAAAAGGAGAAAGACAAATATTGTTTTAAATACCTTAATTGTGATTGTCTTATTATTAATTGTGGTTGTGACAGTTAATGTTTTCTCCGGAGATGATAAGACTGCAAGTAAGAAAGATGCAGAAAGAGCAAGTGCCTTAAGTCAAAGTGGTCAAGAGAAAAAAGATACTAATGCGGATAGTCAGGAAAAGGTTAGAACTTCTAAAGATAAAAATAAAGAAGAAGATCAAGATCAAGATAAAGATATAGATCAGGATAAAGATAAAGATAAGGANGGAGATCTGAGCGAGAAGGATGACGTTAAAGATCAAGAAATTGTGACTGAGGGTGGGAGTGACCCNGAAGTAAAGAAAACGATTGTAAACCCTGCTTGGGAGCCTGTAGGTACTTCTCGAACTGGTCAACATTTTAATGAATACAGCGGTGCAGATTGGGATGAAATGGTTCAAGCCATATCTTATGGGACAGGTATTGATCCAAGTAATATGACGATACTATTTTTGGGNAATAATGGACCAGATAAATCGGTTGGAACTGTAAAACAAAAGGATACACAACAGGAATATCGAGTTTATATCGAATGGGTTGATGAAAAAGGCTGGAAACCAACTCAAGTAGAAGAATTGGCTAACTAAAAGGCAAATAGGGAGACAAAATGGACGATATCCATCTATTTTGTCTCCCTTATTATATTCAAAATGATTGATTCTCATCGTACACTCTTGGTACACGTTTGCCGATTAAGCAAACCACTTCATAATTGATCGTACCCATTAATTTAGCAATTTCATCAATAGATTGAAAGGAAGAATTGCTATTTCCAAAAATCGTTACCACATCGCCTAATGTGGATTGTGGAACATTTGTGACATCGATCATCAATTGATCCATACATACTCGTCCAACAACAGGAACCTTTTGGTCATGTAATAGGAATAGTCCTTTATTTGACAGAAGACGAGAAAGTCCATCGGCATACCCAATCGGAAGTGTTGCAATGACTGAATCATGTGTAGGGGCATATGTACAACCATAACTAATAGGTTGGGCACTTGTAACGTTTTTGATCCATGCTATTTTGGTTTTAAGACTCATCGCTTGCTGTAGTGCTATCGAATGCCCTTTTAATGAATCATCAGGATATAGGCCATAGAGGGAGATTCCTACACGAACCATATCTAAATGCATATTTGGAAAATTCATTGTAGCGGCGCTATTACAGCAATGTTTGAGCGGAATCGTAATTTGATGTTGTTCTAAATAGGTTATGACTGAAGTAAAACGTTCAAATTGCAAATACGTATAAGAAGGATCCTCACTATCTGCATTCGCAAAGTGCGTAAATAAACCTTTAAGAATAACATAAGGAGAATCTTTTGTTCTTTTTGCGATTGAGAGAGCTTCTTCCTTGGATTGAACACCTATTCTTGACATTCCAGTATCCACTTTGATATGAATAGAAACGGTCTTTTGAAGGAGAATGGATTGGGAAATAATCTCATCAAGAGATTCCTGTGTAAAGACGGTTAAATCAATATCGTACTTGAGAGCATCTTGAATAGAACGATTGGGTATATAACCTAATACAAGGATCGGATGGGTAATACCCGCTCCTCTTAGTTGTAGAGCTTCTTCTAATAATGCAACCGCTAAATAGTCAGCTCCAGCTTGTATGGCAGATTGTGCAACTTGTACTGACCCATGGCCGTATCCATCTGCTTTAACAACAGCCATTAAATGAACAGAGTCGCCAATAAAGTCTTTAAATTGTTTTGTATTATATTTAATCGCATCTAATGATATTTCTGCCCATGTGTCACGGTAACTTAATTGATTCATTGTTTTCCCACCTTTGATTTTGCATTGTTAGTGAATGTTATGGATAAATATGTTTTTGACTTATCATGTGAAAATTATTTTACTCTCATATCAGCACGGGTGAAAGTAGGATGAGTAAAAAAATATTAATTAACTTCATTCAGCAGAAATCTTCCACTTCTATAAGTGGTGAGATGAATGCCAGCTTTTATCAATTCAGTGTGGGTTCAAACCCCAACTGAATGAAGTTAAAGCCTCCGGCGGAGACATTCGATTTTAAAAGGAAGTTTATCGAGCGAGCTAAGGTATTATCTGGGCGCAAATACGCCGAGGCGTATTTGATTTAGGCCTTTGTCTAATTGTAAATAAAAAATCCCTCAAGTAAAAGACTCGAGGGATTTTTTACATTCATTTGCAACTAATTAGATTGCTGTTAATTCATTTTCTAGTGCTTTTTCAACGGGTACGTATTCATAGCCAAGGTCTTTTGCTACAGTTTCATAAGTAACTGCGCCATTAGCTGTATTTACACCAAGCTTTAATGCAGGGTTTTCAACAATTGCTCTAGCAACGCCACTATTAGCAAGTTGTAGACCATAAGGAACCGTTACATTTGTAAGAGCCATTGTGGAAGTTCTTGCAACAGCACCAGGCATATTAGCAACAGCATAGTGAACAACATCATGTTTAATGAATGTAGGTTCATCATGGGTTGTTGAATGATCAATGGTTTCTACAGAGCCGCCTTGGTCGATAGCAGGGTCAACGATTACAGAACCTGGTTTCATAGATTTAACCATTTCTTCTGTGATTAATTTAGGAGCTTTAGCACCTGGAATTAAGACAGCTCCGATTACTAAGTCTGCTTCCTTTACAGCATTCGCAATATTATATGGATTAGAAATTAATGTTTTAATTGAATTTCCAAAAATATCATCTAGTTGACGAAGTCGATCAGCGTTAATATCAAGGATCGTTACATCTGCACCAAGTCCGATAGCCATTTTAGCAGCGTTAGTACCTACGTTGCCGCCACCAACGATGGCTACTTTACCGCGTTCCACTCCTGGAACACCAGCAAGAAGGATTCCTTTTCCGCCTTGCGTATTTTGTAGGAAGTGAGCGCCAACTTGAGCTGCCATACGTCCAGCAACTTCACTCATAGGAGCAAGTAATGGCAATGAACGTCCAACCTGAACGGTTTCATAAGCAACACCGATAACGCCTTTGTCTAATAGAGCTTTTGTTAATGAAGGCTCAGCAGCTAAGTGAAGGTATGTAAATAAGATCAATCCTTCACGAAAATATTTGTATTCACTTTCAAGAGGCCCTTTCACTTTCATGATCATATCAGCTTGTGCCCAAATATCTGCAGCATCAGCGATCATTTCAGCACCAGCACTTGCATATTCTTCATTTTGGAAGGCACTTCCAACTCCAGCCCCGGATTCTACTATTACTTTATGACCAGCCTGAACGTAAGAATCTACTCCAGCAGGTGTTAAAGCAACACGGTTTTCATTGTTTTTAATTTCCTTAGGTACACCGATAATCATAATTATATTTCCTCCTAAAATTCAAGTTGTTTTGTAACTGACTTAAGTATAATAGAATTGATAAATTTATTCTTTGTTTCGAATGGAAAAAGTATAGCAAAAAAACTCTTTGAGTTCACTGTGCATGTTAGAACAGACATAATATGATTATGTGATTATTTGATCATTACTATGAATAAGTACATTATTATCATCTTAGAATAACTTCATTCTGGATTTGTGGTTTATAACAAAATTAAAAAATATTTTTATATTTTTCTACAAAAAGAATGAAATTATGATAATATAAAGTTAAGTTAATTATTAAGTCTTTAAATTATTTTGACTTGTAAGCGTTGCCAAAGATGCATTGGAGGTTTTTATGCAGATTCTTAAAGAGTGAGTGAATCAGAATGAGGAAAGAAACAGTTTCTATTTGATTACCTATTTATTATCTCGAAAAAGTTTTAATGTGCTTCTATCGTTAAAAGTATGAGGAGGATTTTATAATGGGAAAAGTGTCTAAAGGCTCGAATAAAATGGTAACAGGGATTGTATTTAGTATTCTTACATATTGGTTGTTTTCACAAACTCTATATAATGTTGTTCCAATGGTTCAAGAGGATATGGGGATTTCACTAGGGTTACTTAATACGGTAATTAGTTTAACATCCTTAACTGCAGGGCTATCAATTGTAGTTATGGGGGGATTAGCGGACCGATTGGGTAGAAAGAAAATGATGTATTTTGGTTTAATTTTAAATATTATTGGCTGTCTCGGTCTTATTTTTGCACAAGGTTCAACATTACTAATTGCTGGGCGTGTAGCTCAAGGATTATCAGGAGCATGTCTATTGCCTGCAACGCTTGCTTTAATTAAAGCGAATTTTAAGGGGGCTGGAAGACAACGTGCGCTTA
>C688J18823_10000874_pt1 | contig 18086 bp, 13 predicted proteins | sample HopSoiMetagenom1_FD_18823 | JGI IMG/M metagenome (IMG submission 18823) | reverse complement strand
GTGGCAGGTGAAAGTGGATGGAATAACAACTTGGGATAATGCAACTGGTGGGATTTACGCGGATGAAACGACAGATACACTTCTGGTATATTATCCAACTTACACGGCGAGTTATCGTTGCATTGTTACCGGTGGAGGTGTTTCGGATACTTCTGAAATCGTAACCTTGAGTTTTTATATTAAAGATAAAGATATTACGGCAAAAGCAACACAAGTATGCAGAGGAGATTCAACGTTTATCATGTTGGGTGATTCGCAAATTGGTGTCAATTATTTTTTAAGAGCAGGAACACAAACAATAGGTGGTCCTTTCGCCGGAACAGGAAATGTGCTTAGCATGAGTACCGGACCTATTAACGCTACTGCTTCTTATAATGTATATGCCGAAGCTGCAAATGGTGCTTGTTCGAAAATTTTTTCACAAACACCCCAAGTAACGATGTATACTGTAATTCCAGTTGTAACATCAACAAATTCTGGAAATCATTGTCTGGAAGGAAATGTGGTTTTAAGTGCAACAGCAAGTGAAGGTGATTTGAATTGGTTTTCATCAATCGCTGGCGGGACATTATTGGGAACAGGAACTATTTTTACAACTCCTCTTATAGGAACAACAACTTCTTATTATGTTTCTGCATTTCAAAAAGGTTGTTCTTCGGCAAGAAAGGAAGTTGTTGCAAGAATCAATCAATTACCAAATGTAAATGTTAAGCTAAACGGATTATTAATGAAAGCAGTTAGTCAGTATACAGCTTCTTATCAATGGTATAATTGCAATACAAAAGCAATCGTTTCAGGTGCCACAGATTCAAGTTATCTTGCACCACAAGCCCCAGGAAAATATGCAGTAATCATTACATTAAATACCTGTAAAGATACTTCGGATTGTGTGCCAATTCTTACAACAGGTTTGCAAGCTCAGCTTGAAATGAATCAACAACTACTTACGGTGTTTCCAAATCCAAGCCGTGACATGATTACTGTTCAAGCAACAAATGCAGGAACATTTATTATTGTAAATGAATTAGGACAAAAAGTTCAAGTATTTCAATTGAATAGCTCCAATAATTATTCAACCACCATTGAAGGTTTAAAAAATGGAATGTATATCATTATGGGAACAGGTGATCAACAGGCAATGAAACAAAAGGTTATTATAACGCAGTAAAAAATCATATTTGAATAAGCAAAACCGTTACAGATTGTAACGGTTTTTTTATTTGCATAACTTTGAAACTTTCCATGTATTTTTACAGCTTCAACGAACAACCCAATAGGTTTGAAAAACCTGTTGGGTTAGCTACTATTACTTTATGAAGATGAAACAATTTGGGAGGATTGTATTTATATTCTTATGCTTTTTACTAAGCATGAATATAAGCCCCGCACAAACAAAGAGACAGTACACGACCAATTATAACGGCTGGTTGGTTTACAATGGAAATCATAAACTTTCTGATAAATGGGGTTTGCACCTGGAACTGCAATGGCGACGCAGCCGTATCGTGCTGGATAATCAACAATTGCTAACACGTGTTGGGTTGAATTATTATTTGAATGGGCAGGTCTCTATCACAGCAGGTTATTGTTATGCAATTACATATCCCTATGGTGCTTTTGCTGCTAAATGTATGTTTCCGGAAAACAGAATTTGGGAACAAATCAATTTAAAGAGTAGCATAGGGATTGTGGAAGTCATTAACCGATTTCGACTGGAGCAGCGTTATATAAATTCTCCGGTTCTGGAAGATGGAATATATGAACCGGGTGATGCAGTATATACTAACAGAGCAAGAGCACTGATACGCTTTTATGTTCCACTGAAAGGAAAAACAATAGAGGATCGTTCTTGTTATGTATCCGGATTTAACGAAGTATATATTAATTTTGGAAAAAATGTCGGGTTTAATATCCTGGATCAAAATAGAGTATATCTTGGAATAGGCTATAAAATGCCAAAAGTAGGACGTTTAGAAATCGGTTATTTGAATCAGCTTATTTTAAAAAGCGATGGTATAAAAGTAGAAAAAAATCATACAATTCAGGTTTCGCTTACGTCCACTATTGAATTTAGAAAAAAGAAAGCTTAATTTTTTTATGAAACCAACTGTTGTAACATGTGGTATTTACTTGTTTAGCATACAATCAAAAAAAGTATTGCTGTGCCATGCAACGCATGCAGCCTGGAACAGCTGGTCAATACCCAAAGGTTTGCCAGATAAAGAGGAAGAATTGTATGCAGCGGCTGTGCGGGAGTTGTATGAAGAAACAGGAATAGCATTAAAACAGTTACATATCATATCGGTTCATGCATTAGAGGCAAAAAAATATCAAAAACAAAATAAAATGTTAGAATCCTTTTTGGTTTTAACCGATTCTGATTTAAGTGAGCACACATTTGTTTGTCATAGCTTGACGGAAAAACAATTTCCTGAGGTAGATAAATGGAAATGGGTTTCACTGGAAGAAGCAAAGAAGATGTTGCATGAAACACAAGAGAAAAATATTTCTGCAATAGAAGAGCTTATTTGTTTAAATCGTTAGACAGTGGTTGGGTAACTTCCTTCATCTTTTAATTCCTTAACTTAATTCCCTCTTGAAACGATTTTGTTATCTTTGAATACTAATCAACTATTTATTCTCAAACAAATTATATGTCCATCAGTCAAGCGCTTAAAAATAGAAACCAGGAATTGTGTGAATTGTGTAATGAAACAACTGCAACTGTTGAATATCATGTAAATGGTCCGGGTCATACGGAGGAATCCATTGAAAATCAAGTAGCGCTTTGCAATACTTGTGTAGCAGCATTGGATGATAAAAAAGCGAGTTTTCACTGGCGTTGTATTGAAGGTAGTATTTGGAATCAGGAACCAAGTGTACAAGCATTGAGTTATAGAATAGGCTATCTTCTGAAAGAAGAAGAATGGGCGAATAACCTGATTAATTCGGTAGACCTGGATGAAAATATTATTCAATGGGCTATAAGTGTTTATGAAAAAGTAGAGCTGCATACAGATGCATTTGGAAATACGCTTGCCAATGGAGATAACGTAGTGCTCGTACAAGCTCTTGATGTAAAAGGCACCAACTTTACGGCTTCAAAAGGAACAGTTGTCAAAAAAATAAAATTGGTACATGATAATACCGATCATATAGAAGGGAAGATTAATGATCAGACGATTGTGATCCTTACCAAATATGTAAAGAAGGGATAACAAAACAGTGTGAGTGTGGAGAGCGAGAGCGATCCAGACTCATACTGTGTTCCTTCGCTCCCGCTCTCACACCCGCTCTAATTTCTTTCCCGCCTTTCCTCATTTCAATTAGTTCTGATACCTTCCTACGCTGAAGCTTCGGCGGATGATATAGGAAAAACCCCTGCCCAAACCAACCAAAAAAACCGGGAAATAACTATCCCACAATCAGTTTATCTCCTTGCATTATTCTTTTAAATAGGGTGTTCCTTTGTATTGGAAATCGTCATGAACGGAACTGAAAAAAAATCAGAACGCGTTTCAACGAAAACAGCAGGGGTATAAATTTTTAAAATCGAATGATCATGAGCACTAAAAAACTAGAACTAGTTTCCGCCAAGAAGTTTTACATTGAAAACTTCTCCTCTTTTATGGAATGGGAAAAATCATTACATAGGTTCAGCTTAAACAATGAATTGAAATCCTATGTTTTTGATCTAAGCGAATTATCCTTCTCTGAAAATGTAAATCTGACAACACAAGTGGATGAATTTAGCAATGCCTGTGGATGCAAAAGCGGAAGTGCATTTATGAGCTTAACACTTGTTTCTATGGTCACTTATTTTTTTGTTTCAGACATGAAATTTTCTGAACTAACGGTTTATCAATTCCTTTCTTATATGGGAGTTGTGTTGCTGGCGGCTTTAACAGGAAAAGGTATCGGGCTTCTACACGCCCATTGGAATTTAATAAAACTAGCTCGTAACGTAAGAGAGCGATTAACGAATACGTATGCATTGAAACAAAGTGGGCTGAATTTAACCGATTACTAAAACTAGAAATCATGGGACGTGTATGTAAGGAATTTCAAGATTGGGTTGAAGAACAAGTAGAAAAACCTATTGAAGAATGGGAAAACAGACAAGAGCAGCGATGCAGAGAGCAGGATTGTAACTGGTGGTGCTTGTGTTGCAACAAATGGTTCTGCTGGTTAGTATGGGTACTGGTAAAAGTAATACATTGGGTTGTAGTTACCGTTGGAAAATGGGTGACACGTATTGTTTGTGAAATGGTGAATATTATTCTGGATACCATCGGGTTCCTTATCAATTTAATTCTAAGCATACCTATACTGGGTGGAATCCTCCGAACCATCTTAAACTGGGTTACCGAAATTATTTGGAGACTTGTGGGTCTGCTTGATTTTATTGCTTCTTTAATTGGAATCCGGCCACGCAAAAAAATGTATTTTGGAGTAGTTGTTCCTTCTGTTGATGGAAGACAAATTATTTCAGATGCATTAATAATGAGACAAGTTAATGCAGCCATTAGCTTTTACGACACCACCTGTAACATCAACCTCATCTTTACCGGAATATGCAAAACCAACGTTAAACCACCTGAGGCCGGTTTAGTTGTAGGCTGTGATGCAGGTGGATTTTTTAACGACTGGTGGATCGCCGGCTCTTATTTCGAATTTGCAACAGCAACCTGCAAATTCATGGATAGCTTCAGACGCGTAATTGGTCTGGGTGCGGAGATTGTTGTTTTCATCGTGCAAGATGTTACCCCTAACGGTACCAATGGATGCAGCTTTACATCAACACATAATTACGTGGTAATAGAAGCCAAAAAAGATGATCAGGAATTTGTTGCAACTCATGAAATGGGACATGCTTGCTGGCTGGCACATGATTCGGATACCACTAATTTAATGAATCCGATTACACCAGCTACAAATCCGGGAATAAGCAATTTGCAAATTTCGCTGGTACGATGGAGTAAGCATTGCGTCTATATTTAAAAATAGTTCCCCCATGATCGTCAATCAGTAAAAGCGAAGTGTCTATACACTTCGCTTTTAATTTTTAGGCGATTCTCATTTTTCTGTTACATTTGATCTCCTATAGTCCTTATATTTTTAACGAGTATTAACCACATTCCATTTTCGCATGAAAAAAATAATTCTTTTTCTATTCTTATTCTTGCTGAGCTGTACTATTTACGGGCAAGATCGCATTACCGGAAAAACATTTGCCACCCGATCAGAAGTCATTGCTCAACATGGCATGGCTGCAACGAGCCAGCCACTTGCTACACAGGTAGCACTAGATATTTTAAAAAAAGGAGGTACCGCGATAGATGCCGCTATTGCAGCCAATGCAGTACTCGGGTTAGTTGAACCAACGGGAAGTGGTATGGGGGGAGATCTTTTTGCTATTGTGTGGGATGCAAAAACAAAGAAATTATATGGATTGAATGGAAGCGGCAGATCGCCTTATAGTCTTACCATAGAAACATTTAAAAAAGATAATTTAAAATACATTCCTCAGCTTGGGCCTTTGCCGGTTTCCGTACCTGGCTGTGTGGATGCATGGTTTGAATTGCATAAGAGATTTGGCAAATTGCCCATGCAAACAATTTTGAAACCGGCTATTGATTATGCCAGAAATGGTTTTCCTGTATCAGAAGTCATCGCCTATTCAATAGAAAGAAATGTAGTGAGTTTGCAAAAATATCCAAACATCAAAGAAGTGTATATGGTAAATGGAAAAACGCCTGCCAAAGGAGAAGTATTTAAAAATCCGGCACTGGCCAATACATTTGAAAAAATTGCCAAAGGTGGAAGAGATGCTTTTTACAAAGGAGATATTGCAAAAATAATTGATGCATTTATGAAAAAGCAAGGAGGTTATTTATCCTATAAAGATTTTGAAGATCATCATTCGGAATGGGTGGAACCTGTTTCAACAAATTACAGAGGTTATGATGTATGGGAGTTACCGCCCAACGGACAAGGGATAGCAACATTGCAAATGTTGAATATTTTGGAGGGTTATGATTTTAGCAAAATTGCATTTGGAAGTAAAGAGCATGTGCATCGGTTTGTAGAAGCAAAAAAAGTAGTGTTTGAAGACCGTGCTAAATTTTATGCAGATCCGGAGTTTAACAAAATACCTGTAGCGTCACTTATTTCAAAAGAGTATGCTGCGGAACGAAGAAAATTAATTGATCTGGAGCGTGCAGGAAAAAAATACGATGCAGGCAATCCGGCACTGAAAGATGGTGATACGATATATATGACTGTTGCAGACAGTGCAGGTAATATGGTATCCTTGATCCAGAGTAATTATCGTGGAATGGGTTCAGGAATGTGCCCCGACGGATTGGGTTTTATACTTCAGGATAGGGGAGAGATGTTTACATTGGAAGAAGGACAGTTTAATACGTATGCTCCTCACAAACGTCCGTTCCATACTATTATTCCGGCCTTTGTCACAAAAGATGGAAAACCGTTTTTAAGTTTTGGTGTAATGGGTGGAGGATTTCAACCATTGGGTCAGGTGCAGATATTGATGGACATCATTGATTTTGGAATGAACATACAAGAAGCAGGTGATGCCCCAAGAATTGATCACCTGGGTTCATCTGAACCAACAGGAGAAAAGATGACCGATAGTGGACAGTTGATGTTGGAATCAGGTTTTCCATATGAAACAATACGTGAGTTGATGAAGATGGGACATAAGGTAGGTTTTGAAATGGGACAGTATGGTGGTTATCAAGCGATACGGTATGATGCAGTGAACAAAGTTTATTATGGTGCTTCAGAGTCGCGGAAGGATGGACAAGCAGCGGGGTACTAGAGTTCTAGTTGAGTATAACCCGACAGGTTTTTAAAACCTGTTCGGTTTGAAAATTTAGTAGCGACAACGCTGTGCTTTCTAGTTCCATCGTTCCCGCTTTACGCTTCAAGTTTAACTTCGCTCTGCCCCCAAAGCCTTCGCATAGGCTGGAGCTTCGTTAAAGCTTTCCGCTGCAATCGGGGCTAGAAAGATAGAGATTGCAAGTAAGTCAGCGAAGGATTTGTTTAATTGAAATAAGAGAACAGAAAGCACTAAAAGCTTGCTTGGATGAGTAGTATAAATTATAAAACACAAACCCAACAGGTTTGAAAAACCTGTCGGGTTAATGAAAAAAGCGAGGTCAACACTGACCTCGCTTTTTTGTTGAATTGATTTTTTGAAATCTATTCTTGTTTAATCAATTTCAACACCTGATGTGTTTGGTTTGTTGTAACATGCACCATGTATACACCATTTGCTGTTTTCAATAAATCAAGTGAATGATTTCCTTTTGATACTTGTTCGTTAAAAACAACTTCACCTGTTAAGTTCACAATTGTAATGGTAGCTTTTTCAGGAAGTGAAAGTGTGTACATACCTGTTCCCGGATTTGGATAAATATACAATTGATCTTTATCAAGTGATGCAATACCGGTTGTAACAATAGGTATACAGTTACTTGTATCCACACATCCATTTTTAGTTTCGATAACAGCATAAGATCCGGAAGGAGCGGTTGCTGTATACACTTTACCTGTTTCACCTAATATAGGTAAGTTTGTAGCACAATTGATCCATTGATATGAATCCACAATGGAATCTGCTGTAATCACATTATCAACTACAGTTACTGTTGGATTTACATGTGTAATTGTAAGCTGTAACGTCATAATACTATCGCAACCTGCTTTATTTGGAATGGTATCTTTGTAAACACCTGAAGTCGTGTATAAATGTGCATTCCAGGTGTAAGCAGCACATGCTTTAACAGTATCACTATGTGTTGTGCTGTGTATAATGGTTAAGTTCATCACAATGATACTGTCACAACCCGCTTTATTCGGAATGGTATCATAGTAGGTTCCAGAAGTTGTGTATGTTTTCCCTTTTAAAGTAAATATATCACAAGCCGTTTCAGGGGGTAATGTGGAAGTGGTGCTGTGATTAATTGTTAAGTTTAATACAATCACACTGTCACAACCTGCAGCATTCGGAATGGTATCTCTGTACGTTCCACTAATTGTATATGTTTTTGTTTTCCAGGTATATTTATCACAAGCTGTTACAGGTGTTACTGTTGAGGTAGTGCTGTGGTTCACCACTGCTAAAGCAGATTTACGAGGAGAGGTACAACCATTGTTTGTTGCATCAACATAATAGGGTGTAGTTGCTTTAATCACTCCAGTTGTGTAAGAGTTGTTTGTACCCAACGAACTACCGCCGCTTGCAACATTATACCAGTTTAATGATCCGGTACTTGCAGTTGCATTCAGGGTTACTTTTCCGGAATCACAAACACTACCGCCTGTTACACTACTAATAGTTGGAGAAGGTTTAATAGGATATGTATTTGGTGTAGTCGGATAAGTAGTGATTGTATTCACATCTATTGCTGCTATACCTATAGAAGGGTTGGCATTGCCGTTACCACTTAAATCTTGTGCAACAACAAAATAAGAAACGGTATCGCCGGCAGCTAAACCACCCATTACACTGCTATGAAGTGTAAAGTTCCAGTTTCCGTTACTAGCTGTACCACTGCTTAACACACCTTGAGTAGATACCCAACTATTTTTATTTTTACGATAATATATTCTTGGTTGTAATATACCGGTGGTAGGAACTTTTCCACTATCAGCAATTACTGCTGTTAATATACGAGTAGCCGTATCGCAGCTTGGTGGTAATACAGTATAAGTAATTGTCGGACGTATTAAATCGATGATGACACCATCAATTTCATCCGCACCGATATCAGGAATTAATCCACCACCATTTACAGAAACGATTGGTCCCGGACGTTTATCTCCATCATAATCGGTTGTAATTCCTGCAATAACCTGTGCTCTTGATTCAACAACTGTTGGAACAGTTCCCATATTCAAATGCAAATCAGAAGCAGGATTAGCATAAGTAATTGTATAGCCCGAATAACTGTTTGCATCGCTGCTTGAACTTGTTTGCCAATCTATAAATGTTTTATCAAGTCCCCACCATCCAATTGTATTTGCATTTGCTGCATTTAGTACATTGTAATTGGAAGCATTTGGATTCCATCCAGCACTACTCACCGCAGCTCCATAATTATTGGCAATTGCATAGTGTGCACCTGTTCCACCTGAGCGACTGTTTGTGAAAATATTATTTCTAACATCAACAGTTATCGTTCTTGCTGTGGCAGAGAAATCACCTCTGTAATAACCGAAGCTCGGTAATGCTCCACTGGTAACAGTTCCTGAAATATTAACCGTATTGTGAAAAATATTTTCGATGGTAGGAGCTGGTGTGAGCGTACCGTTGTTAGACATGATACCCACTATTGCAATATTATTTGTACTGCCTGTTCCAAGCGAAATCATATTGTTTTGAACGGTAAGTGCAAGATCTGCAGAACGAATGGCAATTCCGGCTACAACACCAGGAGCGCTGGTAGCTGTGGCTGTACTTAAATTGGAAATGTTCCATATTCTGTTGTTTTGAACAAGTGAGTTGGTGACATTGGCAACTGCAATTCCAACCGCGTAACTGGCGACCGCTTCTGTTGAAGTAAGCGAGATATCAGAAATAATGTTGTTGGCAACGGTATCCGTTGTGCCTACGCCCAGGGTAATTCCAGCTGCTCCACATTGTCCGCTTACTAATCCATCCTGGGTACCATTTGTAGTTAATTTATTAATGGTATTCCCGTTAATACGCATAACAGAAGTGTTTCCTATACCCGTAGCCGTGGTGATTCCTCTTACAAAACTGGAACTGATACCATAAGAAATTAAATTTTGTATGGTGTTCTTAGATATTGTTGTGCTTGCAGGAGTTGTTGAAAAATTAATACCATATGCAAATGAACTTGCAAGGGTTGTGGCAGGAGATCCTGCTCTTATATTATTTGCTGTTGCATTTCCAATGCGGTTACCAGCTACAGTTAATATGCTGGCTGAAGCTGAAATTGAAACACCCATAATTCCAGGTCCTATTGTAAGAACAGAAGACAAAGAACTTAAGCCTCCCAGTTTATTATTTTTAATAGTCACGATGCCGGTTGAAGCTGCATTAATTCCAACAAGTGCAGCAGCAGCTGTTGAAGTAAGCTTAACCAGATCCGCGCCCGTAGTATCACCAATAATGTTTGGTGAAAGATCTCCAATGGTGACATTACCTGCTGCAGCACGAATACCGCACCATGCGCCATAACCGGTATTGTCATTACTAGTCGTTGTAAGCTCGATGGCTGTAATGGTATTACCTTGGATAGAAGTAGTAGTTGTTGTTCCAACAGAAACATCAATACCAATATAACGTACGGCCGAAGCACTTGTCATGGTATACATATTAGTTCCTGCTTCATTTGCATATCCAATAATATTGTTGGTAATGGAATGTCCATCACCACTTGCAACACTAATAGCAGTATGTACAAACGCAGAAGTATAGGTACGTTTAGCGCCTTGGAAAAAACGACAACCGGAAATTGTCCAGGCCGTATTTCCTGTTCCGAGTGAAATACCACTGGAGGCTAAGGAAGCATTAAAGAAATTCGCGATAGAAGAATTGACAATACTATCTGTACTGTTTTCTTTTCCAGCTGTACTTGTTCCGATACTGCAAATTCCATTCGTTGGAGTTCCACTGGAAGACGAATCAATAGTACAGTTGCTGATTTTGATCAGGTCATTTCCTGTTCCTGTAGTAGAGGTTCCGAATAAAACAGTTCCGGTTGAGGCGGAAGAGGAAGCTCCCAAAATGCGGCAATTTTTTATAGCTATATTTTTACAATCTTTATCAAATAGAATAGTAGAAGTAGCACCTGTCATTGCATTATCGAATGTGAGTGAATTACCTCCGCTGTTTAATCCATCAATGGTAACAGCGGTAGCTCCACTTAAATTAACAAGTGCATTGGCAACACTACCCGAAATTTTATAGGCTCCTGCCGGAGAAATGGAAAGTGATTTCCAATCACTGGCATTCAATGTTGCAGTGGCAGTTTCTGTTGTATTTCCAATTATGGAAATAGTGATGATTTTACTTGTTTGTGCTTCTCCATTGATAGCCGTAAAGGCAGCACCAAGTGTAGCGTAGGGGCCGTTGACAGTGGTGGCACCTGCAACTGTCACATTTTGGGCCTTCAAACCAGTGGCAATCAAAAAAGTAATAAGGATTAAGGGGATGGTTGAACGGAGTTTGGTAGTTTTACCCATGAAAGGAAGTTTTAAAAGTTAATAATCGGTTAAAGAAAGAGCTTGTTCAAATATTGAACCTGTATATAAAGACCCTAAGTAAGGCAATTGTTTGGAAAAATGCATGTAATGCCGGGAAAATATTTCACACGTTGAGAATATTTCAGTTGTTGCCGTTTTATTCGGGGTAGTAAAGAAAAGAGGTAGAGATAGGATGTCACTATGGGTTTATAGAAACATCATTTCTTTTTAGATGCTTTCGCTTTTTTATTAAACTCAATACAGAGGCTAATCCAATACTCAAATTGTTTCTTTGTCTTCATGCCTTCATCACTAACATACACGTAGCCTTTCATAGGTCTTCCTGTAAATACCATTTCACGGCAACCTAAATGAGATACACCTGGTGCGACGGCGTAGCGAGACGCTACGCCGAACAAATTCGCAGCAAACAAAACCTTACTTCGACTTCCGCAGAAACATTCCCTTTTCATCAAAATACAAATCAAAATGATCCTTTCCTTTCATTTCTGCTTCATACGTTACTTTTCCTGTTGCATCCGTCACCTTTGCAGCTTCTGATAATTTATAGTCAGGAAATGTTTTGGTATAATAATCAACAGCAGCTTTTGGAAGTTCGGTAACTTTGATCTCTTGTTCGAATTCCATAAAAGCTCCATTGGTATCAAATACAGCAGAAGATTCTACTTTATTCAAATCAAATTCTGCTTCATAGGCTGATGCTCCTTCTTTTTCCCAGGTTTCTACTTTTGACCCCGGATACTTTTTTGCAAAAGCTTCTTTCACTGTTGAAGGCACATCTGCCTCTTTTAAATGTTGTGCATTTACATAGCTTAATCCTAAGCAGAATGCAAGTGTTGAGATGAGTTGTTTCATGTTCTTTTTTTATTCAAAAATAGAACATGATTCTAAAGTAAATCTTTAGAGAGCAACTTTAAGGGAGAGGTTAATCACACGTCCTTCCAATGGAGCCCATACCGGTTTGAATACAGGATTGGATACAGGACCCGTTACAATGGTTTCAAATTGAGATTGACGGGTATCCAGCAAATTTTCACAATTTAAAACAATGCTTACTTTTTTAAATTTACGTTCAATCATTGCAGCTAAAAACCAAAAGCTAGCTACTTTCTCATTGCTATAAATGTATTGATTGCCCATCCAGCTGCCTTCTATGCCCATTCTCCAGTTGCCTTCTAGTTCATAGGCGAGGGTTGTAGAAAATTTATCTTTTGGATTAAAAGGCATATTTGCATAAGCGATTTTTGTTTCCTGAAGTGTTTCTGTATGATTGTATCCAAGGTATAGTTCCACATCTTCATATGACAACCGAATATAAGTATCCGTACCATAACTGTTCACCACATAAATGGCGTTTTGTATGAATCGCTGACCACTACTGTTGCTTCTAATCATCATCGGATTATCAATATGTGTATAATACAAGGCTTCGTTTAATTGTACACTTAATTTTTCAAAAAGTAGTGTATGATAATTCAAGTCTGCATTTACACCATAGGAATGCTCTGGTTTAACAGTTGCTTGAATATCCAGCAAGGTGTTGGAAGGATCTGCAAAATCAAACAGGTTTGGAACTTTGTAACCGGTTCCTCCTGCCAAACGAACAGAAAATGCAGTGCTTGCTTTATAAAAAATAGACAAGCGTGGTAAATAGAAAGGACCGTATTTGTTGTGATGGTCAAACCGCATTCCTGTTTGCACTGAAAATTTTTCCGTCAATTGCCATTCATCCTGAATAAAAAACCCTATGGTTTGGTAATCGTAATTGTGAAACAGGATGGAATCCGAATTATTTTTAATAAATGTTTCTGTAATAAAATTTGCACCGATTACCAGGTTGTGTTTTTTTAATTTGATAAAATCATTTAATTCGGAATAGCTGGAGTATTGTGTTCCATTGAAACGAAATCCGGAATAGTCGAGTGATCGTTGAAAGCTGCTACCGGCTGTTTTAAATGTAAGGAGGTGTTTCTCGTGAAGGCTGCTGGTCAGGGAAACATCAACTGTACTTCGGAATGTTTTTTCTTGTTGCAGAAAGCTGTGTAAAGAATCCGCCTGAAAACGTATTGCTTTTATATCACCACCTTTCCGATCGTCGTATGAACTTGTTAAGCCTACAATTAATTTAGTATGTGAATTGAAATCATAAAAAATGCGAGGATGCAAGAGTACATTTTTATCTTCGGGTACTTCGGCAAATCCATCCCCATTTATATCAATAGCTGTTTTTTGTGTTGCTCCGGCAAATAGGGTCCAACCGAATTGTTTTATTTTTTTTGATGTAAAGGCATTCAGATTAAATTCTTCTAATGAAGTAGCATTGAGTGTTAGGATAGTTTGTGCGGAGTCAACAGGTTCTTTTGAAATAAAATTAATTAAGCCACCAATTGCACCACCACCAAAAAGAGTAGAGGCGGAGCCTTTGATAATTTCCACTTGTTTTAAATCCAGGGGTGGAATGGATAGCACGCCCAGGCTTCCGGAAAACCCACCATACAGTGGTAATCCATCACGCATGAGTTGTGTATAACGAGGATCCAGCCCTTGCATACGAACTGCATCATTCCCATTAAATGGATTGGTACGTTGAATGGTGATGATAGATAGATCTCCTAAAATACTTCCGATGCCACCCGGAACAAGTGTACTTTCTTCATCCATATCTTCTTGTCCCAATACTTCCACTTTGGTGTTCAAATCATCAATGCGGGAATTGGTCCGACTGGAGGAAACAATGACTTCATTCAAATTTTCGTTATTTGCAGCTAACAGAATTTCAATTGTTTTTAAACTATCAGGAAGCGGGAAACTGAAAGATACAGTTGTGCTTTTGTAACCGATGAATGAGAAATGAAAAAGATGTGTTCCGTCCGGAATGTTAGTCAATAAAGCCTTACCATTAGCATTTGTAGCTGTTGCGTTGGTAGTAGAATTCAGTGCTACTGTTACGCCAGGTAATAATTCATGGGTAGTACTGTCTTTAACAATACAGGAGAATGTATGTTGAGCAGTACTGTTCAAAGCAATTGAAAAAAGAAAAATAAAAAGCAGGTAACGCATAAACAAAAGTAAGGGTTAATTCTAAAGGGAATCTTTGTGTTTGTAGAAAGTTTGTGTAGCTATTATATTAGCCATGAATGATGACCCCGGTTAGGGGTCACATCTTTGTAGCAAACATCAATAACAAAATAATCCCGACCCCGGTAGGGGTCGTACACTTCACGTTTTCGCAAAACAATACGAAATCATGTATCATAAATTTTCTAAATTCGTTATGTGTACGACCCCTACCGGGGTCGGGATATAATGGGAATCGCGTGAGCTACAAATGTTCGACCCCTACCCGGGGTCCGTGCTGGATTAATCCATTATCTAAAATAATTAGATCTGAACCCAGAAATAAGATTGTTAGGAAGAACAAGTACCGAATCAAAAAGACACACAAAACTGATGTAAATCCTCCACATACCCATACGAAATCCCAAACCCATATGAATCCACAATGCCTTTTACAATCGACAATCCTAAGCCTAATGAATCTTTAGACGCATCATTTTTTTTGAACCGAACAAACAAATCATTCACTGAAATGCGAAGTGCTTCGCCTGAATTGGAGATGAAAAGTTGTTTATCGCGCAGCTCAATAGTTATGTTCCCTCCTATATGATTATGACGTATCGCATTTTGAAGGAGATTGCTCATCAGGATATCTGCAAGTGCAGGGTCCATATTCACCACCAGATCAGCATCCATTTTTAAGTGAAGCTTTAATTGTTTTGTTTCCAACAAATCAGCATAACTATCAATGGTTTTTGTAACCAGCTGTTTAAAGCTTACCGCTTCCTGTTCCTTGAATTGATTGTTTTCAATTTTTGATAAAAGAAGCAGGCCCTTATTTAAGGAAGCCATTTTTTTAATGGTATTGTCAATCACTTGCAAGCGATTCATTTCCTCTTCTTTCAAATTGGAGGATTGCATCAACAACTCAGCACTTGCTTTAATCACAGCCAATGGTGTTTGCAATTCATGCGCAGCATTTTCGGTAAATTCTTTTTGCTGCTGATAATCCAAATATATTTTTTCCATCATTTTGGTTAAGGCATCATTTAGCTGATTAAATTCAATGGTATTAACCGGATTAAAAGAATGTTGCTCATGATTTTTTATGTCATAAGCATTCAACACAGCAAGTGTTTTATGAAAGGGACTCCAGAGTTTTTTGGCAAGCAGCCAATTCACGATAATAAATGCAATCAGGAGGAAACCAAGAATTAATGTAAAGCTGGATAATATCCCTTCCATCAATTCCTCTTCTTCAATTGTTGTTTTCAGAATGGTAATTTGATACAACTGTTGCTTAAACGTATAATAAGTACGAAGCATGCGGAAGTTTACATATTCCTCTTCTTCCTTGTCATAGATTAAAGTATCCAGGTAACCGGAAGGCAACCTTTGCTGTTGAACAGGTTGAATAAAAGCAGTACTATCAGTTGTAAGAAAGAGGGTATGTGGTTGAGCAAATGTATCAATAACTTGCTCGGCTTTATGCTGCTCTCTCCGTAAGGATTCATCCGTACCATCTCTTAATTCATCATTTATTAAATAATAGGAGAAGGCTCCTGCGATTAATAACAAGGGTAAGCTAATTAACAAATAATACAGAAGTGTCTTGCTGATTAATTTCATGAACTCAATTTAAAATTATAGCCAATTCCATAAATGGTTTGCACATAATCGGTACAACCTTTTTCGGATAATTTTTTTCTTAAATTTCGTAAATGAACATAAATAAAATCATGACTATCCATTTGATCGGAATCATCTCCCCATAGATGTTCAGCGATGGAATTTTTGGAGACCACCCTGTTTTTATTGGAGATAAAAAATAAAAGCAAATCGTATTCTTTGCCCGTTAAATTAACAAGCTCGTCATTTACTTTCACTGCTCTTTCATCCGGAATAATGGTAATTTCATTGGCGACGATGGAACTGTTTCCTTCAAAGTTTCTTCTGCGGATGAGTGCTTTTATTCGGGAATTTAATTCAGCAAGATCGAATGGTTTGGCTAAGTAATCATCGGCACCTAAATCCAATCCTTGTATTTTATCAGTGGTCGAATTTTTTGCTGAAATAATAATGATACCAGCTTTTGAATTGTTTTGTTTGAGTTGCCGGATAATGTCCAGGCCATTTCCGTTGGGGAGTGTAATGTCAACCAACACACAATCGTAATCATAATCGGATGTTTTTTCTGAAGCCTTGATAAAATCAGCAACTGATTCTACCACATAGCCTTCCTGATGCAGGTAGTGCTTGATGGATTTACGAAGTTCCGGTTCATCTTCAATCAGGAGGATTTTCATAGTATAAATATAGACTATAAATCTTAAGAAATTCTGAAGGGGGAGCGCGCAGGTGAGGTTTACTTCTTCCTCATAAATATCTGTACCGGTACACCTTCAAAATCAAAATTTTCTCTCAATCTGTTTTCCAGAAATCGAATATAGGATTCGGATACATACTGTGGCAAGTTGCAATAAAATGCAAAGGTCGGTGCATGGGTTGGCAATTGTGTGATGAATTTTACTTTCACATATTTTCCTTTTAATGCAGCAGGAGGGGAGTGTTCGATGATTGGGAGCATCACGTCATTTAACTCACGGGTTTTTATTGTTTTAATTCTGTTCGCGTTTACTTTTTCTGCAATTTCAATGGCTTTCAACACACGTTGTTTGGTAAGTGCAGATGTAAATACGATGGGCACATCTTTGAAGGGTGCTAATTTCTCACGTATTTTTTCTTCGTATTCTTTTGTGGAGTTCGTATTTTTTTCAAACAAATCCCATTTGTTCACGACGATCACTACACCTTTACGGTTGTTTTGGATGAGTCGGAAAATATTTAAATCCTGTGCTTCCAGTCCGAGTGTTGCATCAATTAATAATAAAGCAACATCACAATCTTCAATAGCACGAATGGAACGCATTACGGAATAAAACTCCAGATCTTCTTCTACTTTTGATTTCTTGCGAATACCGGCAGTATCAATCAATAAAAAATCGTGGTTGAAAGCGGTGAAGCGCGTGTTGATGGAATCACGTGTGGTACCTGCAATGGGTGTAACAATGTTACGTTCCTTGCCCAGTAAGGCATTTACCATGGAAGACTTCCCAACATTAGGACGACCAACAATGGCGAATTTTGGAATGTCGATCACTTCTTCCACTGCTTCTTTATCCAATGCATCTACGACATCATCCAGCAAATCACCGGTACCACTGCCACTGATGGCAGACAGGTTGTATACATCACCAAGTCCCAATCCATAAAACTCACCGGCTAAGCCTTGTCTTACTTGATTGTCTACTTTATTGGCAATTAAGAAAACTTTTTTCTTGCCTTTGCGAAGCATGTTGGCAACTACTTTATCATCATCGGTGGTTCCTTCGGCAACATCCACAATAAATAAAATCACAGAAGCTTCTTCAATAGCAAGGTTCACTTGTTTGCGAATCTCTCCTTCAAACTGATCTTCCGAACCTTTTACATAACCACCGGTATCGATGACGGTAAATTCCAGTCCGTTCCATTCACATTTACCATAATGGCGGTCGCGCGTTACACCGGATTGTGCATCCACAATCGCTTTTCTGCTATCTGTTAAACGATTGAAAAGTGTTGACTTTCCTACGTTTGGTCTTCCTACTATTGCTACGATGTTTGCCATTGTTTTATCTTAAATCTAGTTCAATCCTATGTGCCTATGTGTTTTGTTTTATTAACAACATAGGTACATAGTTTACCAATTATACCCAAACCTCTTC
>C688J18823_10000873_pt1 | contig 18087 bp, 18 predicted proteins | sample HopSoiMetagenom1_FD_18823 | JGI IMG/M metagenome (IMG submission 18823) | reverse complement strand
GGCTTTCCATCAGCAGCTCAAGGCCAACGATAAGGTCATCGATAAAGCAGAAGCTGCGGGTCTGCCGTCCCGAGCCGTAAATGGTGAGCGGCGCGCCGCGCAACGCCTGGACGATGAAATTCGAAACCACCCGACCATCATTTTCCAGCATGCGGGGGCCGTAGGTATTGAAGATGCGCGCTACCTTTATCTCGGTGCCGTGTACACGGTGGTAGTCGAAAAATAGAGTTTCAGCGGCTCGCTTTCCTTCATCATAGCAGGCGCGCGGCCCGATCGGATTGACATGGCCAACATAGCTTTCCGGCTGGGGGTGAATCTCCGGATCACCATACACTTCGCTTGTAGAGGCCTGCAGGACCCGACTTCCCTTTAGCGTGGCAAGTTCGAGGACGTTAGTCGCACCCATGACGCACGTCTTCATGGTGCCGATCGGATCGCGTTGATAATGACGCGGCGACGCTGGGCACGCCAAATTGTAAATCCGATCGACTTGCCCTGAAATGCTCAAGGGATCTCGAACGTCATGATGGTAGAAAGAGAAATTCGGGTGATTTAGCAAAGGACGAATATTGCGTGTCGAGCCCGTAAACAAATTATCGACACAGACGACGATGTCACCGCGCTGGATCAACTGGTCGCAAAGATGGGAGCCGATAAATCCCGCACCGCCCGTTACTACCGTTCGAAGGCCACGACGAAACGGCTTGGCTGAACCAAATCGCATGTCCGTGCCTAATTTCATTTTACCTCCTCCAGTTCGATCCGGCGCCTGTTGATGCCCGTGCGGGACTGCCGATTTGCCAGAGCCTCCTGGTAGTAACTCTCGAGCTGACGCGCCCTATGAGCAGGCGTATGCTCGGCAAGCAGTCGCGCGCGAGCGTTCGCCGCGATCGTCAGGCGGCGTTCATCCGGAATTTCCTGCAGTATCTGGATGACGTCGCGCGGACGTGATGCAATGAGTATTTCGGCTCCTGGTGCAAATATCGTTTCGATGCCGGGCCAGTCGTCCGAGATCAACGGCGTGCCACACGCCGCTGCTTCGAATAGTCGAACGCTCGGCGAGAACCCGAGTGCCTTCATGTCCGAACGAGTAACGTTCAATGTATAACGTTGCGAACAGTAAAAGTCCGGGTGCTGCCGAGGGGGCAAGTGCGCGATACGCATGACATTGTCGGGCCAACGAAGCGCATCCGGGTATTTCGGACCGGCTACTACAAACGAATCGTTCTGAAGCTGTTGCGCAGGATCGAGCAATAATTGCTCCAGCAGCGGCTGCCGGTCTTCGCTGTAGGTGCCGAGATATCCGAGCGACCACCTTGGAGGTCGCCTAGCGGTTGTGTGTACCGCAACATCAGCGCTGCAATAAAGAGCGCGGGCCAGCGGACTGCCATAGAGATCCTCGACCAGTCCCAGCGCCGGACCTCCAGCGAAAGAGAGATACAAGTCGAAGCGGGGAATGAGGCCCGGAGAGATGTAGTCAATGTTTCCGCTATCGAGTCCGGCGAGCGTTACGGGGGTGTCAATGTCATAGAAAGCCGTAATGCCCCTCGCGCCGGCGGTGAGCCATTCGCCGATCGCAATTCCATCGGGAACATAGGACCCCAATATGACGAGGTCCGCATCGCGCACCAGCTCGGTATGGCGTTGAGCCAGTTCGATGAGCGATCCATAGAGATCGACTTGGCAGTAGTCCGGGTTTTCGAGGTCCCTGTGCTCCCGGTACCAAGGAACGTCGCGCTCCAGAAACGTAACGGAGTGACCGAGCTTGGACAGTGCTTTTGTCAGCGCGCGATACGTCGTGGCGTGGCCGTTGCCCCAAGAGGACGTAATGGAGAGACCTATAATAACAATGTTCAAGGTCATCCGGCAGCTCCGGCCTGGGTTGATGATCCCTCCAGCAGCTCGTGTACTTGCAACGCGCGTTGCGCGTAGGTGTGGTGCGCGAGAATGCGCCTGCGCGCACGAGTTGCGATTTCCCGGGCGCGGCCGGGTGTGAGCCCGTCGAGATGAGCTGCCACCTGCTCCCCGTCTGCCGCTACGAGCACTTCCCGATTTGGCTCGAGGAACAGGTCGATGCCCTTCCAGCGGTCGGTGATGAGACATGCGCCCGCCCCCACGGCTTCAAACACCCGAGTGGGCGGTGAGAATCCGTAACGCGCCATACTCTCTCGGTTGACGTTCAAGGTGGCGAGACCGGAGCAAAAGAACGCATTGTGATGGTTGGTGCCGACATGGCCCATCAACTTCACATTCGCCGGGAGCTCCTTGGTTTCCCATCCAGAGCCGCCCAGCAGAAACTGCTGGTGCGGCAATCGCCGTGCCGCGCCGAGGAAGAAGGCATCGACGCGACTTTCCCGGTCCGGCAGCCGATTGCCCAAAAACCCAAGTTTACAAGAGAAGTCATGGACCGGGTCGACGGGAAAATGGTTTGTGGGGTCCAGCGCATTATAGATCGGCACGCAATCGCGGGCGCCGGCGCTGCGGTAGGCCCTCACAACAGGAGCGCCGCCTCCATAGGTAAACACCACGTCATAATGCGGGATCGCCGCGTGCAGGTGATGCGTGGGGTTTGCGGCTATCTCATCGAGCGTTGCCGGGGCATCGACATCCCAATAAACCCGGCGTGCCCGCGTGGGGGTCTCCGCCACCGCGATCTCAAGCTCCCGGTCGAACACTCCGACGCCACTGGCCTTTACAAGGAGGTCGGCGCAGCGGACGGCCTCTTCAAGCGAGCGCTGCCAGCCTTCCGAGGTCGCGGGATAGACGATCACCTTCGCCCATTCAGGATCGGAAATGTCGCGATGACTTTGACGCTCGAACGCATCCGGCTCAAAGAAAACGATCTCATGCCCGAGCGCCGCAAGCGCTTTCAAGATGCCGCGATAGTAGGTGGCGGCTCCATTCCAGTACGAAGAAACCAGACTCGAACCGAAGAAACATATTTTCATGATGCCATCCGTCTTTGCTGCGGACTGACGCTTGTTGCTTGGCCGGCGTGACCCAGGCCATCGACGATCGCCAACAATTCCACGACCCGGTGGCGGCAGGTGTGTCGTTGCAACACCGCCCGCAGGCCTGTGCGCGTCAGGTCGGAGGCGAGTTCACTGTCACTTAGGATGGTCGACAGTGCGGAGCTCATCGCCTCCCCGTTAGTTGCGCTCAGATAGCAGCCGGGAGGAAACAGGTGTTCGTCGTCGGACCATGGCGCTGAGACCAGAGGAATGCCGCACGCGAGTGCTTCAAACATGCGGATCGTGGGGATGCCCGGCAATTGTCGCGCATACGGACCGCGCGGTACGTGCATCGTCGCCCGCGCCTGCGCAAACTCCAGCGGGGCCATATGGTTGGGCAGCCACCCGCCATAACTCAGCCCGGCAGCTTCGATTGCATCCAGCGCCAGTTGCGGATAGCGGACTCCGAACACCCGTCCCGACAATTCGAGTTGCTTGGCCGGCCCGATCAAAAACTCCGTGAGTTCGGCGCTTCGTTCATCGTCGCCCCAGTTTCCGATCCACACAATGTCGTGTTGCTTCTCGACCTCCGGCATGGGCCGATACAGTTCAATGTCGGCGGCCTCGTGCCACGTAAATGCACGCCGCGCCCATCCGCGCTTGACGTAGATCTCCCGCAGCACCTCCCCAAATGCCAGGACCGCGTCGTAGCCATCGAGGTCAACTCCGGCCAGTTCGTGGGGAGCTGTAACGGCACGATGATGGGTGTCATGAAACAGAAGCTTGAATCGTGTCCCTGCGGCGCGGCGCCGGCCCAGAGCCGCTATCAACGCCGGTGGATTCCATTCGTGGACAATCGCGATATCTGCCCCTTGTAGAACCTGGTCCAGGTCAGGCGTCACCGCATATCGATGCAGTTTGATTTGGGGCAGGAGCGAATCTGCCGCGCGGAGAATCGCATCCCCACCATCACGTTGCGCGTTGTTTCGGCTCCAGCCTTCGCCCGGTTCGCACACCACCACCTGATGCCCTGTCCGCGCCAGCTCACGTACGATGCCGCGCAAGAAATGCGCGTTGCCGTTGTTCCAGCAGGAGGTGATCGCGTGACAAAAGAGCACGACCTTCATGCCAACATCTCCCCGCACTGCGAACTGATGGATCGGACCGCCGCTCCCGCCAATAATGAGGCGTAGAGGCACCGGTATCGATCGACCGTGTTGCTCAGGGAATAATGCTGCGCGCGCTCGACGGCGGCGCGCTGCAGTCGGACTCTCCGCACGTCGTTGCAGCAGATGGACTGCAATGATGCACTCAGCTGGTCCAGGTCGCGCGGATCGAAAAACACCGCTGCGCCATCCCAGAGCTCGCGGAAGGTGGGAATGTCTGAAAGCAGCAACGCGCATCCTTCGCTTGCCGCTTCGAGCACGGAGAGCCCGAATGGCTCGTACAGCGCCGGGCTGACGAAAATGGAAGCGCTCTCCATCAGGGCAAGTAAGTCGGCATGAGATATCTCGCCGAGGAACTCGCAATTGGCGGCGGTTGCGCCAACGTCCGATCCGTCCAGCTCGGATCGCCCGACGATGCTGACCGGCCAATCAAGACCCGAGGCAACGGATGCAAGTGCGGATACATTCTTTGCCTTGTCCCACAAGCGCCCGGCGCTCAATACGAGCGGCCGCTTCGATGAGGACTTATCTCGACGGCTCTCAACGCCATTCCAGATCACCTGGCCACCTTGGTCCAGTCGGTACAGAGCTCGCAACTGCTCCCGAAAAGCCCGACTGGGCGCGACCCACACGTCTGCATTTTTCACGCCGCGCTGAACCGACCTGCTATAGCCCTTCCACTCATCGCCATTGAATGCACCCGTCTCGCCACAAGCATCGGCCCAACTGTTCACGCAGGAATGAGCGACGACGACGGTCGGCACGTCCCAGTCGAACATCGCCTCGCGGAAGCTGTTGAGATGAACGAGGTCTGGCCGGAAACCGTCTGCAATGTGCTTAAGCACCGCATCGGCCCGACCGAGATCGGAGCCCGTTGGATCCAGCCATTCCAGTTGAAGATCGGTTTCGATCAACGAGACCCCAGGGCATCCGCGCAGCGTCGCTCTCTGGGCGCCGGTAGGCTGCGGCCCAAGCGTTACAAGCAGGACTTCGAAGCCGGCGATCCCAAGTGAGCGAGCCAGCGTCGTGGCGTAGATCCAGACTCCACCGACCGCGTCGGTCGTCATCATCAGACGAATGCCCGAACCGGCAGCTCTCATGGCCGCACCTCGAGTTCAAGCTGTCGAAGCGGGATCGGACGCTGCTCCTGCACGTCACTGAAGCGGTCGAATAGACGCAGGTAATGATCGTGCGCGCGCTCCCATGCGTGATCGTCCGGTTCGCCCCACAATCTTCGGTAGTCTGGCGAGCCGGGATAGGGATAGAGCGGGACCGGATCGTTTGCCCAAACTCCAGCCGCGCGCATCTTCTCCCGCCAGCGCTGCACGGCGATGTCATCGTCCTCAGCCACTTCGATCAGGTTGGCTTGGACGAACGGCACATGACGTCGCGCGGTCATCAGGCGATCGGCCAATTGATCCGTGGTCATGCGGCATTTCTTCGCCAGCGACTCCCGTCCTTCAGGCGTAAGGCTCTCCACGCCCGCCTCAATGGAGACGCAGCCGGCGCGGCCAAGCAGCTCCAGCATTTCCGGCTTCCAGAGATCAATTCGGGTCTGAACTCCGAACAGCACCTCTCGCGAGACCAGACCTTCCAGCAACTCTCGGTTCGGCAGGAATATTTCATCGATGAAGTAGATGTATTCGACGCCCTGGCGGCGAAGTCCGTCAACCTCCTTCAGGATGGCCGGCGAATGGCGCTTGCGGTAGCCGTTGCGGAAATTATCCTTGGCACAGAACGTGCAGCTGTACGGACAGCCCCGGGAGGCCTCAACCTCCGCTCCAGGTCCGATCGGCGTCGCTTCAAACCGGTGATGGTGATGCGTGTGCCGACGAATCATTTCGTCCGGCCATTGCAAAGGTGGCTGATCGATAAATAGAGCTGCCTGCGGGCCACCGTCGACAACGATGGCCGCGCCTTCCCTGTAACAGGTGCCGCTCAAATGCCTTTCGCCATTAGCCAGACGCAGCAATGTCGCTTCGCATTCGCCCATCACCACGCAGTCAACCTGCAATTTGGCAAGCGCAGCGCGCGGCGTCGTCGAGCCATGTGGACCGACGGCCACCAACATGGGTGTGGCATCCCGGAGCGCGAAAGTGAGCTGCTGAGGTACGCGTAATTCGGGCGGCGCGCAGCGCCAGAACAGGTAAGTTGGAGCGGTGGTCACGACAACGATGTCCGGCTTGAACGATCGAAGCTCCGCAGCGATGTCGGAGATCGAGAGTCCAAACATGTGCGCATCGAGCAGCAGCGTTCTGTGGCCGGCGCGCTCCAACATCTGCTGGGAGATTCCCAGCTCGAGCGGCAGATGAGGCGATCGGCAGCCGAAATAGATGCTGCCATCGTAGCGCCAATCTGGATTGATAAGCGCCACTCGCGTCATACCCGCAACTCCCTCGGCGAATTAGCACCAGCCGGGCTGAACCGGCCTTCAAGCCACTGCAGCAGTGAGTGGAGTCCCTCTCGGAGCGGAATCTCTGGCCTCCAGCCGACCGCTGAGCTCAAAGCTTCCAACCGGGAGACGTACCAGGGCTGGTCGCCGGGCCGCCATCCCTCGAAGCTGAGCGAAGGAGCTGCGCCCTGCATGCTCGCGATCACGCCAATCAACTCGAGCAAGCTGATCGCGTTTTCCAATCCGCCGCCAAGGTTGAAGACACCGCCGCGAACAGCCTCGATATTTTCCAGGATCGCGATCCATGCTCTTACCGCGTCGGACACGTGGAGCGCGTCACGCACTTGTAGACCGTCACCAAAGATCGTCAGTGGCTGTCGGAGAATAGATCGAAGCATGAAGTGAGCCAGCCAGCCTTGATCCTCCGTGCCGAATTGGCGTGGTCCATAAATGCAGCTCATTCGCAACACAACCGTGTTCATGCCGTAGACGCGCGCGTAATCGCGCACATACTGGTCGGCCGCACCCTTGGAGCATCCGTACGGGCTGTAGAAATCCAGCGGAGCATCCTCTCCGACGCCCTTCGCAAGCCTCGGATCTGCAGGGACGTGACGATTTCCGATCTGTTTGATGTCGCTGTCGCGCACCAGCCGCCCGTAAACCTTGTTGGTTGAGGCGAAAATCATGGGAGCCGAATGATTGTGAACTCGGACCGCCTCCAGCACGTTCAGCGTGCCCCGGGCGTTGATTTCGAAATCCTCGACCGGATCCTGCAGGCTCCCGGTGACCGCGACCTGAGCCGCCAGGTGCAAAACCGCACTGGCACTACGCACCGCCTCGATCACGGTGATCGCATCGCGGATGTCACCTGTGATAATGGAGACGAGATCGCCATGGCGCGATTTCAGCCACTGCGCGTTCTCCCGAACGCCGGCGCGCGANAGATTGTCGAAGCAGACGATCTTGCTTCCGCGGGCGGCCAGCGCATCGGCGAGATTGCAGCCGATGAAGCCGCATCCGCCGGTGATGAGGACTGGGCGCTCGAGAGGTACGGAACTCATGCCACTAATCCCCTGCTTGCGAGTTCCTGGGTGGCTCGCTCCACTTGATCGTCGGCAATCTGTCCGGCGAGATATTCCGCCAGCTCTGCCATGCCTTCGGTAAATTCCACGCGCGGAGCAAAGCCGAGAAGTCTGCGGCTCTTTTCGATATCCGCAAAGCAGTGGCGGATATCGCCGGCTCTGTATTTCCCGGTGATGTGGGGCTTGAGGTCGCGCCGGCCCATCACCCGCGCGAGATCGTTTGCGACCGACAGAATCGATCGGCTCTGTCCCGATCCGACGTTGAAGACCTCGCCATCGTGTTCCGATTCCAGCGCAAGACGGCAGGCATTGGCGACATCGAGGACGTGGACGAAATCGCGGCGTTGGTTACCATCTTCGAACACCATGGGCGTGCGCCCGTTGAGCAACCTCGCTGCAAAAATCGCAAGTACGCCGGTGTATGGATTCGACAGCGCCTGTCGGGGGCCGTAGACGTTGAAGAACCGCAGTGCCGCGGCGGGGATGCCATAGGACTTACCCACCATCAGACACAGCCGTTCCTGGGCATATTTATTGAGCGCGTAAACCGAGCTGAGCGAAGGCGGCTTACTCTCAGGTGTTGGCACTGGCGTCAGCAAGTCGCCGTTTGCGTCTTCGAGCTCCCATCGCGCGCTCCGCAACTGTTGCATCGAACGCTCTTCTGGATGCGTCACTCGGTTGTGGGCATCCCGGCACAAGCCTTCCCCGTAAACGCTCATGGAGGACGCCACGACAAGGCGTGCGACCGGTCGCTTCGCAAGGGCTTCGAGCAATGTTGCGGTTCCGACCTCGTTGTTGTGAACATACGAGATCATGTCGTACATGCTCTGGCCAACACCAACGGTGGATGCGAGGTGCAGCACGAGGTCTACCCCGCGTAGCGCGCGGTCCAGGGCGCTCGCGTCGGTAACATCTCCAACGATCAATTCAGCTTCACGGTTCAGATACGAGGGTGGCTGCCGGGATGCGCCGTGAACCTGCGGCGTGAGATTGTCCAGCAGCCTTACTTCGTAGCCTGCTTCAAGCAGAAGGTCTGAGGTGTGGGAGCCGATGAAGCCTGCCCCACCCGTGATAAGAATTCGCGTCATTCAACTTCTTTCGTGAAACCTTCGACCAGTGAACCGGATTGGGCGCCTCGTCGGACACCAAATCGAGACAGCATGGCGAAGTGAATAAGCGTGTTATCCGCGCGGGCTGTCTTGCTTGGAGAAACCTTGCAAGGTTTGTTGGTTCCTAGCGCACGTACAAACAACAATTTCACGTAACATAAATTAATAACGCAGGTGAATGAGCGAACTAAAAGGCACGGCCCGTCAACATGCGAGGCAATTTCAGATGAGCGGCAACGGAGACACCGACATCGGCAAAGCTGGAACGCGCACCAATGGGTCGCGACGTATCTCCCCCGAGCACCAGCACGGGCACCTGCTCGCGGGTATGGTCGGTCCCACCCCAGGTGGGATCGCAGCCGTGATCCGCCGTCACAATGAGCAAGTCTTCTGATTTCAGCCGACCGAGCAGTTCGACCAGCCGCTCGTCAAACGCTTCCAGCGCCGCCGCGTAACCGGCCACGTCACGTCGGTGACCGTAGATCGAGTCGAAATCAATGAAATTCGCAAACAGCAGGCCACCGTCCGCAAGGGAATCAAAGCCTTCGAGCGTGCGATCGAACAGCGCGTCGTTGCCGTCTCCCTTCAGGACCCGGCCGGTCCCGCGGTGCGCAAAGATGTCGTCGATCTTGCCTATGGTGACGACATCGCGGTCGGCCTCTGCTGCAAAATCCAGAATGGTCTTGCCGGGCGGAGGCACCGCATAATCGCGGCGGTTGTTAGTTCTGACATAGTCGTTTGATCCGCCGTGAAACGGCCGTGCAATCACCCGGCCGATGTTGAGCGGCATCAAGAGTTCGCGGGCGATTGCGCAGAGCGCGTAGAGCCGCTCTAAGCCGAACTCCTGCTCGTGGGCTGCGATCTGAAAGACGCTGTCGGCGGACGTATAACAAATTGGCTTTCCCGAGCTGACGTGCGCCTCGCCGAGCCGCGATATAATTTCCGTTCCGGAAGCATGGCAGTTGCCGAGGATGCCCGGAATCCCGGCACGTTCACAAAGCTCAGTCACGATTTCGTCGGGGAAAGCTGGCACTGCGCGCGGGAAGTAGCCCCAGTCGAATGCGACGGGCGCTCCGGCCAGTTCCCAGTGCCCGGAGGGCGTATCCTTGCCTTTGGAAATTTCAGCCGCGCAGCCAAAACGTCCCGCTGGCTTTTGCACGGAAAGAAAGGGCGGCCGCTCGCCGCTCGCCAGACGGCACGCCTCCGCAAGGCCGAGGCTGACCAGGTTAGGAAGGTCCAATGGACCTTCGCGCGAGGCGCTGTCGGCGTCGCCGCAGGCGCAAGCCTGCGCGATATGCCCCACCGTGTCCGCGCCCGCGTCGCCGTAAGCGGAGGCATCGGGAGCTGATCCGATCCCGACAGAATCCATCACAAGGATTATGGCGCGCATTCAAGCTGCTCGGGTCTGGCCTGACGTACGTTGGCGTGGACAGTAGCGTTCGATCATCCTGGCACAGAATTCGGCGAACTCCTCGGGAACCTGTGGCGCGCTGGTGTGGTGCGGAGCGATACCACGATGCTCGGGCGTGAAGCAGAACGTCAATGTCACGTCGAACTCTTCGATCGCCTCCATTTGGCGGTCGAACCAGGCCAGCGCATCCGGGCGATAGCTGTCCGCCCAGGACAGGCCAGTACGAAGATGACGGACGCCGAGCCGACGCATCCAGGCTACTGCATCGTGGAGCCTGTGGTCCTGAAAATGAAACCACTGGCACAATCCCAGCACGTCGGCATGCTTCGCAAACGCTTTCAATCCAAGCTTCGGCGTACCGTCTTCGCGCAATAGTCCCATATGAAAATGCCGATAGTAGGAAGAGCCCTCCGCCTCCCGGTGGCGAGTGGTTGCCTCCCAGGCGGTCGGCAGATCATAGAGGCTGTACCAGTGAATCCGAGCGGACCGATCACGCAGAAGCTGGGCCGAGCGTTCGATGCCCCACGCCTGAACCTCCTCGGCTCCGAATGAGGATACGCCGATCTCAGTGACCCAGACGGGAACGGACACCATGGCCGCGATCTCGGCTATCTTGCTCGGCCACTCATCGATTTGCCACAAATTCCAGTCGAGCGGGAAACCGTGAACTGCTACTGCGTCAACATGATCGAGCACACCGGCAGACTTCATGCAGTTGATAAAGCCTGGATCGATAGGCGAAATGCCGCCAAGAACTCGAGGCAAGCTCGGATGAACCGCGCGTATGGCTTTTCCGGCGAGAATGGCCATCTCCGCAAATCGCGTCCAGCCTGGGTCGAGCTCAAGATCCCAGTGCGATTTGTTGTTCGGCTCGTTCCATATCTTCGCGGCTTCGATCATGCGCCGGCTCTCCGGACCATGTAGGCGTCCTCATGGTGCGGCCGCTTCCCCCGCCGGCACAGATACACCTCCGGCTCCGGATGAGCCGCAATAACGAAGCCGGCGCTTCGCAGCATCGCTTCGGCACAGCTTCGGTTGGGAATCCACCAGTTTGTCGGATCATCGGCGTAACGGTGTTCAATGAAGTGCAGCTTGGGAAATTCATCACTGTCGAATGGATCGGTTCTCCAGAAGTCGTAGTCTTGATCGAACTTGCCTGCTCGCTCGCTGCCGCGCTGCATTGACTGAAAAAGCATCAAGTCCGCCGCGGCATGCTCATAGATCAGGTCGAGCGCCAGCAACGGGTGGCGCAAATGGTAGAGCACGCCCATGAAGATGACGAGGTCAAAGCTTTCGTGGAGCATCCCAACGTCATAAACCGACAAATTCCGGAATTCGACGTCAAGGCCATTCACTTCTGCGGCGAAGCGAGCTTGAGCGAGATATTCGTCGCGAGTGTCCAGCCCGAGCACCCGCTCGGCGCCGCGACGCTTCATTTCCATTGCATAGAAGCCGGCGTTGCACCCGATGTCGAGGACCGTTTTTCCTTTCAGGCATGTCGGGACCACATCCGAAAAGTGGCGCCATTTTACCCGAGGGTAGTCGCCCAGGAAATGCGACGGCGCCGTAGCCACGCCGTCAAGGTCAAGGTTATGAAACCACGGCCCCAACGCAGTGACCCTACGGCGGATCTCGTCCTTTGAAAGATATGCTTTATTCACGTTTCAGCTCCGTGCAGCGCTGCAGCGTCAAGCGGCGCAGATTTGCGTCGCGGCATGAGACGGGAAGCTCCAAGTTCCTCTCGGCTCAACAGGAGAGTCATTGCAGTTCGATATCCATGGAGCGTCCCTACATCCACGTAAGCTTCGCCAGTTTTGACCCCGGTGGCGGTGCCGCCTGCCGAGAGATAGCTGTTGACGAGCGTTCCAAAATATTCGTCGCTGCATCCTCGGGACTCCCACAGCGTTTTGAGAGCGCGGAAACCTGATCCCGACATTCGGAACGCGCCCCAGATCCAGTGTGAAGCCGCTGTTTTTTGCTTTACCTGAATTTCCCTGACCTGATCTCCTTCGACGACAACGGCGTCAAAGAATTCGGGGTGCTCCACTGGGAAAAGCAGAAAGGACAAATCGCAATCCGGCAGCGTGTCCAATGCATCCGCTGGAAACCAGATCGTATCGGGCAATCCGACCATCACCGGTTCACTATCACCGACGACAAAGCCGGCTCGGAATATTGCGTCACAAAGGCCTTCAGCATTCGGCTGAACGACATAGGCGATCTGAGCGCCGGCGTAACTATCGCCGAAGTAACCCAAGATGTCGGATTTGCCAGGTGAAATCACAAAGCAGATTTTGTCGGCGCCGCCCCGAATGAGCCGCTCGACCAGATACTCGGAGACGGCGCAAGGCCGCTCGATGCCGCCGTCTGTCCTGCTTCCGACCGGAAGGAGTTCTTTTGAAAACGCCAGCGGCTGTATTCGGCTGCCTCGCCCTGCTGCCGGAATGACACCCCACATCTTACGCCTCCGCCGAATCCAGCACGCCACGTCGCCGATGAGATGGCGTTTCGAGCAACTGAACCAACTCGTCTGCCCGCTGGCGCGAGCTGTGCTCTTGCAGTGTCCGCTCACGCGCGCGTCGCGCCATCGTCTGCAACTCGTGGTCCCCAAGCTCAAGGGCAGCCGCCACGTCGAGCGATCCGCCGGCCAAAATGATCTCTTCATTTGGCTGGAAGAATGCATCCAGCCCCTCCCAGATGTCGCTGACGATCGGTGCGCCGCATGCCGCGGCCTCAAACAAACGACCCGAAGGACACCAGCCCCGCTCGACCATGGCGCGGCGCGTCACGTTAAGGGTCAATCGGGAGGAGCAGAAGAAGGCGGCGTGTTCGGCGGGCGGCAGGTGGCGCACAAAATAAATATTCGAAGACCACGGAAAGTCCTGAGGATACAACGCGCCGCCAATCAGGAACTTGCGATCGGGCCGCAACTGCGCGGGCACCACCAGCAACGTCTCGAGAGCGTCCTGACGGTCTTCCGAGTAGGTTCCCAGATAGGATAGATCCGTTTGATAGTGCCGCAGCGGCGGCGTCGGATGGTGCAAGTCCGGATCGACATGGCCATACAGTGGAGCGACATGCCGGGCCCCAAGCCGCGTGCGGAATTCATCGAGCGCGCCGCCCCCGCTATAACTCAAGACGAGATCGAAGTCGCGCAGCCCCGATTCACCGATATAGGGCACGCATTCGCCGGCCTCGAGCCGGGCAAGCGTTACCGGCGTATCAAGATCGTAGAACACCCGCAACGCACGGCACTGTTCAAGCACGATGTCGGTCGCAGCAAGACTGTCGGGGCAATAGGAAGTGATGATCGCAACGTCCGCGTCGGCCAGGTCGGTGGAGGCTCGTCGGCGCGCGCTTTGCCAATCGTCATACAACTCCAGCCGGCCGCCAGGAATTTCGTTCAGGTCCCGCATGTCCGCGTAGTACGGAACGTTACGCTCGTAGAACACGATATGGTGTCCGCTCTGGATCAGGGCCTTGCTGAGCCCACGCCAAAGCGTGGCGTGTCCATTACCCCATGACGAGCTGATCGTCAGACCGAAGATAACGATCTTCACACCGTCACCTCACCGTTCATTCGAGAAACGAGCCCGCGCGCGCCGTCGAGCAGTATTGAGCTGATGCTTGCGGGATCAATGGTCACGGATTGAAATGCATCCAGCGGCACCGAAAGATAATGCATCAATGCCGCTCGGATCGGTTCGGCATGGCTCACGATCACTATCGGCCCTCGAATAGCGCGAAGCTGTTCGATATGCCGAATCACCCTATTCTGCAGGCTGGCCATGCTCTCTCCAGCGGGAGGGCGGGCGCTGCCCCGCTTCTCGTTCCATCGTTGCCATTGCGGGTCCGACGCAAGTTGGCCGAACTCAGTCCCGGTCCATACGCCCATGTCGATCTCATCGAACGCGGGAATGACCTCCACCGGGAGACCGCATCGCTCCGCCAATATGCCAGCCGACTGAAGCGCCCTGTTTCGCGGGCTGGATTGCAACGTGGAAGGAGCGATTGCCTTCACCGTTTCCGCGACCGCAGCCATTTGGCGGCACCCCAGTTCGTCCAACGCTACGCCCGGCATGCGACCACAGAGCACGCGGCCCAACAGTCCGTGATGACCGTGGCGCACGAGATGGACATGTGTAGCCACCTCGCAGCCCCCTACGCATCGCCGGCAATGAAACGGTACGTTCGCTGACGAGCCTCTTCGTCGGCGAATTGCTCCGGCGGTGACTTCATGAAGTAACTGGACGGACCGATCAGGGCGCCGCCGACGCCACGGTCCATCGCCAGCTTGGCGCAGCGTACCGCATCGATCACGACCCCAGCGGAGTTCGGAGAATCCCAGACCTCCAGCTTCAGCTCGGCGCTAAGCGGCACACCGCCGAAAGCGGTGCCTTCCAAGCGGATATACGCCATCTTTCGATCGGAGAGCCAAGGCACGTGGTCACTCGGGCCGACATGAATATTGTCGGGCTCCATCGGCACTTCAAACTGGCTGGTCACAGCCTGGGTTTTGGATATTTTTTTTGACGTCAGCCGCTCGCGCTCAAGCATGTTCTTGAAATCGGCATTTCCGCCGAAGTTAAGCTGGTAGGTGCGGTCAAGCCGGACACCGCGGCTTCGAAACAAATTTGCCAACACCCTATGAATAATGGTGGCTCCAACCTGGCTCTTGATATCGTCGCCCACGAGGGGAAGGCCGGCACGTTCAAAACGGGCGCGCCACTTCGGGTCAGATGCGATGAAGACTGGTATGCAGTTCACGAAGCCGCAGCCGGCTTCCAGTGCGCGCTCCGCGTACCATTCGGTGGCTTTCTGCGAGCCGACCGGCAGATAGGACACCAGAACGTCGGTTCGAGATCGGGTTAGTGCGGAGGTGACGTCGGCCTCTTCTTCATCCGATATCTCGATATCATCACGTAGATATTGTCCGATGCCGTCCAGTGTCCGCCCGCGCATGACGGTGACACCGGTCGGCGCGAGGTCGGCGAACCGATGCGTATTGTTGGGCTCGGCCCACACTGCATCGGCGACGTCCCTGCCGACTTTCGCCGCGTTCACATCGAAGGCTGACGCTACCTCGATATCTCTGATGTGATAGCCCCCGAGATTAACGTTCATCAATCCGGGGACCGGCTCGTTGGATTTCGCTTTTCGATAGTAGCTAAGCCCCTGGACCAGAGAGCTGGCACAATTTCCGACCCCGACAATTCCGATGCGTACCTTGCGGGGTGGCGGACTGGGTGCGTGCATGTGTGTCTGCTCGTGTGAATGCAAGCCGGCAGTAAGGTAAGTACGTTTCGGCGAACGTACGATCATCGCGTTGGTTCCGAGGCGCGCGCTTGCAAGCGCGAAGGTCCGAGCGCCAGCACCGCAAAAAAACAGATTTGCTAACGTATGATAGTGGGCAGCCGCCGCTGATCGGGCGGCGGGCGGCAGCTTCTTCTATCTTGAAGAAGAACAAGAAGAAGATCGTGTTAGCTGTTTAGGCGCTGGAGCTTTCCGCCACGGCCGCCGAGATCGTTTTGCTCATCAATGTCGAGTCATAGAGCGACGGAACTCGACGCACAACATCCGGTTATGGATCGAACAAACGCTCCAGAACAGGGGATACACAAATGAAGCTCACCTCAGTCGCTATCATCGCAGTGTTCATGGCCTCTCCAGCCCTTGCGGCTGGCAAGGCGAGCCAGGCATTCCTGAAGAAAGCCATTGAAGGCAACTATGCCGAAATCGAGATGGGCAAACTGGCCCAGCAGAATGGTCAAAGCGATGACGTCAAGAAGTACGGGCAGATGCTGTCGGACGACCACTCTGCCGCGAACCAGAAGGCCATGGATGCAGCAAAGTCGCTAGGTATGGCCCCGCCGGATGGCCCCAACGCCAAACAAAAAGCCGACGCCCAGAAGATGTCCAAGATGACGGGTGCGCGGTTCGATCGCGATTTTGCAACGCACATGGTTGCCGATCACCAAAAAGAACTCGCGGAATACAAGAAAGAGTCAAAGCAGCCTGACGCTGCCGGCGACTATGCGAAGGGACAGGTCGACGTGTTGCAGAAACATCTGGACGCGGCGAAGTCGCTCCGATCCACCAAGTCCTCTGCGCGTTAGCATGCCCTTTTGTTCTTGGTTGAGCTGAGGGCCCTTCGATTGAACTCGGCTCTTCACCGGCAATGGACTGATGCGCTGCGCCGAAACGATTTTGCGAGCGCCTGGGGGCTAAGCGATCAAAGCCTGACGGAATATTGCCTTTCCGGAGCGATAAAGCATACCGGAGAGCGCCATTGCCAGCGAATATGGCGTGGCGAGGATTTGCGCGACAAGGTGGTGCTGGTCCGCTGCTATCATGGGCTGGGTGATACAATCCAGTTCATCCGGTTCGCCAAGCCACTGCGAGAGATCGCACGCAAGGTGATCGTCTGGGTCCAACCAGAATTGCTGTCCCTGGTAGCCGAGGTCGAGGGGGTCGATCAGGTGGTGCCGCTCCACGAGGGGGACCCGGAAGCAAACTTCGATGTCGATGTGGAGGTCATGGAACTTGCCCATGCTCTCAGGGTAACGCCGGAGCTCATCGCCAGCAGAATCCCCTATCTTCCTCGAGAATACCGCAGCAAACCCGCAAGTCCGTTCACTTTGATCGGACTGGTCTGGGAAGCAGGAAGTTGGAACAGCGAGCGCTCGGCACCGCCTCATCTGTTTGCTCGATTGCTCGACAGACCCGACGTTCGCTTGCTTTCACTTCAGCAGGGGCCGGCTCGAGGCTTGGCACCCACGATCCCGGCCGAGGACATTGCGACGCCTGTGCTCAAGACCCTGGCTGACAGAATGACGCACCTGGACCTGATCGTCACGGTAGACACGATGGTGGCGCATCTAGCCGGCGCGCTTGGCCTTCCGGTCTGGACGATGCTCCACCGCGATTGCGATTGGCGATGGCCAGAAAAGGGTCGTGAAACCGTGTGGTACCCCACAATGAAGTTGTTTCACCAGAAAAGTCCGGGTGATTGGTTCGAGGTCGTGGAGGAAATGGCCGACGAGCTAAATCTCCTGAAGCCGGCGAGCCCAGGATAGAAACAACCATCGAATTCGCATGGGTACGGACCTCTCATTGCTCCCGGCGACGTCGAGCTCACTCGCTTCGTCGAACAATTTTGGAACCCTAATCTCGAGACCGAGTTGACGGTGCCTCCGCTGCCGGGCGTAAAGCTCGGTGGCTGTCGATCCATCGAAGGGCTTGCCATGCCTCTCTATTTTTACCGCATCAACTATGGCCAGGGCGCGCCAGCCTGGCCCCATGAAGGTGTCGAGCTGCCAGACGACGAAGCAGCTTGGGCGGAAGCGACGACAGCCTGCGGCGAGATGTTGCGTGATCTTGACGGGGCTTTAAAAGCGGGACCCGAGTGGCGAATGGAGGTTTTGCGAGAGTCGGGTGAAATCCTCTATCGACTTACTTTCTCGGCGCAGTCCTTTGAAGGTGATGCAACTGCCAAGCTAGCCAGCTCCGTTTAACACACGTTAAGCGCCGGTAAATTATGCGCGTCTGCGGACCCGCTGACAGAATCCCGGGTTATGAGGCCAATGAAGCTTCAACTCAGAGCTGGCCCGATGAGTGAAAGTCACACCACTACCGACCGCAAGAAGATCAAGAAATGGGTCGAGGAGCGCGGCGGTGCGCCGGCGACGGTCAAGAAGACGGAACAGGGCGGGCAAGTCGGCATTCTCCGCATCGATTTCGGACCGAAGGAAAAAAACCTGGAAGAGATCAGTTGGGACGAGTTCTTCGAGAAGTTCGAGGAGGCAGGGTTACAATTCTTGTACCAGGAGAAAACAAAAGACGGAAAGCTCAGCCGCTTCCATAAATTCATATCCCGCGACACGAACTAGCTCTGAAGATCATATCGCAGGCTTATTCCTGCCGCTTCGGGTGCTCCCTCCCCACAACGACCGATCGAGTCGCGGCTTGAGGCTTTC
>C688J18823_10000872_pt1 | contig 18093 bp, 15 predicted proteins | sample HopSoiMetagenom1_FD_18823 | JGI IMG/M metagenome (IMG submission 18823) | reverse complement strand
GAGCTTGAGGCGGCACCGGTCGTCGTGCCGGCCGATCCGTCATCGGCGGCGTTTCCGCTGGTCGCGGCGCTGATCGCGCCTGGCTCCGACATTATCCTCGATGGCGTGATGATGAATCCGCTGCGCACCGGCCTGCTGACCACACTGAGGGAGATGGGCGCAGTGTTTGAGACTCTGGCTGAGCGCAACGAGGGCGGTGAGGACGTTGCGGATTTGCGGGTCAAGGCGGGCGCCATGAAGGGCGTCGACGTGCCGCCGGAGCGCGCGCCGAGCATGATCGACGAATATCCGATCCTCGCCGTGGCGGCGGCCTTCGCCCAAGGCACGACGCGGATGCGCGGCCTGAAGGAACTGCGGGTGAAGGAATCCGACCGGCTTGAAGCTACTGCCGCCATGCTCCGCGTCAACGGCGTTGAGGTCGAGATCGTCGACGACGATCTGATCGTACATGGCAAGGGCCGAGCGCCGGGCGGCGGTCTCGTCGCGACGCACATGGATCATCGCCTGGCGATGTCGGCGCTGATGATGGGCCTCGCTAGCGAGCAGCCGGTCGGCGTCGACGACGCCGCCTTCATCGCCACGAGCTTTACCGGCTTCGTCGAGCTGATGCGCAGCCTCGGTGGCGATTTCAGCTAGTTATCGGTAGAGGTTTTCGGAGCGACGATGATCATCGCGATCGATGGGCCGGCGGCGTCAGGCAAAGGCACGCTCGGCAAGAAGCTCGCCGCGCACTACGGTTTTCGCCATCTCGACACCGGGCTGTTGTACCGCGCGGTGGCGAAGGCGCTGCTCGATGCCGGCCATGCCGTGGGAGACGAGGCGCGCGCTATCGCTGCCGCCAAGGCGATCGATCCGTCCCGCTTCGACGAGACGGCGCTGAAGCGTTACGAGGTCGGCGAGGCGGCGTCGGTTGTCTCCGCCATCCCGGGCGTGCGCGCGGCGCTATTCAACTTCCAGCAGGAGTTTGCCGCCGCGCCCCCCGGCGCCGTGCTCGACGGCCGCGACATCGGCACCGTGATCTGCCCGAACGCCGAGGTGAAGATTTTCGTGACGGCGAGCCCCGAGGTGCGGTCTGCCCGCCGGGCCAGCGAGTTGCGGGGCCGCGGCGAGAAGGCCGAGGACAAGGCGATCCTCGCGGACATCCTCGCCCGCGATGAGCGCGACCGCTCGCGCGCCACCGCGCCTCTCATGCAGGCGCCGGACGCTCATCTGCTCGACACCAGCGCACTGGATATCGACGCGGCGTTTCGTGCGGCACTCGCTCTGGTGGAGAGGGCGCGGAGGTAGTTCGGACAAGCTTTTCTCGGGTTAAGGGTCGCTTAATGGCCCTGGGCCGTCGCGGCGTGGCCTGCATCGAGCCTGAAACAGGCCGCGCCCTTGCCGGGCTTCACGGCACCGGCTATACCCCAGCCCGTCCGGGCCGCCACATTTCGACGTGGCTCACCCGAGCGGGCCGAGGCGCGGTTTACACGCGCTTCGCGGTTGGAGGACCAAGCCCCGCTTCGAGCCCCGCCGCGGCGCACCGGACCCTGAACCATCGTTCCGCACGCACGGTTGCGCGCCGGCCTGCCGGTTTCCGGCAAGTTGCTGTTGGTCCTCGCGGGGCCCACAGCCCGCGCGTTCGGAATGCCCTTAAATCAACCCGCCTGCGCACCGCTTTGGAGACTGTATGGCCACTGGAACTGCTACCGCGCCAACGCGCGAAGACTTCGCCGCCCTGCTCGAAGAGACCTTCGGCGGCGGCAATCTGTCGGAAGGGTCCGTCATCAAGGGGACCGTCGTCGGCATCGAGAAGGACCTCGCGGTCATCGACGTCGGCCTGAAGACCGAGGGGCGCGTCGCGCTCAAGGAATTCCAGGGNCCNGGCCGGGGCAACGAAATCAAGATCGGCGACACCGTCGAAGTCTATCTGGAGCGCGTCGAGAACGCGCTCGGCGAGGCGGTGCTGTCGCGCGACAAGGCGCGCCGTGAGGAGAGCTGGGGCAAGCTCGAGACCGCGTTTAAGAACAACGAGAAGGTCACCGGCGTCATCTTCAATCAGGTCAAGGGCGGCTTCACTGTCGATCTCGACGGCGCGGTGGCGTTCCTGCCGCGCTCGCAGGTCGACATCCGGCCGATCCGCGATGTCACCCCGCTGATGAACGTCAACCAGCCGTTCCAGATCCTCAAGATGGATCGCCGGCGCGGCAACATCGTGGTGTCCCGCCGCACCGTGCTGGAAGAGACCCGCGCCGAGCAGCGCCAGGAGCTGGTGCAGAACCTCGAAGAGGGTCAGGTCATCGACGGCGTGGTCAAGAACATCACCGACTACGGCGCGTTCGTGGACCTCGGCGGCATCGACGGTCTGCTCCACGTCACCGACATCGCGTGGCGGAGAGTCAATCACCCGACCGAAGTACTCAACATCGGCCAGTCGGTGAAGGTCAAGATCATCAAGATCAACCACGAGACCCACCGCATCTCGCTCGGCATGAAGCAACTACTGGACGATCCGTGGCAGGGCATCGAGGCCAAGTTCCCGGTCGGCACTCGCTTCAAGGGCCGCGTCACCAACATCACCGACTACGGCGCGTTCGTCGAACTCGAGCCCGGCATCGAAGGTCTGATCCACGTCTCCGAAATGTCGTGGACCAAGAAGAACGTTCATCCGGGTAAGATCGTCTCGACTTCGCAGGAGGTCGAAGTCCAGATTCTCGAGGTCGATCCGGTCAAGCGCCGCATCTCGCTCGGCCTCAAGCAGACCATGCGCAATCCCTGGGAGGTCTTCGTCGAGAAGTATCCGCCCGGCGCCACGATCGAAGGCGAAGTCAAGAACAAGACCGAGTTCGGTCTGTTCCTCGGCCTCGACGGCGACGTGGATGGCATGGTCCATCTGTCCGATCTCGACTGGAAGCGTCCGGGCGAGCAGGTCATCGAGGAGTACAAGAAGGGCGACAAGGTCCAGGCCCAGGTGCTGGACGTCGACGTTGAGAAAGAACGCATCTCGCTCGGCATCAAGCAGCTGCAGGGCGACCCGATGGCCTCCGCCACCGATATGAAGAAGGGCGACGTCGTCACCACGGAAGTGACCGAGATCAAGGAGTCCGGCATCGACGTGAAGATCGTCGGCGGCGATCTGACCGCCTTCATCAAGCGCTCGGAGCTTGCCCGCGACCGCAACGACCAGCGTTCCGACCGCTTCCAGGTCGGCCAGAAGGTCGATGCCCGGGTCGTCCTGTTCGACCGCCGCGCCTCCAAGGTGCAGCTCTCGATCAAGGCGCTCGAAGTGGCCGAGGAGAAGGAGGCGATTGCCCAATACGGCTCCTCCGATTCCGGCGCCACGCTCGGCGACATTCTCGGCCATGCGCTCAAGCGCAAGGGCGAGGAAGCCGAACCCGAAGACGCCGACGCCAAGTAATCGAGCGGCTACGGCCGGCTCCCGACCGGACTGCGATTTTGGACCCCCGGGGCTTTGCGTCCCGGGGTTCATCTTTTGGCCGTGTTGAGGTGCTGAATCCTCTGGTCAGGGGCTACAATGCATTTCGAATCAATTCTGAGGAAATAACACCATGTCGTTCGATGCCGATCTCATCGTCGATCGCCGCCGCATGCGGCGTAAGCTGACGTTCTGGCGTGTCGTCACGGTGGTCGTCGTCATCGTTGCCGTGGTTGGCGCGGGACTGGCGTTCACCGGCAACCGTGGCGCCATCACCGGCGGCCCCGGCGGCGGGATCGCCCGGGTGAATATCGAAGGCCTGATCCGCGCCAGTCGTCCGCGCTCCGAGGCGCTGACGCGCCTTGCCGAATCGAACGCCAAGGCGGTGATCGTTCACATCAACAGCCCGGGCGGCACGGTGGCCGGATCCGAGGAGCTTTACGACTCCCTGATCAAGGTCAAAGCCAAGAAGCCGATGGTGGTGGTGGTGGACGGCCTCGCGGCCTCCGGCGGCTATATCGCGGCAATGGCGTCCGACCGCATCATGGCGCAGCAGAGCGCCATCGTGGGTTCGATCGGCGTGATCTTCCAATATCCGAACGTCACCGAACTGCTGAAGACGATCGGCGTACAGATCGAGACCATCAAGTCCTCGCCGCTCAAGGCCGCCCCGAGCGGCTATGAGCCGACCAGCCCCGAGGCGCGGGCCGCCGTCGACTCCATTGTCAGGGACTCGTTCGATTGGTTCAAAGGGCTGGTTCGCGACCGGCGGCACCTGGACGATGCGTCGCTTCAGAAGGTCGCCGACGGCCGGGTGTTCACCGGCCGGCAGGCGGTCGATCTGAGGCTGATCGACGGCCTCGGCGACGAGCAGGCGGCGATCGATTGGTTGGCGAAAGAGAAGAACATCGACCCGAAGACGCCGGTTCGCGACTATCCACTGGCCCCGCGGTTCAGCGACCTGCCGTTCCTGCACGTTGCCGCGCTCGGTCTCCTCGACGCCGTCGGCCTCAACGGCCTGGCCGAGCGGTTTCGGGAGTTCGGCGCCGTCCAGGCGGTCGAGCGACTCAACCTTGACGGTCTATTGGCGCTTTGGCACCCTCCATCAAGCAATTGATGCCGGAGGCTTATTCCGGATTGCGGCAACGAGGCAGGCCCGATGATCAAGTCCGAGCTGGTGCAGCGCATCTCCACGTCCAATCCGCATCTCTATCAGCGCGACGTGGAGAACATCGTCAACGCCATCCTCAACGAGATCGTCGCGGCGATGTCGCGCGGCGACCGGGTCGAGCTGCGCGGCTTCGGCGCTTTCTCGGTGAAGAACCGGCCGGCCCGCACCGGACGCAATCCGCGCACCGGCGCGCATGTCTCGGTCGCGCAGAAGTCGGTGCCGTTCTTCAAGACCGGCAAGGAAATGCGCGAGCGGCTGAACAAGAGCGCGCCGGCGCCGGCCTGAGGCTTCGCCGCTCCGGCGCGCTTCGCGCACCTTCGCTCGTCCGGGGCACGAGTTTGTAGCCATGCGCAAATTCTTGGCCATCGCCGTTCTCGTCCCGCTCGCGATCGTCATCGTGATGTTCGCGGTGGCGAACCGCGAAATCATCACTGTGTCGTTCGATCCGTTCGATTCCGCGCATCCGGCGCTGGCGCTGAAGATGCCGCTGTTCGTGCTGATCTTCGTGCTGGTGGCCGTGGGCGTCGTGGTCGGCGGCATCGCGGCTTGGCTCAGGCAGCACAAGTGGCGGACGCGGGCGCGGCGGGCCGAAGCCGAGGCGCGCGATCTTCGCCTGCGGCTCGACTCCGGCGAACCGCGGCGTAACTTGCCCGCGGTGATGGATACGCCGCCGTTCGTCGTGCCGCCGGCGGCGTGAGCCAGTTTCTTGCGTTGGCGCATGTCCTTTTCGGAAAACCGGCGTCCAGTTTTCCGGGACATGCGCTAGAACTTCGGAGCACCGATCCTGCGCATCGTCACCGCCGACGACATCAATCGCGTGCTGCGCTACGACGCGCTGGTCGAGGCGCTGGCTGACGCGTTTCGCGCCGACATCGCGGTCCCGGACAAAATCGCCCATTTCATCCCGCAGCCTTCCGGCAGCGAGGCCAAAATCCTCATGATGGCGGCGTGGACCACAACGGGCGAACGGTTCATCGGGCACAAGCTCGTCAACGTGTTTCCCGACAACGCCAAGAGCAACAAGCCGGCGGTGCTCGGCAGCTATGTGCTGATGTCCGGCGACACTGGCGAGACCTTGGCGGTGATGGACGGCGCGGCGCTCACCGCCTGGCGCACCGCCTGCGCGTCCGCGCTCGCGTCGCGGTTTCTGTCGCGCGAGGACGCCTCGCATCTGGTCATGGTCGGCGCCGGCGCGCTGGCGCCGCATCTCGTCCGCGCCCACCGCGCGATGCGGCCGATCACCCGCGTGACGCTCTGGAACCGAACGCGCTCGCACGCGGTCTCGATGGCCTTTGCGCTCTCCGCCGCCGGGATCGAGCCCGTCATTGCCGATGATCTGGAAGAGGCGGTGCGCGAGGCCGATATCGTGTCCTGCGCGACCTTGTCGCCGGCACCGCTCATTCGCGGCGCCTGGTTGAAGAAAGGCGCCCATGTCGATCTGGTCGGCGCGTTCTCGCTGAAGACGCGCGAGGCCGACGACGCGGCGGTGCGGCGCGCCCGCGTCTATGTCGACAGCCGGGCGACCGCGTCGAAGGGGTCGGGCGACATCGCAATCCCGCTGAAGCAGAAGGTCATCGGTCTGAAGGATATCAAGGGCGATCTGTTCGAGCTGTGCCGCGGCAAGGCCAAGGGCCGCAAGCGCAAGGACGAGATCACGCTGTTCAAGTCCACCGGCTTGGCGCTCGAGGACCTCGCGGCGGCCACCTTGGTATGGAACGGGCTCAAATAGGGCCTCCAGGGAAATCGGGGCGACAAGCGCCGGTTGGATTGTGGACCGAAGACGCGCTAGAACCCCGCCCAACATGCCTCTTTTGGTCAAAATCTGCGGCTTGAAAACCCCCGACGCGCTCGACGCGGCGCTGGAGGCCGGCGCCGACATGGTCGGCTTCGTGTTCTTCCCGCCGTCGCCGCGCGACCTCGGGGTCGAGGCGGCGCGGGCTTTGGGCGAGCGCGTCAAGGGGCGGGCGAAAAAGGTCGCGCTGTCGGTCGACGCCACCGATGCCGAACTCGAGCGCGTGGTCGAGGCGCTGAAGCCCGACATGCTGCAATTGCACGGCAAGGAGACGCCGGAGCGCGTCGCCACGGTGCGCACGCGCTTCCGCCTGCCGGTGATGAAGGCGCTGCCGATCGAGCAGAAGTCCGATCTCGCGCCGATCCGTCTTTATGGGAAAGTCGCCGACTGGCTGTTGTTCGACGGCCGCGCGCCGCGCGAGGCGACGCGGCCGGGTGGGCTCGGCAAGACGTTCGACTGGGCCGTGCTGCAAAATGTCGATCTCGAAATTCCGTTCATGCTGTCTGGCGGGCTCGATGCTTCCAATGTCGCCGAGGCGCTGCGGATCACCCGCGCGCCGGCCGTCGATGTGTCATCTGGGGTCGAGCGCGCCCCGGGCGAGAAGGACCCAGACAAGATTCGCGCCTTCATCCGCGCCACGCGCGGACTGCCGCCGGAAAAATCGCCGGCCGTCGAAACCGAAACCCCTCGCGCGCGGGCGCCGGGCTCCACCACCGATGTGAGCGCATGACCGTCGTGCAGCAGCCCAATTCGTTTCGCACCGGGCCCGACGAGCGCGGACACTTCGGCATCTATGGCGGCCGCTTTGTCGCCGAGACCTTGATGCCGCTGATCCTCGAGCTCGAGAAGGCTTACGCGGCCGCCAAGGCCGATCCGGCGTTCCGGCGCGAGATGGACGGTCATCTGAAGAACTACGTCGGCCGGCCTTCGCCGCTTTATCTGGCCGAGCGGCTGACCGCGCACTTTGGCGGCGCCAGGATTTATTTCAAGCGCGAGGACCTCAACCACACCGGCGCGCACAAGGTGAACAATGTGCTGGGCCAGATCATGCTGGCCAAGCGCATGGGCAAGCCGCGCGTCATCGCCGAGACCGGCGCCGGCATGCACGGCGTCGCCACGGCGACAATGTGCGCCAAGTTCGGTCTCGACTGCGTGGTGTTCATGGGCGCGCTCGACGTGGCGCGCCAGCAGCCGAACGTGCTGCGCATGCAGGCGCTGGGCGCCGAGGTGCGCCCGGTCGAGGCGGGCGCGAAGACGCTCAAGGATGCGATGAACGAGGCGTTGCGCGACTGGGTGACCAACGTGTCGAACACGTTCTATTGCATCGGCACGGTCGCCGGCCCGCATCCCTATCCGATGATGGTCCGCGACTTCCAATGCATCATCGGCGACGAGACCCGCGCGCAGATGCAGGAGGCCGAAGGCCGGCTGCCGGATTCGCTGGTCGCTTGCATCGGCGGCGGCTCGAACGCCATGGGCCTGTTCCATCCGTTCCTCGACGACCGCAGCGTCGAGATCTACGGCGTCGAGGCGGCCGGTCACGGCCTGAAAAAGCAGCATGCCGCGTCGGTCGCCGGCGGACGGCCCGGCGTGCTGCACGGCAACCGCACCTATCTGCTGATGGACGGCGACGGCCAGATCGAGGAAGCGCATTCGATCTCCGCCGGTCTGGATTATCCCGGCATCGGGCCGGAGCACGCTTGGCTCGCCGATCTCGGCCGGGTGAAATTCCTCTCCGCGACCGACCAGGAGGCGCTCGCCGCCTTCCAGCTGTGCAGCCGGCTGGAAGGCATCATTCCGGCGCTGGAGCCGTGCCATGCGCTGGCCAAGCTCGGTGACATCGCGCCAAACAAGCCGAAGGACCACCTGATCGTGGTCAACCTCTCCGGCCGCGGCGACAAGGACCTCGACAGCGTTGCCAAACATCTTGGTGCCAAACGTCTCGGGGGCAAGTTGTGATGAAGTTCTACGCCTGGTGGACCGGCATGCCCCGGCAGGGCCGCACCGGCTGGACGCTCGTCGTGTTCGGCACCGGCTACATCCTGTATTTCCTCAAGGCGCGCCTGTTCGTCGTCGGCCCACCGATCACCAACAAAGAGTGGCTTATTGGGCTAGGCATGATCGTCCTGATCATGCTCGGCACCATCAACATCCGCATGGCCGAGATGCGGGAGCGCCGCCAAGGCACGCTGCCGCTGATCGACCCGAACTNGCGTTCCCGCAAATGANCANGCGCATCGATCAACGCTTCGCGGANTTGAANCGCGAGGGCCGCGCCGCGCTTGTCACCTACACGATGGCGGGCGACCCCGACACCAAGACGTCCCTGGATATTCTGAAGGCGCTGCCGAAGGCCGGCGCCGACGTGATCGAGCTCGGCATGCCGTTCACCGATCCGATGGCGGACGGCCCGGCGATCCAGGCCGGCGGCCTCCGCGCGCTTCAAGCCGGGCATAACATGATCAAGACGCTCGGCATGGTTCGCACGTTCCGCAAGGCCGACGCTGCCACGCCGATCGTGCTGATGGGCTACTACAATCCAATCTATATCTACGGCGTGACGAAGTTTCTGGCCGACGCCAAGTCGGCCGGTGTCGATGGCCTGATTGTGGTGGACCTGCCGCCCGAGGAGGACGAAGAGCTTTGTCTGCCGGCGCTCAAGGCCGGGTTGAATTTCATCCGGCTGGCAACGCCGACCACCGACGACCAGCGGCTGCCGGCGGTGCTCGCGAACACGTCCGGCTTTGTTTATTACGTCTCGATCACCGGCATCACCGGTTCGGCCGCGCCCGATGCCGACAAGGTTCATGCCGCGGTGACGCGGATCAAGCGCCACACGAACTTGCCGGTGGCGGTCGGCTTCGGCGTCCGCACCGCGAAGCAGGCGCGTGCCCTCGCCGAAGGAGCCGAGGGTGTCGCGGTTGGTTCGGCGCTGGTCAACGCCGTAAAGGACAGCCTCGACAAAAACGGCAAGGCGACGCCGCGCACGGTCAAAGCCGTGACCCGGCTTGTCACAGAGCTGGCCGGCGGCGTTCGCGCGGCCAAGCAAAAAGCGCCATAATTTAAGTGCGTTCTGCCGGGCAGCCACGCCCTGGGCTATTATATGTACGGAATCCGCAATGATCGGGAGTCCGGTCGTGACGCGAGGCAGCTGAGAGTTTTCAATGAACTGGATCTCCAACGTCGTCCGCCCGAAGATTCGCAGCTTCCTCAATCGGCGGGATTCGCCGGAAAATCTCTGGATCAAATGTCCGGAGAGCGGCCAACTTGTGTTCTACAAGGACGTCGAGGCCAATCACTTCGTCATCCCGAGCTCGAACTACCACATGCGCATGAGCGCGGTGGCGCGGCTGAAGGCGATCTTCGACGACGAGATATGGGACGACATCCCGGTGCCGGCCGGCTCGATCGACCCGTTGAAATTCCGCGATGAGCGCCGCTACGCCGACCGCCTGAAAGACGCCCGCACCAAGACCGGCCTCGTCGACGCCATCAAGATCGGGTTCGGCAAGCTCGAGGGCACGCCGGTGACCGTCGGTGTGCAGGATTTCGATTTCATGGGCGGCTCGCTCGGAATGGCCGCGGGCGAGGCGGTCATCGCCGGGCTCGAGACCGCGGCCGACCGCGGCACACCCTTTATCATGTTCGCGGCCTCCGGCGGCGCCCGCATGCAGGAAGGCATCCTGTCGCTGATGCAATTGCCTCGCACCACGGTNGCGGTGCAGATGCTGCGCGACGCGAAGCGGCCCTACATCGTCGTGCTGACCAACCCGACCACCGGTGGCGTCACCGCGTCTTATGCCATGCTGGGCGACGTGCAGATCGCCGAACCCGGCGCGCTGATCGGCTTTGCCGGTCCCCGCGTGATTGAGCAGACCATTCGCGAGAAGCTGCCTGACGGGTTCCAGAAATCCGAATATCTGCGCGACCACGGCATGGTCGATATGGTGGTGCATCGTCACAAGCTTCGTGCGACGCTCGCCGAGCTGTGCCGCGTGCTGACCAAGACGGAGCGGCCGCCGGAGCCCCTGCGCATTCCGGAGCTGCCGCCGGCGGCGCCGGAAACCTGGACCGCGCAAGCTTAGACCCTGCGCGGCGTTGCAATCGCATGAGCGCCTACGAACCCATCATCGCGCGGCTGCTGGCGCTGCATCCGAAGCGCATCGATCTTTCGCTCGACCGGATCAAGCGCCTTCTAGACAAGCTCAATCGTCCGGAGCGGCGCCTGCCGCCGGTCATCCATGTTGCCGGCACCAACGGTAAAGGCTCGACCGTCGCCTTCATGCGCGCGGTGCTGGAGGCGGCGGGCAAGAGCGTTCACGTCTACACCTCGCCGCACCTCGTCCGCTTCAACGAGCGCTTTCGCATCGGCGCGCCGGGCGGCGGGCAGCTCGTCGGCGACGAGGCCCTGGCTGCGGTGCTGGCGGAATGCGAACGCGCCAACGGCGATGAGCCGATCACCGTATTCGAGATCGAGACTGCCGCGGCGTTCCTGCTGTTCTCGCGCGCGCCTGCCGATGTCACGTTGCTCGAAGTCGGCCTCGGCGGCCGGCTCGATGCGACCAACGTGATCGAGAAGCCGATTGCCTGCGCCATCACGCCTATTTCAATGGATCATCTGGAGTTCCTCGGCGACACCGTTGAGAAGATCGCCGATGAGAAGGCCGCGATCCTCAAGCGCGGTGTGCCGGCGGCCATCGCACCGCAGAGCGACTCGGTGCTGGCTGTGATCGAGGATGTGGCGCGCCGCCGGCGTGCGCCGCTCCGCGTCGCCGGCGAGCACTGGAATGTGCACGGCGAGCATGGGCGCCTTGTCTATCAGGACGATGACGGGTTGCTTGATCTGCCGTTGCCGAAGCTGGGCGGTCGCCATCAGATCGAGAACGCCGGCACCGCCATCGCGGCGTTGCGCGCCGCAGGCCTCGCTCTGCCGCTTCTGGCGTTCGAGACCGGCATTGCCAAGGCCGACTGGCCGGCGCGGATGCAGCGGCTCACCCAAGGCAAGCTCAAGGCGCTCACCCCGCCGGAGAGCGAGCTGTGGCTCGACGGCGGTCACAACGCCGATGGTGGCCGCGCGGTGGCGGCGGCGCTCGGCGACATCGAGGAGCGCGTGCCGCGTCCGCTCGTGCTGATTGTCGGCATGCTGACCACCAAGGACAACGTTGGCTTCCTCCGCAATTTCTCCGGCATCGCGCGCCGCGTTATCGCCGTGCCGGTGCCGCGGCAGGACAAAAGCCTGCCGGCCGAGACCCTCGTCGATCTGGCGCGGAGCGTCGGCCTCCCGGCCGAGAGCCGCGACACCATCGAGGCGGCGTTGTCGGCCGTCGCGCGCCTCGATCTTGCGCCAGCGCCGCGCATCCTGATCACCGGCTCGCTCTACCTTGCCGGCGAGGTGCTGGCGGTGAACGGCACGCCGCCGACCTGATCATTTCAAGAGCTTCATCAGGTCGGCCTTCTTCTGCGCCACCTGATCCATCGAGCATTGGTTCGGCGACTTGTCCGGGCGCCACCGCATCAGCCGCGTGCCGTGGCGGAAGCGGTCGCCGGAGAAATGGTCATAGCCGACCTCGACGACAAGCTGCGGCTTGAGCGGCTGCCACTCCGCCGAGCGCGCGGTCGACCAGCGACTTGGGCCGCCCGGGGCATTGCCGGTGAACCCCGGGGGGCCGATCAGCTTCTCCAGCTTCTTGGTCAACGCCGGCTTGTCCTGGCGCGCGATGGAAGACGTGAAGCCGACGTGATTGAGCTTGCCGTCATCGTCGTAGAGCCCGAGCAGCAGCGAGCCGACCACGGCCTTGCCTTCGTTATAGCGGAAGCCACCGACAACGCAGTCCGCCGAGCGGAAGTTCTTGATCTTCTGCATGCCGGTCCGGTCACCGGCGCGATAGGGCAGATCGCGGCGCTTGGCAATGATGCCGTCGAGTGTTGCGCCGACCCGCGTCAGCCATTTCTTGGCATCGGCCAGCTTGGTGGTGGCGGGCGACAGCCGCACGCGGCCGTTCGTTGAAAATTGATTCCGGGCAAATGCCTCCAGCCGCTTGCGGCGCTCGGTGAGCGGCTCGTCGATCAGCACGGCTTTGCCGTCGGCAAGAAGATCGAACACGATCAGCAGCGCCGGTGTCTCCTTGGCGAGTTTCTTTACCCGGCTCGACGCCGGGTGAATCCGCTGCAACAGCGNGTCGAACGAGAACACCTTGCCGTCGGGTACGACGATCTCGCCGTCGAGCACGAAGTGCTTGGCCTTGAGCGCCCGAACCGCCTCGACCATGTCGGGAAAATAACGCGTCAGCGGCTTGCCGGATTTCGACTGCAGCGTGATCGTATCGCCATCGCGAAACACCAGGCAGCGGAAGCCGTCCCACTTCGGCTCGTATTGCCACTCGGGACCGGCCGGGACCTCGTCGACGGACAAGGCCTCCATGGGAGCAAACGGGGGACGCAGGGCACGCACCATGGGTCCTTAACGCCGATGGCCGGCTTTCGGCCGGCCATCGCAGAGAAATTTTCAAAAGGTCGAGAAGCTCAGACCGCGGTGGTGATCCACTGCTCGAGCTTTTGCTTCGGCGCGGCGCCGACCTGGCGGGCGGCCATCTCGCCGTTCTTGAAGATCATCAAGGTCGGAATCGACATGATGCCGTATTTCGACGCCACACCAGGATTCTCATCGACATTGAGCTTCACGATCTTGACCTTGTCGCCCATGGTTCCGGCGATTTCTTCGAGCGCCGGCCCGATCATGCGGCACGGGCCGCACCACTCGGCCCAGAAGTCGACAACGACCGGGCTGGTCGACTTGAGCACCTCGGCCTCGAAGTTCGCGTCGGACACCTTGCCAACGGCCATGGGACACCTCGTTATTCGAATCGGGAAAAGCGGACCCGGGAGAGGCAGGAACGTATGGACGCCCCGGTGGAGCGTCAAGGCGGATCACGGGGTGGTGAGAGCCGCATCCAGCGCTTCTGCCGGGATTTCCGCCAGGGTGGAAACGGCCGTCCACACCAATGCGGCGCGAACCGGCCGATCGGGGTAAAGCCGCATCAGCACCGCGCGGTAGAGCGATAGCTGCCGGATATAGCCCCAATAGTATTCCTGCGTCTGCGCAAGGTCGCGCGGCGCCACGCGGTTGGTCTTGTAATCGGCGATCAAAACTTCGGCGGCACTGACCACCAGCCGGTCGACCACGCCGGCGACGGTGCGGCCGCCGATGCGCCCGACGATGGGCACCTCCGCCCGGCTGCCCGCCGCAAACAGCGTGGCAAATTGGGGATCGTTGAGCAGGGCGACAACGCCGTCCACGATGTCGGCGCGCTCGGGTCCGCTGAAGTCCGCGTTCTGGCGTTCGATGTAACGTCGCGCCGCGTCGGCCCGCGCATCGTTCGGAATCTCCGGCAGCGATTGCATCAGCCGGTGCACGATGTTGCCGCGCAGGATGGCGCGCCGCCGCGCGTCGCGGGCGCCGGGCGATCCGCCGGCGGCGGGATCATCGACAAAGCCCGACGGCTTGATCGGCGCGTCGCGGATCGGCGCAGTATCCGCCATGGTGTTCAGCCAGCCGGGGATCGCAATCGCCGGCCCAGGCGTGCCGGCGATTGCAGCTTCAGCCGCCGCATCCCCCGTCTTGCGATAGCGCCACACGTCGCCGGCCCCGTCGTCGCCTGGTTCCGCTACGCAATGCTGTTTCAGCGCGCCGGCCACGAGCTCGTACCAGCAGCCCTCCGGTGGCTTGTTCCTGCCTTCGACGCCGCACACGATCAGATGCTCGATCGCGCGCGTCATCGCCACATAGAGGAGCCGCCGGTATTCTTCGCGTGCCTCGCCGAGCGCGGTCTCGCGTGCCGCACTCATCGCTCCGATGTCGTTGGCCTTCGCAGTGGCCCAGATCATCTGGGCCGGCGTGTGCGGCGCTGCCGCGTCGATCGGCAGCGACAGCAACCTGGGCGGATGCCAGCCCTGCGGTGGCGTCGTGGTGTCGGCGAGGACGACGATCGGCGCCTCCAGTCCCTTGGCGCCGTGCACCGTCATCACCCGCACCTCGTCGCGCGCCATCTCCATGTCACGCTTCACCTCGGACTGGGTGGCGCGCATCCAGGCGACGAAGCCTTGCAGCGATGGGGTTTCGGCGCGCTCGTAGTCGAGCGCCAAATTGAGGAATTCATCGAGCGCGTCGTTCGCCTCATGGCCGAGCCGCCCGAGGATCTGCTTTCGTCCATGCCCTGCGCCGATCAGACCGGCGTAGAACGCAAACGGCGTCAGCTCGCGCGCGGCGTTGGCCATCGCATCGAAACGCGCGGCGAGATCGGGCCGTTGCGCCCGAAGCGCCGAGCGCAGGCTGCCCTTGCGATTCCAGGCGAGCCGGAACAGACCGTCGTCATCGAGGCCGAACAGCGGGCTCTTGAGCACAGTCGCCAGCGCCAGATCGTCCTCCGGCAGCAGCAACGCATCGGCGAGCGCCATCAGGTCCATCACCGCGATGTGTTCGGTCAGCACCAACCGGTCGGCGCCGGCGACCGGGATGCCTTCGTTCTTCAGCGCCCGGATGATGCTCTCGAACAGCACGCCGCGCCGCCGCACCAGGATGAGCACGTCCTTGGCGAGCCGGCCCTGGCGCCGCCACGCGGCGACCGATCGGGCGATGCGTCTCGCGAGCTTCACCGTTGCACTGCTGACGTTCTGGATGTCGAACGGTGCGTCCCAAGGCTCGGTCGCCTCCCGCTCGTCAGAGGTCACCAAGTCCCATATTTCGACCAGGCCCGGCGCGGTCTCGGGCAGCGCCTCGTGAACAGGCGGCACCGGGTCGGCGGTCAGGCCGGCATGGGCATGGGGCGGGAAAAACACTTTGTCGACGGCGTCGAGCACAATCTCGCCCGAGCGGAACGAATGCTTGAACTCCCTCGATATGAAGCCAAGCTGTCCGCGGTCGTGCTGATCCATGAAATGCTTGCGCATCCCGTCAAACTCGCGGGGAGCCGCGCCCTGAAACGAGAAAATCGACTGCTTCTCGTCGCCGACCGCGAAGATGGTGCGCGGCCAGTCGTGCGCGCCGTGTCCGGCAAAAAACTCGCTCACCAGCGCCTTCACGATTGCCCATTGCTTCGGGCTCGTGTCCTGCGCCTCGTCGATCAGCACATGATGGATGCCGCGGTCGAGCTTGTAGTGTACCCAGGCGGCGGACACGTTGTTGAGGAGGTCGAGTGTCTTCTCGATCAGGTCTTCGTAATCGAGCAGGCCGCGTCGATCCTTCTCGGCGCGGAAGCGCGCGATCACCGCATGGGCGATGGTGAACAGCGCAGCGCTGCGATCGCGCGTCTCGATCGCGCGTCGATGCCGCACCAATGCCCAGACGCGATCCCGCTCCTGGTGCAGCCGTTGGCACAGCTCGGGATGATGCTTTTGAACCGCAGCGGTGGTGATTCGCTCTCGGGCCTTCTCGTGCTTACCGGTGCAGAAAATGTCGAGATAGGTGTTGAGCAGGTCGGTACCACTCACCGTGGCCAGCGCGTGAAATCGCGCGCCTTGCGCCTTGTCTGTTTTTGAACCGCCGGTGAGGGCGGCGCCGACCGCGGTCCATTCCGAATTGGTGATCAGGCTGTCGCGGAATATGGCGTCGTTGACTTGTTGTACGGTTTCACCGACCTGAACGCCGAGCGCCTGCGAAAGCTGCGCCATCGCCTGCGGCACGCCGCCGGCGGCATCGACCCACCGCGTGAGCTTGTCGCGCTGGCGGATCGCCTCGCGCACCATGTCGCGGAACGTGACGTCGGCGGCGGCGAGCACGGCCTGAGCCAGCGCGCGGCCCAGCGGGCTGTCCGGCGTATCCGCGGCTTTGAGCATCACATCGAGGCTGAGCTGCTCCAGCATCCGCGTTTCGGTGGTCTCGTCGAGCACCTCGAATCGGGCCGCGACGTTGGCCTCGAACGGAAACAGATGCAGCAGTTGCGTGCAGAAGGCGTGGATGGTGTGCACCTTCAGGCCGCCCGGGGTCTCCAGCGCCAGTGCGAAAAGCTGGCGTGCCCGCCGGCGCTGCTTGGCGTCGATGTGCCGTGCGCCGGTCTTGCGCATGGCGCCGTCGAGGGCGCGGTCATCGAGCACGGTCCAGGCCCGCAATGTGTCGAACACGCGGTTCGCCATGTTGGCGGCGGCAGCCTTGGTGAAGGTGATGCAGAGAATGCGGCCGGGGTCGACGCCGGACAGCAGCAGCCGGATCACGCGCTGGGCCAGGACGTGGGTCTTGCCGGAGCCGGCGTTGGCCGCGACCCACGCTGAGCGTGTCGGGTCCGACGCGTCGAGCTGCCGCTCGATCACCGCATCCGGAATGATGCGCGGCTTACCCACGGCTTTGCTTAGGGGCTCACTCATGGGCCTGCCCTTGAGCTTACGCGCGGCCGGATCTGGTCTTCCTCGTCATCTCCGGCGAGCGACCACTCCTGCACGCGCGCGAGATGGTCGTAGGTGCCGTAGTGCGTCGTCCACATCGGATGCAGCAGGGAGTAATAGGGCGTTTCGGGATCGGCGAATTTGGCCAGCAGTCCGGCAAGCCGCGCCAGCGCATGGTCAGCCTGCTCGTCGACGCTGCCGGTCTCGAAATCGATCGGAATGGCTTCGCCGGCCTCGGCGCCGCCGCGCAGCCTCACGTAAAGCAGTTCGCCGACCGTGGCGCCGGCCGGGATCGCCTTGAAGCCGCCCTCGCGCAGGATCGCGGCTTCGAGCGTCAGTTGCGGCGAGAGCCCGGTGCGGACCTGTTTTTCGGTCGGCGGCGCACCGGTCTTGTAGTCGAGGATGGCGTAGCGTCCGTCGGCTAGGCACTCGATGCGGTCGGCCCGCACCGTCAGCTTGAACTCGCCATCGCCGAACGGAAGCGGGATGCTGCCGCCGATCTCGGCGTGAAACGCCGCGAGCTTGGCGCGGCGTGCGGTCTCGAAACCCGCCAGCCATTCGGCGATGCGCAGGAATCGCGGCCACCAGAACGCGCGGGCCTCGGGGAAATCCGCCAGCGGCTTGAAATGCCGCTCGCCGATTTCGGTCATGGCGGCGACCGGATCGTCGGGCATCTTGTCGGCGTAAGTCTTGGCGAACTCCCCGATCGACTCGTGGATCAAGGCGCCGCGATCGGACGCGCCCGGTGCCGTGTCGATCTCGTCGAGCGGCGCGAGCTTGAGCACGTGCTTGGCGTAGATGGTGTACGGATCGCGCAGCCAGTCCTCGATCTCGGTGACGCTGAGCTGCTTTGGACGCGCGGCAAGCGGCGGCTTCGGCGCCGGCCGCGTCAAGGGCCTGATCGTCGAGGTTTCGTCGAGACGGCGGGCCAGCGCGGTGTAGCGCGCCCCGCGCGCAAGCGCCGCCTGCCAATGGGTTTCGCTGGCGACCGCGGCGAGTCGCTGCACGAACCGCGACGACACCGTCGGCGCGCCGCCCTGCTTGGCGGCCCGGGTGAGGATCACCTCGGGCGCGCCGAGCGCCTGGGCGAAGTCGTGCGCCGAGAGGCCGATGCGGCGCTCCGGCAGGTCGAGGCCGAGCTCGTGACGCATCGGGCGGCTGAGCCACGGATCGGCCCGCGTCTGCGGCGGCCAGACGCCCTCGACGAGGCCGCCCAGCACCAGGCGGTCGACCGACTGCAGGCGCGCTTCGAGCGGCCCGTAGATGCGCACCCGCACGTCGGCCTCGGCCCGCCGCACCGGGCGGTCGGCGATGGCGGCGTGGAACAGCTCGGCATAGTCG
>C688J18823_10000870_pt1 | contig 18104 bp, 20 predicted proteins | sample HopSoiMetagenom1_FD_18823 | JGI IMG/M metagenome (IMG submission 18823) | reverse complement strand
GCGCTCGCGACGTTGGCGACGCATCCGCTCGTTCGAGAGGTGCGCGCCGGCGTCGGGGTGCTGGCCGCGGTTCAGCTCACCGACCGGGTGGCCACCGACGGCGCGCTGCTCGGACGCGTCGTGCCGTCCCTGCGCCAACGGGGCATCATGGGCCGGGTGCTGGCCGGCGGCGCGTTGCAGATCTCGCCGCCGTTGGTGCTCACGGACGACGAGGTGAACGAGCTGACGGACGGTCTGCGGGCCGCCCTCGACGACCTGGAGACGTGACGTGATCGTCGGGATCCCGACCGAGGTCAAGACGCACGAGTACCGCGTCGCGGCCACCCCCGAGGGCGTGCGCGAGCTGGCGCACGCCGGCCACGAGATCGTCGTGCAAGCCGGCGCGGGCGCCGGATCGGCGATCACCGACGACGATTACCTGGCGGCGGGCGCCAAGATCCTCCCCGACGCCGACGCGGTGTTCGAGGCGGCGGAGCTGATCGTCAAGGTGAAGGAGCCGCAGCGACAGGAGTACGAGCGGTTCCGCGCCGACCACGTCCTGTTCACCTACCTGCATCTCGCCGCCGACGCGACACTGACGACGTTCTTGGTCGACCGTGGGGTGCGTGCGATCGCATACGAGACGGTGCAGACCCCCGACGGCAAGCTGCCGTTGCTCGCGCCGATGTCCGAGATCGCTGGGCGGATGGCGCCGCAGGAAGGCGCGAAGTACCTCGAACGCCCCTCGGGCGGCCGTGGCGTGCTGATGGGCGGCGCGAGCGGTGTCCGTCCGGCGCTGGTCGTCGTCCTCGGCGGCGGCATGGCGGGTTGGAACGCGGCGGAGATCGCCGCGGGCATGCAGGCTGAGGTCGTCGTCGTCGACAAGAACGTCGAGCGTCTTCGCGAGATCGATCGGATCTGGCGCGGACGGATCCGAACGGTGATGTCGTCGCGTCTCGCGGTCGAGCGTCTCGTGGTGGACGCCGACCTCGTCATCGGCGCCGTGCTCATCCCGGGGGCGAAGGCGCCCCACCTCGTGACCGCCGACATGGTCAAGGAGATGCGGGCGGGAGCGGTGATGGTCGACATCTCGATCGACCAGGGTGGATGCTTCGAGACCTCCCACGTCACGACGCATGCGGAACCCACGTACGTCGTCGACGACGTCGTGCACTACGCGGTCGGAAACATGCCGGGCGCCGTTCCCCGCACCTCGACCTATGCCCTCACCAACGTGACGTTGCCGTATCTGCTGGCGCTCGCCACCGACGGCCCCGACGCCGCGATCCGCGACGACCCAGCGCTCGCGCTCGGCGTGAACACCTGGGACGGCAAGCTCACCAACCGGGGAGTGGCGGATGCCACCGGCATGCCGTTCGCACCCCTCGGCGCCTAGCTCGGCCGCTCGGTCTCGGGCTGAGCCTGTCGGTTCGCCCGCCTGCGGGTGCTGATGCGTCTCAGGAACCCCACGGCGTGGAGCTCGAGCACCACGATGATGATCCCCGCGAGCGCCGCGCCGGCCAGATAGAGCCTCGCGCCGACGAGCGAGCCAACCGCTGCTGCCGTCCACAAGGCGGCCGCCGTGGTGAGCCCGCGGACGCCGCCGGACGCGCGGAAGATGATGCCTGCGCCGAGGAAGCCAACTCCCGCGGTGACGCCCTGGATCACGCGGTCGGCGGAGTCCGGAAACAGCTCGACGCCGAGCGCGACGAACGCGGCCGAGCCGAGCGCGACGAGGGAGAAGGTGCGGTCACCCGCGTCCTTGCCTCGGAGCGCTCGGTCCAGACCCACCAGGTACCCGAGGAATGCCGCGAGCGCGATCCGACCGACGACGATGAGCTGCGTGTTCAGGTCCATCGTGCGGAGCCTAGCCCACTGTCACCCCGGGGCGGTTCGATGCGCTCGGGCCGTGCACGCGGTAGCGTTGCCCGCCATGACGACGACCGAAGAGCTCTTGCAGAAGGAAGACGCGGCGTGGTCCGCGTTCGTCGACGCGTTCAGCAAGGTGCCGGAGGACCGCCGTTCCGACCAGGGCGTCGTGCCCGGCTGGTCGGTTCACGACCTCGTGTGGCATTGCGGCTTCTGGGCCGGTTACGTCGCGGACGTGTTGCGTAGGATCGGGCGAGGCGAGCCGTCCGAGGACGCTCAGGACTGGGACGCGTTCAACGCGATCGTGATCCAGGACGGACGTGGGATGAGCTGGGACGACGTGATCGTCCGCTCCGAGCAGAACCGAGTGGCCTGTCGCGAGGCGCTCGAGGCGCTCCCGGCCTTGACCGACGAAGCGGTCGACGAGTTCAAGGGCGAGACGTTCGAGCACTATGAGGAGCACGCCGCCGAGATCTTGACGTTCGTCGGCGCCTGAACGTCTTCGGACGTGTGGCGACCTCGTGGCGACGTCGGCATGTCGTTGACCCATCCGAAGGGCTTACGTAGGGTCGAGGACAACGCACCCCGCGCTGACCAGACGTCTGGAGGCCGCGCTCGACCCCGGTCGACGCGGCTTCGTTGTTTCTCCGGGCCTGTCGATGGATGGTTCGCGCTCGACACGAGGAGGTCTGCCGATGAAGCTCCCTCTCTATCTGTTGGCACTGCCGTACGCCGAGGATGAGGCGAGGCGGTGCTGCGACGACCGCCGGGCGATCGCCCGCGCCTCCCGCACCCCGGCGTGGCCGCTGCGGTGGCCGCGCAAGGTTGCTGCCGCGGTTCCGGCCTCGTTGCGAGTGTTCCGGCGTGAGCTCGCCCGGCCGGTCGCGCCTCCGATCGACGCCGGCACGCCGGTGCTCAGCTCGTCGGGCCGTTCGCTCGGTGTCGTGCGGTCCGTCGTCGTGGACGTCGCCTCCGGAGGATCCGCGTACGCCGTCGCCCCGGCCGACGGACCCCGCGCGCGGGTGTTGCTGTTACCTCGCGAGGAGGTGCGCGGCCGCAACGACATCGCGGTGATCGACGAGCGCGTCGTGCGGAGGCTCGAGCGCAAGACCGCCTAGGCCAGCACGGTGGCGTCATCGCCGACGGCGATCGTGCCGGGCGCGTCGACATCTCCGTAGACACCGAGGAGGAGCTCCGTGCCGACCTTGCGATGTTCGGCTAGCGCATCCAGCACGGGCGCGTTCTGCTCCCCGGTGTCCGGGTCGAGCGTCGTCATGACGCACCGGTTCATCCGAGCGCCGATGCGCACGGTCGCTCCGCCGAACCGAACCCGCCGGCCTTGCCACGCATCCTCTTCGTAGGGGTCGACGCCGTCGATCTCGATGAGCATCCGGAATCGCCGGGATCGAGGTGCTCGTCGCCCGCGTGCCGCCCGACGTCGGCGACGGACGCGCGTGAGATGACGGATACGGGGTGCGGGCCGCCGCCGTATCCGGGCTCAACGACGCGGGCGAAGACGAGGGTGTCGTCACGTGCGTGCGTTCGGATCGCGTCCGCGAACGGGCCGTTCAAGACGCGAACGGAGATCGCGCGGTCGAACAGCTCGACCGTCAACCGCTCACCCGCGTCGTTCGCGATGCCGTCGACGCGCGACCCGTCGGGGAACGTGAGCGTGAGTCGCTCCGCGGAGGCGTCGTAGGTGGGGCGGATCGGCATCAGTGTCGCCTTCGAGATGCCGGACAAGCGCCGGCCGTCGCTGCGCACGCACAGGAAACGCCGGTCGCCGAGGCACCCGAGCTTCGAGAGCTCGATGTGGTCGGGCCGGGTCAGGGCCATCGACTTGACGGGTGTCGTCGTGAATCCCGTGACGGTCGGCATCGCCGGCAGCGTAGCCAACCTTCCCGCCTGCGCTGCGCCGCCGCTCTGTCAGTGGCGCGTTGCGGGTCGGTCCAGAGCCCTGCCGGCGCGTCGAATGCGGTGGCTATCCTTCGGGTCCATGACGGTCCCCGAACACCTCGCGAACCGTGAGGTCGACAGCTCGATCCTGGAACCGGTCTCCGAGCCACCGCCCCGGGCACGGGTGGTGATCGTGGGCGGAGGGATCATCGGTTCCTCGATCGCCTATCACCTGACGAAGCTCGGCGTGACCGACGTCGTCGTGCTCGAGCGCGTGCGGCTCACCGCCGGGACGACCTGGCACGCGGCCGGGCTGGTGTCGCAGGTTCGCAGCACGCACGCGCTGACGGAGCTCTCGCGGATCAACGCCGAGACGTACGCCGCCCTCCCGAACGAGACCGGCGTCGAGACCGGGTTCCGCCGCGTCGGTTCGCTCACGGTCGCGCGCACGCCGGGCAGGATGCAGGAACTGCTCGCGGCCGCCGACATGCACCGTGAGTTCGAGGTGGAATGCCGGGTGCTCGAGCCGAAGCAGGTGCTCGACTGGTGGCCGATCGCGCACGTCGACGATCTAGTCGGTGCGATCGTCACCCCGGGGGACGCGACGGTGAACCCGGGCGAGGCGGCGCTGTCGCTCGCCAAGGGAGCCCGCGACCGTGGCGCGGTGTTCGCGTTCGGTGTCACCGTGACGGGGTTCCGGACGCAGGCCGGCGCGGTGACGGGCGTCGAGACCAACAAGGGAGTCGTCGACGCGGACGCCGTCGTGCTGGCAGGCGGCCTATGGACCTCGGAGCTCGCGCGACTCGCCGGCACCTCCGTGGCGCTGTACCCGGCAGAGCACGTCTGGGTGATGACCGACACGGTCCCGGGCGTCGAGGAGCGGTTCCCGATCCTGCGCGACCTGGACGGCTACCTCTATGTGCGGCACCACGCGGGGCACCTCGTCGTCGGCGCGTTCGAACCGAAGGGCAAGCCCAAAGCGCCCGCGGACATCCCCACCGACGGCTTCGCCGAGTTCGGCGAGGACTGGGAGCACCTCGGGCCGGTGCTCGCCGCCGCGCGCGAACGGCTGCCCGTGTTGCACACCGTCGGCTTCCAGCACTATCTCCGCGCGCCGGAGAGCTTCTCGCCGGACGCGAACATGCACATCGGCGAGTTCCCCGAGGTGCGGCGGTTGTTCGTCGCGGCGGGGCTCAACTCCCAAGGGATCATCTACGGCCCCGGCGTCGGAAAGGCGCTAGCCGAGTGGATCGTCGAGGGTCACCCGACGATGGATCTGACCGAGGTCGACATCGCGCGGACCGGCGGATGGGCGAACAACCGTGCGTGGCTCCACGAGAAGACGCACGAGACCCTCGGACGGCTGTATGCGATGCACTGGCCGTCGTTGCAGCCGGACTACGGACGCGGCGTCCGTCGGACGCCTTTCCTTCCGCAGCTGCGAGCGGCGGGCGGCGCGATCGGCGAGGCCGCCGGCTGGGAGCGGGCCGCCTGGTTCGAGCCGGGTGCATCCGAGGAGCCCGCGTGGAACTACGACTTCGAGCGGCCGTCGTGGTTCGCGCCCGTCGGCGAGGAGATGCGCGCGGCCCGCAACGATGTCGCTCTGTTCGACCTATCGACGTACGCGAAGTTCCTGGTGCAAGGACGGGACGCGGTTGCCGGTCTCCAACGGCTGTGCACCTCCGACATCGACGTCGCGGTCGGACGGGTCGTCTACACGCTCCTGTGCAACGATCGCGGCGGGATCGAGATGGACCCGACGGTGACGCGGCTGGCCGAAGATCGGTTCCTCGTCTTGGCGCCGACGCTGTATCAACGGCGGACCGAGATGCTGTTGCGCAACGGGCTCCCGGGCGGCGCCACGCTGACCGACGTCACCAGCGCGTACGCGACCCTGCACGTGGCGGGGCCGAAGAGCCGCTCCGTGCTCGGCGCGTTGACCGATCAGGAACTGTCGAACGCGGCGTCCCCGTTCCTGTCGGCGCGCGAGATCGACCTCGCATGGGCGAAGGCGCTCGCGCTTCGGGTGTCGTTCACGGGCGAGCTCGGATGGGAGCTGCTTATCCCGACCGAGTTCGCCGCCGACGTCTTCGACAAGGTGGTCGCCGCCGGGGAACCGCACGCGTTGCGCTTGGCGGGCGCATTCGCCTTCGAGGGGCTTCGGCTGGAGCGGGGGTTCCGGTCGTGGGGCCACGACATCGGCGCGCTCGACGATCCGTACGCTGCCGGACTCGGGTTCGCGGTTCGCGGCGACAAGGACGATTTCGTCGGGAAGGCGGCGCTCGCGGCCTTGCAGACCCAGCGGCGCGAACGCGAGCTCGTCAGCGTGAAGCTCGACGATCCGGCGGCGATGCTGTGGCACGGCGAGCCCGTCGTCATGGGCAGGGATCGGATCGGGTACGTGACGAGCGGCGGGTACGGACACAACCTCGGCGCAGCGGTGGGGCTCGCGTGGATCCACGGCGCGATGACCACGGACCTTCCGGTGTCCGTCGAGATCCGCGGCACCAGGGTGCGCGCAACGATCAGCCGAGAGCCGTTCTACGACCCGAAGGGCGCGCGCCTGCGGCTTTGACAGGAAGCGTTAGGAGCGTGTGCCGTCGAAGCCGATCAGGCGCTGGGCGACGTCCAGGCAGATGTCGTACATCCGCTGTGGCGTCATCACGGTGTCGTTGAGCAGGACCTGGATCGCGAGGCCGTCGGTCATCGCACTGAACTGCATCGCGAGGTCGTCGGCGTCGCGCGCGTCGGTCGGGAACTCCCCGGTCTGGCGGCCGTACCGGATCATCTCGGCGATCGTTTGGACCCAGCGACGGTCGAGCACCTCCCGCTCCTTGGCGAGGTCTGGGTCGCGGAGCGCTCGGACCCAGATCTCGAGCCACAACGCCCATTCGTCGAGCAGGTCGTACTCGGGCAGGAGTCCCGGCACCGACAGTTCGATCACCCGGATCAGCCGGTCGCGCGCCGACGGCATCTTCCGGAGCTCGCGCGCCGTCCGCAGGTAGAACTGGTCGCTCGTGAACGTGAGCGCTTCGACGAGCAGCCTGTCCTTCGACTCGAAGTAGTACAGGATCAGCCCGGGGGAGACGCCGCACGCTTCGGCGATGTCCTGGATCCTCGTCTCCGCGAGGCCGCGATCGGTGATCACGCGCGACGCGGCCTCCAGGATCTCCTGGTGGCGATCACGCTGCGGCTTGCGTGTCTTGGTGGCCATGCGACTCCTGAACGGTATCTAAAGAGGCGGTCCTGCGAACGGCGCTTCTCTGACTCGCCATTCAAGGCACCATACCCGTCTGACCTGCACAGTCAAATCCGCCCAAGGTCATGAGTGCGATTTGACTCGCGATTCAGTCAAGGCCCATGATACGGGCAGACCTGAACGGGAAGGACCGATCCTGCATGGCTTCGAACGTCTACGACGCGATCGTCATCGGCGGCGGGCACAACGGGCTGACCGCCGGCGCGTACCTTGCGCGCGAGGGCGCGCGCACCGTCGTCCTTGAGGCGCGGAACAAGACCGGCGGCGCCGCCGACACCAGCGCGCCGTTCGCCGACCACCCGGACATCAACGTCACGACCTACTCCTACGTGATGTCGCTGATGCCGCCGACGATCATCCGCGAGCTCAAGCTCAAGCAGTTCGGCTATGACGTCACCCCGTTCGGCCCGTACTTCCAGGCGTTCCCCGACGGACGCGCGATCACGGTGTACGCCGACGATCATCAGAAGAGCTACGACTCGATCGCGCAGTTCTCGAAGCGCGACGCCGACACCCTGCCGAAGTGGGAGGCGTGGCTGGCCGGCGTGTCCGACGTGCTCGGGCCGTTGCTCCTGCAGGTGCCCCCGCATGTCGGCTCGATGAAGCCCGGCGACCTGCTCACCACGCTGCAGTCCGCCTGGAAGATGCGCAAGCTCGGCGAACGCGGGGTCGGCGACGTCACCCGTCTGTTCACGATGTCGGTGAGCGACCTGCTGAACGACTGGTTCGAGTCCGACGCGATCAAGGCGATGCTGACCGTGAACGGCGTGATCGGCACGTGGGCCGGCCCCGACGAGCCCGGCACCGCCTACGTGATGCTCCACCACTCGATCGGCGACGTCGGCGACGGCCACCTCGGATCGTGGGGCTTCCAGCAGGGCGGGATGGGCGCCGTCAGCGATTCCATCCGGAAATCGGCCGAGGCGTTCGGCGCCGAGATCCGCACCGATGCGCGCGTGAAGCAGATCATCGTGCGCGGCGGCCGCGCCGTCGGCGTCGCCCTCGAGGACGGCACCGAGTTGCGCGCGCCGGTCCTGGTCACGACGATCCATCCGAAGATCGCGTTCCTCGACCTGGTCGAGCGCCACGAGCTGCCGGCGGATTTCGTCTGGGACATCGAGCGCTGGAAGACGCGCAGCGGCGTCGTGAAGATCAACGTGGCGATCAGCGAACTTCCCGACTTCGTCGCGCTGCCGGGGACCGACATGCAGCCGCACCACACCGGCTCCGTCGAGCTGTGCTTCTCCCCGCAGTACGCGGAGCAGGCGTTCCAGGACGCACACATGAAGCGCACTGGGTCGGTCGCTCCGTTCGTGGACGGGACGATCCCCACGACGTTGGACAAGAAGCTCGCGCCCGAGGGCACGCACGTGTTCTCGATGTTCACGCAGTGGGTGCCCGACGACTGGAACCTTGAGCCCCATCGGGACGAGCTCGACGCGTACGCAAAGCGGATCTTCGACCTCTACGACCAGCTTGCGCCCAACTTCAAGAGCTCGATCATCGATTACCAAGTCATCGGGCCCTACGACATGGAGCAGGACCTCGGGCTGATCGGCGGCAACATCTTCCACGGGGAACTGTCGGTGGATCAGCTGTTCCACATGCGGCCGGCGCCGGGATACTCCGACTACCGGACGCCGCTGCGCGGGCTGTACCACGGCTCGAGTGCCACGCATGCCGGCGGCGGCGTCAACGGCATCCCCGGCTGGCAGGCGTTCAAGATGGCGAAGAAGGACCACGCCCTCGGGAAGAAGTAAGCGTGACCCGGCCCGACGAAGCACTGCCGGCGGTTCGCCGGATGCTAGAGCCGCGCTCGATCGCCGTGGTTGGGGCGTCCGTGAAGGCGGGCTCGCTCGGCGCGTCGATGATGGCCGAGCTGCAGCGTGGCGGCTTCGAGGGTCCGATCTACCCGGTGAATCCGGGGTACGAGGAGGTGGCAGGGCTCCGCTGCTACCCGTCGATCGCCGAGGTGCCGGAACCGGTCGACCTTTCGATCCTCGGGGTGGCCAACCAGCGGATCGAGCAAGCCCTCGCGGACGCGGCGACCTCGGGGCGAAGAGCGCGGTGACGTTCTCGTCGCTGTACGAGGAGCCGTCCGACGGTCCCGACCTGCGCGCGCGGCTGCGTGCGATCGCCGTCGAGCACGGGATGGCGGTGTGCGGCGGCAACGGCATGGGCTTCGCGAATCAGGTCTCGAAGGTCCGCGCGACGGGATTCCTGACGCCCGACGTGATCCGGCGTGGCCCGGTGACGTTGCTGTCCCATAGCGGGTCGGCGTTCTCGGCGCTTGCGTTCAGCGACCGGGGACTCGGGTTCGACCTGCTGGTCTCGAGCGGTCAGGAGGTCGTTTCGACGATGGCCGATTACATGGCCTACGCCCTCGAGCGCGACGACACGCGGGTCCTCGCCTTGTTGCTGGAGACGGTGCGCGACCCACACGGGTTCCGCGCGATGCTCGAGCGCGCGGCCGAACGCGACGTGGCGGTGCTGGCGCTCAAGGTCGGGCGAACGACGGCGAGCCAGGCGATGGTGACGGCGCACTCGGGCGCCCTGGCCGGAGAGCACGGGGCGTACGAGGCGCTGTTCGACGCGTTCGGCGTGCACGAGATGCGGTCCCTCGACGAGTTGGCCGACACGATCGAGCTGTTCTCATCACCGCGGCGCGTGCGGCGCGGCGACGGGATCGCGAGCGTCCACGACAGCGGCGGGGAGCGTGCGATGTTCGTCGATCTCGCCGAAGACCTCGGCGTCCCGTTCGCATCGGTGAACGACGCGACGATCGCGCGGATCGCCGACACGCTCGACCCGGGGATGGAGTCGGCCAACCCGTTGGACGCGTGGGGGACCGGCATCGACGCCGACCGGATCTTCCGCGAGGCGTTCGCAGCCTTCGCGGACGACCCCGCGGTCAGCGCCAGCGTGTTCTGCGTCGACATGACGCTGCAGGGCGAGCCCTACGACGAGGGCTATCTGCTGCTAGCCCACGAGGCGTACACCGCGACGGCGGAGCCATTCTGCGTGCTCTCGAACCTGGCGAGCGCGGTGACCCAACACGAGGTCCGGATGCTGCGTGATGTGGGCGTGCCGGTGCTCGAGGGGACGGAGAACGGGCTTCGAGCGCTCGGGCACCTGCTCGACGATGCGGCGTTCCGCGCTCGAGCGCCGGTCGGATCCGTGGCGCAGGTCGATGTGGCGGTGCGTGCGCGATGGCGAGACCGGCTCGCGAACGGGGCGCGCCTGTCCGAGCACGACGGTCTGAGCCTCCTCGCGGAATACGGACTGGAGACCGCGGCGTCACGCTCGGCGTCGAGCGCGGAGGCAGCCGTCGAGGCGGCGACCGGCATCGGGTTCCCAGTCGTGCTCAAGACCGCGGCGCCCGGGATCACGCACAAGTCCGACGTCGACGGCGTGCGCGTCGGGCTGGCCGACGCGGACGCGGTCCTCGCCGCGTATGACGACCTCGGGTCTCGCCTTGGACCCGACGTGACGGTGGCGGCGATGGTGCCGCCGGGTATCGAGATGGCGCTCGGGGTCCTCGCCGATCCGACGTTCGGCCCGCTCGTCCTGGTGGGCGCGGGCGGCGTCCTCGTCGAGGTCCTACACGATCGCGCCCTTGCCCTTCCGCCGCTCGACCGGGCCGGCGCCCGTCGCATGATCGACGGCCTGGCCGTTCGACCCGTGCTGGACGGCGTCCGCGGCGCGGAGCCGGCCGATGTCGATGCGCTGGCCGACGCGATCGTGCGGCTGTCGGTGCTCGCATCCGATCTCGGCGAACTGATCGCGGCTCTCGACGTCAATCCGGTCATCGTCGGGCCCAAAGGGTGCGTCGCCGTCGACGCGCTCGTCGAGCTGCCGCGCGCCTGACCCGCCGCTTCCGACACCACGGGTACGCTCGGTCCGATGGTCGCCGATCCGTTCGCCGCCTTCGCCGACGTCGTCGTGCTTGACGGTGGGCTCGCGACCGAGCTCCAGGCCCGGGGCGCCGACCTGTCCGACGAGCTGTGGTCGGCGCGGCTGCTGCTCGACGACCCCGCGCTGATCGTCGACGTGCATCGGGCCTACGTCGATGCGGGCGCCGACGTCGTGATCGGGGCGAGTTACCAGGCGAGCTTCGAAGGGCTCGCGCATCGGGGCCTCGATCGCGCGGCCGCGACGACGCTTCTGGGTCGAAGCGTCGAGCTCGCCCGTGAGGGCGCAGAAGGCCGTGCGCTGGTGGCCGCCTCGATCGGGCCCTATGGCGCGGTGCGTGCTGACGGCGCCGAGTACACCGGCGACTACGGGTTGGGCGATGCTGACACCGCCCGCCCGCTCCTTCGCGATTTCCATGGGCCGCGGGCCGAAGCGCTCGCGGCAGCGGGGCCAGACCTGCTTGCGATCGAGACGATCCCGTCGATCGTCGAGGCAGAGGCGCTCGTGCAGATCCTCGGCACGCTCGCGGACACGCCGGCGTGGGTGTCGTTCTCGTGCAGAGACGGCGGCACCTTGAACGACGGGACACCGTTCGAGGTCGCGGTCGACCTGGTCGCGGATCACCCGACGGTGGTCGCCGTCGGCGTCAACTGCACAACTCCGAACGTCGTCGCGCAACTCGTGCGGGTCGCGGCCGAACGAAGCGACACCCCCGTCGTCGTGTATCCCAACCGCGGGGGGACCTGGGACGCGCCGGCGAAGCGCTGGGTCGGCGACGACCTGCCTGAGGGTCTCGGTCCGCTCGCCCTCGAGCTTCGCCGGGCCGGCGCTCGGTTGATCGGCGGTTGCTGCGGCACGGGGCCATCCGACATCCGGGACGCACGCGCAGCCCTTCGTCCTGCGGCCTAGGCCTCGCGCGCGCCGTCGCCCGACCGGCCGACGCAGCAACCCCCAGTCCGGCGTCCCGTAATGGTCTGTGGCTGCATGCCGACAACTACGACATGGGACCGCCAGACCTCATCTCTGACGCGGACTGCGTGCGCGCCACAGGCGGGGCACGTGCTCGACGGCTGCTCAAGAACCGGCGTTTCGTGCGACTGTGGATCGCGCAGATCATCTCGAACCTCGGCGACTGGGCGTATCTGATCGCGGTCGAGATCGGGTTCGCGGCGACGTTGAACAGTCACCAGTTGGTTCGCGTCATGGCGCTCTTCCTCGGTGTCGAGGGGCTCACCTCGGCGGTGGTCGGGCTGACCGTCGCCGGACCGATCGTCGACAGGTTCCCGCGCCGCACGGTGATGATCGTGGCGGACCTCGCCCGATGCCTTGCCGTCGCGACGCTCGTGCTGTCGTCCGGGCCGACGTGGATCCACGTCGTCGCGGTTGCGGCGACGCTCGGCGCGTTCCGATCGATGTTCCACCCCGCCATGATGGCGACCGTTCCCGATCTCGTGGACGGTGACTCCATCGTCGTCGCGAACGGGTTCCTCACGAGCACGTTCCACCTCGCGATCATGATCGGGCCGGCGCTCGGCGCCGGGCTCGTGACGGCGATCGGAACGAGCGGCGCGTTCGCGTTGAACGCGGCGTCGTTCGCGGTATCGGCGCTGCTGCTGCTCGGGTTGCGGCTGCCGGAACGGCTGCGCGCTCCGGACGACCGGTTCACGCCGCTCGCAGATCTTCGCGAGGGAGCCGCATACCTGATCCGTTCGCGACTCGCGCGCGGCATCGCGATCGTGATGGCGTCCGTGCTGATGCTGTTGGCGGGTCAGGGCGCCTTCCAGATCGCGCTCGTCAAGGAGATCCTCGCACCGGGCGGCGGCCCGGCGGAGTGGGCCGCCATCCTCGGTGGGATGACCGCCGCCTTCGGCGTCGGGATGGTGGCGGGGTCGCTCCTCGCACCATGGCTGAGCGGTCGCATCAGAGGATGGACATTGCTGATCGGGGCGCTCCTGGTCGTCACCGTGTCCTTCCTCGTGGTGTCGCAGACCGCGGTCATCCCCGTCGTGCTGGCCGCATGGGCGTGTAACGGCCTCGCCGGCGGGTGCGTCAACGTGACGTACGAGACGATGCTTCAGCTCGGCACGCCGGAGCGGTTCCGTGGGCGGGTCTTCGCGACGGTCGAATCGGGGTCCGATGGCGCGTACGTGGTGGGCGCCGCGATCGTGGCGGCGGTCGGCGCGAGCTTGAACCCCTCCACCGCCTTACTGGCGATCGGGGTCTGCTTCTTGGGTGTGGCGGGCGTCGCCGCCCTCGTGATCCCGCGGAACGCCCCGATGGCGCTCCGTGAGCCCGCCCGCTTGCCCGGCTGAACGCCGTCGGTCATCATCGGCGCGTGGCGGGCATGTTCGGGAGCAGCGGCAAGGCCTCGAACCCGCTCGGCGTCGTGGGCGCGGTCGTCGGGGCGATCGGCGCCGGATTCTCCGTGTTGCTGTGGATCTACCACTTCAACGCCGACGCGACGATCCTCGGTTCGTACTCGGCGCAGATGGTGCACGGTGGGCAGCTCGCGGATCAGCTCGGCACGCTCGCGATCGTGTTCGGCGGGATCGCCGTCGTGCTCGGGATCATCGGCGGCCTGGGTGGCCGCGGCGCCGCGTCGACGATCCTGTCGATCGTCCTCGGCATCGTCGCGCTGTCGTACCCGGTGCTCAACGCACTGCACCTCATAGAGCGCCACGTGCCGAACCCGATCGGCGGTTAGATCCCGCCGGGCCAGCCGGTGTACGCGCGTGTCCCGCGCTTGCGCAGCTCGTTGGTGACGACCAGCCGCTGGATCTCGCTCGTGCCCTCCCAGATCCGGTCGACGCGGAGCTCGCGCCAGTGGCGTTCGACGGCGTACTCCCGCATGTAGCCACGGCCGCCGAAGATCTGCACTGCTCGGTCGGCCACGCGCCCGGCCGTCTCCGAACACAAGAGCTTCACCGCGCTCGCCTCGGCGTGCAGCCGTTTGCGGTCGATCCCGCCGCGGGCAGCGTCCCAGCACACCCGATACAGGAGCGACTTCGCGGCCATGATCTCGACCGCCATGTCGGCGAGCATCGTCCCGATCGCCTGGAAGTCGACGATCGCCGAGCCGAACTGTCGTCGTTCGGTCGCGAAAGCAAGCGATTCGTCCAGGCATCGCTGTGCCGCACCGACGGTGCGCGCGCCGATCATCAGGCGTTCCTCCACGAACCAGTCCTTCGTCAGATCGGAGCCGCGCCGATCTCCCCGAGCACGCGGTCGTCCGCCACGTGGACGTCGTCGAACGCGAAGATGGGATGCTCGAACACGAAGGTGTGGGTGTACTTGGGCGTCCGGACGAGCCGCACACCCGGCATGTCCTTGTCGACCAGGAAGATGGTGGCCTTGGCGGGATCGCCGTCCACGTGCGCGTGCACCAGGAAGAAGTCCGCGACATCGCCGCTCGTCACGTGCCATTTCTCGCCGTTGAGGACCCACCCGTCGGTGTCACGGCGAGCCGTCGTGGCGACCATCGTCACGTCGGAGCCGGCGCCGGCCTCGGTGATCGCGTACGCATCGCGCCGCTCGCCGCGGCAGGCCGGCCGCAGGAACCGCTCCTTCTGCTCCTCGGTGCCTGCCGCGAGCGGGATCGATGGCCGCCACGGGACGTCCCACAAGGCGTTCGTCACGCGTCCCCATTGCTCCTCAACGAGCATCACCTGGAAGGTGTCGAGCCCGCGACCCCCGTCGTCGATGCTGTGGTTGATGGCGGCGAACCCGTGATCGAGCACGGCCTGCTTCGCGGTCGCCGCGCTGTCGGGCGTCAGGCCGTCGTGTTCTTCACATGGGAGCTCCAGCGGCTGGAGCACTTCGTCGGCGAACCGACGCGCGCTCGCCTGCAAGGCGGCGTCGTCGGAGTTGAGCTCGAGATCCACGGTCACCCCACGACGTAGTGTTCCCCGAGCATAGAGGTGGCATCGGTCGAGGAGTGAGCGGGATGACGACGTACGGATCGATCCCCGGCGCATGCCACGGTCCGTGGTGCTGGACCACCACGATCGCGGCGCTGGAGGAACGTGGTCATTGCGCTATCGCGATCGACCTCCCGTCGGTGCCGTGCGCGTCGATCGTGTGCACGGATGACCGTGTGGCGACCGCGGCATGGGGTCGGTGGGCGGCGTGCGAGCGTCTCCTCAACGCACCGGTGGTCGAACTTCCCGGTTCGCAGGCGCCGTTCCTGTCGCGGCCGGCGGACCTCGCGGAAGCGCTGGTCGAGCTCCGCGGCCGGCTGTAGCGTCCTGCCACCGAACGGAGAGGGAGAGCCCTGTGACGCGAACGCTGTTCCACGGCGGGAAGGTCTTCGACGGCACGATGTCGCCGCTGGCGGACGCCGACGTCGTCGTCGAGGACGGAAGGATCGTCGAGATCGGTCCCGGGCTCGACGGTGACGACCGCGTTGACTGCTCGGGCAAGGCGCTGCTGCCGGGGTTGTTCGACACGCACGTACACCTGACCGGCACGTACGAAGACGATGAATTGACGGTTCAGCACCGCCCGTTCAGCTACGGCTTCTACCAGACGCCCAAGAACCTCATGACCACGTTGCGGCTCGGGATCACGTCGGTCCGCGACGCCGGCGGTGCGGACGCCGGCCTGCGCCGGGCCGTCGAAGACGGCGTGCTCGTCGGTCCGCGGATGCAGGTGGCTATCACCATGCTGAGCCAGACCGGCGGGCACAACGACGAGGTCCTGCCGAGCGGCGGCATCTCGGCAGGATGGCAGCCGTATCCCGGGTTCCCGAGCGGCGTCTGTGACGGGGTCGACGGCGTCCGGCAGAAGGTGCGCGAGGTGATCCGCGCCGGTGCGGACGTGATCAAGATCGCATCGAGCGGCGGGTTCTTCTCGCCTGCGGACGACCCGATGCACCCGCATTTCGCGCAGGAAGAGCTCGACATGATCGTTTCGACCGCGGCCGATCTCGGGCGGTGGGTGATGTCGCACGCGCACGGCCCCGAGGGGATCAAGCGCGCGGTACGCGCGGGTGTCCGCTCGATCGAGCACGGCACCTTCCTCGACGAGGAGTCGGCCGACCTGATGCTCGAGCGCGGGACGTGGCTCGTGCCGACGATCACGTCCGGCGACACGACGGAGGAGCTTGCGCACGACGAGAAGCTCGCGCCCGAGATCCGCGCGAAGTTCGCAGATCTCGGCCGGCCGGAGTTCGACGCGATGAAGCTCGCGGCGCAGGCCGGCCTCAAGGTGGCGCTCGGCACGGACGCCGCGGTGTTCCCGCACGGCTGGAATCTGAACGAGCTCACACATATGGCGAACAACGGGTTCTCGCCGGAGCAGGCGCTGCATGCCGGCACGCTGTCGGCGGCCGAGCTGATGGGCTGGGACGACAGGCTCGGGTCGCTCGAGCCGGGCAAGATCGCAGACGTCGTCGTGGTCGACGGCGACCCGTTCGCGTTCGAGACCCTCGCGGACCGGATCGAGCAGGTGTGGAAGGACGGCGCGCGGGTCGTCTGACCCGCTCGCATGGGCGCGCTCGGGCTGGCGCTGTTTTCCGCGCTGTCCTGGGGGACGGCGGACTTCTTCGGCGGCCTGACGACTCGACGGCTGGGCATCTTGCTCGTCGGTGTCGTGTCGCAGGGTGCCGGGCTCGTGCTCACCGGGGCGTTCATCGTGATCGGCGGGTCGCCGATGCCCGACGGGCGCGGACTGCTGTTCGGTGTTGCGGCGGGGGTGTGCGCGACGATCGGGCTCGGCGCCTTGTACCAGGGCCTGGCAGTCGGACCGATGAGCGTCGTCGCGCCGATCACCGCGCTCGAGGTCGTCGTGCCGGTGACGGTCGGCTTCGTGCGCGGCGACCGGCCGGACAGCGTCCAGATCGCCGGGATCGTGATCGGCGTGATCGGCGTGGTGCTCGCGTCGCGCGAGACCGCGGCCGATGCCGATGCGACGGCGCCCCGGATCCGAGGCTTCGCGTACGGGGTCGTCGCCGCGGTCTTCCTCGGCTTGCTCGTCACGTTCTTGAACGAGGCCGGCAAGGAGAGCGCGCCGTGGGCCGTGTTCACCCTCCGGCTCGTGTCGGTCCCCGTATTCCTCGTGGCCTTGCTGGTCACACGGGCATGGAGGGGACGGCAGCCGTCACGCCGGGACACCGCGACGATGGTCGGCGTCGGCGTGCTGGACAATCTCGCGAACGTGACGTTCGCCCTCGCCGGGCAGACGGGGTTGCTGGCGTTGATCTCTGTGGTTGGCGCCCTCTACCCGGTGGCGACGGTGCTGCTCGCCTGGACGATCCTTCGAGAGCGGCTGAACACGTCACAGTGGATCGGCGTTGCGATGGCGTTCGCCGGCGTCGGGATGATCGCCGTGGGATAGCTGCCATGTCGCCGTCCGGTGGCGTCCGGGCGTCGTCTGTGTGATGCGAGTTCCCTGAAGCGGCGCCGTGGATCTGCCGTAGTGAGATGCCCGCTCTCAGACATCGGTCGCCCGGACTACCCTCGCGCCGTGGAGTGGTGGCGGGAGATGTTCGCGGTCCCCCTGTGGCAGCGGCTTCAGCTCGGTTGGGAAGAGGCCGACGACGCCGACACCGATGCCGACCACGTCGTGCGGGCGCTCGGACTCACCGAGCCGACGCGCGTGCTCGACGTTCCGTGCGGGACGGGGCGCATCGCAAGCCGCCTACGCACGCTCGGCCACGAGGTGGTCGGGATCGACGCGACCGATCGCTTCGTCGAGTCCGCGCGCGATGCCGGTGTCCCGGTGATCCGAGCCGACATGCGGACGCAGATCGTCCGCGCCGGCACGTTCGAGGCGGCCGTTTGCCTGTGGGGCTCGTTCGGCTACTTCGACGAAGAAGACAACGGGATGCAGGCGCGGGCGTTGATCGACGCCGTTCGTCCGGGCGGACGCTGTCTTATCGATACGCTCGTCGCGGACACGCTCCTGCCGCGGTTCGTCGCCGACGCGGCGTGGTCCGTCGGCGACATCGACGTCACCGAGTCGCGCCGCTACGACCCGAAGACCAAACGGATCGAGACGACCTGGTCGTTCGCGTCGGGCAACGAACACGCGACGCAGGTCACGTCGGTTCGTCTGTACACGCTCGACGAGTTGACCGACCTGCTCGCGGCGCGCGGCTGCACGACGTTCCAGGCGTTCGACGGCGAGCTCGAGCCGTTCGGCGAGGCGTCGGAGCGCCTGTGGCTCGTGGCGACCAAGGGCTAGCCGGCGA
>C688J18823_10000868_pt1 | contig 18117 bp, 17 predicted proteins | sample HopSoiMetagenom1_FD_18823 | JGI IMG/M metagenome (IMG submission 18823) | reverse complement strand
CCGCCACAACGACGTCGTGGCGCTGCTGGTTCACGATCCCCTGCAAAGCGAACTGCCGGCTTCGGCCAGCATGACCGTGACCGACGGCGAACTGCAGATTCACCTGGAAGTGGGCCGCGAAAGCGTGCGCAAGAGCATCATGGAGGCGACGCAGGACCGGCTCAAGGGGGTCTTCGCCTGGACGCAGGAAATCGGCGTTCCCGTGCTTCCGCTCAGCGCCGCCGAAGACACGGCACAGCAGCTTCGCCGCTTGCTCGGGACCCTGACGAGCCGCCCGGGGCGCGGCGGCGGCCACGGTCAGATGGGGGCGAGCATTGGCTGATACGCAAACCAGACTGGCTGATCCGCTCGCGGGCCTGATCGACATTCCGCTCCCGCAGGAAGTGAGCCTGTTGCCTCAGACCTGGCCATCGCGCATCGCCATCGTGCTGATCGTGGTGTCGGCTGCGGGGGCGATCTGGCGGTTTGTGCATCACCGTCGCGCCAATCGATACCGGCGCGAGGCGCTCTCGGAGCTCGATCGAATCCGCCAGACGTCCGACGCGGCGCCGCGCCGGTTGGCGGATCAACTCGCGTTGCTGGTGCGGCGTACGGCCTTGGGAGCGTTTCCGCGCCAGACGATTGCGCCTCTGACCGGAACGGCGTGGCTGGCATTTCTCGACCGCAGTTATGGCGGGGAGGAGTTTTCGCGGGGCGTAGGAAGATGGCTCGTCAGCGGCCCCTATCAGCAGGTGGAGCCGGGCCGCGACGAACTGAATGCGCTGGGCGGCCTCGTCGATCGCTGGATCAGGGTGCACCATGTTTGAACTGGCCTGGCCGTGGATGCTCATCTTGCTGCCGCTGCCGATCGTGGTGTGGTGGTTGCTGCCGCCATACCGCGCGCGGCAGGCGTCGGTGCAGATCCCGTTCTTCGATCGAATGGCGGCGGCCACGGGGCAGACCCCGCAGCGAGGCGCCGTGGTACTGCAGCGGCGACGCGTGCAGATGATCGTGGCGACCCTGATCTGGATACTGACCGTCGTGGCGCTCGCGCGGCCGCAATGGGTCGGCGACGCCGTGACGCGCGAGATTTCCGCCCGCGATCTCATCCTGGCGATCGATATCTCCGGCTCGATGGAGCAGCGCGACTTTCGCAGCCCTGACGGTGCGACGCTGACGCGCCTCGATGGCGTCAAGCGCGTCATCAAGGATTTCATCGCGCGCCGCCGCGGCGATCGTTTGGCGCTGATCCTGTTCGGCACCAGGGCCTATGTGCAGGTGCCGTTCACCCAGGATCTGCAGACCGCGCAGCAACTGCTCGACCAGGCCCAGGTCGGCATGGCCGGGCAACAGACGGCGATCGGGGACACCATCGGGCTTGCGATCAAGACGCTGGAGGGAAGCAGCGCAAAGCAGAAGCTCTTGATCCTGCTGACCGACGGCAACGACACCGCGAGCCGCGTGCCGCCTGAACATGCCGCCGATATCGCGCGTCAGAACGATGTTGCCGTCTATACGATCGGCGTCGGCGATCCTGCGGCCTCGGGCGAGAACCGGGTCGATCTCTCCGTGCTGCAATCAGTGGCGGCAACGACCGGCGGGCATTTTTTCCGCGCCGAGGATGGCGCGCAATTGCAGGCGATCTATGCCGATATCGACAAGCTTGCACCGGCAAAGCTCGACACGCTGCCGTGGCGCCCAAAACTGCCGCTGTTTCAGTGGCCGCTCGGCGCCGCGGTCGTTTTGGGGTTGGCGTTGTGGCTCGGCCTGCTTCTATCAGGCGAACGGGAACGGAAAGGAGCGCTTCGCCATGCCTGACGCGCTCAGCATTCCGTTTCACCTGTTGCGGCCAATGTGGCTGCTCGCGCTGATTCCGGTCGCGGTGATCTTCGCCATGCTGCTGCGGCGGCAGAACCCGTGTGCGCAATGGGGCGGGGTGATCGCGCCGCATCTTCTGCAACACCTGATCGTGCAGCCCGGCCAGGGGCGCGGCGTCAATCCACTTTACCTTGTGACCGCTGGCCTGGTGCTCGGCATCGTCGCGTTGTCGGGACCGACCTGGCGGCGCGAACTGCCGCCGTTTGTCGAGGACAAGGCGCCGCTGATGATCGTGCTCGCCTTGAGTTCGTCAATGGATCAGCCGGATGTCGCGCCGACGCGTCTGGAACGTGCCAAGCAGAAGATCAAGGATTTGCTCGGCGCTCGTGTCGGCGCCCGGAGTGGCCTGATCGCCTATGCCGGCACCGCCCATCTCGTGATGCCGCTGACCGACGACAGCTCGGTCATCGAGCCGTTCCTTGCGGCGCTGGCGACCGGCCTGATGCCGAAAGACGGAAAGAACGTCACGGCGGCGGTTTCGCTGGCGACGCAGTTCCTGGCCGCTGAACCGGTTGCTGGTACGATCCTCGTTGTCGCCGACGATCTCCGCGAGCAAGCCGCAATCCGTCAGGCCGCCGGCCGCAACAGCGTCGCGCTGTTGAGCGTGGCGCCTGCGCAGTCCGGCGAGGGAACGGGCTTCGGCTCCGACGTCGTGCGCGTCAGCGTGGACAATTCCGATATCCAGGCGATCGAACGCCGGATCGAGACCCGCTTTCAGGCGGCACAAGGCGATGCGTTCGGCACGCAATGGCGCGACGAAGGCTACTGGCTGATGTTTCCCATCGCGCTTCTCGGCCTGCTCTGGTTCCGGCGCGGCACGACGGTGGCGTGGGTGGTGATGCTGTTCGTCGCCGTACAGGCCTTGCCTGCCAGAGCCGAGGGGCAGCCGCACCGCTTTATTGATTTGTGGCTGACGCCGGACCAGCAGAGCCGAATAGCGTTTGACCGGGGTGATTACCGCACGGCAGCCCAACGCTTTGTTGATCCGATGTGGCGCGGCATTGCCGCCTACCGCGCCCTCGACTTCCTGGCCGCGGCAGAGGCGTTCCGCAAGATCGAAACCGTGGAGGGCCGCTTCGCACTCGGCAATGCCGAGGCGCAGAACCACGCGTGGGAACGCTCGATCAAGGCCTATGACGAAGTACTGAAGGCGCAACCCGGCCATGCCGCAGCGAAAACCAATCGCGCGATCGTGGTCGCCCTGTTCGAGGCACAGGAGGAAAAGCGCCGCAAGCAGGAGCAGGACGACAGCGCGCCGCCGGACGAGAAGGCGGATGAGACGCGCGTCGATCCCAAGCAGAAGGGCGGCAAACGGATTCAGGTCACGCCGCAAGACGTCACCACGGCCGGCGCCGCGGAGGCCTGGATGCGCGCGGTGCAGACGACGCCCGCGGCTTTCCTCAAGCTGAAATTTGCGATCCAGGCGGCCGGCCTCCCGAGCGCGGGGAGCACGCCATGACGCGCACCTTGGCCATCGCGGTTCTTGCATTCGCAGTGACAGCGGCGTGCAGCGCATGGGCGCAGCAGGCCAGCGCGCCCGAGCCGATCCTGCAGGTGACCGTCGATCCCGAGCGCGTCGTGATCGGGCAAAAGACAACGCTGCGGATCGACGTGCTGGCGCCGAACTACATGACGTCGCCGCCGGAGCTTCCCAGCTTCCAGGTCCGCAACGCTGTGACGCGGCAGTTGCAGAGTGTAAACCTCTCCGAAGAGCACAACGGAATAACCTATGCCGGCGTGCGCTTCGAGTTTGCTCTCTATCCGCAGGAGCCCGGCTCCTACCTCGTCGCGGATCAGAAGGTGAAGGTAAAATACGCCGCAGAACCACCCGCGGTGCGCGAAGAGGTGCTTGCGCTGCCGCGTATGTCCTTTACCGCCTTCATCCCTGATGCGGCGGCCGGCCTGAACCCGTTCCTCGCGTCGAGCCGACTGACGATCGAGCAGTCTGTCCTGCGCTCGTCGGAGCAGCTCAAGGTCGGCGACTCCGTCACCCGCAGTGTCACCATCCGCGCGGCGGATACGCCGACGATGCTGCTGCCGCCCGTAACATTCCCGGCGGTGGAAGGCCTTGCCGTCTATTCAGCGCAACCCAAGCTGCGGGACGAGACCGAAGGGCGGACCGACGTGACGACAGCAACGCGGACGGACTCCGCAACTTACATCCTGCAAAGGGCCGGCAATTATGCGCTGCCCGCAATCGATGTACGCTGGTGGAATGCCGAGCATGGGCGCATCGAAACTGCGCATCTCGATGCAGTGACGATGCACGTGGCAGAAAATTCTTCAGCGCGGGTCGCCGGAGGAGGCCCTCTGACCGCACGATCGAACTGGGCCGCAATCGTTTACCTCGTCGCCGATCACTGGGCCGCGGCACTCCTTGCCGCGGTCGCCCTGGCGGCCCTCGCATGGATCATCCCGCGCGCTGGACATGCGGTCGCCACCCTCCAGCGGCAGCGCCGTGCCTCCTATCTGCAGTCCGAACGGTTTTCCTTCAATCGACTCCGCCGCGCAGCCCGCAGCGGCGATGCCAAGGCATCCTATTTCTCGCTGCTTGACTGGCTGCAGCGCTTCGGGCCCGCCGACACCGTCGGAGCTCTGAAGGCCGCCGCGCGCGATCCCGCACTCGAATGGGAAGTCGTCTCACTCGAGACGAAGCTCTTCGGCAACCAGCCAATCGGGGCCGATTGGTCGCCGCGCCGATTCATGCGGCATGTCAGCTCAGTCAGACGGAGCTTGTGCAGGGAGTCTGTTCGCCAACAGACGCATACGGCCTTGCGGCCGCGACTGAACCCGGGCGGCAATCGTATTCCGCCTCGTCATCACTGGAGGGAGCCTGCGAGATGAAGCGGATATCGAGATTTGCGAGAGCGAGGCGCGAGGTTCGGGTCGCGGTCCTCACCCTGCTGCTCTGGGTGCCTGCCGCCATCGCCGCTTTCGCGCAAACCGATCCGCTGCCGTCCTGGAATGACGGCACGGTAAAGAAATCAATCACCGACTTCGTCGCCAAGGTGACGACCCAGGGCGGGGCGGATTTCGTGCAGCCAGCCGAGCGCATCGCCGTATTCGACAATGACGGCACGCTGTGGTGTGAACAGCCGATCTATTTTCAGGCCGCCTTTGCGTTCGACCGCGTCAAGGCGTTGGCAGCACAGCATCCCGAGTGGAAGCAGCAGCAGCCGTTCAAGGCGTTTCTCTCCGGGGACAAGAAGGCGCTTGCGGAGCAGGGCAAAAAGGGGCTGCTGACACTGATGGCCGCGGCGCATAGCGGCATGACCACGGACGAATTCGCAAAGTCCGTCGCTGACTGGCTCGCAACTGCGAAGCATCCGCGCTTCAACCGACCGTATAACGAGGTCATCTATCAGCCGATGGTCGAATTGCTGGCTTACCTCCGCGCCAACGGTTTCAAGACCTTCATCGTTTCCGGCGGCGGCGTCGAGTTCATGCGGATGTGGGCCGAAAAGGCCTACGGCATTCCGCCCGAGCAGGTGGTCGGCTCCTCCGGTGTCACGCAATACGGGCTCGACGCCGCAGGCAAGCCGTCGCTGCTGAAGGTGGCGAAGGTGCAGTTCATCGACGACGGACCAGGGAAGCCTGCCGGCATCAACATGGTCATCGGCCGACGTCCGATCCTCGCCTTCGGTAATTCGGACGGCGATCACCAGATGCTGCAATGGACCATGGCAGGCAACGGCGTGCGCTTTGCCGGCATCGTGCACCACACGGATGCCGCGCGCGAATACGCCTACGACCGGCCGTCGAAGATCGGGCAGCTCGACAAGGCATGGGATGAGGCAAAGGCGAAGGGCTGGACCGTCGTCAACATGAAGCAGGACTGGAAGAAGATTTTCGCATTCCAGCCGTAGGACATCGAAAGCTGGATATTGAGGAGGATGACAATGTGCCGATCCCTGGTTATTGCACTTTTCCTGTCTTGCCTGGCGGGAGTTTCAGTCGCGCAAACGCCGCAGGAACGCCTCGTTCGCAGTCGCGCCGTCGAGGCGGCGATCTGGGGCATGCCTGTCGTCAACTACGACCTGATGCTGCAGGAAATGCTGACGAAGACGCCCGGTAAGGTGAACCAGGTGATCTACTGGGGCAAGCCGCTCGACTGGAAGAACCAGACGCTGACGCCCAATCCCGACACACTCTATTTCATGACGTTTCTCAATACCCGGGACGTCGGGCCGATGGTGATCGAAATTCCGCCGGCGGATGCGAGTGGCTCGCTCAATGCCAACTTCGTCAATGTCTGGCAGGCGCCGCTCGAAGACGCCGGATTGCTTGGCGTGGACAAGGGCGCGGGCGTCAAACTGTTGATGCTGCCGCCCGGTTACAAGGGGCAAGTGCCGGCAGGCTATGAAGCGTTGCAGCCGGACACCTGGGGCAGCTATGGCCTGATCAGGTCGAACCTGAAAAGCCACGGTGATGCAGACGTCGAGAAGTCGGTCGCCTACGCCAGGAAGATCAAGGTCTATCCGCTCTCGCAGGCATCAAACCCGCCTCTAACGGTCTTTTCCGATATCAAGGATGTTCTGTTCGATACGACCATCCGGTTCGACGAAAGCTTCTATACGAATTTAGACCGGATGGTGCAGAGCGAACCCTGGCTTGATCGCGACCGTGCCATGATCGACCAGTTGCGGTCGATCGGCATCGAGAAGGGCAGGCCGTTCGCCCCCGATGCGAAAATGAAGCAGGTCTTGAAGGACGGCATCGCGGATGCGCATGGGTGGATGGTCGCGAAATACGACGCCGCCCCGCCGCAATTCTTCGAAGGCACCCATTGGACGTTTCCCGGCCACCCCGAGTTGATCAAGGCGGCAGGCGAGAATTTTAGCGATCCGAATACCTATCCCTTGGATTGGCGCGGCATCGGCTATCACTACGCCTACATCGCCATTAAGCGGTTGGGGGCCGGCCAGTTCTATCTGCTCAACATCAAGGACAACAACGGTGCGGATTACGACGGCGCAAGTACCTATCGCCTCAGCGTCCCCGCAGGTGTACCGATCGACCAGTACTGGTCGCTGACCGCCTATGACCGCGATACGCATGCGCTGATCAAGAATGTCGATCGCGCCAGCCGCGCATCGAATGCTTCCGACATGAAGAAGAATGCCGACGGCTCGGTCAATATCTACGTCGGCGCGAAGGCGCCCGCCGGGCGGGAGTCAAACTGGATTCCGACTGACCCGGCCCGCAAATTCGAGCTGATGTTCCGCCTCTACGGCCCGAAAAAGGAATTCTTCGAGAAGAAGTGGGCGCTGCCGGATGTCGAAAAGATCGACGCCACAGTCGGCGCTGGAGCAACGAGGTGATGGTGCGGAAATCCGGCGCGCCGTCACGAATTATCGTCTTTAGTTCCTCCGGCAACGGGCGATGATAATGAAGAAAATCAGCACCGCACTTCTTGTCGGCCTGATGGCTGCAACTGCCCTCTCAGGATCGATAGCGGCCGAGCCTCCGCTGACTTTGTCACCGAACTGGAGCAGCGCGATGCCACCCGGCCCTGACACGCGCGTCAAGATCACCGAAGAGTATGCCAAACAGGTTGGACGGGACGCGTACTTCTGGGCTTGGCCAATGGTGAACATGTATAACCGCCGGCTGCATTTCATGCAGGTCAAGGAGATGATGCTGCAGGGGCCGCTGATGGAGGCCCCCGCCAACCGCCTTGCCATGCTCACCGACTATGTCGATCCGGAAGAACGCGCGGTGGCATGTCCAAATCAGGATGTCGTCTACGGCATCGGTGCGCTTGCGCTCGATGTTTCGCCGGTCGTGATCCAGGTGCCTGATTTCGGCGACCGGTTCTGGGTCTATCAGGTGGTCGATCTCCGCACCGACAGCTTTGTCCAGCTCGGCAAGATGTACGGCACCACACCGGGCTTCTATCTGCTGGTCGGGCCCGACTGGAAAGGCGAGGTTCCGAAAGGCATCACCAAAGTCTTCCGTTCCCCAACAAATACTGGGCTTGTGGCGCCGCGTGTTGCACAGAGCGACACGCCGGAGGACAAGCGCGCCATTCAATCCGTATTGCCCGGCATCATGATGTATCCTGCGGCGGAGTACGACAGCCGGATGAAGACAAAGGATTGGGCGAGCCTGCCGAAAGCGCCTGCGCCTCCTGGCGGCGCAGAGGAAACGCAATGGGTGCTTCCTGACAAGTTCGTCGACGAGTTGCCGGCCGTTCTTGCCGACGCAGCGCCGTTGCCCGGGGAGGAGGCGCGCTACGCGCAGGTGCTTGCGGTCGTGACCGCAGCCAAAAGCAATCCCGGGATCAAGCAGGCAATGACCGAGGGCGCAAAGGAAGCGGAAGAGAAACTGGTGAAGCCGCTATTTCAGTTCCGCAACTACGGCCAGCAGCTTCCGCATAATTGGTCCACCATCTCCAACGAGTCCGCCTTTGGCACCGACTACTTCACACGCACGGCGGTGGCGAAGTCGAACATCCTGGTTAACTCTCCGAACGAAACGAAATACTTTTATCAGGACCTCGACGCCAACGGCGCGCGGCTCAACAGCGGCAATAGCTACACGGTCACGTTCGATGCCGGGCAGATTCCGCCGGTGAACGGATTCTGGTCGCTATCGATCTACAACGAGCATCATTTTTTCGTAAAGAATCCGATCAACCGCTTCTCGGTCGGCACCAAGAACAAGGATCTCAAGTTCGCCGCGGACGGTTCGCTGACGATCTACGTTCAGGCCGAGGCCCCGACCGATCCCGTCCAGCGCGCCAACTGGTTGCCGGCGCCCAGCGGCGATTTCTCGCTCTATGTCCGCGCCTATTGGCCAAAGGCGGAAATCACCGAGGGTTCATGGACGCCGCCAGCCGTACGGCGAGCGGAGGGCACCACGATGGGTGTACGGCAATGACGTAACGAAAGGGCGTCGCGTGAAATGAGCGGGACCAGCACCAACGGCGAGCGCCAGCTTTACATCGGCTTCCGCGCGTCGATCATCACCGTGTTCATCGCGGCTGTGCTGTTCGTCGGCCTGATCCTGGTCTATCTCAGCTTCGATCGCATCTCCTCGATCACGCGAACGGCGGCCAGCACCTTCATCGAGAAGGTCGCCCAGCTCGGCGCCGACCGCATCGATACACAGTTCAAGAGCGTTCGCGACAACCTCGACATTCTCGGCGGGCTCCCCGCGGTCCAGTCCGCGGAGATCGACGACAATCCGAGACTTTATGCGTTGATGGCGTCGATGCTGCGCAACAATCCGCAGTTGTTCAGCCTCTATGTCGGGTATGAGGACGGCTCCTTCCTGGAGATGGATTTCATCGGCCGCGCCAAGCCCGGCTTCAGGGCCAGCCTGAACGTCGATGAGGATGCTGTTTTTCGTCTCGTCGTCATCTCCCGCACCGGCAAGGCCACTGCCGCTGCCGTCACGCAGTACCTGTCCGAGAACCTGATCCAGGTCGCGGAGGTGCCGGGTCCAACCAGTTACGATCCGCGCCGGCGTCCGTGGTACGTCGATGCCTTCAAAGACGAAAAGACCTTGCTGACCGGTCCGTACATTTTCTTCGCCACCGGGGAGCCGGGTTACACGTTCCACACCCAACTGAGGGAAGGCCGCCGTGGCGTCGTCGCCGGCGACCTCCTGCTCAACCGGCTGGAGCAATTATTGGCCGAACAGCGGCTTGGCCAGTCGGGACTGACGTTCCTGTTCAACGACGCCGGCAACATCGTCGCCCATCCCGAGATGGGCAGGCTGATGGACGCGATGCCTGAGCGGAGCAATGAACTTCCCAGGCTCGACGCCATCAATCTCGCCGGGCTGTCTGCGGCGATCNAGGCGTGGCGCAAGGGCGGACATGCTCAGCAGATCTTTGCCGATCAGGCGGGCAGGACATATGTCGCCGCCTNCCATCCTATCGGGATCGCAGGGNCCGCCAANATCCACCTGGCNGTGGTCGCGCCGCTTGACGAATTCTTCTCCACGATCATCTCCGAGCGANGNGCGCTGTTCGCGATCGCTTTGGCATTCGTTCTCGCAACCTTGCCGCTGGCGTTCTGGGTAGGCTCGCTGATGGCGCGTTCGCTGCGGGNGCTGGCGAAACAGACCGATGAAATTCAGNGGTTTCAGGTNGCGGAGCAACCGCGGCTTCGTTCGATCGTCAANGAGATCGATGAACTCGGCCGTTCCGTTTTCACCATGCGAACCGTGGTTCGCAATTTTTCCAGCTTCATTCCCAAACAAATCGTGCGCCAGCTGATCGAGTCAGGGACATCGCTGGGTCTGGGCGGGACCCGGCGCGAGATCACGGTTTTGTTCACCGACGTCGCCGATTTTACTGCAAAGACCGAAAAGGCCGACCCGTCGCAGGTCATGATCTTCACCTCGCGCTATTTCGCAGCGCTATCGGAAGCGATCATGAAGCATCACGGCACCATCGATAAGTTCATCGGCGATGCGGTGATGGCGCTCTGGAACGCGCCGACCGATGACCCCGACCACACCATCCATGCATGCGAGGCCGTCCTGGCCTGCTTGCGCAAGAACGACGAACTGAACGAATCCTTCAGAAGCGAGGGATGGCCACCCTACGAGACCCGCTTCGGCCTTCACGTCGGCGACGCGGTCGTCGGCAACGTCGGCTCGTCGGAACGCATGAACTATACGGCGCTGGGCGCAACCATCAATCTTGCCGCCCGGCTCGAAGGCTTGAACAAGAATTATGGCACCCGGGTACTCGCGAGCGCGGCCGTCAGGGCCAGCGCAGAGCATCGCTTCGTCTTTCGTAACATCGACCGGATCAGCCCAAAGGGTTTTGCGGAAGCGGTTGCGATCCATGAACTGCGCTGCGCGCGCGAGGGAGATGTTACGGCAGAACTGGCTTTCTGCAGGCGCTGGGACGAGGTCTATGCCTCGATTGAGCATGACGATCCCGCGAGCGCTCTTGCGGCAATTTCGGCCTTCCTCAGTGAATACCCGGGGGACAGTGTTGCACGATACTACGCTGAGCGTGTTCAGGGCGGCCTTCATTCCGGGCGCCCAAGGGGTACCGGCACAGGTCTAAGGAAGCGCGCGCGATGAACAGACGGCAGCTCTTGACGGGTGCGGCTGGCGTCGCCGTCGGCGCAGCGCTTCCGCGACCTTCGATCACGCAAACCAGGACGAAGATCCGGCTCGGCCATCTCCATGTGGTCGCCGTCGACGGGCAGATCCTGACCGGCCTCGATCGCGGTGCGTTCGAGAAGCGGGGTATCGACTTCGAGCGCTCGGAATTCAATACCGGCCCCGAGGTTTTCGCGGCGATGGCGGAGGGACGTCTCGACGTGCTGTCGGCCGGCGGCGTCATCTCCAATTATCTCGCGCTTGGCGCCGGCCGCGCCTTCCTGATCAATGACATCGAGATCGCTACCGCGCAGCTCTGGGTCAGGCCGGATCAGGGCGTCAGGACGTTCGCCGATCTGAAGGGCCGGCGGGTCGCAACGACGACCAAGACGACGGCCCACATATTTCTGCACAGGGCGCTGCGTGCCAACAACATCGATCCTTCCGACGTCGAGCTGGTCAATGGCAGTATGGCGGACGCCGTGGCATCGTTCATTGCAGGCACCGTTCCCGCGGTCGCGCTCTGGGTCCCGTTCAACATCAGGGTTCGCGAGGCCTTGCCTGACGCCATCAAGCTGGTGGATGCGTCAGCCTTCTATCCCCAGTCCGCCGTCGTCGGCGGATGGGTCGCACGAACCGACTACTACAACGACAACAAGGAGATCCTCGGCAATATCATCCGCGCCTGGGCGGACGCCAACGATTACATCGTCCGCAACCCCGCTGCTGCGGCCGAAGCGCTGCAGAAGAACCACTACAGGCAGGCGTCGGTGTCCGATATTGCCGAAGCGCTGAAAGCGCAGAAGATGTTCACGTCGCGGGAGTGGCGGAGGCTTTACGTCGACGGAACGGTCGCGAAATGGCTGCAGCAGGTCAGCGATTTCTTCATGACCGATGCCGGCATCACGGGCGCCAAGCCGGCTTCCGAATATTTTGATCCTGATCTGTATCTTTCGGTGATCTGACCGTTGGAAATGTGATCGACGAATGAATGGTTGGAGTGATGCCATGTCCGGCCTCGACATCTTCGCCTGGATCGTGCTCATCATCCTGGTCGCCAGCGTGATCGCGGTGTTCTGCATCGCCGGCTGGCTGCCGGGTCACATTGCCAAAACCCGCGGCCATCCGCACGCGCAGGCCGTGACGGTCGCTGGCTGGGTCACATTGATTTGCGGCTTTGCGCTGTGGCCGGTCGCGCTGGTCTGGGCCTATGTCGATGTTCCCGCCGCGCCCACGAAGGAGCCGCAGCCATGATGATCGCATTGATGGCTGTCTATCTCGTGCTGCTGTTTGTGCTGGTGCGGTTCGGCATCGTCACCTTCAATCTGTTCTGGAAGTGCTCGCCGTTCATCGTGCTGCTGCTGCTGAATCTGTTGCTGTTCATCCCGATGGGATGGGGCGCGCCGCAGGGGTCTGCGCTGGTGGTGCGTAATGCGGTTTCGATCATTCCGAATGTGGCAGGCGAGGTGATCGATGTTCCCGTCGAGGCCAATGCCGCGCTGAAGACCGGCGACGTGCTGTTCCGCATCGATCCTGTGCCTTACGAGGCGCAGGTGAGGGCGATCGAGGCGCAACTGAAGTTATCGGCGACGCGCCTTGCGCAGATGACGCAATTGTTCGAGCGCGATTCGGGCCGCGGCTTCGACGTCGAGCAGCGGCAATCCGAGGTCGATCAGCTCAAGGCGCAGCTCGAAGGCGCCAAATGGAACCTGGACAAGACGGTCGTACGCGCGCCCGCCGACGGCTACGCGACCAACGTCGCGCTGCGCAAGGGCGCGCGCGTCGCGGGTTCACCTGTGATGGCTTTCATCGACACGTCGGAGACCCTGATCGGCGTCGAGATATCGCAAAACGATGCCCGCTATATCGCGCCGGGGCAGCCGGTCGAACTAACCTTCAAACTCATGCCCGGCACCGTTTATTCCGGCAAGGTCGAGACGATCTTGCAGGCGATCTCGACCGGCCAAACGCAGGCTTCCGGGCTTGCGGTGACACCAAAGGCGGTCGAATCAGCGCCCTTTGTGGTACGCGTGAAGCTCGAAGATCCCGAACTGTCGAAGCGGTTACCGGCGGGCAGCACCGGGACAGCGGCGATATTTACCGAGGCCGTGAAGCCAACCCACATCATCCGCAAGGTGCTGCTGCGGCAGATAGCGATCCTCAATTACGTTAATCCTTTCTGACCGGGCGAATCCGGGGACTGGATCCGTATTTTTTCGGGCAGAGGCACGGATGAGCGACCCGGATTCCCGGAAAGGACTTGACCCCGGGCCTATCCGGTGCGATCCGCCAGGGATGGCGCCGCGGCATTCATTGCAGTCCTTGACGCCACCCTAATTCCTGTCCATATGCGGGGGTGTCGACACTTGGCCGAACGGCTGGGCTGCTTTGCGTTGCCCACTGACAGGCACGCACGTTTCAGACCCTTCTCCAAAAATCGATCAACCGACGACGGCGCCGATCTCTCGGTGCCTCGATCTAACGTGCACTGTCAGAAGGGGTTATCTTTGCAAAAGACAGCTGGGCAGCAGCCTGACAGGCAAGAGGGCGCTGGCTTCATTCAACCGTCCGTTGGCGGCGGTGACGCTCTTGACGCTCGGCGTTGGACGCGCATTTTGGGCAACTACAGCACGCCAAGCCGGCTGCGCAGCATTGCGGAGCTGGCGATCACGGCTTTGCCGCTCATCCTGTTGTGGACCGCGGCCTGGTTCGCCTTCCACCTTGGTCATGCCTGGGCTTCATTGCTTATCGCCATACCGGCTGCCGGCTTTCTCGTACGCCTGTTCATGATCCAGCACGACTGCGGTCACGGCACCTTTTTTGCCAGCCGTACGGCGAATGACTGGGTCGGCCGCGTCATTGGCGTGCTCACGCTGACGCCCTACGACTGCTGGCGCCGCTCGCATGCTACCCATCATGCCACCACCGGCAACCTCGATCGCCGCGGTACCGGCGATCTCGATACGCTGACCGTGCGCGAGTACCGGGCGCTCCCCTGGTGGGGTCGTCTGAAATACCGTCTTTACCGTCACCCGCTGATCATGTTCGGGGTGGGACCGGCCTATCTGTTTCTTTTGCAACAGAGGCTCCCGGTCGGCCTCATGCGCAATGGCTGGCAGCCTTGGGCCAGCACGATGGCAACCAATCTCGCGATTGCCGTCATCGTCGCTACGCTTACCTGGTTTATCGGTATCAAGGCGATCCTGCTCGTGCACCTTCCGACGGTACTTCTCGCCGCCACGGCGGGCGTATGGCTGTTCTACGTGCAGCATCAGTTTGAGCACACGGCGTGGGACCGCGACGAGAACTGGAACCTGCATCAAGCCGCGCTGCACGGCAGCTCGCACTACGACCTGCCGGCGCTGCTACGCTGGTTCACCGCCAACATCGGTGTTCACCACGTGCATCACCTCAGTAGCCGTATTCCCTATTACCGGCTGCCGCGCGTGCTGCGCGATTACCCTGAACTGCGCGACGTCGGCCGCATAACGCTGCTGCAGAGCTTTCAGTGTGTACGGCTGGTGTTGTGGGACGAGGCGCAGCGCCGGCTGGTGTCGTTCCGGGAAATCTGAGCGCGGCAACCGTTGGTGAGGTTGTCATGCCCGGGACAAACCGGCCATGACGCGTGAGCGTGCGCCCCGTCGAGAAGCGGGGAAGTACATCCTCATGACAAATCAGGGTTGAGGAACGCCTGTTCGACATCGCATAATCTCCGGATCATCCGGAGGGACGGCGATGCAATTGCGGGTCTTTGGGCGCACGGGAATGCAGCTCTCGGTGCTGGGCTTCGGCTGCGGCGCGGTGGGCGGATTGATGGTGCGTGGCGATGCCGCCGACCAGGAGCGCACCATCGCACGCGCGATCGCCGCCGGCGTCAACTACTTCGACACCGCGGTGCAGTATGGCGACGGTGAGTCGGAAAAGAATCTTGGCCGCGTTTTGCAAAAGCTGAAGCCCGCCAATGTGGCCGTCGGCACCAAGGTCCGCGTGCCGCCCAGCGAGTTTGGCCGCATCGATGAGGCCGTCAGGACATCGCTCGACGGCAGTCTGGCGCGGCTAGGTCTTGACCGGGTCGACATCCTTCATCTGCACAATCCGATTACCGAGAACGGCGGCGGATCGGCGCTCAGCGCACGGCAGGTGCTCGACGAGGTGGTGCCGTCGTTCGAGCGCCTGCGTCAGCAGGGCAAGATTCGCTTCCTCGGGATAACGGCGTTGGGCGATACCGCCGCACTGCATCAGGTGATCGGCGCGCGTGTCTTCGACAGCGCGCAGGTCGTCTACAACATGCTCAATCCATCCGCGGCCTGCGCATTGCCGGCGCGCTATCCGGCGCAGGACTATGGTCGGTTGTTCGATGCGACCGAAGCCGCCGGCGTTGGCGTCGTGGGCATCCGCGTGCTGGCCGGCGGCGCGCTGTCGGGCTCGGCCGAGCGTCACCCGATTGCGGGGCCGGCACCCGAGCCGATCGGCTCGGCGATGAGTTACAATGCGGATATCGATCGCGCGCGACGCCTGATGCCGCTGGTAGAGGAGGGGTTCGCGGCCAGCCTGACCGAAGCCGCCACGCGGTTTGCGCTGTCTCACCCGGCGATGGGCACGATCCTGGTCGGCATGGCGACGCCGCAACAATTCGAGGATGCGCTCGCAGCGGCTGAGAAGGGCCCGCTGCCGCACGCGGCGCTCGACCGGCTGTCTGAGCTAAGGCAGGGGTTTTCCGGCGAGGCGCGTTGATCGCGCGGGCTGCTCAGCTAAAGCGTGATGGCATTAGTTTCGATAGCCTGAGTTTTTGAGATAGTTCGCGCATTCTTCGGGCGTGAAGGCGTCAAGGAGTTCGCCGATGGCAGCGCAGACTGCATCGACGGTTCGTGCGGCTGCTTTGCGGAGCAGATGTTTGAGCTTGGCAAAGACCTGTTCGATCGGGTTCAGGTCGGGTGAGTATTTTGGCAGGAAGAACAGCTTGGCTCCGACGGAGCGGATAAGCTGGCGCACGGCTTTGCTTCTGTGGCTGCCGAGATTGTCCAGAACGACGATATCGCCGGGGCGAAGGGTCGGCAGGAGAACCTTCTCGACATAAATCCGGAAGCTCACGCCATCGATGGGTCCCTCGATGAACCATGGTGCATCGATCCGGTCATGGCGCAGGGCCGCCAGGAAAGTCATGGTTTTCCAGCGGCCGTGAGGAACCTTGGCGCTGAGTCTGTGCCCGCGCGGGGCCCATCCCCGCAAGGGCGCCATGTCTGTCCGGGTCCAGGTCTCGTCGATGAAGACCAGCCGCTCAGCTTCGACGCGACCTTGGTACTTTGTCCACTGGGCTCGCCGTCGTGCCACGTCGGGACGATCGCGTTCGCCAGCCACCACGCTTTTTTTTGAAGCTGAACTTCTCGGCATGCACGAAGTCCCACACCGAGTGATAGTCGACCTTCAGGCCGCGACCGGCAAGCTCGGCAACGAGCCCGCGTATGGTGAAGTCGCCGTCCTTGATCCGTTGCGACAGCCAGACCGCCTGGTCTCCCGAAACCGCCTTCGGCTTGTGACCGCCCATCTGGCCAGGAGCAACGCTGCCGGTCTTATCGACCCGCTTCATCCAGCCGATCGCTGTGCTGATCGCAACTCCAAACTGCTTGGCAGCCTGATTGCGGGACATTCCGCTCTCAATCGCCGCCACCACGCGCTTGCGAAGATCCAAAGAATAAGGCTTGCCCATCCATGCTGGCCTCCACCCAGCCAGCATGGTGAATCAGAAACACACTGATTTGGGAATCCCAAATCGATTCAGCCTAACCCCATCCCGCTTTAGGGCGCGCATTCATAAACCGGATCCTGCAGGCGTAGCTCGCTGATTTTCGCTTTGCGCGGAACGTGACCGAATTGCCGCGGCGTAGCGAAATGACGCGATGTGCCAACAGCACTTGTCAGAAAAGACAGCTATGCAAGCACGGCCAATTTTGAACAACGTGGGCTCGGTGACCCNGCCGTGGCGGCTTGATCTGCGAGCAATCNCGCGAGCCGACTTTCTACCGTCTTCATTTCTTCGATCCTCGCTCTGACCGANATCAGCCGGGCATGAACGATTTTCCGGCACTGATCCGTCGTGCCACCGTCCATCTGCGCAATCTTTGCGAATTGGCGAATTTGTTTCAATGAGAACCCTAGCNCGCGGCAACGCAGGATGAACCCGAGCCGCNCTGCATCCGCCTCACCATAGCGTCGCTGACTATTCCGGATGCGCTTCGGNGCCGGCAACAACCCTATTTGCTCGTAGTAGCGGACGGTGGAGGCATTCGTTCCCGCGAAAATCGCAAATTCGCCAATCCTCATGCTATTTTCTCCTTGAACCTCAAGCTGCTTGAAGACGTAAGCTGCGGCGATCAGCACTCCAGACGGTCAGGTTCCAATGGTCAATATCAAGCCGCCGGCTTTTCAGCACTTGTTTACGCTAGAGGCAGCACTCGCGCCATCACTGGACGCCGGCGAAGGCCCGCTGGGACGGCGCGTGCTCAACGCCGTATCCGAAGGACGCTTTTACGGAGGGCGCCTCAAAGGGCATATCAATCCTGGCACCGGCGACTGGATGCTGACGCGGAACGGAATTCGTGTAGTCGATGCTCGCATCGTACTATTGTGTGACGATGATGCGATCATTCACATGAGCTATGGCGGCAGAATCTGGTTCGATGATGCGGTCCTGCCTGCGCTGGCCAATCCAGCAACCCGCCACCTCATCGATCCGTCGCAATACTATTTCCGTACAACCCCCGTCTTCGAGACCGGCCATCAAAAATATCTATGGCTAAATGGGGTTGTTGGGGTCGGGAATGGCCGCTTGATCGAAGGTGGAGGCGTCGCTTACGACGTCTTCGAGGTAAACTAGAAGGTCGTGTTTGGCCGGGCGTCTGTGGGCGCGGCGTGAAGCGCGCAGGGCGATAGCCGACCGTCGCTCGAAGAGCGAAGGAGGAAGGCGTAATCCGCCGCATCTCAACAAGACGACGGATTACGCTGCGCTAATCCGCTCTAAGCTTCGTTGTATTCCAGCACAGTCAGCGGTCAGGGATAACCGGCACCGGCAACTTCCACATCGACCATGTCGATCCGCGCGGACGATTTGCGTTGCCGGAGTTCTTCGTGGGACGTCGCAGCGCTCAGGCAGAAAAGGGTTCGACGTTCGGGCCCGCCGAGGGCGCAGGCAAT
>C688J18823_10000867_pt1 | contig 18121 bp, 15 predicted proteins | sample HopSoiMetagenom1_FD_18823 | JGI IMG/M metagenome (IMG submission 18823) | reverse complement strand
CAAAGCTGCTCTTGTTTCCAACGCGCTCGGAGAGCGCGTTCCACCGCGGGAATCGGCGGTCATAGACCGCCGCTACAGAAGAACAATGCTGTTAACCCTGTCTAGAAAATCGTCTTATTAGGCCAGCGCGAGATTGGGATCGATCTCCTGGCTAACCGGTGATGTGATTCCGCGTTGCAAATGGAGCCCGGCAACAAAGGCGATCATGGCGGCGTTGTCGGTCGACAGCCAGGGTTCGGCGGCGAGGAATCGCAATCCTTCTCGCCGGCAGGCGTTTTCCATGCTGTCGCGAAGGTGCGCGTTGCAGCTGACCCCGCCGCTCAACGTGACGGCACCGACGCTAGCGCTTTTCGCCGCGCGAACGGCCTTCTGCACGAGAACATCGACAACTGCTTGCTGGAACGAAGCACAGACGTCGGCCACAAGTGTCGCGTCGAGTGTGACTCCGTTCGAGGCGCCATTATGGTTCAGCTTGTCTAACAGATAACGGACGGCCGTTTTCAACCCGCTGAAACTGAAATCGTCGGACTCGGGCATACTGCGCGGCAGTTGAAAACGCGCGGCATTCCCTGTTCGGGCCCGGTTCTCGATTTCAGGGCCGCCCGGGTAGGCTAACCCGAGTAGCTTCGCCACTTTGTCGAAGGCTTCGCCGGCAGCATCGTCTACCGTGCGGCCGATTATCTGGTAATCGCCAACACCGCGCACCAGAACCGTCATGGTGTGACCTCCGCTGACCACCAGCGCAACATTAGCGAGGATCTCGTTAGTCTTGAAAAACGGCGAGAGAAGGTGACCTTCGAGATGATTGACGGCGAGGTAAGGCTTCCCTTCACCGATCGCGAGTCCCTTTGCGATCGATGCACCGATCATCAGCGAAGTGGCCAAGCCCGGCCCACTCGTGGCTGCGAATGCATCCACCTGCCGCAGATCGATCCTGGCGTGACCAAGCGCCCGGTCTAACAATCCTGGCGCCTCAACGACGTGGTTCCGGGACGCGATTTCCGGAACGACCCCGCCATATTTTTCGTGTTCGGCTACTTGCGACGCAACTTCGCTCGCCAGTAGCTCAGTACCCCGTAGTATCGCGATTGCGGTCTCGTCACATGAGGTTTCCAGCGCGAGAATTGTTTTCATTAACGGAGGGATGAGCTCGTCTCGTCCCATAAATTCGGCCGCGTTACGTCTTGATTGACCGCGCAGGGCCAGTTCGAAGGATCGAAAATTAATGGGACGAGACAAGCTCGTCCCTCCCCTCACTTTTTGATCTGCTCGTTCTGGTTTTGCTGAGCGTAGATCATCACGCCCTTTAAGGCATCGATCGCCCGCAGCATCTGCGGATCTTTGCTCCTGATGAGATTGTTCTCTTCCTGAGCTTTTACGTCGCTGCTGCGCATGGCGAAAAGGACGCGTTCCTGTTCGGCCGTCATCGGCACCCGGATGTTCGGGGTGACGCCGTTACCGTGAATCACCTGTTTACTCGGTGTGTAATATTTAGCGGTGGTGAACCGGATTGCTGAACCGTCCGGTAGTTGCAGAACGTTTTGCACCGAACCTTTGCCGAAAGTGGTCTCGCCTACCAATACCGCGCGACGCAAATCCTTTAGCGCACCGGAAACGATCTCGGCGCCGCTCGCACTGCCCTCGTTAACCAAAACAACCATTGGAATTTCCGGCCGCTCTTTCTTCGTAGCAGGAGTCGTGTAATCACGCTGCTGGGAGGCGACCCGCCCCTGGGTAGAAACAACTTTCGTGTTCGGGGGCAGAAACTGCGAACAGACGTCGACCGCGCTGTTCAGCAAACCGCCGGGGTTATTGCGAAGATCGAGAATAAGCGCCTGCATCCCCTGCTTTTGCAATTCATCCAGCGCTTTCGACAATTCGTCCGCGGTCGGCTCGTTAAACTGCACGAGACGCACATAACCAATCTTGAACGGATCGCTCAGTTCGCGATCCAGCAGGTGCGCGGCTTTTACGCTTTGGACTTTGATCTCGACTCGTTCGAGCGCGTATTCCCGCACCTCCTTGGTGGATGGACGCAAAAGTGTCAGCGTTACCTTTTGTCCGGTCGGTCCGCGCAACAGATTCATCGCGTCCTGCAAATCCATTCTGTCGGTGGCGGTGCCATTGATCTTTAGAATCTGATCGCCGGATAAAATGCCGGCCTTGGCCGCCGGCGTATCTTCCATCGGTGAAATCACCGTGGGCAATCCGTTGCGAATCGAGACCTCGATGCCAAGTCCGTTGAACCGGCTGCGAGTATCATCCTGCATGTCCCGAAAATCGTTCGGGTCCATGTATTGGCTGTGCGGATCGAGCGCCGCCAGCATGCCCTTCATCGCGGACGTGATCAGCTCATGATAGCTGGTCTTATTGCCATCCACGTAATCCTGCCGAAGCAGTTGCACCGCTTTGGCGAACATGGCGATCTGCGAGTACCCGTTGTCGTCCTCCGGCACCGGACTTGGGGCCGGAGCGGCGTGTAGCCCGGCGCCCCCTATGGATAACACCATCACCAGAATCAGCGTTCGAATTAGCAAGCTCCTGTTCATTATCCCTCCAAACAGGCCGGAACCATCGCTCACCGGGAAATTTTTGGCAACGAGCAAAGGGTCGACTACTGTTTGCGTTTCCGAAATACGCTGCACGCGCAAATGAATCACCTCCGCCGCCTTACGTGGATTTTAGCTTTGCTGGCTCCGCTGCATCTGGGTAGCGCGGTAAAGACGGCAGACGAAGAATACGAATCGGTCGCGGAAGAATACATCAGAGGCTATCTCGCTGCGCGGCCGCTGCTCGGAACATCCCTCGGCTTGCACGAGTATGACGGCAAAATCTCCGACTACAGCCGGCTGGCGTTGGACGCAGAACTGTCGCGTCTTCGCCGGTTTGACGATCGGTTGCGCAAGTTCGATCTCGAGAAGCTCGGCGCCAAGCAATCGATCGATCTTCGTATTCTCCAGGCCGGAATCCGGGCAGAACTTTTTCAGCGGCAGGATCTCGCGCTCTTCGAGCGGAACCCGATGAGCTACGCGCGGGCGGCCGACCTGAACGTCTATATCAAACGCAATTTCGCGCCGCTGGAAGATCGTGCCCGCAGTGTGATTGCGATTGAATCGCAGGTGCCGAACATCGTCATCGCCGCGAAAACGAATCTGGCGCCGGTTCTGCCCAAACCTTACGTCGAGCTGGCCATCAAAACAGCACGCGGTTCAGCAGATTTCCTTCGCCAAAACCTGATGGCTGCGTTCGAGGATGTCAGGGACGATCGAATCGAAGCTGAGCTCGAAGACGCAAATCGCAAGGCGGCAGGTGCGCTAAACGAGTACGCTAATTGGCTGGAGCGAGATCGACTGCCGAAAGCGTCGCCTAACTTCGCCATCGGTGAAGAAAAGCTGCGCCGGATGCTGGCCGACACGGAATTAGTGGACTTGCCGCCTGACAAAGTTCTCGAAATCGGCCTGGCGAAGCTGAAAGAGGAACAGGATAAATTTACCGAGGCAGCGCGCCAGATCGATCCAAACAAGAGTCCAGGTGAGGTTTTCAAGGATGTGCAGAAAGAGCATCCAACTCCGGAAAACCTGCTTCACGATGTGTCACGCGATTTGGAAGAGGTGCGAAAGTTTGTCGTTAGCCATAAGCTCGTGACCATCCCGTCGGACGTCCGGGCGCAGGTAAAAGAGACACCGCAATATCGTCGGGCCACCTCCTTCGCTTCAATGGATACGCCGGGACCGTTCGAGAAACGTGCGCCCGAGGCATATTTCTATGTCACGCCGGTAGAGAACGACTGGCCGGAGGCCCAAAAGGAAGAATGGTTAACGGCATTCAATTATTATACGTCCGACCTCGTTTCGATTCATGAGGCGTATCCCGGCCATTACGTTCAGTTTCTGCATTTGAATGCCTCGTCTGCCACGAAGGTGGAGAAAATCTTCGGCAGCTACGCCTTCATCGAGGGTTGGGCGCATTACTGCGAGCAGATGATGATCGAGGACGGATACGGCAGCCAGCCTCCCGCTGCTCCCGGTCCGGCGCCGCACTCCGGAAAGAAGGCGACGCCCAGCCCTACACCTACACCGATGTCACCGGAGGAGATTCAGAAACGCGCTGCGAAATATCGGTTAGCTCAGGCTGACGAGGCGCTGCTTCGGTTTTGCCGGTTATGTGTCGCAATCAAAATGCATACTCAGAACATGAGCGTGGACGACGCCACGAAATTTTTTCGCGACAATTGCTACTACGAAGAGAAGCCCGCCCGGGCCGAAGCAATGCGAGGAACGTTCGATCCGGGATATCTCAATTACTCGTTAGGTAAGCTCCAGATCCAAAAGCTTCTAACTGACTACAAAGCGCAGCAGGGAAACGAATTTTCGTTGCAGAAATTCCACAATGAACTCCTGAACCACGGGATGCCACCGATTCGTCTGCTTCGCGAGATCCTGCTCAAGGACAAGGCGAAATGGGGCGAAGTACTCTAAGGCAATGGAGTGTTGGAGTAACGCGAGTATTGGAGCGCTGCCAGAGCAGATCGGTTAGGCACGACGCGCCGCTCCAGGCTTCCTCTCCCTGAGGGAGAGGATTGAGGTGAGGGATCACTCCACCGGCTACCCTTCGTGGATCGTCACCTTCTCCATCTTCACTTCTGACTTCGGCCGGTCACCCGAAGCTGTAGGGCTGGTGGCAATTGCATTTACCACGTCCTGACCCTCAGTTACCCGCCCGAAGATGGTATAGTTAGGCGGCAACGGATAATCAACGTGCATGATAAAGAACTGGGAACCGTTTGTGTTCGGACCGGCATTGGCCATGGCGACGGTACCCGCCTTGTAGCCGCGCTTGTACACTTCCGAGCCGGTTTTAATCTCGTCCGCGAACCGGCCACCCCAGGCTGATTCTCCACCCCGGCCCGTCCCGGTTGGGTCGCCGCCCTGGATCATGAAACCTTTGATTACGCGATGGAACACGACGCCGTCGTAGTAACCTTTCTCGGCCAGTAAACGGAAATTTTCGGCCGCTTTCGGGGCGTCCTGTTCGAGCAGCTCGAATTTGATTGTGCCGTGGTTGGTTTTGATTTCTGCGGTTCGATTAGCCATTGCGTGTTGTCCTTTGGTTTGGTGGCGCAGACCTTACGCGGTTCATTCAAAAGCGCACGCGTTTTGAATGAAGTACCGGAGCCGGCGTCACCGCCGCCGGCTACAACTGCTGGTTGCCGCGTTGATAATGCCGTCTGACACAGACGGCCTACAATGCCCCACGCTTCGGCGTCACTCCATCACTCCACTACTCCATCACTCCAGGTTTTCCTCTGCCTCTCCTAAGAGATTTTTCAGGAGTGGTTGCGGATTGCTCGGCAGCTCTTCAACCTTCTGCAACTTCCTGGTGATCATGCGTGAGCGGACATCTACGTCCTCCATCTTCCGCGCGGCTTGATCCAGCTTGTCTTTCACGCTGGAAAGCGCTTCGCCGAACTTGCCGAATTCCGTTTTCACCGCGGCGAGGAGGTTCCACACTTCGCTTGATCGTTTCTGAATGGCGAGGGTGCGGAAACCCATCTGCAAACTGTTCAACAGCGCCGCCAGCGTAGTCGGTCCGGTCAAAACTACCCGGCAATCTCTTTGCACCTGTTCCACAAGACCGACGCGGCGGATCGCTTCCGCGTAGAGCCCTTCCGTGGGCAGAAACATCAGCGCGAAATCAGTCGTCTTCGGCGGGGCGATGTATTTCTGGCAGATGTCTTTGGCTGACTTTTTAATCTGCGTCTCGAGACTCTTCGCTGCCTCTTCAACCATCGGAACGTTCCCCTGCTCCTGCGCGGCAATCAGTCGCTGGTAATCTTCNGTCGGAAATTTTGCATCGATCGGCAACCACACTGGTGATCCGTTCTCGTCCCCGGGCAGTCGAATCGCGTAATCGACCAACTCGCCGGTGTCGGGACGAACCTTCACGTTCCGGGAGAATTGATCGGCGGTAAGCACCTGCTCGAGCAAGGCACCGAGTTGAACTTCGCCCCAACCGCCGCGCGTTTTCACGTTCGAGAGTACCTTCTGGAGACCGCCGACATCACTGGCTAATTGACGCATCGCGCCGAGGCCTTGATGAACCTGCTCGAGCCGATCGCTCACTAATTTAAACGATTCGCCTAACCGCTTCTCCAGGGTCCCTTGAAGTTTTTCGTCGACCGTCGCCCGCATCTTATCAATCTGCCGGGAGTTGTCCTCCTGGAGCTCGCGCAGACGGTGATCGACGATTGATCGAACGCCCTCGAGCGATTTCGCGAGTTCTTCCCGCTGGGTCTTCGCCGCATTCGAATTTTCTTCACGTCCGCGCGACATCTCCTCGCGCAGCATCCGCTCTCCCCGCTCCTGAGCCCCTTCGAGTAACGCGATCTTGGTGATGAGAATTTCGTCCGTGTTGCGATTGCGGCGCGTCACGAAAAACGCAATGACGGCAATGACACCGCCAACGGCCACTCCAATAACGAGGTATAATGCGGGAGTCATTCGTTCGATCAAAAACTGATAACAGATTCCTCGACTTCGCTTGGAATGACAAGCGGTGCCGCNATTGCGTTTGGGATGACATAGCGAAAGCTTGGGCCTTACTCGTTCCCGAGCTTCGTCCAAGTTGAGCTTCAACATGAAGTCTTTGTAGCGGCGGTCTCTGACCGTCGCATTAACCCCGGCCGTCAGCGGATCAAATAATGCGACGGTCGGAGACCGCCGCTACAACCATCAGAATCGCACCTTTATCCCGCCGTAGACCGCGCGCCCGAGCGCCGGAAACCCGAACACCTCCGCATAATGTTCGTTCGTCAGATTATCGATCCGACCGAATACGGTCAGGTGCGGATTCACCTCGTAGTCCGCGGCGAAATTGAGAAAGCAGTAATCTTCGATATCGAAATTGGGTGCTCCAAAGTTCAGCTCTTCACGGGCGTTAACAAATTTCGCGGCCAGAGTGGTCCGTAATTTTCCCGCCCAGAGATAAGATGCCGAGGCGTAAACTTCGTTCCGTGGACGGCGCGGCAGCCGGGCCCCCACCGGTTGATTAATGTCGACCGACGAAGTCTTCTCGGCATCGAGATAGGTGTAACTGGCTATAACATTCAAGCCTTTGAATGGAGTGGCGCGCAGCTCCGTTTCGATGCCCTGCGTCCGCGCCGCACCCAGATTCAAGGTGTCGAACAGACCGTTAAATCCGATCAGGTTCGACAGATCATTATAGAAGTAGGTCGCGCCGATGGTAACCGCACGCTCCCAGAGTCGCTGTTCCACGCCCACGTCCCAACCAAAGCCCTTTTCCGGTCTAAGACCGAAGTTATTGCCAAAGATCTTGTCCTGGCTGCTGGGCGGACTAAATCCCGTGGCCGCGCTCGCATGGATAAATGTGTCGGTTTTTTCGATCCGGTAATTGCCGGCAAAACGGTAGGTCCAGATGTCGCCGAACTGATTGAAATGCTCGAATCGGCCTCCCCCAACGAGCACCAGGTTGGACAGCGGTCTGGCTGTGAGTTCAACGAAGCCCGCCGTTTCCTGAGTGTGATCGCTGAGGAACTGTCCAAACTCGGGGGCAATGAACGGTCGTTCCTGACCTGCATTCACCCGGCTGTAAAAGAAGCCTGAAGTGATGGTAAGCCAGGAAACGGGTCGCAAATCGTTTTGATAATCCAGCGTGGTGCGCTCGAATAAGGCGCGCGTCGGCCCAACGAACCCGTCCTCGTTAGGATNGTTGAGCTGCCGCTCGTGATCGTAGCTCACAATGAGCGTATGCTTCCACCAATCGGACAGCGAGAGTTCGATCCGCGGCGCGATCAGCCATTTTTCAGTGAGAAAGTTATCGCGCGGCCGGGGCGTAAAAATGCTATTCGGATTTCCGGTGTCACTCAGCGAATAGGTAAACAGCGTGCTAATCCGAAAATCCTTTGCCGGCGTCCACCCGACGTCGGTAATCACAGCCGTGTTGCGGTACTGATTGTTAGGTCGGGCGTTGTCGGTATCGATGCGACTTGCGCCAAAGGAATAATCGAATGCCCCGATGCGGCCATCGCTTTCCACGGCTTCGCGGAATGTTCCATACGATCCGCCTTCAGCAGTGATGGTAAATCCCGGGGGACCATCGCCCCGTCGGGTGAATAATTGAATTACGCCGGCAAGCGCCCTCGGCCCATAAATTGTGCTTTGCGGGCCACGGACGACCTCAATCCGATCAATATCGTCAATCGTTAGATTTGCGAAATCGAAAGCGCCCTGCAGTCCTTGATTGATCGGAATGCCGTCGAGGAGGACCTGGGTGTGCTCGCTCCGCAATCCGCGAGTGAAAACAGATGTTAGCTGCCCCGACGTCCCGGTCTGGACAACCGACAGCCCAGGCACTTCCCGCAAGGCATCCGAGGCTCGCTCGATCTGCTTTTGTTCCATTTCGTCCGACCGAATCACGCTCACCGTGGCGGGCGATTCACTAATAGGAATGTCAGTCCGAGTCGCGGAGACGATGACCGGCTCAGCTTCGCTATCGGGGGAATGCGCCTCTTCCGGCGAAGGTGTGGGAATCGGAATATCCTGAGGATAACAAGTAGGCGCTGCGCCTAACCACAACGCGAGCAGTGGAAGCGACAATGGGAGCCACGCTGCAATACGATACAATGCCGACCGGCGAATTTTGGTTTTCATACAAATTTCCAACTCAGAGAGTCGGACTTGTATGGCCGCAGCCGCATCGCCCAGCTCTCATTCTTCTCTTTCTGCGAAGAAGTTTTTTCGCGAGAGCGTTTAGAAACTCGACGGTCAGAGACCGCCGCTACAGAGGCGCTCACGAATGAGGTGGACCGGACAAATATTCTGGCTCCTGGCTTCTGGTCCCCCGAATTGGTTTCGAGGAACACCCCTTCTTCCCGCCTTCACCGCCCCTTTCAGGTACGATTGGCTCATGGGAAGTCGTATCCAGTTACAGCAGCGCAACTGCTCCCGGTTTACACGGGATTTCTTGCGCCGATCCACGGATCAAGCTCACAAAGAACTGGTCCAGAACTAGCCGCTTGCACTCCGCCGCTCAAGACTTATTTATGCAACGGCTAACCCCTTCCGCGCGTGCCTCTCCCTCACTCTTCCTTTAACTTTCTCGTTACCGGCGGCGCTGGATTTATCGGCTCCAATCTCGTGTTAGCGCTCCAGGAACTTCTTCCCGAAGCGCGGATCACCGTGATCGATGATTTTCGATCGGGCGATTTCAAAAACCTGGTTGGTTACAAAGGAGACTTCGTAGCTGCCGATCTGGCGAAACTCGACTGGCGCCACCAGTTCGGCGACGAGCGCTTCGACGCGATTTTTCATTTAGCGTCGATCACGGACACCACGCTGCATGACCAATTCGTCCAGGTGCACGACAACGTCGAAAGCTTCCGGCGGCTTCTGGAGTTCGCGCACGCGGCGCACACCCGCGTGATTTACGCTTCGTCCGGCTCTACCTATGGCGCGGCCACTGCGCCGAGTGTCGAAACTGACGGGTCTGCGCCAGCGAATGTCTATGCCTTCTCCAAAGTGATCATGGACAACATGGCGTTGCGTCGCATGCACGATTTTTCGGATTTTGTGATCATCGGTTTGCGTTTCTTTAACGTTTATGGCCCGCGCGAGGCGCATAAAGGCGTGCCGGCGAGCATGGTTTACCATTTGTCGCGTCAGATCAGAGCCGGGCAACGACCGCGGATTTTCAGACACGGCGAGCAGAGACGCGATTTCGTTTACGTCAAAGATGTGGTCGATGGAATGATCCGCGCGCTCGACGCGTATGGCAGCGGAATTTACAACCTCGGATCAGGCAAGGCGCATTCGTTCAACGAACTGGTGCAGGTGCTGAACAGTTCGTTAGGCACAAGCTTCGAACCGGAATACATCGATAATCCGCACGCGCACTACCAAAATTTTACCGAGGCGGACCTGCAGAAGATCAAGGGCGCGCTGGGGTATAAACCGCGTTTCACGCTGGAATCGGGCGTGAAAGATTACATGGAGTGGTTGTACCCGAACGGGCAGTAGGCTGGGCTAGGGTTCAGGCGTTGGGTTTGGTTTGAGGTAGCGCGTTGTCGTCCCTTGCGTTTAGTTCACGTTACGCTCTAGTCCTGCCCCCTCCCTTATGAAACCGAAGAAATCTGATCTCCTCGTTGAACAAGTCGAGCACATCGACATCAAGCAACACAACGTTGTTCCGCTGGTGGATGCCATGAGCAAAATGGCGTTTTCCGCGCGGGATCTCGCCCGAGCCGCGCAAATCTACGACGCGATGCTGCACGATGAAGATTGCGCGATCATTCTATGCATGGCCGGGTCTTTGTTTTCCGCCGGTCTTAAGAACGTGGTCGTCGATCTGGTGCGCCACAACATGGTCGACGCCATCGTTTCGACCGGCGCGATCATTGTTGATCAGGATTTCTTCGAAGCGCTTGGGTTCAAGCATTACAAGGGCGAGATCAATGTCGACGACGACATCCTCCGCCGTCTGGCGATCGATCGCATCTACGACACATACATTGACGAAGACCAGCTGCGTATCTGCGACGCCACAACCGGTGAGATCGCGGATAAACTGGAGCCACGTCCCTACTCCTCGCGCGAGTTCATTCGGGAGATGGGTCGGCATTTAACCGAGCACGCCCAAAACCGAGATTCGGTCGTCCTTTCCGCTTTCGAAAAAGGCGTGCCGATTTTCGTTCCCGCGTTCAGTGACTGCAGCGCCGGGTTCGGGCTGGTGCACCATCAGTGGCATCATCCGGATCGCCACATGAGCATCGATTCAGCAAAAGATTTTCTGGAGCTGACCAAGGTAAAGATCGAGTCGAAACAGAGCGGATTATTCATGATCGGCGGCGGCGTTCCGAAAAACTTTGCCCAGGACACCGTAGTTGCCGGTGATTACCTCGGGTTCGACGTGGGCATGCACAAATATGCCGTGCAGATCACCGTGGCCGACACTCGCGATGGCGCGCTCAGCGGCTCGACTCTGAAGGAGGCGAACTCATGGGGTAAAGTCGATCTCGGCGCGGAGCAGATGGTCTATGCCGAAGCAACGGTGGCGCTTCCGCTTATCGCCGGATACGCCTACCATAAAGGAAGCTGGAAAAACCGGCCGACCCGAAATTACGCCGGATTCCTGGACGGCGGCGGCGGTCGATCGAAACGCTAAGAGCCAGGCAAGTCGCCATCGCGCGGTATCAGACTAACGAGGCGCGGCATGTGTTTGTGGAGGTGCTTGCAGCAAGCACCTGTCTAATTAGTTCGGTGGTTGACACAACCACCGCTACAACTGCACTGGAGTCGCTACGTGAATACGCAACTGCACGATGCTATTTGGCGGCCGGAACAGCCTGGCCGGAGACATAGCGCCAGCCATCGGGCGTGCGTGCATAGGTTTCGGTCACCGCGACCTTTTCGTCCACCGGCTTGCCCTGTTCGGCGCCTTTGACCCACAGAGTTTCGGTTACGACCGCGGTATCACGCCAAACCCGCACGTTTTGGCTCCCGGGCTCCGCCTCGTGATGTTCGTAACGACCCTGTTTGTCGCGAGCTTGTTTCAGAATGTCCGCCTTGCTTACTTGCGCTCCTGCTCCATGCATCAGCACAAAATCGTCTGCTAAGATGCGATCAATCGTTCTCGCGTCGTTAGTCTTAACAGCTGAGTGGAATTCCGAATCCAGCGCGGCCACCGTTTGAGCGTCTTCATTGTTCAATGCGGTCGGCGCTGCCGGAGCCGGAGCTTGCGGTTCCGGTGACGCTTCAGCAGGAGCATCCGTCTCGGCACTTTCAGGTGAAGGCGCCGCCGTTTGCTTCGAAGTTTCGTTCAGTGAAGCAACGCGCAACGAGGAAGGCGGCATGGCCAATGAGCGCAACGAATCGCTCGATGGTGAGGAACTTGCGTCGATCGGCTGCTCCGCTGCCACCGATTGTTTCACTTTAGGCGCCGGTGTTGCGACCGCTGTTGTCGTTGTTGTTGCTGCTGCTGCCGTTGCTGGGGTTGCTGCCGCCGTTGTCGGAGGCTCAGCAACGTGTTCTTCCAGTTTTGGCGCCGGTGCCGGTCCCTCCGCTGGTGCTTCAGGTTCAGCATGTTTGGAAACCTCTTGATCAGCTCGTTTGGACGACTTAGAGCCGGAGCCCGCGATCCAGTCGGTGGTTTTTCGTCCGTCCGCGAACTTCGCGTGACGAGTTTTTCCTGCTGAGTCGGTGCTGACTACTGATCCTTCGAGTTTCCCGTCGACCATCTTACCCTCGTATTGGGCGACCTGAATGTATTTGGTAGCGGGCAAAAGTGAACCGGTCTCCCAACTGTGCGTAGTCCGGAACCAGGTGAGCGTTCCACGGCCGGTGGCATATCCCTTTTCGTCCCGGTCGCCAGACCAGCTGGCGTGAAGGTTTGATTGAGGCGGATTGCGCCAGATTTTCGTCTTACCATCGAGCGCACGATCATATTTCGCGTGAGCGGCGGTGACCATCGCCAGCGTTAAGCTAAAAGTTAAAATCCGTCCGAGATTCATCGATTCCTTTCTGAGAACGCGGCAGCAAAAACCGCAACAGACATAATAATGTGGCGGTAAATTTTAGGGAAGAGTAATCCGCTCAGTCCCCGACTCTGATGGATGAGTCGTGGCGGCAGGTCATTTCCGGCCGGCCGCGGGCGGAGTTGCTTTTGCCTTGCGCCTGGCCAGGTCGGCTTCGTGTTTTACGTCGTCCTCCGGCGACAAGAGGTAGTAGTTCACCAGAAGCGGTTGGCCACTGGACATGAGATAGGAAAAGGTCTCTACCTTCGAGCCGTGCTCGTACGCAGAATCGTACTTCAACGTGATCTGTTTTTCGACATGCTCATAGGTCACATCTGAGCTGCGCCTTTTTGCCGATTTACACTCGCCCAGCGTTTTTCTCGAATTTTCGAGCGTAGCGATCATCCTTGAAGCGGGCTGAATGCTGCGAAATCCGGCGTGTGCCTCATTGTAGACGTCGGCAAACTCCCACAAGTTCCAATGCTTGTGGAAGCGCTTCGCTTCGGCTTCGGATTTAGCGATGTCATCTTTCGGGCCGCAGCTCGTTAGGGCAAACATTACCAGGCTCAAACAGACGAAGAATTGCACGCGGCTCATCCCGGCCATCGGTCATAGCCGAAACCGTTATGCCTGTCGAGAGATGAACGCCGGCGTTCAGTTATGCGTCACGGCGCGGAATACATCGGAGCCGACGCGCGATGAATCGGCCGTGGCCGGTCGCCTAACCTTCCCAGAAGAAGGCCGTCGGCCGCTCGATCTCGGGCGGAAGACTCTTATGGACCGGGCAATGGAGCGCCGCATTCTCGATGAGCGCACGCTGGGGGCAGCTTGGCGGCAGTGGAATGTGCACTTCAGATGGAAGAGCGATGATGCGACGTGGTGCATCTTTTGACATCTCTTTTTTCACCTTCACGGTGAGCCCGCTCAAATCCAGATTATGATCTTTGGCCGCGATCCCCATTGTCGTGCTCATACAGGTTGCCAAAGCAGTAGCGACGAGGTCAGTGGGAGAAAAGCTTTCGCCCCTGCCGCGGTTATCTGTCGGAGCATCGGTAGAAAGGCTGGTACCGGAAGGACCGTGAGTCGCTTCGCAATGGAGATCGCCCGTGTAATTAACTTCTATTTCGACCATGAAATGATGCTACGCAGGAAACGACGAATTTCGAATGGCGAACGTTAAACATTAAGCTCGCCACAAGCCCGGGGTTATTCAGTTCTTCAGCACCATTGTGTCCTGAAGTTTGTCAGCGTGTTGTGCAAATTCGTCATGAAATACCCGCGTTAGAGCAGCATCGTGCAACAGGATTAAATCCGAGTCGTGTTTCTTTCGCTCATCGTTTTGCCAGCCCTCATTCCACCAACAGAAACCGATGACGGCCGGCCATCGGTTGGAGAAAAGATCATCCAACGCAGATTTGGCCCAGTGTGCTGCGTTCACCCTTGGGTTGTGCAGATCGCAGCCAAATTCGGCAATGAGGATCGGCTTTCCCGGAGCGAGCTTGGTTAACCGCGGATAAGCATTTCGCATTTTGAACGCAAAACTCTCGGTCGAATCGTGGGTCGTCGGCGTGGTCGGACCGTAGGCGCTGACCGCAATCCAGTCGCAGTATTCCGATCCGGGGAAATAATTTTCGAACGCGTTCCATTTTCGCTCCGGCTCATCCAGCCAGTTCACATGCCAAACCCACTGCAAGTTCACTGCGTCTTCCTTCCGCATGAGTTCAACGATGTGGCGGTAGGCCGCAACGAAGGTCGCCGGACCTGCGCTTGCACCGCCGTTCCATCTTCCGTTCCAACCAAACCATTCGCCGTTAGGCTCGGTGCCCCATTCGATCAAAACCGGCGAGTTAAAAGCTTTCGCCGCTTGCGCCCAGCCCCGCAGATCCGTATCGAAATCACCGGCGATGATCCGGGCCAACGTGAACGTTTTTTCGGAGTGTTTCTGGTCGACGTCCGAACGGAGCATCAACCGGATGTAGGGGACCTTGCCAAGATCCCGAATCCACCGGCACATCGCATCAGGAAACGTTCGGCCTTCGAACCAGTTATTTGAGAAGTACACCCAGGCGGTCTTTGCTCCGACCGCTTTCTCGTAGGCGGCGACATCCGCGGCGGTGACGTCATGCTCGGTTGGATCGTGATCGTCGGTTCCTACCCCACCCCAATAAAATCCGTGGTAAAGCTTGCCGGCTGGCGGTGGACTGATCGGCGGCACCCCCAACGCGGTACTGACAAAAAGAAACAATGAGGCCGCTGTGGAAGCACCGATCTTTCGCAAAGCGTTCTACTGTAGCGGCGATCTCCGATCGTCGCACTTCTTGGGGTTCGAACATCTGCGAATTCCTGAAATCGACGGTCACAGAACGCCGCTACAACAAAAGAAAAAAGGCGCTGCGTTTCGGCAGCGCCTCTCTTTCAAACCAAATCAGGCCTGGTTAGGATGTTTTGGCCGCATCCCGCAAGCTCTTGATCCGATCGTGCGCGCTTTGCACTTCGCTGTACTGACGCGAAATAATATCGCGAATCGGCGCCGAGATATCTTCCTCAAGTGCTTCCTTATATTCGCTCACTGCGGAATCTTCGCCGCGTTCGCACTCGGCCAGAATCGCGTGGTCATCTTCGCTCGTGATAGCGGATTTGATGTTGATCCATGCCCGATGCATCGCGCCGCTAGTGCTGCTGCTGTCTTCCGGATCACTTTCGCCCAATTGCACGGCTTGCGCCTGGAGTTCGCCGGCAAACTTTGCGCGTTGCAACGAATATTCGTTGAAGAGTGACTTCAGGGTGGAGTCTTTGACGCCTTCGGCAGCTTGTTTAAAGCCTTCCTGGCCGTCCTTCAGCGTTTCAATCAAGCTGTTGATGGTTGAGATGATTTCCTTTTGTTGTGCCATACAAAGAAATCGGATTCGGGGGGTCTTCTGGGCGCGTGGACCGCTGGATAGCAGGTCAGTCTTAAGTTTTAAGTACTGATCTTTAAATACTTCGGCTTGGGCTCCTCGGAAGTTCGGGCCCGGCATTCGACCGCGGCTTTCGCGTATCAAAGAAACCACGCCCAACGTGGAGTTCCGGCGGATTGGCAGTAATGCCGCATGAGGTTGCCAGCCAGAAGTTTCGCATTAGCCTGAGCGGATGCACAAAAACGTAATCGGGAAGGACTTGACCCAGGAAGCGCCGCGCAGCCCGCGACTTCGCGTCGGCGGCTACGCCATTCTCGGCCGCACGATTGATAAGTGCCGCGCGCTGGTGGCAGGCAATATCGGAGAGTACCACTTCGACTGTCCGCTCGATAACATGCTGTTCGGGTTCAAAGGGGTAAAAGGGGCGGATTTCAAGGCGCAGATTGAAAATGGAGCCAGCGATCAGCAGATGGCTGAATGGCTCGACCAAGCCGGCGAAACAAAGACGCCAGACGAGATCAAGCATTGGGGCGATGAAGTCGAGGCGTCGCGGCCATACGATAATCCGGAGCGCCGTGATTGGTTTATCGAACAAACCGGAAAGTTGGGATTGGACCCGGAGAAAACTACGTTGTTCGATTGGCTCGAGGCGGACGACAAAGCGATTCATTGATCGTGCCGGTAAAACGGTTTCACCGGACACGGTCCGCTCGGCGGATCCGGCTTCTTTGTAGCGGCGGTCTCTGACCGTCGCATTCAAGATTTCGACGGTCGAACGCTTGAGATTGAAGATCCGACGGTCGGAGACCGCCGCTACAGCCAAAGCGCAAAACTGCTGCCCCGCGAAGGTATCATCGCGTTCGCGAGGTTCATGAACGCCACCGAAGAAAATCCCGCGTTTCGGTAGAGTCAATCGCCTACCGGCAAACGATTTATAGGCGGGCGGCAAATTGCCGATTCCATGCGCACCCGATATGGCCATTTCGCTCAAACCGCAGCACCTAAAGAGATACCAGCAAATCGCATGGCTCCTGATCAAGTATGGACGATCGGACTTGGTTAAGCAGAGCGGGTTAGAAGAGACGCTTCAAGCGGAACAGCGTGTTACTCCGAAGGAAGCGGCCAAGGCCGACGAACTCGCAGCTGATCTGGAAAGGTTAGGGCCGACCTTCGTTAAGCTCGGTCAGTTGCTGTCCACCCGGGTCGAACTGATGCCCCGCGCTTATCTGCAGGCATTGGAGCGACTCCAGGACAAGGTCGAGCCATTCGGATTCGACCAAGTCGAAACCATCGTCTCGTCCGAGCTTGGGGTTCGAATGTCGAAAGCGTTCGCAGATTTCTCGGCGCAACCCATTGCGTCAGCCTCGCTCGGCCAGGTTCATCTCGCGCAGTTGCGCGATGGCCGACCGGTCGCGGTAAAGGTTCAACGACCCAACATGCGTGAGGCGTTGGTCGAAGACCTGGAAGCACTCGAAGAAATCGCCGATTTCCTTGATAAGCACACCGAATTTGGGCGCAAGTATGAGTTCACCAAAATGCTGGAGCAGTTCCGCAAGAGTTTGTTGCGCGAACTCGATTACCGCCAGGAGCTTCAGAACCTGCTCCGATTGCGCGAATTGGTGCGGGAGTATGATCGGATCATCGTGCCGATGCCGATTACGGATTACTCCGCAGCGCGTGTTCTAACGATGGAATATGTGCCTGGGAAAAAGGTCACGGAAATGACGCCGCTCGCGCGAATGGAGTTCGATGGCAGCGCAGTCGCGGAACAGCTTTTCCGTGCCTATCTCGAGCAAATCCTGGTGCATGGCTTCTTCCATGCCGATCCGCATCCCGGAAATGTTTTCATCACTGAAGACTATCGGGTAGCGCTTCTCGATCTGGGGATGGTCGGTCAAATCATGCCGCGCATGCAGGAAGATCTATTGCAGCTGCTACTCGCGGTTTCGGAAGGGCGCGGCGAAGAAGCCACCCAGATCGCTATCAAAATCGGCGACCCGACAGAGAACTTTGATGACAAGGAATTTGGTCGAAGGATTGCGGAAATTGTTGCCGCGCAGAAGACAGCAACCGTTGCGCAAATGGAAGTGGGCCGAATGGTGCTCGAGTTAACCCAGGTAGCAGCGGAGACCGGTATTCGCGTTCCGGCGGAGCTCAGCATGTTAGGCAAGACACTGCTGAACCTGGATCAGGTTGGCCGCGCGCTGGATCCGGGATTTGATCCTAACGCTTCAATTCGGCGAAACGCCGCCGACATCCTGCAACGGCGGTTGATGAAGAGCCTTTCTCCCGGAAATCTGTTCAGCGGAATTCTCGAACTGAAGGATCTTCTGCAAAGGATGCCAGCCCGTCTAAATAGGTTCATGGACGCCCTGGCAAATAACGAGTTCAAAGTGACCGTGGACGCGATCGACGAACGCAAGCTGATGGTCGGCTTTCAAAAAGTGGCGAACCGCATCACCGTCGGCCTCGTAGTTGCTGCGCTGATTATTGGCGCTGCATTATTAATGCGGGTAGACACCACATTCCGGATCTGGGGTTATCCTGGGCTTTCCATTCTCTTTTTCCTCGCAGCGGCGGGGTGCGGCGTGGCCCTCCTGGTCAATATCGTCTTTTACGACAAGTCGAACCGGGAGTAGCGGGAACCCCGCCCGGATTCGCGCTCCGCACACCGGCGAACCCGCTGCTGATCACCTAA
>C688J18823_10000866_pt1 | contig 18130 bp, 16 predicted proteins | sample HopSoiMetagenom1_FD_18823 | JGI IMG/M metagenome (IMG submission 18823) | reverse complement strand
CGTGTTACTCAAATTATTTTTACCAGATCTTCTTTAGCCTAGCTAAATGCCTCTTTTGATTTTCAATTCCATCTTGTGGTTCTGTATCTCCCACATGAAGTACCGTAATATCTTGACTGAACGATTTAAGCTTATGTTGATGGGTTTCAATTTGAGATTCTCCTACTAATAAACTCGATATTTTTTTCCAATGATCCTCTATTTTACTTTTCAACAGGTATACTTTTTTTTCCTTAGCCTCCAATTCCTTTACAATAATACTCATAACATCATCAATGTAAAGTACATCTTCTGTCCATTCCCGATCATCTAGACTTATTGGACCATTAGGATTGTTCATTGCTTGTTGAAAAACATATTTCATAGGCTGCCAGGGACCGTATACAGTTGGTAAGTAAAAAATCGATGGAGTGCACTCTTTATCGGATTTTTGAAAAAGGGGCAGTTCTATACTATCCTTCTCATGAATGAGTTGCAGGGGTATAGTTAGAATGAAATGAAATGAATATTTTTTTAAGAAATTAGTGTTTATAACGGAGGACAGTTTCTTTTCTTCTCTTTTAAAATAATAACTGTAATAATCAATAAATAAGATCATCGGATATGCTAATGGTTCAAATGAATCAAAGTATGATTCATCTTGTTCTGTAAAATTACTATTTCTGCCAATTTCAAATCGTTTTTCTTCTAAAAATGGATCTTTAGAATTCGTTTTTAAATGAATACCAACCACTTCTCTTCCTTGTTCAAGTAGCGAGAGACAAAGTTGAAATCCGATAAATTCATATGTACCAACAATGATTACCTTGTCCATAAATCCCCATACCCCCTATGCATAAGATCATTTCTTTCATCTTATGCATAGAGAGGCTAGTATCATTCATTAACAATGAATAAGAAGAAACGTATGGAAAACGAATACCAGTTATTATTTTCTGACTTACTTCACAGGGCAAGCTTGATTTCTCGGTCTTTTTCATAACCATTCTTCATGACTTTCAAAAAAACGAATGATTTGGTTCACTATTTGCTGCCTTTTTTCAGGAACAACGTAACAAATGGAATTAGAAGTTTTTTCATTCTTCCATTTATCCGAGAGTTGATTTAATAAATCGGATTGTTTGTATGCCCTCCCATCTGCCAAGACATGAATAATTTTTATTGGTACAGAAGAATTAAAAATTGTTGGATCATCCACATTATTTATTTGAAAAATGAGCTCTTCACCCTCTTGCTCATAAGCAATAGCTAATTCCTTAACTAATTTTTTATAAAAAAACTTACGGTCCTTCTCTAGTTCTAAATGATGTTGTAAGGATAAAATGGGATTAATCAAAACGATGGATCGAACATATTCATCCATATCATGAAGCAACTTGAGTGCCACTAATGCACCCATACCCTCACCTATAATATGAATTTTATCATTCATTATCTCTGAACGAATGATATGTTCATATAATCGTTTTGCCAATTTAACAGCTTTTTCACTTCCCCAATTCTTCCCATATAAATTGCTATAGAATACTGTATATCCCTCTTTTAGCAGAGATTGAACTTGTAAATTCTTTCCTTCATTTTGCAGCCAAAAACTTGTATTCTGATCAACAAAATGTCTTTCATCCCCAATGATGAGGATACCGAAACCCAGAGGCTGTTCGGGGTAGTGAACAATATTCCATTCTGCATCCAATTGAAAGTTCCGGCTCTCCATCACAGATCTCTCCTTTTTATTTGATTCATCCTATATTCTGTATATCATTCATCTAACCTTTATTTAGTAATAACTGATAAAGAAAACTTCCATCAGTGGGGGTATTACAGCCTGTTAAACCGGGATAAAAATAATTTCATGTCACGCTGCACTTATACTCTGATCATTTATAATTATTGTATGCATTTATGTTCAAAAATGAATGGGATTAAGCCCAGTTATAGAGACTAAAATAATAAACATCGTGTTTATTATTTTAGTCCATTATGCTAAGATATAAAAAGGATCTTAAAAAGTTTGAGGTGAATTTTATGCGCTATTTGGGAACTTTATTTTGGACTGTTCTTCTTATGGAGATGCTTACTTATGTAGCTGGCTCGATGTTGGGTGTTTCTTTCCAATTTGAAACCGGTATCATTTTGGGTGTTATTTCAACTGTACTTATCATCATTATATCTTCTATTCTTCCTGAACCCTCAGGTGGAAAAGAAGTAGTACATTAATCATAACATTCAAGAAGAAATTTAAGGGTAAAAGAGTCATCCTGACTAAAAAATCAGGATGACTCTTTCTTTGTTAAGATTATAACTTTTAACGAACGAACAAGATTTATGATTTTAAAGACATCTTAATTATATGATCATTTTACTTCTAAACTGATCTCATTATGTTCCACGATAATTTTGACCTCTTGATTTTCACGAATATCACCAGCAATAATCGCACGAGCCAGCTTCGTCTCAAGACTTCTTTGGATAAACCGTTTTAATGGACGTGCTCCGTAAATGGGATCAAAGCCGTTTTCTGCAATAAATTCTTTGGCTTCATCATTTATACTCAATCGGATTTGCTGATCTGAAAGTCTTACTTGTAGTTCTGTTATCAACTTGCTCACAATTTCTTTAATGTTTTGTAGGGACAGTGGTTTAAATAGAATAATTTCATCCACCCGATTCAAAAATTCAGGTCGGAAATGGCTTCGCAATTGCCCCATCACCTGATCTCGTGTTTCGGCGCCAATTTCATCTTCACCTTCCCTGCGATCAAGTAAAAATTGAGAGCCGATATTGGATGTCATAATAATAACCGTATTTTTGAAATCAACCATTCGACCGCCGGAATCCGTTATCCTTCCGTCATCAAGCATTTGCAAGAGAATATTAAATACTTCAGGATGTGCTTTTTCAATTTCATCAAGTAGGATGACGGAATAGGGACGTCTTCTCACCGCCTCCGTTAATTGTCCGCCCTCTTCGTATCCAACATATCCTGGAGGAGCCCCAATTAACCTTGATACTGCATGCTTCTCCATATACTCAGACATATCGATGCGAATCATCTGTTCCTCACTGTCAAATAAACTTTGCGCTAATGCTTTTGCAAGCTCCGTCTTTCCTACACCAGTTGGACCCAGAAATATAAAGGAACCAATAGGACGTCTTGGATCTTTTATCCCTGCTCTAGCCCTTAATACAGCATCTGAAACCAATTCAACTGCTTCGTTTTGGCCGACTACTCTCTCATGTAAAATACTTTCAAGACGAAGAAGTTTTTCCCGTTCTCCCTCAACAAGCCTAGTAACCGGAATTCCTGTCCAACGGGCCACTATACTTGCAATTTCATCTTCTGTTACTTCTTCTCTTAATAATCTTTCTCCTTGTTTCCCATTTACTTCTGCTTCCATCTGTTGGAGCTCTTTTTCTAATGCAGGAATTTTACCATGTCGGAGTTCAGCTGCTTTATTTAAGTCATACTCATTCTCTGCCTTTTCTAATTCACGACGTGATTTTTCTAGTAATTCACGTTTTTCTTGTACTTTTTGAATTCCTTCCTTTTCAAGCAGCCATTTAGCTCTCATCGTATTGGCTTGATCACGAAATTCTGCCAGTTCTTTTTGTAGGTTGATAAGTCTTTCTTTACTAGCTTCATCACTTTCTTTGGCTAATGCAGCCTCTTCAATTTCTAATTGCATAACTTTTCTTGTTACTTCGTCTAATTCAGAGGGCATCGAATCGATTTCTGTTCGAATCATCGCACAGGCTTCATCCATTAAATCAATTGCTTTATCTGGTAAAAAACGATCCGTAATATATCGATCAGAAAGAGTAGCAGAGGCAACCAAAGCACGATCATGAATATTGACCCCATGATGAATTTCAAATCGTTCCTTCAATCCTCTTAATATGGAAATCGTGTTCTCCACATCTGGTTCTTGAACAAGTACCTGCTGAAATCTACGTTCTAAAGCAGGGTCTTTTTCAATATATTTCCGATATTCATCTAGTGTGGTTGCCCCAATACAATGAAGTTCACCACGGGCTAACATGGGTTTGAGCATATTTCCAGCATCCATGGCACCTTCTGTTTTCCCCGCGCCAACAATGGTATGAAGCTCATCAATAAAAAGTAAAATTTGTCCATTACTTTTTTTCACTTCATTTAATACGGCTTTTAACCGTTCCTCGAATTCTCCACGAAATTTAGCACCTGCAACTAAAGCACTCATATCAAGAGAGAATAAAGTTTTATCCTTCAATCCCTCAGGAACATCCTTACGAACAATTCTCCACGCTAGTCCTTCTACAATGGCCGTTTTTCCGACCCCAGGTTCACCAATGAGTACAGGATTATTTTTTGTTTTCCGTGATAAAATTCGAATCACATGACGGATTTCACTGTCTCGACCAATAACAGGGTCTACTTTACCTGCTTGAACTTCCTCAACTAAATCTCGACCGTACTTTTTCAACACTTCATACGTACCTTCTGGACTTTGAGTTGTCACTCGTTGATTCCCCCTTATTTCTTTAATAATTTTCAATAAGGATTGTAGATTAACTCCTTTTGCTTTCAAAAGTTTTCCGATTTCTGACGGCAAAGAAGCAGTTGCTAACAAAATATGTTCAACGGATAAATATTCATCCTTAAATTGTTTCATCGATTTTTCAGCTTCCGCCAAAACCCTTTGTAATTGGTTGGTGATGTAAAGCTTGCCTTGTTCAACCCCGCTACCTGAAACTCGAGGTTTCTTTGCTAAAATTTGTTGCAATTCATCATTCAATTCGGACACGGAGATGGTGGTTTTTTCTATAATAGAATTCATTAAACTTCCAGTATCTTCAAGCAAGGCTAGAAATAAATGAGCCTCATCCACTTCTTGTTGTTGTTCTCTAACAGCAATTGATTGTGCATTCATTATGGCGGTTTGTACCGTTTCCGTCATGCGATTAATGTCCATTCAAAACCCTCCTTTGACCTTTTTTGACCTTTAAGTTTATTATAAACATTTTTTCAAAAAATTAAAAGGATTGAACTTACTACAAGTAGAAGGCCACCCAATTGGATGGCCTTCTACTTGTATTATGGTTTTCTTTGGTATGTCCAGATTCGATTATGGTTAGAGTTTTCCGGGAACGCATCCCCAGCCTTGAGCTTAAGTCTCTGCGGATTGTTCACAGTACTGCCCGTTTCACCAATTTCTATATAGATCCCGTTATTAGGTGCTTTTTGTCCTGCGTGAAACTGACGATTTTGCCCCATTTCAATCCCCCCTTATCCTTTATACCTCTTATTATGGCTATTTTAGGCCTATTTAATAAAGGAAAATTAAGGATTAAAAATAAAGGGAAAGGCAAATTTTTATCGATTAAAGAAATTCACATAAAATAGCTTTATGTGCATGTAATCGATTGCCAGCCTCTTCGAATACTTCAGAATGGCTTCCATCGATGATCTCAGTTGTTACCTCTTCACCACGGTGGGCTGGTAAGCAATGAAGAAATAGATAATTATCTTTTGCATGTTGAACAAGCTCTTCATTAATTTGATACTTTGGATAAAATACTTTCATACGAATTTCATTTTCTTCTTCTTGACCCATACTTGCCCAAACATCTGTATAAAGTACGTCTGCATCCTTAACAGCTTCAATTGGATCTTCTGTTACAACGATTTTCGCACCACTTTCTTCAGCAAACTTCTGTGCTATGGCTACAATTTCTTCATTTGGTTTATATCCTTCTGGACAGGCCACAGAGAAATCCATACCTATTTTTGCACAACCGATCATTAAAGAGTGAACCATATTATTTCCATCACCCACATAGGCCAATTTCAATCCCTTTAACTCACCTTTATTTTCTAGAATCGTTAGGAAATCAGCTAATATTTGTGTTGGATGGTATAAATCTGTTAATCCATTAATAACAGGAATCGAAGCATTCTCAGCAAGTTCCTCGACTGTTTCATGACCAAATGTACGAATCATAATCCCATCCAAATAATGTGACAGTACTTTAGCTGTATCAGAAATTGGCTCTCCTCTTCCTATTTGTATATCTCTGCTGCTTAAAAATATGGCATGCCCACCTAATTGCAGCATTCCAGCTTCAAAAGAAACACGAGTTCTAGTAGAAGATTTTTCAAAAACCATTCCTAATATTTTTCCTTTTAATGGTTGATACTCGATTCCGGCTAAGTGAAGGTCCTTTAACTTTTTAGCTTTGTACACTAAACCTAAAATCTCATCAGGAGTAAAATCAGCTAGTTTTAAAAAATCTTTTCCTTTTAAATTTAATTCATGCTCTACCATTTCTTGTACATTTACCATACTACTTCCATGTCTCCTTCTGATGTTGATTTTTTGTGCCATTCTTCGATAGAGTTGATATTTATTTCTTTGACTGATAGTGCAATTAAGAAAGCAGCCAAACTTTCTTTCTGTGTAAATGTTATGACACGATTCCCTATTGCTATCGACCGTAATCTTTTATCTTCCAACACATCCCCTGGATTATAGTAGGCGATTGTATTGGAATGCTTTAATTCAGATTCCGCATCATCCGCTAATACAAAGGTAATGTCGGCTTGAATGGTCAGATCCTTTAAGCCTTCGAGTTCATCCAGCGTACTTACTACAATGGACTTTCCATTTTTTTCTTTTAATGCCACATGGAATGCTTTTCGCAATGCTTCTTCAAAGCTTTCGGCAATTGAAATTCCTTCTCCTGTAGAACGCATTTCGGGACTTAATTTTGAATCAAGACCTTTTAATGCATAGTTTGAGAAGACTGGATACTTCACACAAACATATGGAAGATCTTTACCATTATAGGCTATCTCTTCTTTTGACAAAAAATATTTCCCAAGCAATATTTTTGTCGCAATTTGCACAAGCGGAACACCCGTTACTTTACTGACAATTGGAACCGTTCGACTTGCACGTGGATTTACTTCTAGAAGAAAGACAGAGTCTCCATCCACAATGTATTGAATATTCATAAGACCTTTATATCCAAGGTCTTGAACAATCATTTCTGCATATTGTTTCATCTTTTGTTTCGCTATTTCTGTTAATGTTTGTGCTGGCAGAACAGAGAGGCTATCCCCTGAATGAACACCTGTTTTTTCAACATGTTCCATTATAGCGGGTATACATAAATTTTTTCCATCTGCTGCTAAATCTAGTTCAGCTTCAGAAGCCTGCATAAATTGATCGACAAGGACAGGATACGGAATATCACTGTTTTGTAAATAATTTTCCAATTCGATACCATTGTTGATTATTTCCATCCCTTTTCCACCAATAACATAGGATGGTCTAATCAATACTGGAAATCCAAACTGATTTACTAAGGACTGAATCTGTTCTTGATCATTGGCCATATCCCCTTGGATATGCGGAATTTCCAAACGATCAAGTAATTGATAGAACAGTTCCCGATCCTCTAATACGTCAATAATTTGTGAATTAGTGCCTAGAATCTTTACTCCGTACTGCTCTAATTGTTTTGCCAGATTCAGCGCTGTTTGTCCACCAAGTTGGACAATAACTTCGGAAATGCCCTCGTTTTCAATTACATTTAATACCGTCTCCAAAATTAAAGGCTCGAAATAAAGACGATCAGCTATGGCAAAATCGGTACTAACCGTTTCTGGGTTGTTATTAATTAAGATGGTTTCAACATTTTCCTTCTTCAAAGCAAGTACGCCATGTACAGAACAATAATCGAACTCAATGCCTTGCCCAATTCGTATAGGTCCGCTCCCAATAATCCCTACTTTTCTTTTATTGCTTGGAGTCTGTTCATTTTCACCAAAATAACTTGAATAAAAGTAATTAGATTTCGCTTCAAATTCTGCTGCACAGGTATCCACTATTTTGTAAACCGGTTGAATGGACCATTTTTTTCTTAGATTCCGAATATCTTCCTCATCAACATTCCATTCAGTAGCAATAAAAGAATCACTAAACCCTTTTTCTTTCCAAATTTGGAGTTGATCTTTTGATACTTTTTCAAGTGATGATGCTGAAATTTCCTGTTCCTTTAGAATCATCATTTTAAAGCAATGTAGGAAAAATAAATCAATACCCGTCAGATCATGCAGTTCTTCAATCGAAACTTCTCTCCTCAACAGTTCCATTAGGAAGAAGAAACGTTGGTCTGTCTGTTCAAGAACTGCCTTTTTCAAATCATGTAAACTTGTATATTTCAATGCTGGAAGCTTTAAGTCCTGAACGTCTATTTCTAATGATTGTATTGCCTTTAAAAGGGCTCTTTCAATATTTCGATCGATACCCATTACTTCTCCAGTTGCTTTCATTTGCGTACCCAGTTTACGCTCTAGAGAAGGAAATTTATCAAATGGCCATTTTGGAATCTTTACCACTACATAATCCAATGCTGGTTCAAAGCTAGCAAACGTATCTCCAGTAACTGGATTGATGATTTCATTTAACAAATATCCAGTTGATAATTTTGCTGCCATACGGGCAATCGGATAACCGGTCGCTTTGGAAGCGAGCGCGGAGGATCGACTTACCCTTGGATTCACCTCAATTAAGTAGTAGTTTTTACTATTTGGATCTAGAGCAAACTGGATATTGCAGCCACCTATGATTTCAAGCGCTGATATGATCTTAATAGATGCAGATCGAAGCATTTGATATTCCTCATCAGTAAGGGTCTGAGATGGGGCTACTACTATAGAATCACCCGTATGAATACCCACTGGATCAATATTCTCCATATTGCAGATCGTCACACAGGTGTTATTAGCATCTCTCATCACTTCATATTCAATTTCTTTAAATCCAGCAATACTTCTTTCAATTAAACATTGATGAATGGCACTTTCTTTTAATCCACCTAACGTTAATCTTGTGAGTTCTTCCATAGAGTCAGCGATTCCACCACCTGTTCCTCCCAACGTGTAAGCTGGACGAACAATAATCGGAAATCCAATTTGTTCTGCAAACGCTAAAGCCTCTTCTAACTCATGTACAATTGTACTTTCAGGAACAGGTTCATTTAATTCATGCATCAATTGTCGGAATGCTTCTCGGTCTTCACCTTTCTTGATTGCTTCGATTGAGCTCCCAAGTAATTTAACATCATACTTTTCTAAAATTCCCTTTTCGTGTAATTCAAAGGCTAAATTTAATCCAGTTTGACCGCCTAATGTCGCCAACAAACCATCAGGTCTTTCCTTTGCAATGACTTTCTCTAATATATCAACTGTTAAAGGCTCAAAATAAATTCGATCCGCAAAGCTGTGATCGGTCATAATCGTTGCTGGGTTATCATTGACTAAAATGACTTCATAGCCATCTTCTTTTAATGTCATACACGCTTGTGTTCCTGCATAATCAAATTCGGCTGCCTGACCAATAACAATCGGACCCGAACCAATTACAAGGATAGATTGAATCGTTATGTCTTTAGGCATATGCAAATACTCTCCCATTGTTTGCTTTTACTATTTCAATAAATTCATCAAACATGTATTCACTTTCAGCTGGTCCAGGATGTGCTTCTGGGTGAAATTGAACTGTTTGTAATGGATAAACATCATGGACAAATCCTTCGATCGATTGATCATGAAGATTCAAAAATCGTATTTTAAGTCCAGTTCCATTTAAGCTGTTTTCATCCACTACGTAGCTATGATTTTGCGAAGACATAAATACTCTTTTAGACTCTAAATCCATCACAGGATGATTCGCACCCCGATGGCCAAAAGCTAATTTCTCCGTATTTGCACCAAGTGCCAATCCTGCCAATTGATGTCCAAGACAAATCCCCAACGTCGGATATTGATTGATTAATTTTTTTATAGTAGGTAATATTCCTGTTAATTCTTTCGGATCCCCTGGTCCATTCGAAAGCAAAATACCGTCTGGTTTTAACAACTCGATATCCTCAAACGATGTTTGATATGGAACAACCGTAACTTTACAATTTCTTTTGACCAAACTGTTTATGATGGATTTTTTAGACCCATAGTCTATAAGAACGATATGTTGATCTCCATCCCCATATTGTTCAGGACTAAAGGTTGTTACCTTACTCACTTTTAGGTCATCCAATAATTGGAAAGAGCCATCATTCGTAAAAGTGGAATTAGACAAGACGACAGGCATTGTACCTTCACTGCGAATTTTTTTTACCACTGCTCTTGTGTCAATATGACCAAGCATGGGTATGCCCCATTTTTCTAAATAGTCTACCAATGTATATTTCGCTTCATAGTGATAAGCCGTTTGTTTCGCTTCATAAACAATCACACCAGCCACATGAGGTTTCTTACTTTCGAAATTCATTTCATTTATTCCATAGTTTCCTATTAATGGATACGTAAATACAATAATTTGATCTTTATAGGATGGATCTGTTAATACTTCTTGATATCCAGTCATCCCAGTAAAAAAGACAATTTCCCCTTTAATGTCATCAGTTGGTGCATTTGTAAGCCATTGTCCTTGAAAACTTTCATCCTTGTTTAAATGTAAATAACCGTTCATCTCGCACCCCCCTTTGGTGTTGTATATTTATTATAACATATTTATATTTATACATAAAACTAAAAATTTTTTCAATTATACAGCAGTTTCCATAGTTTTCTTTAATGCAGTAGTAATAATGTCCAGCGCCATTTGCAATTCTTCTTTGCTTGCGGTTAATGGTGGCAATAACCGAATGACATTTTCACCTGCTGAAAGTGCAATAAAACCATTAGATCTCATACTTGCCAGAATAGCTGGTACTGGTATATTCACTTCAATACCTATCATGAATCCAAGTCCTCTAATTTCTTTTACAATCGGTATTTCTAAGAGATTTTCTTCTAAAATTCTCTTAAAAAAGTCTGCCTTTTCATTCAGATCATTTAGAAAGCTAGTATCAAAAATCGTATCCATTGTCGCATTAGCTGCCGCAATGGCAATAGGGTTTCCACCAAATGTAGTACCATGGCTCCCTGGTCCAAATACATCTTTTAAATGGGCTTTACCTATAATGGCACCAATCGGTAATCCATTTCCCAATCCTTTAGCAACAGAAACAATATCCGGTTGTAATCCGTAATGTTGGAAAGCAAAAGGTTTTCCAGTACGTCCAATCCCAGTTTGAATTTCATCGACAATAAAAAGGGATCCGAATTGTTTGCAAGTTTCTTCTACCCCTTTTAGAAATTCCTCGCTCCCAGGATATATTCCACCTTCTCCTTGAACAACCTCTAACATAACTGCTGCTACTTCCTCACTTATTGCCTCTTTTAATGCCTCAAGATCGTTATATGGTACGTATACAAAGGTTTCAAGCATAGGACCATACCCTTGCTTTATTTTATCCTGTCCGGTTGCAGACATCGTTGCAAATGTACGTCCGTGAAAAGATTGATAAAAAGTAATAATTTTTGTTCTTCCTGTTGCTTTTCTTGCCATCTTGATGGCTGCTTCATTGGCCTCCGCCCCGCTATTAGAGAAAAAGACAAGATCCATATTGGCGGCTTTTGCTAATTTTCCAGCTGCTATTTCTTGACTCTCAACCGGAAATAAATTAGACACATGCCAAAATTTCTTTAATTGTTGCTCAATGGCTTCTTCCACCACTTTTGGGCGATGTCCTAGATTAGAAACTCCAATTCCAGAAGTAAAATCCAAATATTTTTTTCCATCTTTTCCATAAAGAAAGCTTCCTTCTGCCCAATCTGGCTCAACTTCCCATCTGCTATAGGTTGGAAACAAATTACTCATAATCACTACACTCTTTTCCAATAATTTTTGTACCCTTCCATTCCTCACCATTATAGAAAGGGGTTTTTCCTGACACAATCATTACACTAGAAAGACCTTTATCAAGCGCAGAAAGACAAGAGGTTACTTTTGGAATCATGCCTCCATAGATCGTTCCATCCTCAATATATTGTTCAACTTCCTTTTTCTCAAGTTGGTCAACCACATGTCCATCAACCATAATTCCTGCTACATCCGTTACAAAGATACATTGTTCTGCACCTATTGCATTAGCAACCGCAGCAGCTGCATAATCCGCATTAATATTCAATTTTTGTNCATTCTGATTAACGGCAATTGGCGTAATAACTGGAATATATCCTTCTTTTATGAAGAGAGTAATCAGCTGATCCTTNACATCNGTGATTTCCCCGACAAATCCTAACAATTCTTGATCAATGAAATCAGCCTGCAACAATACNTNCATCACTGCCGTTTAATCCGATTGCCTGAAATCCGAATTCAGATAATTTCTGTACAAGTTTTCGATTCGTTTGTCCTGAAAGCACAAGTTCTGCAATTTCAAGCGTCTCCTTTGTTGTTTTACGAAGACCATTATGAAATTCAGGTTGCACCTCATACATCGATAGCATTTTATTAATATCAGGACCTCCACCATGGACAAAAATCAATTGATACCCATGTTGCTGCAGCTGCCTTAACGATGCAAAAAAATCTGGAGTTAGTTCATCAATAATACTGCCTCCACATTTAATAACAATTTTTTTCATCTTCCATCTCTCCTATGAACGATAGCTTGCATTGATTTTAATATAGTCATAGGATAAGTCACATCCCCATGCTTTTCCTACTGCATCCCCAACATGCAAATCCACAAATATTTGAATGAAATCCCCTTGTAAATATTGAAGAGCAATTTCTTCTGAAAAGGCAGCTGGTTCACTATTTTTCAACATTTCAATCGTTCCAATCGAAATATCGACATTTTCAGGATTGATTGACGCTGTTGTTTGTCCGATTGCACTAATAATTCTTCCCCAATTGGCATCAGCCCCATGTACAGCCGTTTTCACTAGATTAGAACCAACAATCTGCTTCGCAATCATTCTAGCATCTAGGTGATTTTTAGCCCCTTTTACTTCGACTTCAACAAGTTTAGTAGCTCCTTCTCCATCCTTTGCAATTTGCTTGGCAAGGCTTTCACTTGTCATTGTAAACATTTGCATGAACACTAGCCAATCTGGATGATTCGGGTTTAATGATTCATTGCCCGCTTTTCCATTTGCTAATACGGTGACCGTATCATTTGTCGAAGTATCTCCATCAACTGTAATTTGATTAAATGACTTTTCTGTTACTTCTTTTAAAGCTGCTTGAAGTTCCTCATGTCCAATATTTACATCTGTTGTAATAAAGCCGAGCATGGTCGCCATATTCGGATGAATCATTCCAGACCCCTTAGCTGCTCCACCCATTGTAACGGTTTTCCCATTTATTTCAGCTGAAAAACAACAAGTCTTCATAATTGTGTCAGTCGTTAAGATTGCCGTTTGAAAATTGATGGCATCTGAAACATCATTTCCAGGATTTAATTGTTCAATCCCATTTACCATTTTTTCCATTGGAAGATGAACACCAATCACACCTGTTGAGGCAACTGCAACTAAATGTTCAGCAAGATGAAATTTGTCTGCAACAAGCTTTCTTGTTTCGTATGCATCCTGAAGCCCCTTTTGACCGGTACATGCATTTGCACAACCACTATTAACAATAACAGCTTGAATGTACCCTTCCTTAGAAATACTCTCCTGACTTACTTTTAAAGGTGCTGCCTGAAACTGGTTCGTTGTATAAACAGCTGCACAACTAGCAGGAATCTCACTCATAATTAAGGCTACGTCTTTTTTCGAAGCTTTAATCCCAGCTTCAACTCCAGTGGCCAAAAACCCCTTTGGACTTAATATGTTCCCATTCTTGATTTCTTTTACAACGTTTTTATAAGATACTGCTTGCACGAGTGATGCCTCCTTATATTCAGCCTTGCCTTGCATCGCCACACCTATTGCGACTATTTTAAATCAAAAAATAAATATTTATATTTAAGGTGCTTTTTATGATCTAGCTCCAGGCGCCATCGGCTCTTTGGTCTACAGCCAATCCGTCAAGAAGGTTAAAGAACAACCTTCATGCCGGCTCGTCTTATGCTTGTCGCCGATAAACGGGCGCCTTCCACTTTTTATGGGTACATCGGGATAAATTCAAGCCCTGTCTTTTCATCAAGGCCATTCATTAAGTTTGCGTTTTGGACCGCTTGACCTGCAGCACCCTTCATTAAATTGTCTATAACAGATACAATGGTTAATCTGCCTGTACGTTTATCTAGATGTAGACCAATATCACAATAATTAGATCCACATACTTCTTTAACTGACGGATAAGTACCAGCTGGTCTGATCCGCACGAATGGTGCGTTATGATAATGTTCATTGTAGAGGTCATAAAGCTCAGTCAAACTTTTTTCTTCTTTAAGTTGCACATAAATAGTTGCCATGATTCCTCTTGCTATAGGCAATAAATGGGTTGAAAATGTCACTGGCTTTATTGCTTTATTCCATATTTTAAGTTGCTGCTCGATTTCTGGAATATGTTGATGCTCATTCACCTTGTAAATTTTAAAATTTTCGCTCATTTCAGCATGCATATTTACTCTGGTCGGCTTTCTCCCAGCACCCGACGTTCCGGATTTTGCATCAATAATGATCGATGTGGGATGAATCAGATTTTCTTTCACCACCGGTGCCAATCCAAGTAAGGAAGCAGTCGAGTAGCAGCCAGGATTTGAAATCCAGTCTGCTTGTGTGACTTGTTCACGATTCCATTCCGTTAATCCATATACCGCCTTATCAATTGCATATTGTGGTGCCGCTTCATGTTTATACCACTCGGTATACTCAGCAGGATTCTTTAATCGTAAGTCTCCTGATAAATCAATGACTTTTATGTCCATTTCGGCAAATTGGGGAGCTAGTTGTGCTGAAACACCTGAAGGAGTGGCCAAAAATACGAGATCAGCCTTTTCTGCTATTTCCTCTGGCTGAATCTTCTCAAGTACCTGATTATTAATTGAAAATAAGTGGGGATACTCTTTCCATATAGGATCTTCACCTTTGGTCGAGTGGATGGACTGGATATGAAATTCTGGGTGTGTATGCAATATTCGTAGTAATTCTACACCGCCGTACCCTGTTGTACCTATTATTGCAACCTTCATCTACTTCAACCTCCATTCGAATAAATGTATATTTAAACGTTTTTTTTTATAAATATTAAGAAATGTTGATTATAATTATAGATAATTCACTTTATAAAAGCAATACATTTATTTTTAATAACTTGTAATTTTTTTCTATATAAGCTTACTAGCTTATCAATATAATGATAGTATTTAATTAATATAGTTGATTCGTCTATATATTAGGGATAATAACGATTACAAAATCAATGAATGAATAGGGGATTATGACATTTTTCATGTAAACCTTGTATAGTAAATCGTTTTTTATCCTTACTGACTTGAATAATAAAGGTGGTTATTTATGTGCAACCATTAGTTGAAATATCGAATGATCTTTCTCAATTTCTCCAATCCGTCCATCATATTCGCAAGATAGGTAAAGGGACCTTTTTATACCAGGAAGGTTTACCAGCAAATGAAGTTTTTATTATACAAAGTGGAAAAATTAAAATCAGTAAAATTACCCCTGATGGTCGTGAACTTACCTTGAGATTATGTTCAACAGGAGAATTAATTGGAGAATTGTCCATGTTCTGTCCCGCTTCTAAATATCTACTCAATGCAAAGGTGATCGAAAGCGGTGAAGTAGCCGTCATTTATAAAGATGAATTAGAACGAAGACTTGAAATTGATTCTCGTTTAGCAATTGAATTTATGAGATGGGAAAGTAACCAGAACCGAAAAATGCAAACAAAGTTTCGTGATTTAGTTTTACATGGAAAAAAAGGTGCTGTATGTTCGACTCTTATCCGTTTAACAAATAGTTATGGTCAAAAAACTCCAAATGGAATACTGATTGATTTACCACTGACAAATCAAGAATTAGCCAATTTTTGTGGAACATCTAGAGAAGTCGTCAACCGTATGCTTAGTGATTTACGAAAAAACCATGTTCTTTCCGTTGATAAGGGAATTATTACAATCCATGACCTAAACTATTTAAAAATGGAAATTAACTGTGAAAACTGTCCCAAAGAGATATGTAATATAGAATAAAAAAAGCGTAAGCACCTTTTCCAGGCGCCTACGCTTTTCTCATTCCACTATTTTTCTATGAAAAAAATTTATTAACCATTGTACTGCTTCTGCATCATCACGATGAAAGGAAGTGACCTTTTCAAGGACTTCTAGGGGCTGCTGGAGCAATACCATTTCGATATGGGTTAATTCTTCAAGAAGCTGAAGATCTTCTTCCTTTCGAATAAATACTAGTTTGGGGTAATCTGCATGCTTATGTCCTTCTATTAAGATCAAATCCGGATGGATGATAGACATCAGTTGCAATTTTTCCTCGAGTGACCAATTCATTTGCTCACTTTGTAGTATCAATCTACCCCCACCTTCAACTAGGGACGCAACTGCTCCAGCTGAAATATGTTGAGCAGAATCTGTTTCTTCCACAACTGCTGGTTTTCCTCCATGTCCATGGTGTTTAATCGTAACTGTTTTAATGCCTTCACCTTTTAAACGGGATAAAAGCTTATTTATAAAGGTCGTTTTTCCGCTATTGTGATAACCAACCATTTGAAAAATAAAAGGTCTTACCAAGGCCACTTACTCCCCATTGTATCTTCAAGCAATAATACATCCACTTTTTCTCCTGCTGTATATCCTCTTGTTCCTCCTGGCAAAACAATAAATGAGTTAGCCCCAGAGAGGCTCATAACAATATTTGATTTATCCATCCCACTAGGCTCTACAACAAGTTGGCCGTTCAAAACCGAAAGGGCACTTCTGACAAAGCGTGTAAATGGATTGGTCTTTGGAAAATCCGTCTGTAAAAGAGCCTTTTCCTTACGTAAATGTTCTTTTTCGCAGAAAAGCATACTTCTAATCATTGGCCGAGCAAACAATTCAAAACCAACATAACATGCAGATGGATTTCCTGAAAGGCCAAATAGAATCTTACCCTCTTTCTGCGCTACTGTTGTAACACTCCCCGGTCTCATAGCTACTTTATTGAATAATACTTCTGCACCTAACTTCTCATAAATCTCAGGTAATAGATCAAAGTCACCAACAGATACACCACCTGTAGTAATTAACATATCAACCTGACTCAATGAATGAGAAATCGCTTCGTAGCTTATTTCCAATTCGTCAGCTAGCTTTCCGAAATATTTCACTTCAGCACCCGCTCGTTCTATCTGCGCCATAATCATATGAGAATTGCTATTACGAATCTTACCAGGTTCAAGTGGATCTTCTACATTAAGCAGTTCCGTTCCCGTGGCGAATAAACCAATAATTGGTTTTCTAGCAACGGGTACTTGGGCATACCCAAACGTTGCCAGAATGGCTTGAATACCTGGGTTAATGCGGGTTCCTTTTGGGACTAGAACTTCTCCTTCCTTTGCATCTTCTCCGCAAAAGGATACATTGTCCCCTTTATTATAGGACCGCTTAATCGTCATATATTGTTTGTCTTCTCGATCCGTTATCTTAGCTAATTCAAGCATTACTACGGCATCGCTTCCCTCAGGCATTTGAGCACCGGTCATTATTCTAACTGCTTGAAAAGGACCCAATGTCTTTGTGCTCACTTTACCAGCTCCAATGTGATCAATAACTTCAAATTCAACTGGATTATCTAAAGCAGCATTTTTCGTATCAATAGATCGTACGGCAAATCCATCATAAGGAGACTTATCAAATGGCGGAACATGATTTGTTGCCACTAATTCTTTAGATAAATAACGTCCATAACTTTCATTAATCGATACAAATTCTGTACTACCTTTTTCGGCGAACTTCATGATTCGCTTTACGGCTTCTTCTATTGGAATTGGTTTTCTTATTTCTAGCATTTGATCAGCTCCTACATACTACTTTTTACCAATTTAGCATTATCTGTTTCATTATTTACTATTCAATCATTACTAAATACTCTCATATATTCTTCAATATAACAGTATTAAGTTATTATTGTTATGAAATTTCTCACAGATTAATAAAACTTTGTGACCTGTGATTAATGTCACCAAGTTAAAAGAGAAATTCATTTATGCTTATTTTATTCATTTCAAATACAATTATTTTGGAGGTAATAAATATGAGTATCCCCTTTTCAAATACAAGTTTAGTA
>C688J18823_10000863_pt1 | contig 18175 bp, 34 predicted proteins | sample HopSoiMetagenom1_FD_18823 | JGI IMG/M metagenome (IMG submission 18823) | reverse complement strand
GGCGGCATTGGAACGCCATTTGCGAGATTCTCCCAAGATTGGCGAGAATAGCGTCCGAAGATACGGAAACCGAGATTCTCTCTCGCTTCCGTTCCACCCGCAGTTGTTGCCGTAAGATATTGCGCGATTAGAATTCCGTGCATTTTCGCTTCGCGCCCGGCAAACAAAAGATCGGTCAATGCATCAATTGCAGGAGAGGATTTAGGATCGGAACGCTCACGAATTTTGGCCCAATAGTTCTTAAGCCTTTTCATGAGCATATTCATTTCCTCGACAATGAAAACAATCCTTTGCCCAGGGTCGTTTCCAGCGTCAATTACAGCATTCCTACGGTCCAATTCCCTACCGAGACGAACAAACATATCGTGAATCTCGGAAATGTCACGCGCGTAATGCACGCGAGAAACGCTTTTAGCCCAACGATGGGAAATCCTTTTAACGTCAAGGATGTAAACATCGCAGTTATTGTGAAGGAATTGCGCTGCAAAACCGCGTGTCAAAGTCGACTTTCCGCCACCAGTACCGACAGAAACCATTAGGTGAGGGGATTCCGTGTCAATATCGACAATGTAGAATTCACCAGCGCGAGCCATTCCAATAAGAACCTTGGAATCGCTGAGTTCCATTATCTTTTCCCGCGTCATTTCAAACGTGACAATCTTTGGCGGCGCGGGACGCCAAGTCATAAGAATGCGCGGCTTAGGACCAAAGAATTCCCAAGTAATGCGCATTTCATGCTCGCCAGCAGCTAAACATAAACGAATTGCTTCGTCTATATTCCTACGGCTACCAGGCTGCCCAGCAAGAGCATGAGAAACACGAATAGTGGCAATGCTATTATTAGAACGGTCCACAAACCGTCTATTAATATCAATATAGCTCCCGGCTGGCGTTTTTTCCATTCCCATAACCGGGCCGATAGCTCTGGCGATAGGCGAGAGAATAGTACGGTAATGCCGCAAATCATAGATGCGGGGAGCCCAATAGACAATAAAAGGCAAAGCCAGAATGGAAGTGAAAAGAATGCCGTAAGAAACCGTTGCAGAATAGTCACCGTCATTGCGCGCGAAATCCTTTAGTGCGTGCCAGAAGAATAACACGGTCCAAATCGGGAAAATGACAGTACGGACTAACGCGACTTTCCATTGCGCGCAACGATGCCACGGCTTAGTCCAAAAGTACCCGCTTTCATTCTTAGTAGCGGGATGCAAGAAAGACGCATTAGTTCTAGCAGCGCCATTCAAAGGAACGCCATTAAACCAGCGCCAGGTCCAAGCAATAGGGTTTTGTGCTGCCCTAATGGACCTAATATTGCGGCCCATTTCAGCGCCCCTTTCGCATTAGCTTGGACAATTCCTTATCCATATCGACAGGCTTTCCGTCGGGATTGACGACAGTACCGTCGATTTCGTCAATCCAAGGCATGGGAGCGTTAGCGATATGCGCAGGAATTCTTTCCGGCGTGGGCTTAACTCTCTTTCCCGGTTCCTTTACGGGCAATGTTCCATGCTTTATTTTGTAGGGATCGTGCCAGAACATGCTAACCCAGGAATGCGCTTTAACACTAACCCACAAATGCTTGTGAATAATGGCTTCCGGAATGCGCCAGCAAATGTGAATTAGAAGAGATTTTACGACAGGGAATAAGATTTTCGCGACGAATAGCAAGAGCGCGCCATGAAACACTTTCGCGTAATTCGTAAAGAACACGCAAAATAAAACCTCGGCGACGATTACGACGAATAGTGTATTCATTTCCGCGTCCTCACAAACACGTTGGAGCCCGAGTTAGGGAGACTTTGTATTTCGTCATCCCTAACCCGGGCGGTTTAAGTTTTCAGTTGTTGCGCGTTTTCCGAATGCGCGCCCCTCGTGATTTCCCGCCTAATTTCAGGCGGTGTAGGCGCGCTTCCCGCGAGCCTGGAAGTAGCACTTCCACGTGCCGTTTCCGTCCTGCTTGACGGCGGTGTCCAGGCCGATTTCCATGCGAGTAGCGGCCCGACGGAGCAGCGCGCGAATCCGCTTGGCGTCCTCCTCGTCGTTGGCCGGAACGCTCTTGGCCTTGCCGCTTTCAGCGGAAGCGGTGAGCCAGCCGATGACGGGCGAGTCGTCCAGCGAAGACTTGCGACCCTGCCGACCCGGCATGACGTCCTCGTCAACGGGCTGGACGGTAGCGACGGCGGTGGCCTCGGCCTCGGTGACCTGGGCGTCCTGGGCGGTGTCGTTGCGAGCCATGATGATCATTTCCTCACTGGTAGGTGTTGCGCTGATTTCCTAGACCTGAGTCTAGCATACCTCCCGCCGGATTGACCCGGCGGGTTTCATGATCTTTCCTAGAAAATTCCTGGGATAGTCGGGGCAAGATGCCCGCAAGAACCATCGGCAAGAATATCGTCACAGACGTGACGAAGAACAGCGAAGCGGACATTGGGAACTTCCGCGACATCATCGGGAGTGAAATTGTAGGGACCGTAGGTAGTGCCGCTAGCTTCGTCGACGAGATCGTACAGCATGGTCACTTTCCCTTCCGCGTAGTGGTGGGGAGAACCGTAAGACCGTAGATCGAGAACACTAGCGCGTGATACCGCTCGGCCGGAAAAACGAAGTTTTCGGCAGTTTCGGCAGTTTCGGTGCTGGTGTCCATTTCGACCTCCCGCTTGGTTTCCCTGACAAGAGAAACACTACGGGAGGCAAGACTTTCCTAGGTTAAATCCCTGTTAAATCCATCCTAAATTTCCAGCTCACTTTGCGTGACTGTTTCGTCACTGACAGTACGCCACTTTTTCCGACCCTGGCGATACTTACAAATATGTCCCCTTTCCGCAAAATGGCGACTAGCTAAGATAAATACCGCGTCTAAGTTAGCACCACAAAAACGACCATATCTGCAAATAGTGCAACGAACTTGATATTCCTCAACAACAACAACAGTCCGAGGCATATCACAATCCTGGCACCAATGCTTTTCCAGCAAATGCGGTAAAACAATGAACAATTTGCGGTGGCCGCAAGAAAACAAAGTAGAAACGGGTTGTGATTCGTTGGGCTTACCCTCTCGTGTATTCACCAAAAACAACTTCTTCCATATCACGCCATTCCGACGTGTCCTTATCGAGCCAAGGAATATCATGCCTATTAGACATTGGTTTGCCATCAGGCAACGGATGCATTCGCGTCGTGCCAATTGAACTAATTACCAAATCGTGAGGCATTTCAAAGGCTGTCTTTCCCGCTTTACAGGCACGACACATTACGGGTGAATGTGAACGCTTGCCAGAAACAGCAGGATTAATAATCGGGGTTTGTGTACGCCAAACAGCGTGGTTAACCTCGAATGGTGCAGTTGATTTAAGAGCGGAAGGATAACCTATAAATCGCGTCGTTGTTCCTCTGCTAAAAGTGGGCCAATGGCCTCCCCTTTCAAGCGGACCAAGTTCTTGCAGATAATGTCCAATAGATTCAGGTGATAAAGTATCACTATCAAGTCCTCGGTATTTAGATTCCCAATCGTCGCCAATTCTTTTAGCGTACATTCCCGATTGCAGGTACATAATTTCATCATATTCGGTAACCTCCCATTGTCCGAGCAAAGGAGAATTAGTTACGCCAATATCAGCGGGATTGCGCGTGGTATAAATACCGTCGGTTTCAACGCCAATAATTCTATTTGGTCCTAGCTTCCACATCATTTCATAAATCATTGCACGGCAAACGCTAGTAACCCATCCTGCCCATTCTAATTGATGCCATACGGGCGGCCCGCCCGTTGCTTTCCAGCCTGCCCTTTGTGCCATTTTCCCGTATAGGCTATTAAGTGCAAGCTTTAGTGCCTTTTCTGCGGCATTTCTATTCTCTTTCATAGTACGCCGCTGGTCGAACATATCGTTTACAAAAGCGAAAGGACGTTCGCCGTTTTCACGGTAAACCCAACCGCCGAGGCATTCAAAATCCTGAAAACCTCTTTCATGCATTACCGTAATTTCAGGCGCCCAATACCACCCGTCGATATTCCAGGGGAAAGAAACGGATCCTCTAGGATCACGGAAGAATACTGGGCCGGGAGTACGAAAATCTCGCATACCGTAAAAAGATTGATTCTTGTAATAACGTATCCGCCAAACGGCGAAATAGAGTTCAGGGTCGTATTCTTCCACGAATTCCCAAGTACCACCTTGCAAGCTTGGCAGGTTAGCAATCGCGAATGGATACGCCGAGTTAATATCCATTCCCCATACTGGTCCGACAAAACGTCCGAGTTTAAAGATTTCAAAACGTCCTCCGGCATAAGCGTAACGCGCGGCATCATAAACGGTTTCGGGAGTAACGGATTTATGATCGGCTATGCCTTGCTTATTGTAAACGAAACTCGCAATAGCGCCAGGACCATACCACTTAGTGATATTAAGTCCTACGGAATACAATCTTTCCCGTAGCGATTCCGCCAGCAATTGCAATACCGAAATCTCAACTTCCCAATAGGAAGTAATCATAGCAATTTCTGCATAAGTGAAATCAGGACGGTGAATCTTTCCAACTTCCACTTCCGCGAAATTACTTAGCATAGGGTGGTCGTTATCAATCCACTTTCTAACGGATTTCACAAACGATGTTTGGAAATAACCGAATAGGTCGTTAATCGTAACAGTGAAACTCTCGCCATGCTTAGTTTCAAAGTCATAATCCTCGCTATATTCGGTTACACGAAACCATTTTCCAGGGATATGCTGAATGCGATAACGACCCCAACGAATAGAATTCCTATCTGATTTGCGCAACCTGTCAAACGCAAAACGCCCAATACTTCGCAGAATCATATTCACGTCATAATCAAACGCGAATGCGACATGCCAAGCATTGGGATATTTCTTGCCGATTTCAATAATAAACGCTAAGCATTCCTCCGTTGTTAGCCTTGTGTTAGTAATTCTTTCGCCGGTGCTCGCCCCGAAAAGAACGTAATGCTGCGGCTTATTCTTTTCGGGGCTAACACCTTCACCATCCCACGCAATGAATCGGCGAGTAGAAGGATTTACGCCTTGCCCTTTCTTGACGCGGCTACCTTTGCCGGAATGATAGAAAGCGTGGTTATCCTCATCATCAGCGATAAGGCTAACCGCCTTCATACCATTCACGCCATGCCTCCCAATCCATTTCGTTGGCGAAATCAATTCCGTACTCGTCCCAAAGATAATGCTCTAATTCACTGGTAGACGCATTGTAATGCTCGAATACCGTGTCATTGAATAACCGAGCAAGGTGCGCGTCATTTTGAGCCTCATCATTAGAACCAGTAACAGAATCCCAAATGTGCTCTTGCCTATGTGACCATTCCTCGTCCCCTCCGGATTGTGACCACCAGGCCATTACCCATTAGATTTTCCATCGCCGTCGGATTCGATTAATGATTCGTCTGTTCGGTGTTCAGACCACATAGCGTACGTTCGGAACTCCTTTCCGCATGAGCATACGTAAGGCAATCTATACTTCATTCCGTGCAACCTACGCTTTGCCGGGTCAGTCCTTCTTTTCGGATAAGAAGGCGTTTCGCTGGGCGGATTCATTTGATCCTCCCAACTGAAATTCGGTACATGAACAAATCATTACGCGACACGGAAACTGCCATATACCACCTACCTTTCTTTTAATATGTGCGCGAACCGAATGCTCACACTTAGGTGTGGCACAAATCAAAAGTGGCACGTTAGCCATTTTCCCGCTCCCGCAACTTTTTGATTTCGTACGGCTCTAGAAGCAATTCGATTTTGCCCGCAGAAATCACTTTGATTCGACTGTGATGTTTCGCAATGCGCAATGCCGTTTGCATTAGCGAAGGCGCAACGCGAGTAACAGTAACAGGCGCGGTAGCAGGTTTAGTTTCCTGGAAATGGGGACGACGCACCCTAGCCATTTTCTACCTTATCCCTAACCATAATGACAATCTGGGCTTCCAGTTCGCCAATTTGCAGCGTGAGCATATCGACTGTTTCCTGCAACGTTCCCGCATACGTTGTTATTTCATTGAATCGGTCAACGTAATATTGGATTTGCGGGTCACGCGCGGAATATCCGGATTGCCAGGCTGCGCCGAGAAGCGAAAAGATATTGTGCGAAACAATATCAGGAATCTCGGTGGCTAGAATTTCACTCACGGTTTCCCGAATTAGATCAACCAACATTTGGAAACTGTCGGGAATATCCGGGCCGTTTTCCTCTTGGTATTGCTGAGTCATTTCCCCGCCTCACAATAGACCTAAATCACGGGCACGATTAACAGCTTGTGTGCGATTACTTGAATTGAGTTTCTGGTAAATAGCCGCTACTTGACTTTTTACCGTATTACGCGAAACGTAAAGTTCAGCGCCGATTTCTTTTAACGTTAGGTGCGTGGGGAGTAGTTCTAGGATTCGTAATTCTGCTTTCGTTAACGGCGGGCTTTCCATCGCTGATTAATTCTGGGTGCTCCTTTTCGATATGGGCTATTAAAATGGGAATAAGATGTGAAGGCCAACCGTTAGTGAGAGCCTTTCTTGTGATTTCTTCCCGACTAAACATTTTACCTCGTTTGCGAATAGACCTGCCCTGCATAACCGTCCTCAATCCTGCGCATAATTACCATGTATTCTCCTAGATTCCACATTTTTTCGGAAACGTGTTGCTTATCGTTGTCCTGAATGAAAAACTCCGGAACCTCGATATGCTGTTGAAACCAAATTCTGCCTTCCCAATCGCGGAGGGTTAGCTCGACAAGAATGGTTTCCATTGCATTTCCAATCTTAGCAGTGAGTGAGGCCGCTAGGACTTTTTTCTTTGTTACAGTTCGCCGGTCTTAAGAAAGAGATTCATTCTCTCGATCATTTCGATTCGACAAACGCAAAACCAGCCGCCGCACCATTCCCCGCGACGATGCGCACAACAGCTACAATGGTCGTATAAACCATCGTCAGCGTGCATTTCAGAATTCGTTTTCGCCGTTGCTGTTGTTCCGCTCACTCTTGCTAGGAATGTGAACGGGAGTGAAAAGAAGCGACGGACCGATTTCCCGAGCGGTGAATTCAATAACAGTCCGCTGCTCGTCCTCGCCGCTTTCGTCATTCTTGGCAGTGAAAGTATTACGCTTCCACGTACCAAAGGCCAGAATGCGGTTTCCGCGACGGAGAGTTTCCGCGCAGTTTTCCGCTTCCTGGCCCCAAACATTGACACGGACCCACATTGTGCCAACGCTAATCCACTGGTCATCCTTCTTTTCCCGAACGTCGTAAGCAACATTGAAGTTGCAAACCGCTTGACCGGACGGGGTGAAACGCAATTCCGGGTCACCGCCAAGCATTCCGACGAGAGGGAAGAATCCGTCAAGAATGCGGTTGGGGTCAACGTCAAGCCTAACGCTGTCTTCCCGAACCTGAAGGGCTTTCCGCGCGGCCGGTGTGAAAGTCTCGGACGAATTCGTCGTCATTTCCGTATCTCCTCGTGAGTTTCCAGGGTAGAATGCGAGTAAGGGGACCGATCATGGCCTAGCGACCTCACACGTTTTGATCATGGTCGGTCCCCTGCCTCACCTGTCCAGCATACACCCTGGTCAGAGGCTTGTAATCCAGTGATCATGGTTGACTTTGGTAACTTAGGGTAACGCCGGCAACTACTTAGAGTGAGATACAATGGCAGACGAAACTATTACGGAAACGCCTAAGGAAACTCCTAAGGAAACTCCCGTAGAAACTCCTAAGCCTCCCGAAACTGTCACGCCTCCTCCCGCTACCACCACTAGTGAGACGCCTAAAAGCAACGATCCTGATTTACTCAACGCCATTAATGCACTTCCCGAAAAGCTCGCAAATATGCTTCTTGAGCGTAATCCTAAGCCGGAAGCTGAAAAGGTAGCAGAGACTAAGCAGGAAGGCGAAGGTGAATCGCCTAACGGCGGAAATCTCACCTGGGAAAAGAAGTTTGCAAGAATGTGGTTCGGGTGAGTGAAACCCCGGACATTCCCGATCCGTTAGACGGAATTGTCCCTGACGACGAAGTAATTGTTCCTAATGCTCGCGCGTCAAAGGATGAAAAATCTCCGCTATTCTTTAGTCGGCGGAATGCAACTACTACGCCAGCTAAACCGCGCAAGGTAAGTGTTCCTAAAGTTCGGCCCGGTTATTTCACAGATACGTTAACGCAAATGTACGGCGGATTAGGATTGGCTATTATGCCATTCGATCCGGTGTGTGCAAATTCTATTATGGTTTCTGCGCCTAAGTGTGCAGAATCTTTAGATGCATTAGCACAACAGAACGACGCTGTTAGGCGTACTCTTTTCGCACTTACTCGCACTACCGCTATCGGTATGGTATTCGTTGCGCATATGCCTATTCTGCTCGCTGTTGTTATTCATCACGTACCCGCTGCACAAAACTACCTCGGCCAAATGGGCGAGGAAATGGCAAATAACATTGCTGAACAAATGAAGAATAGCGGCCCGCCAAATGACGGCAGTTCGTGATTTAGACGAACATCGGTTAACTAAAAGGTTAGCTGATTTTGGTACGCAAGCACCGCGTTTGCCTTGGCGTACCTTTTTGTCGTCTGTTTTTGTTTGGCGCACTGGCGAACACATTGGTTTAATTGGTCCTACGGGACTAGGTAAAACTACTTTGCTTGTGAATCTACTTCCGCTTAAGCCTTATGTCGTTGTCTTTGCGACTAAGCCGCGTGATAAAACAATGGATTCTCTTATCGCTAGCGGATACGTAAAAATGGACCGCTGGCATTCCCTTGACGCTAAACAATTTCCTAGGCGTGTTCTTTGGCCGGACGCTACCAGGCTAAAGTCAAAGAATACGCAAAAGGCAATCTTTGGCGATGGTTTTGAAAGAATTTATAGGGAAGGCGGATGGTGCGTAGCTCTAGACGAAACCTGGTATATGACAAATATTCTCGACTTGGACGAAGAAGTCAAAACATATTTGTTGCAGGCAAGGTCTTTAGGCATTTCGTTAGTCGCCGCTACGCAACGTCCCGCATGGGTTCCAAGAGAAATCTATACTAGTTCGACCCATCTATTCTTTTGGCGCACAAACGACGAAACCGACCTGAAAAGTATTTCGGGTATTGGTTGGCGTTCCGCTAAATTGATTCAAGATTTGGTTGCAAATCTTGAATTGTACCAGGTCCTTTACGTGAATACACGTACGGGATTTATGTGTCGCACTAGATGTCCTAATGTTGGGAGGAGGTAAAATGATTGCTCCGTCGGCACTCAATGTTTTGATTATCGGTTTCTCTATGGTTATCTTTACGTTCCTTTGGCGGATGCTCGCCGCACGTTGGTCGGAAAATTCATTTGGGCAGGCAATGGCTGTCGCCCTTTAATTTGAAAGGTTAAGAAATTGCCTGTTACTACAATGGGCGGCACTGCCGCCGGAACCAGTAAGAATCGCGGTGCAACTAACGCACCTGCGGCTGCTGTTGTGCCATTTATTAGGGCTTCCGCACAGCACCGGGAACCTGCCGGAATTGATATCTCTAGGCAGATTACTACTTCCGACCAGGACCTCGGTGTTTTCGATATTCCCGCTTATGGGTATGTTCGTTCGCTTCTTATTCTCGTTCAGGCTACTGGTGGCGCTGGCGCTTCCGTTGTTCCTGGCGAGGATTCACCATTCAATGCTCTTAAGAATATTGCCCTTACAGAGCCTAATGGTGCGTTTATTGCCGCATTCAACAGCGGTTATGAGACATTCCTTGCCGATAAGTGGGGTGGTCTTCGTGACCCCGCTGGTGCGGATTTGCGACAGTCTCCGGTCTTTTCCGCTGTTTCTACTACGGGCGGAAACTTCCAGTATCTTCTTCGCATTCCCGTAGAGATTAATCTCCGTGACGGTCTCGGTTCTCTGCCTAATCAGAATGCTGCTGCTACATTCAAGCTTAGGCTTACGCTTGCCTCTGGTGCGGCTTCCGCTGGACTTTATGGCGCTACCGTTCCTACTACTCAGCCTACCGTTAGGGTTAGGGTATTTCTTGAGGCATGGGACCAGCCGGAAACTGCAACGGCTGGCGCTGCTAATCAGGTTACACCGCCCGCTGTTAACACCACGCAATTCTGGTCCGTTCAGTCTTTCAATGTTAACGCCGGTGCGCAGAATATTCGGTTTACGCGGGTTGGTAACTACCTCCGTAATCTGATTATGATTTACCGCCGTACCGCTAGCACTCGTGCTAACGGGCATTTGGATTTCCCGGACCCGGCAACTGTTTACCTCGACACTCGTCCTCTCGACATTGTCGAGCGAAATAATTTCCTTCATCAGATGTTTGAAAGAACGGGATTCGGTGGCGTTCTTAATGCTACCGCTCCTGCTCTTGACGCACCTGGCGGATTGGACGCTGGCGTTTTCGTTTACGACTTTACTAACGAATTCGACGGATTGCTCGGTAGGGAGAATAGGGATCTTTGGCTGCCTACTCTTGGCTCTACTAGGCTTGAATTGCAGGGTACATTCGCTAACGCTGGTACGCTTACAGTTCTTACGAATGACGTTGCAATTGCCGGAAATGTGTTCATCTAATGGAAGATACTTCTTACAACCCTGTTAGTAGAGTTTCCGGTTTCAATACGGAGCACGCGGCGGGTATTGTTGTTATCGGTGCCCTAACTGCTTTGTTCCTTATCCGTCGCGGTTTCCGAGGCGTTGGCGTTCTCGGCGCTAGCGTTTCCGTAAAGTAAAGGATATCGAATGTTTGGGCTCGATCTAAAGAGTGTGATTGTAGGCATTCTGTTTGCCTATTTCGCACTGCCATTCCTTATCAATCTAATTTCCGGTGCTGGTAAGCGTGGAACGGGAGCAACAGCATAATGGTTAAGGATCTCAATTGGCAGGAATACCACGCTACTACAGTTGACGATGACGGAGATTCCCATACTTCTAGCGTTACTGCCGCTGTTTATAGTAAGGAAAATGGTGACGTGGAAGTTGTCACTATTAGCGGTAGCCGTAAGCTAGAAGCCGGTGAAGTTGTTGTTAAGCATCCGGCCGACAATTACGTCGACGTTGTTAGTCCTGATGCTTGGAAGAATGCGGAATATGAAAGTGATTCTGGTAGCGGTGGGGATAATTCCCCTAAGCCCGCTCCCGCTCAGAATGTGCGAAAGTAAGAAACCATGCATGACGAAGGCTATTCCACAAAGGAATGGCTAGATAAATTAGAAAAAACTCATGCCGCTGTTCATAACACAGAAAGAATAGCGCGTGATAAAGCCGAAGAAGTTGTAAATGATAGACTCGCAAACATGAACGAATTGCGTGCCCAATTAGATAAGCAAGCAGGATTATTCGCTACGCGAGACGAGTTGTTTAGTATGGTCGAAACAATGAGAACTCGCATAGAAGTTACCGAAAAGTTCCAAAGCGCTTTGACCGGGCATTCGCGCGGTTTAAGCACTAGTTGGGCAATCGCAATTTCTACAATATCGGCTGTTGTAATTCTAGTTAACTTCGCGTTCTTTTTAGCTGGGAAGTAGGTGTAAGAATTGGGCGACAAGGCGTTTAACATCCTTGCCAGCATTGTAACCGTGGCACTAGTTACCACGATTGTTACTGGTAAGAATACATCCGCCGTCATTAACGCTCTTGGCGGCGCATTCCAGGGAAGCATTCGCTCCGCTTTGGGTAAGTGACCTAATGGCTAATCCGTGGGCACATTCACGCACTGAAAATGAATTTGACGATGCGACCACGCCAACCGAGCCTTTAAGTGCGTATGCTGTTCCTGCGGCTAATTCCGGTCTTTCGGAACATGACGGTTGGCTTAATAATCCTGGTGGCGGATATGCGCCTAGTTTGCGTATTTCGCCTACGGATATTCCAGACGAAACCCGGCTTAATCCTGGCGGGGAATTCGTAACTACTCACGCTCCCGCCGACGGTACTGTTAATGCTTATGCCTGGTGGGCAATTAAGGATGCCGATAGGAAGGAAAGGCATTCTGTCGAGCAAATTGCAACAACTGGTTTTGAGGAAACTAAAAGGGGATTCGGTTTAGCTGATCCCAGCCGCGGCGCTAATCGTTATGGAAGAAATCCTCGAGAAATTCCGCCCGCTGAAACTCGGCCTACGGAATCAATGTCGGGTCACAAGTATTTGTTCCAGCGTCCGTTTACGGGAAATACCCCGCATGATTTTACGGGTATTCATTTCTCAATGGCAGACCATAGACGAAATTACGAAATCTATGGACAAACTCCTCCGCGTAGACCTGGCGGTACTCACAGAAATACTTATCGCCTTCCGCCTACTCCGTGGGATACTAACATTGTAGATATGCCTCCGGATACGCGCGTCGTTCAGGATAATTACCAGGACGTTGCCGTTCCTATGCAATCACGTTCTTTGAGGCTAATGTGAAAATGCCAGATATGGGGAAAATGCTTGGACCGTTGCCCGTAGGCGCATGGGTCGCTGTCGTTGGCGGTGGCCTCGGTTTCATGCTCTATACGCGCTCTCACGCCGCTCCTGCGGGCACAGACGAAGGTGGAGGTAGTCCGCTAGACACTGTTGGAAACGGAGCCGTTGGAGGCTGGCAGGGGACCGGACCCGCTACCGCCGATCCTGGCGGTACTAACGTCGGTACTATTACAGATAATCAGTCCTGGGCAAGTGCCGTGGAAAATTGGCTTATTGCTCATTCCTACGATCCTGCGCAAGTAGTTTCGGCAATTAGTAATGGATTGTATGGCGCTGCACTTTCGCCTACACAATGGGCTATTTGGGAAACCGCTTTGTTACATCAAGGCGCTCCTCCCGAGAATTTTACTCCGCCTACACAATCTAGTCCGACGCCTATTCCTGTTAAGCCTAAGCCTCCGCCTCCTAAGCCTAAGCCTCCGCCTCCTAAGCCTAAGCCTAAGCCTCATCCTTCGCATACTTATTATGTCGTTAGGCCAGGGGATAGCCTTAGCAAAATTGCTGCTAAGTTTCACACTACTTGGCAGGTCATCTACAATAACAACCGGAAAATCATTCATAATCCAAACCTGATTTTCCCTGGACAAAGACTATTTATTAAGTGAGGATATCATCGTGGATGTTAATGAGATTATCGAAGGTGCGGTTGACCCTAGTCGTGACGCAAAGGGTCGAATGTCACCGGAGCTAATGTCAGATCGAGAAATCGCAATCGAAACGCTTTATTCTATTAGGGCGTTTCTTGACATTCTCGAAGGTCTTGGTAATCACCCTATGGCTAGAAGTCTGGGAATGGTATTTCCCACTACTGAAAGGTAATAATGGCTAGATTGTCAGCACCGCAGATTGCGGCATTAGCAAAAGAGGCTGGATTCACTGGCGCAAATATTGCTATTGCCGTAGCTGTTGCGTTGGCAGAATCGGGTGGGGATACCGCTATTATTTCCAAGCCCAATACTAATGGAACTAGAGATTTGGGTTTGTGGCAAATTAATAGCGGTGCCCATTCCGACCTTTTGGCTAGATACCAGTGGTCCGATCCTAAGCAAAATGCAACAATGGCATATACTATTTGGCGTCAAGCGGGAAATCGCTGGACACCTTGGACTACTTTTAATACGGGTTCCTATGCTAAGTTTATGGGAGCCGGTGCTACTGGTGCGGCTAACTCCGGTAACGCACCTCCGGTCAATGCACAGAATGTAGACGTTGGCGGAACTTTAGGTTGGCTTGGCGCTATTGCAAAGGGATTAGTTAATCCGCTTATAGGAATTCCAGAATTGGCGGTAAAGGGTGTAGAACCTCTTACTGGTGCCGCTATTCAAGCACAGAAATATTCTAACATTCTGAAATTCGTTCTCGATCCTATCCGCATTCTCATGGTACTAACTGGTATGGCTCTAGTAATTCTCGCGCTAATTCGTTTAACTGGTGCAGATACTGTAATTGCAAAGGGTGCTAAAACTGCTGCTAAAGTTGCCGCTACTGCGGCGGTGGCTGCATAATGCCAGGATTAGCACTTTCACCTGCGGATACGGCAATTCAATTTGCTTTAGCGCAGGTTGGTAAACCTTATAGATGGGGCGCAACTGGTCCCGATGCTTATGATTGTTCGGGTTTAGCAATGGCAGCATATCGCGCTGCTGGAATTGACATTACCCGTACTACTTACACACAAGCATTAAAAGGCACTGGTATTAGTCAGGCTGCGTTAATGCCTGGTGATTTAGTCTTTCCCGATGCTGGGCACGTACAAATCTATTTGGGAAATGGTCGGGTAGTTGAAGCTCCGCATACTGGCGCTAATGTTCGTGTAATTAATATGTGGGGATTTTGGAAAGCTCGACGTGTTACTAGCATTCCCGGTTCGGTTGTTGGAAATGCTCAAAATGCAGACGTAACAACTGGCATTGCTCCTAATCTATTTCTTAGCGGCCTTAGTGCGATTAGTCCGTTAGCTGGTTTAGGTGGAATTATTAGCGGAGCCATTCCCGGCGTCGGCGCAATTCAAGCTTTCAGTAATGCGGTAAAGTTTATTCTTGACCCGCTACGTGTAATCATGGTTTCTGGCGGGGTATTCTTAATCCTGTTAGCGCTATGGCGTTTAACGAAACATACTGGCGCGGTTAAAGGCGTAACGAAAGTGGCGTCAAAGGCGATTACATCGGCGGCTAAATCATGATTGATACAACTACCTCGGCAGTAACTACTGGTGTAATTGTAATCGCTGGTAGGTGGTCGCTTAACCAGCCAATTGATATTAGGGTGGTTACAGGTGGGCTATTCCTGGCAATGTCGCTTTCAGTTCTTACGCAAATCAATGAAAACCTCGCAGGGACGTTCGGTATGTCGATTCTTATTGCGGCATTACTTATGTACTCGATTCCAATTGCCACAAAACTCGGTTGGATGCCAGGAAAAAAGCCTGCAAGAACAGGCGACAGGGCCGGATAATGAAAATTCTTGATATCGCGATTCTAACTACGGGCATTGTTCTCGTATATTCCGGCCTTACAGGAAAAGACCCTAGGGCTGTTGTTAAGATTGTTCTTACGGGTCATTCACCTAGCGAAATTAAAGGCTCGTCAAGTGCTGGTATTTCGCCTAGTTCCGCTACAATTATCCAGCCTCCTCCCGGTCAAGTAATCACAGGATAAAACAATGTCGAATCCGGAAATGCTCGGTCCTGCTACATTCACTATTGGGCAAACGGTAGCGTCATTCTTTACATTCCTGCCAAAATTCTCCGAAGTACGTAAAGCTAACCCTAGCGACAATCCCGATATTGCGGCAGATGTAAGAATGGGCGAAGTTGCAGCAGTTACCGTTTCAATGGGCGTAGGTATTATTGCATCTTCGCTTACTAGTAGTCCCGTTCCCGTTACTGTTACGTTGGTTGTGTGCATTATTCTAGTCGTTTTGTACGAAAGCACACTATGCACTAACCGTCCGTTTGAATCGCATTTGGCCGTGCTAACGACTAGAAAGGGTGAAGCTATTGCCTAACCATCTTTACAACAAGGAATTGAATATCGGGTCTAATCCCGAGGATAGGCCAATTCCCGAAGACGTGGTAATGCAATACGAAGAAGGTGATAATAACCCTTATCGCGGTATTGAAAATCACGGCGTAAAGCATCATAGCGAATGGCCTATGCCTCCCGAGGATGATGGTACAGCCGTTCTAGAACATACTGTAGAACTTCCGCCCGAACCTATTCCGGTTAGGATTGTTACTAGCGGTGGAAACGAAATTCGCTCTTGGATTGTTAGACGAGATTTTGTATCACCTAGCCCGCAATGTTCTCGCATTCTTCCGAAATCTACCAATCGGACCAAAGCTCTAATTCGTAATACCGGTACTGCTACTATTTACATTGCACCAGAACCGCTTTCTAATAGCCAGTTTGGATATCCTATTCCTACCGGTTACGAAATGCCATACAATCAGGAAGGCGAAATCTGGGCAATTACTGACGATCCTGCACAGCAATCCGTCGCACTACTAATCGAATTCAGCATTAAAGAATGAAAATTGATCTGTACGAATCAGTAACGGTACAATTTACCGGCGTTGCTAATGCTACGCGCGCTCAATGCGAAATCCGTAACGATGTTTACGGTTCGGAATGGGACGTTACTACCGTTCAGATTAGTACAGATTCTGTCCAAACATATGGCGTTTCTCAATTTACGCTTTACCTAAATTCCGTTACACCGGGTGGCGTTAGAGATTCTACATATTTAGGTGACGGTTCTACTTCCGAAACAAAAATTCATATGCGCGCTGGTGATAAACTAATTGGCGTTTGGACTGGTGGCGATTCTGGCGCTAATGCTTCTTTAACTGTCCGTGGCGATAAGGAAACGGGGCGATAATGGCATTCCCTGACCCTATTGTCGCGGGTAGCAAACTAGTTGTTCCCGCTATTGAGTCTGTCGACTTCCAAAACGAAGGTGTTACAGGCTGGCAAATTAACCGTGACGGTACTGCCACATTCCACAATCTTAATATCTTTGGCGACGTTGGCGCTGGTAATATCAGCGGTGACATTGGTACGTTTAACGATATTGCTCTACCAAATTACGATAGTTTGGATGATACGCTAGATAGCATTTCGCTAGACCTTTCTGGACGTTGTATTGGATTCTTCCAACAGACAGACGGTCCCCTTTCTGGCGTTACGGGCACGACAGTTCAATTGATTATGCTCGATTGTTTTATGCAACCAAATCGTATTTATTCTGTTCATGGAATGTGTCGTATTCAGCCCAGCGCTATTGACACAAACGACCAATGGCAAGTTCTAATTAAGGGTAATGCTGGCGCTGGCGTTGCTAATCCTGGTGTTTCCAGCGGCAATGTTATGGCTCAAACTGTTGGTTCTCTTTATCAGCAAGGATATATGAGCACCGGGCCATTTGATAGCGGAGCTATTCCTATAGATACACCTTTGCGATTATCATTAGTTGTGCAAAGATTAGCGGGAACCGCGACACTTTCCACTGGCCCTAATCCTGGCGGTAATACAGTTGCCGTTGCGGGAACCGCTATTACTTACACGTATCGCTATGCGGGTGCTTTTATTTATGTGTTAGATCATGGCCCCTCTACTAACATGCCGTTGTTTGCTGGTTATAATTCAACCGATGTTGTGCAGCCTCCCGTTACTCCTCCCGCTCCCGCACCTAAAACATATACTAAAACCTATTATGGTTCGTGGTCTAGAACATATGACGGTGACAATAGCACTACGTGGGATGATAGCGCGTATTGCTATCAAGGTTACTATTCTAGTACGCGCGGAAATACTCGTTCGCTAATCGGCTTCGATTACGCAACAATCCAATCAAATCTTAGTGGCGCGACCATTAATTCTTGTTATCTTACGGTAAAGGGTGCTCACGCTTATTACAATAGCGGAATGCTATTTGAATGGGGTACTCACAATTACACCGCTAAACCTAGTACATGGGGAGCGGGAAATGTAAATGAAAGACGCGGATCACTTGCGAATTTGGCTGCTGGCGAATCTGCTAAAATTTCTTTGGGTACTGGTGTAGGTGGAGAATTTAAATCCGGTACTTCTAAAGGAATTGCGGTTGGTCCTGCTCCGTCAAATTCATTGACATACTACGGTTACATTTATGGTGCTACCCAATCGGGAAAGCCATATCTTACCATAACCTACACTAAGTAGATGAAATGACGTTGTATATTCTGGACGGTTCCGGTTATCAGCCTAACGCCGATTTTGCCGCCATTAAAAAGCAGGCTTTTGGTGGTTTTATCGCTAAGTCAACGCAAGGTGCTACGGGTCGTGATTCTGCTTTCCGGCATAACTATGGTGCCGCTAAAGCTAATGGTGTGCGTTTTGCCGCTTACCATTTCCTTACGGAAAGGCCCGCTGCTGCTCAGGCCGCTAATTGTGCCGGAATGATTAACGATAAGTCAATTCCGGTATTCATTGACCTAGAAAGAACAACGGGCGTTCACCCTACACTCAAAATGGCTATAGATTTTGCACGGGAAATGGATAAGCTCGATTACAACGTTCCGGTAATCTATTTCCCACAGTTTTATTGGAAAGAACTAGGTTCGCCTACCTTTCCCGCTGGATTTTTACTTTGGCAGGCACGGTATCCTAATAGCCGCGCAGGATATGCTTCTAGTGTTTACGTTAACCACGTTCCTAACTCCTATTGGGCTAGTCAAGGTGGGGAAG
>C688J18823_10000862_pt1 | contig 18191 bp, 14 predicted proteins | sample HopSoiMetagenom1_FD_18823 | JGI IMG/M metagenome (IMG submission 18823) | reverse complement strand
ACAAGGAAGTGGCCGATCCTGCGGCGGGGTACAGCATCACCCACGCGCCGCTCATCATCGGCGACAATGTGATCGTGGGCGTGTCGGGAGGAGAGTACGGAATTCGCGGCCACGTTACCGCCTACAACGCCATGACCGGTGACCAGGTCTGGCGGTGGTACTCGATTCCGGCTCCCAAAGGCGATCCGACGTTCGATGAGGTGGCGCCCAACGGCTGGTGGGGCACCTGGGCGGCCAAGGCTGAGGACGCTGATCTGCATCGGGACGTCTCGAAGGAGAAGGCAGACAGTGGGAAATACGCCGACGCCTGGAAAGTTGGCGGGGGCGGCGTCTGGACCACTCCAGCGTACGACAAGGACCTGAACCTGATCTTCGTCTCCGTCGGCAACCCCTCACCGGACCTCGACGGGAGCGTGCGGCCGGGCGACAACCTCTACACCGACGCGATCGTGGCAATCGATGCGACCAGCGGCAAGACCAAGTGGTACTACCAGACAGTTCCCCACGATGTCTGGGACCTGGATGCTACCTCGCCGCCGCTCGTCACCACTCTGGGTGGGAAAAAGGTGGTAGTGCACGCCGGCAAGACCGCCTGGGTCTACGTCCTCGATGCCGCCACAGGCAAGCTGGTCCGCAAGACCGAGAACTTCACTCCGCAGGAGAACATGTTCGCCCTGCCGACGGAGAAAGGCACCCGGATGCTGCCCGGTGCCAACGGCGGCTCGGAATGGTCGCCGATGTCGGTTGATCCGACTACTGGCTATGGCTTCGTGGCAGGCCTGCACCAGCCGATGAACTACATCACGCACAATGCCCCACTGGAAAAGGGCAAGCTGTGGCTGGGTTCCGCCTTCGTAGCCATACCGGGCGAGGAGCAGTATGGTCTCTTCTCCGCGGTAAACCTCAAGACCGGCAAGATTGCCTGGCAGAACAAGGTTCCCCAGCCTATGATGGGCGGCTCCTTGGCCACCGCCGGCGGGCTGACCTTCACCGGCGAAGGCAACGGCAACTTCAACGCCTACGACTCCAGAAGCGGCAAGCTCCTCTGGCAATTCAACGCCGGCGCGGGATGCAATTCGGCTCCGATGACGTTCATGCACAAGGGTGAGCAGTTCATTGGGGTGGCGTGCGGCGGAAACTTCCAGATCAGCTATCCGCTGGGTAACGGGGTGTTCATCTTCGGGCTGCCTAGCAAGACCGGTGTTAACGGTGCGCCGCAGGCCGGAGAGAGCCCGGACAAGGGCCGGGCGCCGATGATGAAGAAGAAGACGGGCGCAGATACCAGCGGCACGAACCAGAAGCAGTGAGCAACTCGAGCCGGCAGCGAGGTCTCCTCTTGAGACCTCCTGCCGACCGTTTTTGAGATGATGACTGTCGGCCAGTGGGGTTGGATGTTCTTGGTTGCGGGATCCCTCGCGGCCGGCAGCCGGCTTCGGCTGGACCCGGGGCCTGAGTGGCTCAACGTCAACGGCAATGACTGGCAAAAGATGGAGCCGAAGACGCGGCTGGCTTACATCGAGGGATTCCTGGCAGGAGCGGCGTTGGGCCAGGCCGCTCAACGGGCTCGGGACACTGCAGCGGTCCGAACCGAGCTCGATGTGTTACGCCGAAGCGGCGGCCTGCGTTTTCCCTTCGGCGCCAATGTGTACGAGAGTCGGGTGAATGATTACTACTGGTGGAAGAACCACCTCCCCCTGCCCACGTGGAATGCTTTCCTGGAGGTGAATGGAACGTTCGGTCGTCATTTATCAGATTCAGTGCCTTGAACGGGTTGTTGCTGGGACGACGTTGGTTTCCGGTTGAGCGGTCGTTGGCGGTCATCCTTACTATGAGGGAGACGCACCTATGAAGCGAGTCGCACTGTTGTGTTTGGGTCTGGCGGTGGGAGCGGCGAGCGTCGCCGAGGCACAGCTGACGATGCAAATGAGCAACGGCTGGTCCTTTACGTTTTCCGGCAACGTGAACGCGTTTGCCATTTACGAGTCTACCAGCGAGTCGGGAGGAACGCTCGGAGCCCCGGGTGGACTGATCGGGATCGGCGGCAAGGGGTTTAACGTGAGAACCGGCCTTCTGCCTGCCTTTGCCGTGTTCGATGCGAAGGGCAAGGAAGGAAACACCGATCTTGGCGTGCACTTCGGGTTTGCCCCGCAGATTCAGTGCGGTGGCCAGGCCCATGACTGCTTCGGCGCCCAGATCGACATGCGTCAGGTGTACCTGACTGTCGGCGGCACTTGGGGCCAGATCCTGGCCGGCCGTGAAATCGGCCTGTTCAACCGGCAGAACATCCTCACCGACCAGACCTTGTTCGGCGTTGGCGCCACCGGCGGTATCAATGGGGGCGGCACCACGCTCGGCCGCATCGGCTTCGGATACATCTATCCGAATTTCGTGGCCCAGATGACCTACTCGACTCCGGCCGGCAGAAGCACGCAGCTGTCGATTGGTCTATTCCAGCCGTCGGCACTCAATAGCGACGCTGGCACCGCTTACGGCCAGACCGAGGTTCCCCGGCTGGAAGCGGAGGTAACCGTCAAACCGGGCGACATTCTGCTGTGGCTCAATGGTACCGCGCAGAATGCCAAGAACCCCGTGGCTGACGCAACGAAGACCGCAGTAGGCGCCGGCGGTGGAGTCCGCTTCGGCAAGACCAGTTTCTCCCTCACCGGGTCCGGCTACTACGGGAAGGGCATCGGCACTACCCTGCAATTCAACGGCGTTGGTGCCTGCAGTGCGACGGCCGGTTGCGGGCCGGTCCAGGGCATCGGCGTGGGCGCCGATGGTGAGCTCCGGAACTCCTACGGCTTCATCGGCCAGCTCACCTTTACCCCCTCCGACAGCAAGCTTACGGTTGCGGCGAGCTACGGCTCCAGCTTCCTCGAGTCCACCGATGGCGAAGCCGCCTTCAAGACGGAGAACACCCTGGTTTCGGGTGGCATCTATTACCAGGCTACCAAGTCGCTCAAGGTGGTCGGCGAAGGCAATTACGCCTGGACCAAGGAACACGAGAGCGGGGCCGACGAGAACAAGACCTTTGCCCCGGCCGTAGGTTTGATGCTGTTCTTCTAGTTCCCTCGCTGGTGCGTCAGAGAACGGCCTCCCTCAGGGAGGCCGTTTTTTTGTTCGATCTCGAGCCGCGTTACATTTACGGCCAACCTCTGTCCATCGGAGCACTGAATGAAGTACCGCCGGTTTGTCGGGATCCTTTTGCTCTTGCCTGCCTGTAGCCAGCACTACGCGGCGCCTGCCAGCGTCCAGACCTCCTCCGCACCGGATGCTGCGTTCGAGTGTGTCAGGCGTCAGCTGCCGACCCTGGACTACAAGCAGCGCTCTCTCGACATGGCAGAGCACCGGATTACGGCTCAGAAGTACGATCTCGAGGCCCACCGATCCGACGTGCAGTTCCGCCGGCTCATCAACCGCATGGAAGTCGAGGTCGGAGCAAACGCCGGGGGCCAGACCAGCATCGACGTGATAAGCCACACCATTGCGGAGTACACCACTCAGCGCGGACCTACCGAGGTGGAAGAGAAAGCCTCAGCAGATGTTAAGGAAGACGCCCAGAAGCTGCTGAAGGCGTGCCATGGGTAGCTCGGAGCCCCGACTCTCGACTAGCTTCCTCTGGCTCGGCACATAAGGAGATGATGTGGCGGTTCCTCTGGTTCAACTGACTCGATCCCCATCAAGCTCAGGCACACTCGGCCCGCCCGCCGTCAATCCGGTGCGCAAGCCGAGCTGGCTCAAGGTCCGGGCTCCCGGCGGGCCGAATTACGCACGCATCAGGAATCTCATGCGGGAGCTGGAGCTCCACACGGTATGCGAGGAAGCCCGCTGTCCCAACGTGGGTGACTGCTGGGAGCACAAGGCAGCAACCTTCATGATCCTGGGCGACGTGTGCACCCGAAACTGCACGTACTGCGCAGTTTCTCATGGAACGCCAAAAGCCTTTGATCCGCTGGAACCGGTTCGCCTGGCCGAAGCCGTAGCACGAATGGAGCTTCAACATGTGGTGATCACGTCGGTGGACCGGGACGATCTGCCAAACGGCGGAGCGGAAGCGTTCGCCGGCTGCATCACCCAGATCCGGCGCCGGCTGCCGGACACCACGGTCGAGGTATTGATCCCTGATTTCAAGGGTTCCGAGCACGCTCTGGCGATTGTGATGGAGGCCAGGCCCGACATTCTGAATCACAATCTCGAAACTGCCGAGCGGCTGTATCGACTCGCCCGGCCCGGAGGCCGCTATCCCCGGGCGCTGGAGCTGCTCGCCCGCGCGAGGCAGATGCGGCCCGATGGGCTAACCAAGTCGGGCATCATCCTGGGAATGGGCGAGGAGTGGGATGAGGTGCTGGTGTGCATGCGAGACCTTCGTCGCAGCGACGTCAACATCCTGACCCTGGGACAGTACCTTCGCCCGTCGGGTAGTCACCTGCCGGTCGCGCGGTACTACACCCCGGCGGAGTTCGATGAGCTGAGGGATATCGGTCTCAGCCTCGGCTTTACTCACGTGCAGTCCAGCCCGCTTACCCGCTCCTCCTATCATGCGTGGGAACAGGCGCGAGCCGCCGGCTCGGCCGCGAAGGATCCCTCCGTTGTAAGCGGGGTTCATAGTGGCTGAGTCTACTGCAGCCCGCCCCAAGGCCAAGTCCAAAGGACTCGACGCCGCTCGAGCAGACGAGTACCGCCGGTGGCTCCGCGAGATGATGCTGATTCGCCGCTTCGAGGAGAAGGCGGGCGAAGCCTACAGCCTGGGAAAGATCGGCGGATTCTGTCATCTCTACATTGGACAGGAAGCTGTTGCAGTCGGCAGTCTCGCCGCGCTGGGCCCCGACGACTACATCACGTGTTCCTATCGCGAGCACGGGCACGCCCTGGCGCGAGGAATCTCGGCGCGCGCCGTCATGGCGGAGCTGTTCGGGAAGGCCGACGGGTGCTCCGGCGGGAAGGGCGGCTCGATGCACCTGTTCGATGCCTCGCTCGGCTTTTTGGGCGGGCACGGTATCGTGGGCGGCCACATACCGCTCACCACCGGGATGGCGTTTGCCGCCAAATACCGCAACACGGCTCAGGTGGCGGTCTGCTACTTCGGCGAGGCCGCAGTCAACAACGGTGCCTTCCATGAAGCGCTCAACATGGCGGCGCTGTGGAAGCTCCCCGCGATCTATCTCTGCGAGAACAACCGCTACGGTATGGGAACGGCTCTCGAGCGGGCCAGCGCCCTGTATGACATATCCGAGCGGGCCTGCTCCTATGACATGGCCAACGAGGTGGTGGACGGCCAGGATGTGCTCACCATGAACGCGGCCATGGAACGCGCGGTTCAGCGCGCTCGGACCGAGAAGCATCCTACCCTGCTCGAAGTTCGCACCTATCGGTTCATGGGCCATTCCATGTCGGATCCGATCCACGGCCATTACCGCACCCGAGAGGAAGTCGAGGACCAGCGCAAGCGCGATCCTATCACGGTCTGGTCCCACCGGCTGATAGAGGACGGCCTCATGGACGAACCCGCGGTCCGGGCCATGGACAAAGAGGTGCTGGAAGAGGTCGACGACGCCTATCAGTTCGCCGACCAGGCAGCCGATCCCGACCTGAAGGAGTTGTATACCGACGTCTACGCGGGGGAGAACAGCGTAAACGGTGAATAGTGATGATGAACGGGCGCTGTCACCCCGTTCTCCATTACCATCTACCGTTTACCTATCATGGCCATCATCACCTATCGCGACGCGCTGAATCAGGCACTCCGGGAAGAGATGCAGCGGGACGACTCGGTCTTCCTCATGGGCGAGGAGGTCGGGGTCTATCAGGGGGCCTACAAGGTCAGCCGCGGGCTGCTGGATGAATTCGGGCCCAATCGGGTGGTCGATACCCCAATCACGGAGCTGGGGTTCGCGGGGGTCGGCGTGGGCGCAGCCATGGTGGGACTCCGGCCGGTGATCGAGTTCATGACCTGGAATTTCGCGCTGCTCGCGGTGGATCAGCTGGTGAACTCCGCCGCAAAGATGCGCTACATGTCCAACGGCCAGGTGGGAGTGCCTGCGGTTTTCCGGGGCCCCGGCGGAGCGGCGCTCCAGCTGGCCGCGCAGCACTCCCAGGCATTCGAGAGCTGGTACGCCCACGTGCCGGGCCTCAAGGTGGTCATGCCCGCTACACCGGCGGATGCCAAGGGACTGCTCAAGAGCGCCATTCGGGATGATGATCCCGTCGTGTTCATTGAAGGCGAGATGCTGTACAACCTCAAGGGCGAAGTGCCCGAGGGAGAACACATCGTGCCCATCGGGCAGGCGGACATCAAACGCGAAGGGGCCGACGTCACCCTTGTCTGCCATTCCAAGTCGGTAAGTGTCACCCTGAAGGCAGCCGAGCAGCTCGCGGCAGACGGTGTTAATGCCGAGGTAGTTGACCTGCGTACCATCAGACCATTGGACCGGGAGTCGGTCCTGAGCTCCGTGGCCAAGACTCACCGCTGCGTTGTGGTGGAAGAAGGCTGGCCCTTCGCCGGTATCGGTGCTCAGGTCGTGGACACGATTCAGCGTGAGGCCTTCGACGAGCTCGACGCGCCCATTCTCCGGGTGACCGGCGCCGACGTTCCCATGCCTTATAACAAGCAACTGGAGCGGGCGGCCAAGGCGGATCCGGCCAAAGTGGTAGCCGCGGTCAACCAGGTGTTGTACCGGGAGTAAATCAATGGCCACAAAGGTCGTCATGGAGGCGCTCTCTCCCACCATGGAAGAGGGTCGTCTGGTTGAGTGGAAAAAGCAGGAGGGCGAGCCGGTAACCGTCGGCGACGTTCTCGCTGAGGTGGAGACCGACAAGGCGGTGATGGAGCTCGTGGCACGCGCCGGCGGAACGCTGCTCAAGCACATTGTCGAGGCCGGCGCGACGGTCCCCGTCTCGGAGCCGGTGGCAGTCATTGGAGAGCCGGGAGAAGACGGCAGCGGGGCAGCGGGCCAGCGCGAGGGCGGGGCAGAACGGCAGCGCGCAGGTAAACCGCAGACTCAGCCGGCCCGATCACAGGCAACCCAGCCTGCTCCAGATCGGGATCAGCCCACCTCCATGCCGCCGGCCCCGCCGGCTCAGGCCGTCATTGAGACATCCGACGCAACCCGTCCATCTCCCGGTCCCGCTAAGACCGCTACACCCCCAGGGGCGGGAAGCCGAGTCAGAGCATCCCCTCTGGCCAAGCGAATGGCGGCGGAGCGTGGCGTTGATTTGAGTGCCCTCGCAGGCTCCGGTCCCGAAGGTCGGATCATTGCACGAGATCTGGCCGGTGTGGCCGAGGCCAGCTCGACGGGAGTGACCCCCGCCCCGCTGCCCCGCCGCCCTACTGCCCCGCTCACACCATACACAGACGTTCCCCTCACGCAGATCCGGAAGACCATCGCCCGTCGCCTGGCCCAATCCATTGGGCCGATTCCCACGTTCTACCTGACCAGCGAAGTGGACATGGAACGGCTTTGGGACTCGAGGGAAGCCTTAACCGCCGGGCAGCGCGGCAGCACAGAGGCGGGGCAGCAGGTCAAGATTTCGTTCAACGACATCATCATCAAGGCAGTGGGCATGGCTCTCCGGCAGCACCCGGCATGCAACGCCTGGTGGCAGGAGGACCATATTCGCTACTGGAACGAAGTGCACGTGAGCATGGCCGTAGCGGTCGAGGAAGGTCTGATCACCCCGGTGATCCGCCATGCCGATCAGAAAGGATTGCGAGAGATTGCCGCTGAAACGAGGGACCTGGCCGGCCGGGCACGTGAGCGGCGCCTCAAGCCCGAGGAGTACACCGGAGGTACCTTCTCCGTCTCCAATCTCGGCATGCTGGATATCGACGAGTTCACCGCGGTAATCAATCCGCCCGAGGCCGGCATACTGGCGGTGGGCCGGATCGTGCGAAAGCCGGTGGCTGAACAGGAACAGGTGGCTCTGCGCCGGCGCATGCGGATCACCATGTCGTGCGATCACCGGGTGATCGACGGGGCCACAGGCGCGCAGTTTCTCCAGACGCTGAAGGGGATGCTGGAAAACCCGCTGGCCTTAGTGTGGTAAGCGTGACAGTAAAGGGTCAACGGTAAACGGGGCCTGCGGTCTGGACACCCGGTTTACTGTTCACCCTTCACTATTCACGCTTTTCTAAAAGACGAGGGAGTCCGTGGCAAATTCGTACGACGTGATCATCGTGGGCGGCGGACCGGCCGGTTATGTATGCGCGATCCGTTCGGCGCAGCTCGGACTTGCCACGGCCGTAATCGAGCGAGACAAGCTCGGAGGGGTGTGCGTCAATATCGGCTGCATTCCCACCAAGGCGCTGCTGCACAGCGCCTATGTCGCCAACCTCCTGAGTCACGATGCCAAGGAACTGGGTGTCGAGGTCGGCAGCGTCAAGACCGACTATGGCGTCGCGATGCGTCGTTCGCGCCGGGTATCGGAGCAGAACTCCAAAGGCGTCGAGTTTCTGATGAAGAAGCACAAGATCCCTGTGATCAAGGGCAGCGCCGTGCTCGGCCCCAACCGCACCGTGAAGGTAGGAAAGGACGAGTATCAGGCCAGGAAAGCGCTGGTGATCGCTACGGGGTCCCGGGTCAAGGGCATCCCCCAGATCGGACTCGAGATCGACAAGAACTCGGTGATCAGCTCGGACGAAGCGCTCTTCCTGGAGAAGCCCCCCGCCACGATGGCTATCGTGGGCGCCGGAGCGGTCGGTTGCGAGTTCGCGGATATCTTCAACGCCTTCGGTACCAAGGTCACCTTGATCGAGGTGCTTCCCCGGATTCTCCCGCTGGAAGATGCCGAAGCCTCCGACACCCTGACCAAGAGCTACAAGAAGCGCGGCATCGAAGTGCGGGCAGGCGTTAAGGTCAAGAAGGCTACCGTGGCCAAGGATAAGGTGTCGCTCGAGCTGGAGCACAACGGCAAGAGCGAGGCGATTCAGGCGGAGAAGGTGCTCATGGCCGCCGGCCGGGCAGTCAACACCGAGAATCTGGGGCTCAAGGAGGCCGGCGTGCAGCTCACCGACCGCGGCTTCATCAAGGTGAACCCGGCAACACTGGAGACCAGCGCGGCAGGCATCTACGCCATTGGCGACGTTGCCGGTCCACCGATGCTGGCCCACAAGGGCAGCCGCGAGGGCATCGTGGTGGCCGAGCTGGTAGCGGGGCACCACCCACAGCCGATCATGTACGACAACGTTCCCAGCGTCACCTACTGCCACCCCGAGGTGGCCAGCATCGGGCTCACCGAAGATCAGGCCAAAGAGCGGAAGCTGGACTACCAGGTAGGACGCTTTCCCTTCAGCGCCAATGGCCGGGCCCGCACTGCGAACGAGACCGAGGGTTTCGTGAAGATCATTCGGGACAGGAAGTACGGCGAAATCCTGGGAGCGCACATCGTCGGAAGCCACGCTTCGGAGATCATCCACGAGCTGGCGGTTGCCCGGCAGAACGAATACACGGTCGAGGAAGTGGACCTGGCCATTCACGCGCACCCCACCCTGTCCGAGGCGATCGCCGAAGCGGCTCTCGACTCGATGGGGCGGGTGCTCCACATCTAGACTGGGCACCGAGGAGCTGGTGAGCGGTCCGTTCGCTTTTGTCGTGAGCGGGGTTGGCGCCGGCGCGTTGATTGGGCTGGCGATCATCAGCGGGATCGTTCTCGCGGTGGACTCGCTGCGCTCCGGCAGCCAGGCTCCCCAGCTGAATGCTTCGTTCTACCTGCTGGTGATAGGAACGCTCGCGGGGATCCTTGCGGCCGCGTTCTCTGCCTGGTGGCTGCTGGCGCCGGTCGGATCGGCCTACCGGCGAGGCGCTCTATCCATCGTTTGCTCCTTCGCTACCGTCCTGCTGATGCTGGTTTGCATCCCGGTGCACCAGCTGCTCGGCCGCCTCGGCCTGCTGGGCCTGATACTCATCAGCGGCCTGGTCGCTGCGCTCCTGGCGCATCGCGCCCGGCGTTTGGCAATCGGCTCATGAGTCGCCGCTTGGTCGTGCAGGAGCTGGGGTCTAGGCCCTATGCCGAGGTGCTGGAGCTGCAGCGCAGCCTGGCGCGTCAGCGGGGTACCGGGGAACTGGCAGATGATCTGCTGCTTCTTGTCGAGCACGAGCCCGTGGTGACCCTGGGGCGCGGAACCCGTTCCCAAAGCCTGCCACTCACTGCCACCGAGTTGAATCGCCGGGGGGTGCAGCAGTACGAAGTCGAGCGAGGCGGAGATGTCACCTTCCATGGTCCAGGACAGCTGGTCGGCTATCCCATTCTGGATCTACGGGAGCACCGGGAAGACCTGCACTGGTATCTGCGCACTCTGGAGGAGGCCCTGATCGGGGGGCTCGACGCGCTGGGCATTCCCGCTGAACGGAACCCTGGGCTGACCGGGGTGTGGACCAGAGGACGCAAGATCGCGAGTATCGGCATCCACGTGAAGCAGTGGGTGACGTTTCATGGGTTTGCCTTGAACATCACTACCGACTTGTCCTACTTCGATCTGATCGTTCCCTGTGGAATCCAAGATGTTGTGATGACGAGCGTTGCCATGGAGCTCGGACGCACCGACGGTGCCCTCTGGCATGAGGCGCGCCAAGCCGTAGTTGAAGGATTTGCCCACGCCTTCAATACCCTGCCGGTCGAGCCTTCATCGTCACTGGTATAGCCCGCCCGCCCGGTTGCCTTTGGGGCACCAATCAGCTTTTCTCCCTAACATGTCTGATTCGACCCGCCGGCCCTCACCGGATGACCAGGCTGAGCAGCGAATCCGGGAGATTCTCCGGGCCGCAGACAGCTGGTCTCGGGAGGCGCCCCGATCCCTGATGCCCCCGATCAAGGCGGTATGTATCCGCTTGGCGGAGATGGTGGCGGATCAGCGACACTACCTCGCCCCTCTGCCGGAGCCGCAGGAAACGGAGCGCCGCACGGTGTTGTCGCTGGTAGCGGACCGGCTTCGGTCAAAGCCGGTGGTGGAAGGCGTGGAGCATCACTTGAAGGAATTGGAGGAGCTGGAGCTGCGCTCGACCGGGTCCTGGGCTGTGGTAGCCTCCGCGCAGACCGAATGGATCACGACCGCTATTCGCTACCTGGAGAGCTGCGCGGGCCGGCTTCCACCGGGCGAGCGGCCCGACCCCTACTGGGCTGATGACGTGGTGGCCGGGGTAATTGCGTCGGTCCGGGCGCTCATCGGAGTGGACGAGCTGCACGCCCGGACCGAGGCGCGCTACTCCGGGCCAATCAAGCGGATTTCACCGGACGAGGAGTAGCGCTTCCCGCACCGGATCTGGCGAACATCTCGAAGAACCTGCCGAAGATTTCAATTCCGCTCCACAACTGCGACAGATCCAGCTTTTCGTTGGGAGAGTGCAATCCATCATCTGGCAGACCGATGCCGGTCAGGATAACCGGCGCGCCGGTGAGGCCCAGCTCAGGGATGATCGGTATGGAGCCACCCGCCCGAACCGGCACGGCCTTTCGGCCTACCACTGACTCAAAGGCCTGATTCATGACCTCGAAGGCCGGGGCGCTGACGTCGACCTGCACCGGGTTACCCCCATGCAGCAGGTGTACCCTGACATCGGCCCATTCGGGCGCTGCTGCACGAACCGCGCGCTCGAGCGCCCCGCCCACCTCTTCGAACTCCTGTCCCGGGACCAGTCGCAGGCTTACCTTGGCCGTGGCCTGGGCCGGGATGACGGTCTTGGCTCCTTCACCCACGAAGCCGCCCCGTATACCGTGGATCTCGAACGTCGGCAGGGCCCAGACCCGCTCGAAGACGCTGCGATCCTTGAGCCCGGTGAGCGCTTTCCCGGTAACCTCCCCCCGTAAGAAGCCCTCGCGGTCGAAGGGCAGCCGCTTCCAGGTGGCGAGCTCCGCATCCGTGGGCGGCACCACGGCCTCGTAAAGTCCGGGTATGCGGATCTCTCCGGAGTCCGACTTGAGCTGGCACAGGATCCGGGCAAGAGTCTCTATCGCATTTGGAGCCACCCCGCCGTAGCTACCGGAGTGAAGGTCCCGCTCTAGGGTTCTGACCGAGATCTCGGCGTAGCAGAGCCCGCGTAAGGCGGTGTAAACCCCCGGCAGCCCCGGGGCGTAGAACGACATGTCGCACACCAGCGCCGCATCGGCCCGCGTCCGCTCGGGCTCCCGGTGCAGCAAATCGTAGATCACTGTCCCGCCGCACTCCTCCTCTCCTTCGAAGATGAAGTGCACATTCAGGGGCGGCCGGCCCTGACCATCCAGCACGGCCTGGTAGGATTTGAGCAGACAGTACACCTGTCCCTTGTCATCCGAAGCACCCCGGGCAAAGAGCTTCCCGTCCCGGACCGTGGGACTGAACGGCGGACTGAGCCATTCATCCAGCGGATCAGGCGGCTGCACGTCGTAGTGGCCGTAGATGAGGAGGGTTGGCCGTCCTGGTACCTTGGGGCTTTCGGCCCAGACCACCGGGTGGCCCGGGCCCTCGAGGATCTGGACCACAGGGCACCCGAGCTCCGTCAGCTGATGCTTCAGCCATTCGGCTGCCCGGCGGCAATCGGCCGTATGGGCCGGCAGCGCGCTGACACTGGGAATGGCCAGAAACTCCGAGAGCTCCTGAATCAGCCGGGGCCGGTTGGCGACGAGGTCCTGGTTCATATGAGATCCGGGTTAACGATGTTCTCCCACGGCCCGCGCCAGGCGGGCGTACGCGCTGTCACCCTCTGCTCCGGCCATCAGCTCCTTGAGAGCGCTGACGCTGCGGCGAATGTCCTGGCCGTGCTGCTGGTACCATCGCTCAAACAAGTCGAGTCGGGTGCGGTAGATGCGGGCGCCAATCAGGCGGGCATTGTTGATCGGCCGGTCGGATAGCCGCCCCACTCGCAACGTGCGGAGCTGGTGCCCGACCGGCCCCTCGAGCTCCGCACGAGCCCACGCCGCTGCCTCCCGCCTGCCCTGCTCCAGCTTAGCAGAATCAGGCTTTGCGGCGTAGAGGGTGTCCAGCCGGGTGACCAGGGCCGCGTAGTAGTCAGCGAGCACCATCTCGTCGTGCCAGCGGTCGGCGGCCTGAGTCGCTCCTGCCGAATCTCCCCTTTGCTTGAAGAACGCCTCGGCCGAGCGGTAGCCGACGAGCTGAGCGAAACTCTCGTTGAACGGAGTGGCGCTCTTCACGTACAGCGTGTTGTGGGCGATCTCATGAAAGACTGTCGCTGCGAGCTCCACCGAATCAGGTGTCAGTGCGGTGGACAGCAGCGGGTCGTTGAACCAGCCCAGTGTGCTGAAGGCGCCCGAGGGGCGAAGGTAGGTGTCGAAGCCCCGCGCGGCAAAGCTGGCTTCCTCACGGCGCGCAGCTCCGGCATCGAAGAATCCCTTGTAGGGAATCCGTCCCACCACCGGATACTTCCAGGTGTACGGGCAGATGCAGTCCCGGGGTGCGGCCTGAAGGACCAGCAACAGGGTGTCGCGGCCGACATCGGCGTAGGTGGTGTAGGTCTCTTTCGCTTCCAGCCCCAGCCGGGCCGCATAGTCTCTGGCATCGAGGACCAGGCGCAACGATCGCCGTACCTCCGGAGCGACCGCGCTGTCTCGCGCCATCCGCCCGATGGGCTGCCTGGACTTGAGAATCCGGGTCTCCTCCAATCCTGCCCGGGTCAGATAACGAACATCGTTGCTCGCCAGATAGGCGGTGCCATAACCGGCGAACAGAGCAGCCACCATCACGAAGAAGACCATGCGCTTCAACGAATCCGGACCAGCGCAATTCGAGGCACAATGGAAGTCGGCAGCGCGGCGCCAGCCGTACCGGTGACTCTCAGGTCGACCTCGGCCGCATTGGGCGGCTGGACCACAAGAACGTGGTGACCCGATCCGGCGCGCAGTGTCCCGCTGTGCCCATATGCGGTACCATCAGTGCTGTCAGGCACCAGGGGAAATCCTCCGTTTGCATCGCCCACCTCGCGGAAGTTCCAGCTGGTGTAGCTCAGCCGACTGTCACCGGGTGAAAATCCCGGCAGATCGTCCAGATAGTTGGTGAGCTGCCATTCTCCGACCAGCCTGGAGAAGTCCACGCCCGTATGTGCACTGACGTTGGCGCTGCCCACCTGGCTGCTCGCGACCAGTTGGCGGGTGAGCTCGGTTCCGAGGACGGTACTTCCCCCGAAGTGATCCGCGAGCCAGCGCACGAAGAGCCAGTTGGCGCCGCGTTCTTCCAGCTGGCCGGTCGAGCTTCCCGGCTCGATCAAATAGAAATCCTCGGGGGAGGCCAGATACTCCAGCGCGTTGAGCAAGTCTCCCTCGGCCAGGAACTCCTCCTCACAGGACGTGGGGGGACACTGCACATCGGGAACCTCCCGCCCGCCCAGTTCCTCGGCAAAGTGCGACAAACCCTCGTTGAGCCAGGTGTCTTCCGAGCTCCCGTGCCGCAGCAGCACGTGCTGGTTGTAGCTGATCATGTGCTGGAACTCGTGAATGAACGTAGCTGGAAGCTTGCTGCTGGCCTCCTCCTTCGATACCTGGCAACGGGAGTTGTTGACGTCGGGAACCAAACCGTAGAACACCTCACCGTCGTTGGAGCCCGGATTATTGGCACCGGGGGCCAGCAGATCGGCACCAAAGAAGTAACCCAGGATAATTCGCCCGGTGGTGCTGCAGTCCGGACTCAACGCGTTAACCCGCTGGGTCAGCAGAACGATCACCACGCCATTCCCGTCCACATCCGACTCTCGGCCGAAGGCCACGGTGTCTATAGGATAGAGGTATTGATCGAAGAGCGTCTTCACCTGGTTCAGATCGTTTACGTCGTATCCGCCCGCGGGCGCGGCATTGTCCACGTAGATCGCGACCCGTTCGCCTACCGCCATGGCCGTCGCCGTCGATTGAGCGAACCCGGTGCAGGTCGAGGAGGAGCAGACGTTGAAGGTGCGTTGGTCACCGACCACCGGAGGAGCCGCCCGTGCGGCGATGCGCGCGTTGTCGAAGAGCGCCCGCGAACCATCCTCCGCCAGCNACCNTTCCCGGGAGCGNAGCATGCTGTGGAANGCTTCNGCCGGCAGTGGGGACTGAAAGGCCGAGAGCCGGGGCGNCGGAAGCTGGGGCGCAGAGGCCGTAGCAACCGCCGTCCCACTCAGCAGATAGGGGGAGGAGACTCCATCCGGTGTCTCCTGGCCTGCCGTGGCGAGAGGGATATATAGATGCTCCGCCCCGGTCGAGCCCGCCGCCGGCAGCCTGACGCAGGCCCCGGTGGAGTTCGGGTCCAGAATCTCGTACTCACCCACCTGGAGCGATCGGGTGCTTGCCGCAGAGCAGTCCAGNGAAGGCCCGATGCTCGGGCCCGTGCCGTCGCTGCAGCCGGCCAGGATGGCTCCNCAGAGCACAAGAAAGAGAGAGCGCGAATTTCGCACTTGCCAACCACTCCACCGGTAGTGAAATCAGGGAGAACAGGGCACCGGGAGAACCGCGTAGATTTCAGCAAGATAAGATGCGGCAACGGCTTTTGACAATCGCTTCACCTGCCGGTACTTTCACTCGTGTCCGAATACATTCGGCGCCCTCGACCGCAGATCTTCACCGCCTCGCCCACTTTTCCCAACGCGCCGCGGGACCTTGTCGCCCAGGGCACACCGCGGCTGTCCTGTGCATGCGTCGAAACCGGATCGGTGAGGCGGGTTGATGGATACTGACTTATGATCCGCGACTGATATGCCATTCGTCCATCTCCACACCCACAGCGAGTACTCTCTTCTCGACGGGGCCAACCGGATTCCCGAGCTGGTCGGTCATGTCAAGAAGCTCGGCATGGACAGTCTGGCGGTAACTGATCACGGAAACATGCACTCCGCCTGGACCTTCTACGAGCAGGCCAAGGCGCAGCAGATCCGGCCCATTCTCGGGTTCGAGGCCTATCTCGCCTTTGGCCCCCGCACCCTGCGCGAGAAACCGCAGTGGGCACCCGCGCCGTACAGCCATCTCGTTCTCCTGGCGCGGAACCGGACGGGATACCGGAATCTGGTCCGACTGACCTCGATCGGATTCGTGGAAGGCTTTTACCGCCGGCCGCGGATCGACAAGGAGGTGCTGGCCGCGCACTCCGAGGGCCTGGTTTGCCTGGCAGCCTGCCTTTCGGGCGAGGTGGCACTCTATCTCCGCCAGGGAAAGTTCGATGAGGCCAGGAAGAGCGCCGAGTGGTTCAGCCAAACGTTCGGCCCCGAGGGATTCTGGCTCGAGATTCAGCAGCACGGAATCGGTGAGGAGCGCCAGGTTACCGAAGGCATGCTGCGCCTGGGCCGGGAGCTTGGCATTGGCGTGGTGGCCACGAATGATGCGCATTATCTCCGGCGCGAAGACGCCGAAGCACACGATGTCCTGCTTGCCATCGGCACTGGGAGTGATCTGGACGACCCCAAGCGTTTCCGCTTCCTCGGCCAGGAATCCTACGTCAAGTCCGAGGCGGAAATGCGGGCGCTCTTCCCCGAGCAGCCGGAGACCATCGACAACACGGCCAGGGTGGCCGACCGGTGCGAGTTCGACTTCGAGAAGCGCTACTTTTTGCCGGTTTTTCCCCGGCCGGCCGAGTATCAAACCGACGAGGCCCTGCTCCAGCACCTCGCGCATACCGGCGCGGAGCAGCGGTATGGATCACCCCTTCCGACGGAAGTGCGGGAACGCTTGGAGTATGAGCTTGGGGTCATCGAGCGCGCGGGTTACGCCGGCTATTTCCTGATCGTCCAGGACTTCATTGCCGCCGCGCGCGAACGCGGGATTCCAGTGGGTCCGGGACGCGGCTCGGCCGCCGGCTCGCTGGTTGCGTATGCGCTTGGTATCACCGACGTATGTCCCCTGAAATTCGATCTCCTGTTCGAGCGGTTCCTCAATCCCGAGCGGGTGTCGATGCCCGATATCGATGTCGACTTCTGCTTCGAGCGGCGGGGAGAAGTGATCGAATACGTGCGGGAACGCTACGGCAGGAACAGTGTGGGGCAGATCGTCACCTTCGGAACCATGAAGGCGCGCGCTGCGGTCAAGGATGTGGCCCGGGTGCTCCGGATTCCTCCGGCAGAGGCCGACCGGCTCACCAAGCTGATTCCTTCGGGGCCGGCCTACAGCCTGAACATCCGCGAGGCGGAGAAGAAGATCGACGAGCTCCGGGAACTGGTGCGGGGCAATCCGCTGTACCGGCGGCTGGTGGACCTGAGCTCTCGTATCGAAGGCATCTCTCGCCATATGTCCGTGCATGCCGCAGGCGTGGTGATCGCGCCGGGGCCGCTCTCGGATTATGTGCCGGTGTGTGTGGCTCCCACCAACCGGGTCAGGAGCGACGCGGCGGGCGGCTCGACCGCAGGTGACGAGTCCATCATCACCCAGTATGAGATGGGCGCGCTGGAGAAGGTCGGCATGCTCAAGATGGACATGCTCGGCCTCAAGACGTTGACGGTGATTCACGACGCAGTGGCGATGATCGAGGTCCTGCACGGCACTCGCCCTGACATGGCCACACTGGAGCTGGACGATCCCAAGGTCTACGACCTGCTGCGTCAGGGCCGCACCGCCGGCGTTTTTCAGTTCGAGTCGCCGTTGGCCACCGATACCCTGCGGTCGATGAAGTGCGACCGGTTCGACGATCTGGTCGCCAGCAATGCCCTGCTGCGCCCCGGACCGCTCGATGCGGGAATGCACCTGGTGTTCATCCGGCGGAAGCTGGGACAGGAGCGGGTGACCTATCCCCACCCATCCCTGACCGACATCCTGGCCCCCACCTACGGCGTTATCACCTACCAGGAACAGGTGATGCGCATCGCCAATGTGCTTGCGGGCTTTACCCTGGCCGAGGCCGACGTGCTGCGAAAGGCCGTGGGCAAGAAGGATCAGGAGTTGGCGAACCGGGAAGTCGCCAAGTTCGTCGAGCGCGCCGTGGCCCTGGGACACCCCCGTGCCATGATTGAGGAGCTGGGCCGGCAGATTGTCACCTTCGGTCGGTACGGCTTCAACAAGTCGCACTCGGTGGCATACTCGATCCTGTCGTACCAGACGGCATGGCTCAAGGCCTACTATCCCGCCGAGTTCATGGCCGCGCTGCTCTCGTCCGAAATTGGAAATACCGACAAGGTGGTGCAGTACATCAATGAGGCCAGAGAGTTGGAGCTGGAGATTCTGCCGCCCGATGTGAACGAGTCCGGATTCAAGTTCACCGTAGTGGGCGATCGCAGAATTCGCTTCGGACTGGGGGCGGTGCGGAATGTGGGGGAAGG